>Ga0164290_1002001_pt1 | contig 18947 bp, 18 predicted proteins | sample Micstemetagenome_FD_108782 | JGI IMG/M metagenome (GOLD analysis project Ga0164290, IMG submission 108782) | Contaminated culture microbial community from soil near Moab, Utah, USA - Microcoleus steenstrupii SON62 (Illumina Assembly) | ecosystem: Environmental > Terrestrial > Soil > Soil crust... | reverse complement strand
TCTTCGAGGGGCGCCGCCCGGCTTTGGCTGACAATCTATTGCAGGCGCTGATCGGCCCGATGTTCCTGGTGGCGGAAACCGCTTTCGCCGCAGGTCTCAAACCTGATTTGCATAATGCGGTGGAAGCCCGCTGGAAGCATTACTCGGTTGGCGCCGTGCAGGCGCGTACCGCTGCCGCCGCCAACTGAGGTAAATAATGAACAAGCGTTGGAAGCGTCGGCCGGAAGGCTCGACCTGGGGTGATTTTGGCCCCGATGATCAACTCGGCCGCGTCAATCTGATCACGCCCGAGAAAGTGCGCCAGGGCATGGCGGAGGTGCGCGAGGGCAAGAGCTTCTGCCTGTCGCTGCCGCTGGAATATCCCGGTGGCAACCTGCTCAACCCGCGTCGCTTCCCGCCGCAGCTTTTCGCCACCGGGCGCGGCGACCGCGCCAATATGCTGATGAAGCTTTCAGCCTATGACGTGCGCCACAATGATGTGATGTGCGACGACCTGGCCCTGCTCTGGCTGCAATATTCCACGCAATGGGACAGCTTCGCCCATGCCGGGCAGATGTTTGATGCCGATGGCGATGGCGTGCCGGTGCCATGTTTCTACAATGGCTTCCGTGGCGGCAGCGATGTGCCCGAAGCGATTGATCGTGGCGGCGAGCCACGGCCGGATCGTTTCGTGCAGCCAGGCGCCAAGGCGCTGGGCATCCAGAATTTCGCCAAGCATGGCATGCAGGGCCGTGGCGTGCTGGTGAATCTGTTCGATGATGTGGGCACACAGCGTGACTGGGTGGGCTATGACCGCCTGATGCGTCTGATGCAGGCCCAGGGCGCCAGCGTGGAGCAGGGCGACATGCTTTGCCTCTATACCGGCTTTGGCGACACCATCCTGAGCATGCAGGGCCAGCCCGACCGGCAGCGGCTAGAGAATTCCAACGCGGTGATCGATGGTCGTGACCCCAAGCTGCTCAACTGGCTGACCGATAGCGGCGTAGCGGCGGTGATTGCCGACAATTACGCCGTGGAAGGCCTGCCGGCCAAGGATGGCGATCCGGCCGGCCACGCCGCTTTGCCGCTGCATGAGCATTGCCTGTTCAAGCTCGGCGTGCCGCTGGGCGAGATTTGGTATCTCTCCGAACTGGCGGCCTATCTGAAGCAGCATAAGCGCACGCGCTTCTTGCTTACCGCGCCGCCTTTGCGGCTTACCGGCGCAGTCGGCTCGCCAGTTTCGCCCATCGCGACCGTGTAAATCCTGGTTTTCTGCAACTGTGCAGTGAAAAACGCCTCACTTGTATGTGAGCGAACATTCAATCGCTAGGGGATTTTGCAGACCCTAAGTACCATTATTTGCATGTAAGCAAATGATGGGGGTAGTTATGAGCTGGTTCCGCAATCTCGGTCTGCTGACCAAACTGCTCGGCGTTGTCGGTATCCTTATCATCACGGCGGCCTTCATGGCCTATGCCGGTGTGCGCAGCTTGACGCGCATGGAAGAAGCGATCATGCGCATCGATGCGGCAACCATGCGGCTGGAGCATGCAGGGCGCGGCACGGTGAACCTGCTGCAATTCGTGCGCATGGCTGAGGCGCTTACTCGGCCCTTGGCGCCGGCCCTGCGCCAGCAGGTGGCAACGGTCGCGGCCGACGAATTGAAGCGCTATCAGAGCCGCATGGAACGGTTGAAGCCCTTGCTCGCCACCGATACCGATTTCCTTGATTTCAGCGCCATGCAGGCGGCCGTGGATAAATATCTGCCGGCCTATCGCATCGCGGTGGATGAAAGCGGCAAGGGCAATTTCGAACCTGCGGAAAAAGCTATCATCGAGGCTTCGGCGAATTTCAACGAGGCGCGCCAGAAGCTGCGTAATATCGAAGACCGTTACAACAAAGAACTGAATGAACTGCAAAAGGCCTCGATTGCCGATGCGCGGGAGACTCAGCGCGAACTGATCATCAGCGCCTTTATCGGCTGTGCCGTTGGCCTGGGCCTGGCCTTGGCCATCGTGCTGCTGGGCGTCACCCGGCCACTGCAGCGTATGATCGATGCCATGCAGCGCCTGGCTGATGGCCATCTGGATGCCCAGGTGCCGGTGATGCAGCAGACCGACGAAGTGGGCCGCATCGGCACGGCACTCGCCATCTTCAAGACCAACGCGGTGGAAAAACAGCGCGCGGAATCCGAGATCGAGGCGCAGCGCCAGGAGGCCGAAACCCGGCGCCAGGAGCGCGAGGCGCGCGAGCGCAAAGCGGCGGCCGAGGTGGCCGAGCTTTGTCGGCGCATCACCGCCGGCGATCTTTCCACGCGGCTCAACGAAACCGATAAGGAAGGCTTCCTGCTCACCCTGAGCCAGGAACTCAACCGCCTGTCGGGCACGCTAGGCACGGTCACCGGTGGCCTCGCCTCGGTGATGGAGACCATGGCCGAGGGCGATCTGACCCGCCGGGTGGAGGGCGATTACCAGGGTGTATTCGCCACGCTGAAGGAAAGCGCCAATGCCATGGGCACGCGGCTGCGCGAATTCGCCGGCCGCCTGATGAGCACGGCGGAGGCGGTGCATGGGGCTTCGGCGGAAATCTCCACCGGTAGTCAGGATTTGGCCCAGCGCACGGAAAGCCAGGCGGCAAGTATCGAGGAAACCGCCGCCTCGATGCATGAGATCACCGCCACCGTGAAGCAGAATGCCGAAAACGCGCAGCTGGCCAGCCAGCTGGCGGTGACGGCCCGCGACACGGCGGAAACCGGCGGGCAAGTGACCCAGGAAGCCGTGGCTGCGGTGACGCGGATTGAGGAAAGCGCGCGCAAGATCGGCGATATCGTGGCGCTGATCGACGAGATCGCCTTCCAGACTAACCTGCTGGCGCTGAATGCTTCGGTGGAAGCCGCGCGGGCCGGCGAGGCGGGCAAGGGCTTCGCGGTGGTGGCGCAGGAAGTACGCGCGCTGGCGCAGCGTTCAGCTAATGCGTCGAAGGACATCAAGGCGCTGATCAATGAGTCCAATGCACAGGTGAAAAGTGGCGCTGGTCTGGTCAACCGTGCCGGGCAGTCGCTGGTGGAGATCGTTGGCGCCATCAAGAAGGTGTCAGACATCGTGGCCGAGATCGCGGCGGCCAGCCGCGAGCAGGCGACGGGTCTGGATCAGATCAACACCGCCGTGGGTAGCATGGATGAGATGACCCAGCGCAATGCCGCCCTGGTGGAGGAGACCACGGCCGCCGCGCAGTCGCTCACTACCCAGGCCCAGGAACTGGCCGCCCTGGTGCGCTTCTTTAAAACTTAAGCGGCAAGAAGAGAATTCGCACTAGCGTAGGGATGGCGCTGCACGAAGCCTTGAATGACGCGGCCCTGCCGCTTTCACAAGGTGGGCGGGAAATGCCATACTGTGATCGGGGCAAGTCCGCGACCGAGCTGTTAAAAGTCTGGGGATAGCGGATAGTTAAAAAACAACAGGGAGGAACACATGCGTATTCAAAACATACTGGCTGCCATCGGCTTTGCAGCCATGGGTCTGCTGATCGTTGCCGGTCCGGTTCAGGCTCAGGACAAGCATGTGCCCAAGGCCACTGCCTGGGCAGAGAAGACCTTGCGCGGCTGGATGGCCGACCCGGTGGTGATCGAGGCGATCAAGGCGCAGAATGAAAAGAACGCCAATCTGACCCAGGCGGAGATCGACGCGCTGGACAAGCAGTGGCGCGCCGAGACCAAGGCGGCGGCCAAGCCGCTGATTGCCGCCACGATGGCGAATAAGCTGTCTGAATTCCTCAAGAAGAAGGAAGCGGAGACCAAGGGGTTGGTGACGGAAATCTTCGTGATGGATAACAAGGGCCTCAATGTCGGCCAGAGCGATGTTACCTCCGATTATTGGCAGGGTGATGAAGCCAAATGGCAAAAGACCTTTCTGGTGGGCCCGGCTGCCATCTTCGTCGACAAGGTCGAGAAGGACGAATCGACCCAGAAGTTCCAGACCCAGGTCAGCATTTCCGTCATCGATACGGCCTCGAAGGCCGTGATTGGTGCCGTTACCGTCGGCCTTGATGTCGAGACCCTCCTCGATATGTGACGGGCATGGCCCGCACCATAGCATCTGAGCCGAAACACGGCTGGAGGATCAATGATGTCGATGATCGATAACCCTGCCGCGCCGCCAAAGCGCGGCGGATTTCGCCTGAGTCTGGCGCAGAAACTTGGCTTGCTGATCTTCACCATCGTAGTGGTGGCGGTGGCGGTGTTCATCAAGATTGGTGTGGATCGCCGTCGCGCCAATGAGATCGAGGATTTCCGCGTCAATCAAGTAACGGTGGCAACTCTGGTGGCGCAGCAAATCTCAGGTGGCGTGCGCTGGAATAAGCCTGAGACGATCACACCCGGCCTTGAGGGTATGGCGCAGTTTCCTGGATCGTCGCTGGCCAATGCGGTGGTGTTCGACGACCAGCACAAAGCCATCTTGACCTTCGAGAGCAAGAAATTCACACCGCATCGCGAATTGGCGACGGATATCGATGCCACGCGTGCCGCCCTGTTGAAGGGGGGCACCACGGTCACCTATTCCGATGGCGAGGACCATTATATCGTGGCGGTGCCGGTGCTGGCCGGCCGCAACAACGAATATGTCGGCGCCCTGGCCCTGGCGCTGAGCCTGGAGCCACTGAATGCCGCGCTGGCGGCATCAACCCGGGAGACCGTCATCCATGGCGTCAGCCTGTTGGGCGCCCTACTGGTCATGCTGTTGCTTGGGGCGCGGATTTTGGTGACAAGGCCTTTGGTGGCGATCACCCGGGCGGTGACCGATCTGGCCGATGGCGCCACCTCGGTGGTGATCCCTGCGGCCGCCCGCCGAGACGAGATCGGTGATATCGCCCGCGCCCTCGCCGTGTTCAAGCAGCAGACTGAGCAGAACCGGGCGATGCAACAGGAGCGAGCAGAGACCCTTGCGGCACAGGCGGCTGAGCGTGAGCGTGTCGAAGCTGATCGCCGCCGGCAGGAAGAGGAGTTGGACCGCTCTGTCGCTGCGGTGCTGGAGGCTGCCGTGGCCGGCGATCTGCAGCAACGCATCGACACCCAGCGGCTGGATGGCGTAATCGGGCGCGTCGGCGCTGGCATCAACCGCCTGATGGAGACCACTGATCGCTCGCTGCAGCAGGTCAGCCAAGTATTGGCGGCAATGGCGGCTGGCGATCTGACCAAGCGTATCAGTGGCGAGTTCGCTGGTGTTTTCGCGCGGATCCAGCAGGACGCCAATAGCACGGCTGAGAAACTAACCGATTTCGCCGGCCGCCTGATGAGCACGGCGGAGGCGGTGCATGGGGCTTCGGCGGAAATCTCCACCGGTAGTCAGGATTTGGCGCAGCGCACGGAAAGCCAGGCGGCAAGCATCGAGGAAACCGCCGCTTCGATGCATGAAATCACCTCTACGGTGCGGCAGAATGCTGATAACGCGCAGATGGCCAGCCAGCTGGCGGTGACGGCGCGCGACACGGCGCAAACCGGCGGGCAAGTGACCCAGGAAGCCGTGGCGGCGGTGACGCGCATCGAGGAAAGCGCGCGCAAGATTGGTGATATCGTTGGGCTGATCGACGAGATCGCCTTCCAGACCAACCTGCTGGCCCTGAATGCTTCGGTGGAAGCCGCGCGGGCCGGCGAGGCGGGCAAGGGCTTCGCGGTGGTGGCGCAGGAAGTACGCGCTCTGGCGCAGCGTTCAGCCAATGCCTCGAAGGATATCAAGGCGCTGATCAATGAGTCCAATGCGCAGGTGAAAAGCGGCGCCGCCCTGGTGAACCAGACCGGGCAATCGCTCAGCGAGATTGTGGGCGCCATCAAGAAGGTGTCGGATATTGTTGCTGAGATCGCCGCAGCTTCGCGGGAGCAGGCCACGGGTCTGGATCAGATCAACACCGCCGTGGGCAGCATGGATGAGATGACCCAGCGCAATGCCGCCCTGGTGGAGGAGACCACGGCCGCCGCGCAGTCGCTCACCACCCAGGCCCAGGAACTGGCCGCCCTGGTGCGCTTCTTCAAGACCTGATGCCCCTGGCCGGGTTGGCGACGGCCCAGCCTTGAGCTACACCTGATCGTTGGAGAGCAAACGAGAGGGTATGCGATGAACGGGGCCGAGAGTCTGGTGCGGACGCTGGTGGCGAGTGGCGTGGATATTTGCTTCGCCAATCCCGGCACATCGGAAATGCATTTCGTGGCCGCGCTGGACCATGTGCCCGGCGTGCGCTGCGTGCTGGCGCTGGCGGAAGGTGTGGTCACCGGTGCCGCCGATGGCTATGCCCGCATCGCTGGCAAGCCGGCCGCCACTTTGCTGCATCTTGGGCCTGGCTTGGCCAACGGCGTTTCTAACCTGCATAACGCGCGCAAGGCCAATTCACCGGTGGTGAATGTAATCGGCGAACACGCCACCTATCACCTGCAATATGATGCGCCACTCACCTCCGATCTCGATGGCATCGCGCGGCCGGTTTCACATTGGATCGGCCGGGCGCAGACCGCTGATGATGTGGCCCGCCTAGGTGCCGAGGCCGTGGCCGCTGCGCGCAGCCAGGGTGGCCAGATCGCCTCGCTGATCCTGCCGGCCAACACCGCCTGGGAAGTGGCGTCCGCTGTGGCCCAGCCCGCGGCACCATCGCCGCGCCCCAAGGTGGATGAGGCGGCGATCCACAAAGGCGCTGCGGCGCTGCGGCGTGGTGGCGAGAAGGCGATGCTGCTGCTCGGTGGCCAGGCGCTGCATGCTGATGCGCTGAAGCTGGCCGGGCGCATTCAGGCCGCCACCGGCTGCCGGCTTTCCGGCCAGGGGTCCAATGCGCGGATCGAGCGCGGTCCGCATCTGCCGGAAGTGGGCCGCATTCCCTTCGTGGTGGATCAGGCCCTGGTCTATCTCAAGGAGGTGGCCGAGCTGGTGATGGTTGGCGCCAAGATCCCGGTGGCCTTCTTCGCCTATCCGGGCAAGCCCAGCCTGCTGGCGCCCGATGCCTGTGTGCAAACGCCGGTGGCGAGCATCGAGTATGATCTGGAGGACGCCCTGGAACGCATCGCCGATGCCCTAGGCGCGCCCAGGCAATATGCGCTGCGGCCGAAGCCCGCCCTGCCGGCCATGCCCAGCGGCGCGGTGACTTTAGATGGCATCGCGGCCGTGATCGCCAACCTGCTGCCGGATAATACCGTGGTGGTGGATGAATCTGTTACCTCCGGCCGGGGCATCTTCGCCGCCCTGGCCGGTGGCCCGCGCCATGACTGGCTGCAAAATATGGGTGGCTCGATTGGCTATTCGATGCCGGTGGCCATGGGTGCGGCCCTGGCGGCACCCGAGCGCAAGGTGCTCAGCATGACCGGCGATGGCAGCGCCTTCTATACGCTGCAGGCGCTGTGGAGCATGGCGCGCGAGCAGTTGGATGTAACGGTGATTGTGTTTGCCAACCGGCGCTACGCCATCCTGCAGGGCGAATTGGCCAATGTAGGCGCCGCCAATCCGGGGCCGCGCGCCATCGACATGCTGACCCTCAATCGCCCCGATGCCGATTGGGTGAAGCTGGCGGAAGGCCATGGTGTGGCCGCCGAACGCGCCACTGACCTGGATGGATTCGCAGCCGCCCTGCGCCGCGCTTTCAGCCAGCGCGGCCCGCGCCTGATCGAGTTGGTATTTTAAGCCGGAGCGACGCCCAGGGCTTGCAGTACGGGCAGGCGCTTGAGGAATACTTTGGCGTCTTCCACCAGTTGGGCGACGTTCTCTTCCTCGCTTTGCAGCGCCTTGCCGTCCTTCACCACGCGCTGGCCGATGGCCAGCATCATGCCCCAGGCGGCTTTGGCGAGCGCGTTAACATCAGGCGCCTTCTTGTTTTTGCCCGTCGCGGGGTCGGCCATGGCAGCCATGAACATCTGCTGCAGGCGTGGCACGCTCACGGCGGCGCCGAGTACCGGCGAGGCCATGCACATGATTTCGGTATGCTCACGCGCCCGCGCCAGCAGCGCGGTGTTCAGCCGCGCGGCGGCTGGCGCCATGGCAGCGGCTTCCTCGGCACTCTGTGCCGCACCGGCATGGCCGGCGCCGATCAGCAGGGTGACGGCCTGGATGATCTGCAGCGGGTTCACCTTCTTCGGTGCCAGCATGGTCACCAATTCGGAGAGCTGCTTCGGGCGGTAATTTTCGGCCGCCAGAGCCTCGATCATTGGCGTGTAAACGGCAGGGGCCAGATTCACTTCGCCCACCGGGGCATTCAATTTAAGCGGAATATCCGCCACCGGAATGAGCAGGGCAACACGGCATTGCATCAACAGGTTGGTGCGCTCGGGCGTACTCAACACACGCTGGCCGCGCACAAAGATATCGCGCCGGAAAACCTGATTCACCAGATAATCGCGCGCACTCTCGCGCAGCATCGGATGCTGGATGGCCGCCAGCGCATTGCGCGCCGGTTCGCCCAGGTTGATGTTTTCGATATGGTCGAGCAGGTTGGCCGAGGCGCCCAGCGATAATTTCGCGCCTTCCAGCAGCCTTGCCGCTTCAGCGAGATACATCGGCTTCCAATCAGCGTTGAAATATTCATGCGCCAGATAATTGGTCGGCTTGTCCTTCAGGCCTTTCAGCCGCTCCCGCGCACCAGCCACCTGGCGGAAATAATTGGCGCCGGCGGTATCCAGCGCTTCACCAAATGCTATCGCCGCCTGGATGCGTTTCTGGATGCCCTGTTCGGCGCTGCCGGCCCAATCCTCATGCATCTTCATCAGCTCGCGGATCGGCATCGCGGCGGCCCAGCCGGGCAGGGTGTTGAACGACATATAAACGGCGCCGCCCACATTGAGATGCTTGCGCAGGATGGCAACGATGGCGGCGCGGTTTTCGTCCGACACCCAGGTCCAGATGCCATGCAGCGCGATGATGTCGAATTTCGGCAGATCGTCGCGGGCCGCCAGTTCGGCAAAGCCGGCATCCAGCAGGGTGGCGCCGTTGCCGCTCATCTGCGCCAGCGCACGGGCACCAGCGGCCTGATTGGGGTTGAAATCGGTGCCCCAGAAATTACCCCGGTTGGTGGCGGCATGCATGTTGATGGAGACACCCTGGCCGAAACCAAGCTCCAGGGAATTCACCGGGGCGGCTGAAGGGGGCGCGATGCCGCGCAGCAGCAGGGCAAGGCGCAGATGCGCCGGGGCCAGCTCGCGGTAATAGCCGAAGGTATAGTCGATTTCCGATACATAACCGGCGGTCCAATCGGGCTGCACGGGCTTCTCCCCCAATAAATTCGCTGTATCTATAAACAGCAAAAAGCTCTCTGAATTCTTAAGGCCCGGTCTGGCCGATCCGGCCTTTTTCGCCGTTGACAGCGCCGGGGCGGCTTTGTATGGTCCGCCCGCTTTTCCGCGCCGAGGCGGTATTCCGCGTCGGCTTTTTCATTGCCCGCCAGTGGGTTCACCCGCCCGGGATCGAGATCAAGGTTCGTGTCATGAAGGTCATCAATTCGCTCAAGTCGGCCAAGACCCGCCATCGCGATTGCCGCGTGGTGCGCCGCAAGGGCCGCGTCTATGTGATCAACAAGACCAACCCGCGCTTCAAGGCCCGCCAGGGCTAAAGCCGGGCCGGCGCTCATCTGAGCGCCGAAGTCTGAGATATATCAACGGCCTGGACGACTCCGTCGTCCGGGCCGTTTGACGTTTCAGGGCTGCTTGACGGCTTGCCGATTTCCCGATATTTGTCAGCTTGTCAGACAAATTTGGAGTCGCCTCGTGCTAGGTCTTACCCCGGACCTGAACCCTGAGCGAAACGGCGCGGCCGGAGCCGATCTGCCGCGCCCGCTGGGCCTGGGCGGCGAGCTTGCCCAGCGGCTGCTGGCGGCGATTCGGGAGGGTGCGCTGTCTCCAGGCGACAAGCTGCCCACCGAAAAACAGTTATCCGAGCGCCATGGGGTGAGCCGCGCCGTGGTGCGGGAAGCCATCGCCCGGCTGAAATCCGAGGGCTATGTCGCCAGCCGCCAGGGCGCCGGGGCCTTCGTGGTGGCTCGTCCGGGCCAGACCAGTTTCCGCATGACCCCCGATGACCTGCGCCATGCCTTCGAGTTGCGTGGCGCCATGGAGGTGACGGTGGCGGAATTGGCGGCCAAACGGCGCCGGCCGCAGGACCTGGCGGCGATCCGCAGCGCTTTCGCGGCCATGCAGGGCGCCTTGAGTCAGGAAAAAGATGGCGCGGCAGCCGATGATGCCTTTCATGCCGCCATCGCGGCTGCCACCGGCAATCCGCTGATCCAGCGCTTTGTCGATTTCCTGGCGCATCAGTTTTCTGAGACCCGGCAGCTCACCTGGGCGCCTGACTCTCGCCAAGCCGGCAAGGCGGGCGCAGCGCAAGCCGAACATCAGGCCTTGCTGGCGGCATTGGAAGCCGGCGATCCTGCGGCTGCCGCCCGCGCCGCCCGCGCCCATGTGGCGGGTGCCGCCGCGCGTTTCGGCCTTTCCGAGCCAGAGGATTGATCATGCTGATGCCAGCCCCCGACCCCAGGATTCTGGAACAGCGCGGTGCGCTGATCGAGGATTTGCGCCGCATCGTGCCGGGCGAGGGCGTGATCGTGGATGAGCGATCCTTGCGCGCCTATGAATGCGATGGCCTCACGGCCTATCGCCAATTGCCCATGGTGGCGGTACTGCCAAGCACCGTGGAGCAAGTGGCCGCCGTGCTGAAGCTGTGCCATACGCGCGGCGTGAATGTGGTGCCGCGCGGCGCCGGCACCTCGCTTTCCGGAGGCGCGCTGCCGCTGGCCGATGGCGTGCTGCTGGGCATGGGTAAGTTCAACAAGGTGCTGGATATCGATTGGGACAATCGCTGCGCCGTGGTGCAGCCGGGCGTCACCAATTTAGGGATTACCCGCGCCGTGGAGCATCGCGGCTTCTATTACGCGCCCGATCCCTCCAGCCAGATCGCCTGCACCATCGGCTGCAATGTGGCGGAGAATTCCGGCGGCGTACATAGCCTGAAATACGGCCTCACCACCAACAATATCCTGGGCGTGCAACTGGCGCTGATCACTGGCGAAGTGGTGCGGCTGGGCGGCAAGCATCTCGATTCGGAAGGCTATGACCTGCTCGGCGTGGTCTGCGGCTCGGAAGGCCTGCTCGGCGTGGTGACAGAAGTGACGGTGCGTATTCTGCCCAAACCCACCACCCAGCGCGCCGTGCTGGCCGGCTTCGCCACCGCCGAAGCGGGCGGTGATTGCGTGGCCAAGGTGATCGCCGCGGGCATCATTCCGGGCGGCATGGAGATGATGGACCGCCCGGCCATCCATGCGGCCGAAGATTTCGTGCATGCCGGCTATCCGCGCGATGTGGAGGCTTTGCTGATCATCGAGCTGGATGGCCCGCCGGCCGAAGTGGACGATCTGCTGCTGCGCGTGAACGGCATTGCGCGCGATTGCGGCGCGGTGTCGCTGCGCGTCTCGGAGAGTGAGGAAGAGCGGCTGCGCTTCTGGGCCGGGCGCAAGGCGGCCTTTCCCGCCGTGGGCCGCATCTCGCCGGATTACCTCTGCATGGATGGCACGATTCCGCGCAAAAGATTGCCGGAAGTGCTCACCCGCATGGGCCAGCTTTCGGAAAAGCACGGCTTGCGCGTCGCCAATGTGTTTCATGCCGGCGACGGCAACCTGCATCCGCTGATCCTTTATGATGCCAATAATCCCGGCGAGCTGCAGCGTGCGGAGGATTTTGGCGCCGACATCCTGCGGCTCTGCGTGGAGGTGGGCGGTGTGCTCACCGGCGAGCATGGCGTGGGCGTGGAAAAGCGCGACCTGATGCCGGCGATGTTCAGTGAAGTGGACTTGGCCGCCCAGGAGCGCCTGAAATGTGCTTTCGATCCCGATCACCGGCTTAATCCCGGCAAGGTTTTCCCAACTTTGCATCGCTGTGCGGATATGGGCGCCATGCATGTCAGCCGGGGCAAGCTGGCCTTCCCCGATATTCCCCGCTTTTAAGGTATGGGGTTCTGAAACCATGAGTGACACTTTCCTGCCCAATACCGCCGAGGATGTGCGTCAGGCTGTGCTCTGGGCCGCGCAAGAAGGCAAGCCGCTCAGTTTGATCGGCCATGGCAGCAAGGCGCGGCTGGGCCGGCCCAGCCAGGCGGCACATACGCTGGATTTGAGCAAGCTGAAGGGCATTGTGGATTACGAACCAGCCGAACTGGTGCTGGTGGCGCGGCCCAGCACGCTGATTGCTGATATCGAGGCGCAATTGGCTGAGAAGCGCCAGATCCTGGCTTTCGAGCCGCCGGATTTCGGCCCGCTCTGGGGCATGACTTCGGGGCGCGGCACGCTGGGCGGCGCCATCGGCGCGAATCTGGCTGGCCCGCGCCGCTTCAAGGCCGGCGCCATGCGCGATCATCTGCTCGGCTTCACGGCGGTTACCGGCCGTGGCGAGTTGGTGAAGAACGGCGCCAGGGTGGTGAAGAATGTCACCGGCTACGATCTCTCCAAACTGCTCTGCGGCGCTTTCGGCACGCTGGCGGCGGTGGTGGAAGCCAATGTGAAGGTGCTGCCCGCACCGGAGAAAACCCGCACCGTGCTGGTATTCGGCCTCAGCGATGAAGCTGCCGTGGGCGTGCTGGCGGAAGCGGCGCAATCGCCCCATGAAGTCTCCGGCCTGGCGCATCTGCCGGCCATGTTGGCGGCGCGCTCGGGCGTCAGCCGCATCGCCGGTGCCGGGCAATCGGTTACCCTGGTGCGCGTGGAAGGCACCGATGTGTCGGTCACCGCGCGCTGCGCCGCGTTGCGCGAAGCCTTAGGCAAGCATGGCGAGCTGGATGAACTGCATTCGCTCAATTCCGCCTGGGCCTGGCGCGAAATCCGCGATGCCAGCCTGCTGGCACTGCCGTTTGAGCGCGTGCTGTGGCGCGTCAGCGTCGCGCCCAGCAAAGGACCGGCTTTGGTGGCGGCGATCCGCGAATGGCACCCGGAAGTGGCGGCCTTCTATGATTGGGCCGGCGGCCTGATCTGGCTTTCCATTCTGCCCAGCCGCGATGCCGGCGCGCTGGATCTGCGCCGCGCCGTGAATGATGCCGGCGGTGGCCATGCCACGCTTTTCCGCGCCGATGATGCGGTGCGAGCCTCTACGCCGGTCTTCCAGCCGCAGGAAGCAGCGCTCGCCGCTTTAAGCCGGCGCGTGAAGGACAGCTTCGATCCGCTGCATATCCTCAATCCAGGCCGCATGGAGGCGGGGGTGTGATGATGAATTTCAAACTTCACACTATTGTTGGACTGATTGGCACTTTTGTTTGGCTTGGCTTTGTATTTTCTTACTTGTTGTTATTTCAAAGCTTGGAAGAATTTCAGAAATTATCGATGAATAGTGTCGGTGATTTCGTTGCAGGGGTTACCGCGCCCTTAGCATTCTGGTGGTTGGTGCTCGGTTATTATCAGCAGGGTATAGAATTGCGGCAGAATGTAGAGGCATTGCGACAACAGTCGGCAGAGACTGCAAATCTCGTCATACAAGCTCAGGCTCAGGCTGATGCTGTAAGGGCAAATGAGCAGCACGCAAAGCGTGATCTTTTTTTTGCAACGGCCAATATGATCATTGATGAATTGCGTCAAACCGCACTTTTTGTTGCTCAAAAGATAAGTGATGTTGGAATTGAGGAGTGGAGCCAAAAGAATGGCATAAGTTGGAATGCTCTGGAGACTGGCTTCAAAGATGCGCCATTCTATAACCTTGGATTTTTTATCGCGGCGAATGATAAAGCTACAATTATGGGGCATATTCGGAATCGGGTGGGAGTAGTAGATGCCATCGATCATTATATAGATCAATTTACAGACTTGCTGCGCCAAGTGGACGCAATTGCGCCTAATGACATGGTATTGAAAGGTTTCTTTCAGGGTGGAAGGGCGGCGTATTTGTATGAGCAATTTTGCATACTGCGAAAAAAGCAAAGCGCGATGAGATATTCCTAATGCAAACCTCCTTCACGCTCGCACAACTTGCCAATCCGGATATCGCGGAAGCCAACACGATCCTGCGCAAATGCGTGCATTGCGGTTTCTGCACCGCTACGTGCCCCACTTATGCGCTGCTGGGTGATGAGCGCGACTCACCGCGCGGCCGCATCTATCTCATTAAACAAATGCTGGAAGGCGGCGAGGCGGCCACGGAAGAAACCGTGCGCCATGTGGATCGCTGCCTGTCCTGCTTGAGTTGCATGACCACCTGCCCGAGCAGCGTGCATTACGTGCATCTGGTGGATCATGCCCGCGCCCATATCGAGGCGACTTATAAGCGGCCCTTCCTGGACCGGGCTTTGCGCAATCTGCTGGCCTGGCTGTTACCGCATCCGGAGCGTTTCCGCCTGGCTTTGCGTGCAGCAATGCTGGCGCGGCCCTTCGCCGGTTTGCTGCCGGGCAAGCTGAAGGTGATGGTGGGCATGGCGCCCAAGCGGCTGCCCAAGGCTTCGGACTGGGACCAGCCGCAGGTATTCAAGGCGGAAGGCCCGCGCCAGAAGCGCGTGGCCCTGCTGATCGGCTGCGCCCAGCGTGTGCTTGATCCGGCGATCAACGAAGCCACCATCCGGCTGCTGACCCGCCATGGCTGCGATGTGGTGGTGGCGCCGGGCGGGGGTTGCTGCGGCGCGCTGACCCATCACATGGGCAAGGAAGACGATGCCTTGGCCAAGGCGAAAGCCAATGTGGCCGCCTGGCATGCCGAGCTTGAAGGCGGCGGCCTGGATGCCATCGTGATCAATGCCTCGGGCTGCGGCACTACGGTGAAGGATTACGGCTTCATGCTGCGCAATGATGCTGATTGGGCGGCGCGGGCGGCCAAGGTGTCGGCGCTGGCCAAGGATGTGACCGAACTGCTGCTCGACCTGGATATCAAGCCGACTGGTGCGGCTCCGGCCATGATTCTGGCCTATCACAGCGCCTGTTCATTGCAGCATGGCCAGAAGATCACGGTGGCGCCGAAGCAGCTTTTGACTAAGGCGGGCTTCAGCGTGCGTGATGTGCCAGAAGGCCATCTCTGCTGCGGCTCGGCGGGTACTTACAATCTGCTGCAGCCGGAACTGGCGACGCAGCTGCGAGACCGCAAGGTGAAGAACATCGAGAGCGTGGGGGCCGATGCGGTGGCGGCCGGCAATATCGGCTGCCTGGTGCAGATCGCCCAGGGGATGAATGGCGGCGCCGGCATTCCAGTGCTGCATACTGTGCAATGGCTGGATTGGGCCACGGGCGGGCCGAAGCCCCCTGGCCTTGCTTAAACGGGGCCTAGCTTAAACGGGGCTTGGCTTAAAGCGCTTTACTTCTTGCTATCGGCATAGGCTTTGCACTGTGCCTCGGCCTGCATGCGCTGGTTCGAGGTCATGGTCTGGCCGGCCTTCAGGCCCTTCTGCACATCCTTCATGCATTCCTGTGTCCATTCGGCATGGCTCTTCTTCTGCGCCGGCTGGGCGGCCTGAGCCAATGCGGTTGGTGCCAATGCTGGCAGAGCGGCAAAGCTGAGAGCGAGAGCGGCGGCGAGGGCGATGCGGGACATGATGCAGTTCCTTGAGCGTGTGGCGGACTTATAGCATTGCCGCGCCAAGGCTGAAGGCCCGAACTTCTTATCTTTCGGTAATGTGAAGTTGCTGCCGGATGGATGTTAGCAGCCCGTCGGTGGCGGCATGGCACAGCCGTAGTACCTTGTTGAAGCCTTCGGCCTCGCCGTAATAGGGATCTGGCATCTCGCGCAGGGGCTGCTGCGGCGCGTAATCCAGATAGAGCTTCAGCTTGGCCCGCAGGGGCACCGGGCAGAGCCGGGTCATGATTTTTTGGTGTCCAGCATCCATCGCCAGCAGCAGGTCGAAAGCCTCGAAATCCTTTGCGCTTAGCTGGCGGGCGCGCAAGCCGCTGATATCGATGCCCTCGGCCCGGGCGGCGCGGATGCTGCGCGGATCGGGCGGATCGCCGATATGGTAGTCATGGGTGCCGGCGGAATCGACCCGCACTTGTGTGTCCAGCCCCGCTTGGCGCAGGCGGTGGCGCAGCACGCCCTCGGCGGTGGGTGAGCGGCAGATATTCCCGGTGCAGACCATAAGAATCTTCATGCTGATATTTTGCCCCCGCCCAAGCCTACCGCAAGCCTCCCCTGCGGGGATAAACTGCCGCCATGAGTGGAGACGAAACAGCCCTGCTTTTTGCCAACGAGGCCTTCTACAGCGCCTTCGCGGATCGCGACATGGCGACCATGGCCGGCCTCTGGGCCAAGGACCAGCCGATCGGCTGCATCCATCCCGGCTGGCCGCCGTTATTCGGCCGCCAGGCGGTGCTGGATAGCTGGGAACGCATCCTGGCCAATCCATCTGCGCCGGAGGTGGAGACCGCCGGCGCCGAAGCTGTGTGCTGGGGCGATGTGGGCATCGTGGTTTGCTACGAGAAGGTGGACGACACCTACCTTGTGGCCACCAACACCTTCGTGCGCGAGGGCAAGAGCTGGAAGCTGGCCTATCATCAGGCCGGCCCGGTTTCCACGCCGCCGCCCGGCGCCGCCAGCAACGATGATGATGGCGACGAGGATGAGGACGACGAAGAAGCCGTGCTCGCCGAGGGCGATGATGATGGGCTGGAAGACGACGATGACGACGATGATGATGATGGCGGCAACGATCCGCCCTCGCGCTCAATCCACTAAACCCTAGTCGTTCTGCTTAACCAGCCAGTCGAGCCGCGTGGCCGCACCCGGCTCGCGCCCCAGCCGCTTCAATAAGAAAGCCAGCGGGCCTTTCAGCTGCTTATCCAGCTGCCAGGGCGGATTGAGCAGCAGCAGGCCGGAGCCATTCAGGCTCTCGGCTCTGCCTGCGCCCCGGATCAGCAATTCCACCCGCAGGGTCGGCGGTAGGCCACCCTTGGCCAGGCCTGCGGCCCAGGCATCGGTTTCGGCGCGCAGCTTGATTGGATACCACACAGCAATCTGCCCGGTCTGCCAGCGCTGATGCGCGGCGATCACCGTCTTGGCCAGGCGGTCGAATTCATCCGCCTGCTCGAAAGCCGGATCGATCAGTGCCAGGCCGCGTCGGGGGGTGGGTGGCAGCAGCGCCTTAAGGGCTTCAAAGGCATCGCGCTTATGCACGCCGATGCGAGCATCGCGGCCCATATTACGCCGCAGGGTCTCGTAATCCTCGGGCTGCAATTCCACCAGGCTCAGCTTGTCCTGCTCGCGCAAGGCGCGCTGCATCAGCCAGGGCGATCCGGGATAATGCCTCAGGCCTGTGCCTTCCAGGCTCAGCTCAGGGTTCAGTTCCTGCAGCGCCGCCATATAGAGCGGCAATTCCTTGGCCGCCTCGCGATCCGCCAGCACGGCGCCAACGCCCAGGCGATATTCGCCGCCGCGCTGGCTGGCATCGGCGGCCAGGTCATAGAGGCCGCAGCCGGCATGGCTGTCCAGCACATGGAACGGCGTTGGCTTGGCGCGCAGGGCTTCCAGCAGCTGCAGCAGCACCACATGCTTGAGCACATCGCCGTGATTGCCGGCGTGAAAGGCGTGACGGTAATTCATGGGGGCGCAGCATAGGCGGAAACCCGCTATCCGCAATGCCCGCTATCTGGAATGCCCACCATCCGCAATGCAAAGGGGGCGGGAATCGGCTACAGATTGGGCATGCTCGATCCCCTGATGCGCCGCCTGATCGATCCGCCGCTGAACCGGCTTGCTACCCGGCTGCCCTGGCCGGCCGATGCGGTGAGCTTTGCCGCCTTCGGCCTTGGCCTGGGCGCGGCGCTGGCCGTTGCGCTCGGCCAGCCGCAGCTGGGCCTGGCGCTGTTCCTGCTCAACCGGCTGGGCGATGGCCTGGATGGCGCATTGGCGCGGAAGCAGGGCGCTACGGATCGTGGCGGCTACCTGGATATCCTGCTGGATTTCATTCTCTATGGTCTGCTGGTTTTCGCCTTCGCCTGGGCGCAGCCCGAGGCGGCGCTGGCTGCCGTATTTCTCCTGGCGAGCTTCATGGGTACGGCGTCGAGCTTTCTCGCCTATGCCGCGATCGCCGCCAAGCGCGGATTGCAGAGCGAGGCGCGCGGGCAGAAAAGCTTCTACCATCTCGGTGGCCTGGCCGAGGGCAGCGAAACCATCCTGTTCTTCGTGCTGTGCCTGGCTTTCCCGGCTTGGTTTGCAGCCCTGGCCTGGGGCTTTGGCGCGCTATGCTGGCTCACCACGCTGGGCCGCATGCAGGCCGCCTGGCGCGATTTCGCTGATTAGCTGCCGGATTTGAGCTTGGCGAGTTGCGCCTCGATGGCCTGGGTCATTTTCGCATCGGTCGGCTTGGTGACGGTGGAGAACCAATCCACCGGATTGCCACTGCCATCAATCAGGTATTTGTGGAAGTTCCAGCGGGGCCGGCCGATCTCGCCGATCTCGTCATTCAGCCATTTGTAGAGCGGGTGCGCTTTGTTGCCCACCACCACCTGCTTGTCGGTGAGCGGGAAATCCACGTCGAAATTCACCTCGCAGAATTCCTTGATCTGCGCCGCTGTGCCCGGCTCCTGGCCGCCGAAATCATCGGAGGGCACGCCCAGCACCACCAGGCCGCGCTCGCGGTATTTGGTCCACACCGCCTGCAGGTCGGTATATTGCGGCGTGAAGCCGCATTGCGAGGCGGTGTTCACCAGCAGCACCACCTTGCCCTTATATTGCTTCAGCGGCAGCGGCTTGCCATCGATGGCAGTGATCTCGAAGTCATAAAGGGTCATGCCGGTTTTCGCCTTGGCTTTGAAGGGCAGGGCGGCCAGGGTCAGGAACCCTAAGCCGATTTGCAGCAGGTGGCGGCGGATAAAGGCCATGACGGTCGCCATCGGTTAAGCCGGCGTTAACGCCGATCCGTTAAGGTTGTCCCTCTCAACTGTAGCGTCAAACGCGCCCAGGACCAGTCCATTGCGGCCAGCGCCTTGGAGCCAGCGTGGAGATAGGTGATGCCCAGTATCCCCGGTCTGCTGAGTTTTATCGCCTGCGGCCTGTTTGGCCTGAT
>Ga0164290_1001999_pt1 | contig 18955 bp, 19 predicted proteins | sample Micstemetagenome_FD_108782 | JGI IMG/M metagenome (GOLD analysis project Ga0164290, IMG submission 108782) | Contaminated culture microbial community from soil near Moab, Utah, USA - Microcoleus steenstrupii SON62 (Illumina Assembly) | ecosystem: Environmental > Terrestrial > Soil > Soil crust... | reverse complement strand
GTGCTGGATGGCGCCCGAGATGCCGATGGCGATGTAGAGGGCCGGGGCGACGACCTTGCCGGTCTGGCCGACCTGGTAGTCGTTGGGGGCGTAGCCGGCGTCGACGGCGGCGCGCGAGGCGCCCACGGCGGCGCCCAGCCTGTCGGCCAGCGGGTCCATGACGGCGTGGAACTCCTCGGCCGAGCCGAGGGCGCGGCCGCCGGAGACGACGATCTTCGCCGCGCCCAGTTCGGGGCGGTCCGACTTGACCATCTCTTCATTGACGAAGGCCGACTTGCCGGCGTCGGCGCCCGCGACGCTCTCGACCGGGGCCGAGCCGCCTTCGGCGGCGGCGTCGAAATTGGTCGGGCGGACGGTGATGATCTTCTTGCCGTCGGAGGACTGGATCGTCTCCAGGGCGTTGCCGGCGTAGATCGGGCGCACGAAGGTGTCGTTGGAGACGACCTCGATGATGTCCGAGATCGGGGCGACATCCAGTTTCGCGGCGATCCGCGGCATGAAATTCTTGCCGTCGGTGGTGGCCGGCGAGAGGATGGCGTCATAGCCGTCGGCGAGGCCGAGCACGGTGGCCTCGACGGCCTCGGCCAGCTGGTGCGAGAGGCCGGCGCTTTCGGCCAGCAGCACCTTGCGCACGCCGGCGATCTTCGCCGCGGCGTCGGCGGCGGCCTTCGAGCCCTGGCCGATGACGAGGATGTCGACCTCGCCCGACAGCTTGAGGGCGGCGGTGACGGTCTTGTGGGTGGTGTCGCGGACGGTTTCCCCGTCGCGGTCGGCGATGACGAGAACGGCCATTACAGGACCCCCGCGGTCTTGAGTTTGGCGACCAGATCGGCCGCGTCGGTGACCTTGACGCCGGCGCCGCGCTTGGGCGGCTCGACGACCTTGAGCACGGTGAGGCGCGGGGCCGTGTCGACGCCGTAGTCGGCGACCGCCTTGACCGCGATCTCCTTCTTCTTGGCCTTCATGATGTTGGGCAGCGAGGCGTAGCGCGGGGTGTTGAGGCGCAGGTCGACGGTGACCACGGCCGGGAGGGTCGCGGCGAGGGTCTGCAGACCGCCGTCGACTTCACGGGTGACCGTGGCCTTGCCGCCCTCGATGACCAGCTTGCCGGCGAAGGTGGCCTGGGGCCAGTCGAGCAGGGCGGCGAGCATCTGGCCGACGGCGTTGTTGTCGCCGTCGATCGACTGCTTGCCCATCAGGACCAGGTCGGGCTTTTCCTCGTCGACCACGGCCTTGAGCAGTTTGGCGACGGAGAGGGGCTCCAGGTCCGCATCGGACTGGATCAGCAGGCCGCGGTCGGCCCCCATGGCAAGGGCGGTGCGGATGGTTTCCTGGGCCTGGGTCACGCCGACGGAGACGACGACGATCTCGGTCGCCGTTCCCGCCGCGTGATGCTCCTTGCCCTCCTTGAGCCGAACCGCTTCCTCGACGGCGATTTCGTCGAACGGATTCATGCTCATCTTGACGTTGGCCAGATCGACCCCGGTCTGGTCCGCCTTGACGCGGGCCTTGACGTTATAGTCGATCACCCGTTTGACGGGGACGAGTACCTTCATTGCGCTGTCCATCAGATGGCCGGAATGTGGGGGCAGGGAATGGAACGCCTGTCCCGGCCTGTCAACGTAACGCCGCGTCAACGGGCCGCGCCCCGCGCCCCGGATCAAGAACGGAAGTCATCGATGCACCGCCTGCTGACCATGAAGCGACTGAGCGTGATCTTCCTGACCACCTTCGCCGTGCTGCTGGGCGGGGTGTTTGCTTATCGGGCGCTGGTGATCGCGCCCGAGGACCGGTGCGAGACGGGCGGAGGCTGGTGGGACCGGGAGACGGAGATCTGCGCCCGGCCGATCTCAATCGCCGAAATCACCGGACGCCCGAACGGCCAGAGCCGGGCCGAGGCCTCGGACGCCAAGAACCGCGAACTGGTCGCGATCGAGGACGGGCTGCAGGCGCAGAAGGCGGCGCGGGACGCCGACGCCGACCGTCAGCGCGAGGCGCTGGCCCGGCAGTAGGGCCTCAGCGGGTCGCGCCGGGGACCCATTTGACGTCGTCGGCCCCGTGGGCGTTGGCCCGGCGGGCGGCGACGAACAGATGGTCGGACAGGCGGTTCAGATAGCGGATCGCCACGGGCGACAGGTCGCGACCGGCCTCCATGGCGCGAATCGCATCGCGCTCGGCGCGGCGGCAGACCGTGCGGGCCAGGTGCAGGTGGGCGGACAGGGGCGAGCCGCCGGGCAGAATGAAGCTGTCGAGCGGCTTCTGGCACTCGTTCATCCAGTCGATCTCCTGTTCCAGCCGTTCGACCTGGCTGTCGAGGACGCGCAGGGCCTCCCATTTCGGAGCCGGATCATGCGGGGTGGCGAGGTCGGCGCCCAGGTCGAACAGCTCGTTCTGGATGCGGCCGAGCATGGCGTCGATGCGGTCGTTCTGGCCCGAGTGCAGCCGGGCGAGGCCGATCACCGCATTGAGCTCGTCGACCGAGCCATAGGCCTCGACCCGGGGGTCGGTCTTGGACACCGGGGCGCCGGAGGCCAGGCGCGTCTCGCCGCCGTCGCCGGTCTTGGTATAGATGCGGTTGAGGACGACCATGGGCTCAGCCTCCCTGCGTCGATTTCCACCACATGGCGATGACCAGCAAGGCCACGGCCACGGCCTGCAGGGCGACCCTGAGCCGCATGAGCTTGTTGGAGCGCGAACGCGCCTCCGGCCCCGTCTGGTAGAGCGAGCGGATGCCGAAGCCCAGGGTGATGGCGACCGCCGCGATGGCGAGCAGGATCAGAATGTCGAATACGGTTCCCATGACCGGGTTCTAGGCCTGCGCCGGGCGCAGCGCCAGCGGCCGCTCCAGATGAAAATGCGACCTGTTCGCACATTTCACTTGCAAGTCATTCTCAAACTCGGCTTGAGAGGCGCTCGCAAATCCAGGGGCTCCCCTCATGCGCACCAATCACCGCCTGCAACTGCTGGCCTCCGCCGCGGCGTTCATGATGGCCGCCGCTCCCGCGCTGGCCGGCGACGAACCGGGCGTCGAGCAGGACCCCTCGACCCGGCTGGACGACGTGGTCGTCACCGCCGCCGGCTTTGAACAGAAGATCACCGACGCGCCCGCCAGTATCAGCATCATCACCGTCGAGGAGCTGCAGACCCGGCCCTATATGACGCTGCTGGACGCCGTGCGCGATCTTGAGGGCGTCGACATCGGCGAGACGCGGGACAAGACCGGCCAGGGTACGGTCTCGATGCGCGGCATGGGGTCGGACTATACGCTGATCCTGATCAACGGCCGCCGCCAGAACAACCACGGCGACATCTACCCCAACAGTTTCGGCGGCAACCAATTCAACCACATCCCCCCGCTGGACTCGATCGAGCGGATCGAGGTCATCCGCGGCCCCGCCTCGACCCTGTACGGGGCCGACGCCATGGGCGGGGTGATCAACATCATCACCAAACGCACCCTCGACCGCTGGAGCGGATCGGTGACGGCCGCCCGCACCTTCGAGACGGATGACGAATACGGCGACGACACCACCCTGGACCTGTACGCCAACGGGCCGCTCATTCCCGGCCTGCTGAACCTGAGCGTGCGCGCCAGCCGGTACGAGCGCAACGCCTCCAACCCCGTCTATGAGACCATCACCGACCCCGCCGGTTTCGAGCATGTGCGGTCGCTGGGCTTCGGCGGCGGCGGCAAGACGGTCGACAACGAGAACCTCTCGGGCGGAGCGACCCTGACCTTGACGCCCACGGTCAACCAGACCCTGAAGCTGGACTACGACACCTCGCGGCAGGCGTATGACAACGCGATCCGGATCAACGACGCCGGCAATCCGGAGTATCCGGTCGGCACGGTCGACAACATCAACAGCATCTGGAGCGCCGGCAGTTTCTGCCTCGGCGCGACGGGCTCCAACGCCGCCGCCTGTGGCGCGGCCGGCGGGACCTGGACCCGGCGGGCCAATCCGCAGGTCGGCTACGCCCCGCAGCAGGAGTTCACCCGCGACGCCTGGGCCTTTTCCCATGAAGGCCAGTGGAGCTTCGGCGACAGCCGCGTGACCCTGTCGCATGTGGCGACCAACAACGAGGGCCGCACCATGCCCTTCACCGTGGCCGAGCGCGCCCTGCTGCTGACCATGATCGACGGCACGGGCGCCTATGCCGGCCTGACCGAGGCCCAGCGCCGGACCATCGCCGAAGAAACCTTCCTGCCGCGTCCGAAGCGCACCCTGGAAAGCGCCCAGTACACCCTCGACGCCCAGCTGACCCTGCCGTTCCAGCTGGCCGGGGATCACACCGCAGTCGTCGGGGGGCAGGTCATCCGCGGCGAGCTGACCGACGGCGTGTTCGGGATCGAGAGCGGAACCCCCGGCCTGAAGCAGGAACACAATATGTGGTCGCTGTTCGCCGAGGACACCTGGCAGGTCACGGGGCCGCTGGCCGTCACCGCCGGTGTCCGGTACGACGACCATGAGGTGTTCGGCGACCACCTCAGCCCGCGCCTGTACGGCGTCTACAGCCTGAACGACCAGTGGACGATCAAGGGCGGCGTCTCGACCGGTTTCAAGACGCCGAAGACCACCCAGTTGTATGACGGCATCGTCGGTTTCGGCGCCCAGGGCACCTCGCCCATGTTCGGCAATCCCGACCTGCAGCCGGAGACCAGCGTCAGCGCCGAACTGGCCGTCTACTGGGACTCCGCGGCGGGCCACAACTTCAACATCACGGCCTTCGACAACACCTTCGAGGACAAGATCGCCAACCAGCCCTGCGGCGGCGGGACCTCCCTGCCCTGCGCCAGCAGCGGCGAATACGCCGACCTCGGCTATGGCAGCACCAGCCGCGCGACCAACATCGATGAAGTGGTCATCCGCGGGGTCGAGGTCGCCGGGCGCTGGCAGATCCTCGAATCGCTCGGGCTGCGGGGCAACTACACCTGGACGGACAGCGAGCAGAAGAGCGGCGCCGAGATCGGCCGTCCGCTGGGCAACAGCGCCAGACACATGGCCAACGCCTCGCTGGACTGGCAGGCGACCGACCGGCTGAACCTGCTGCTGACGGGGGAGGCCCGCTCGGACCGCTATCGCGGCCTGCACGTGATCACCGGGGAGGAACTGTACTACAAGAGCTACAGCGTCCTGAACCTGGGCGGGTCCTACGAACTGACCCCCTGGCTGACCGTCAACGCCCGGGTCAACAACCTGCTGGACCGCGACTTCACCACCTATGACGCCGAGTTCCGCGACCTGAACGGGGACGGCGACTATCGCGACACCGCGGTCGGCGGCAGCGGGCGCAACGAGGCCCTGTTCTTCGATCACTACAACAACAAGGACAAGGGCCGCAGCTTCTGGCTGAGCGTCAACGCCCGGTTCTGATGTCGCCTAAAAAGAAAATGGGCCGCCCCGTTTCCGGGGCGGCCCATGATCGCGACCGGAGGGTCGGTCAACCGATCAATAGCGGTAGTGGTCCGGCTTGAACGGGCCGGTGGTCGGGACCGAGATGTAGTCGGCCTGTTCCTTCGACAGGGTGGTCAGTTTGGCGCCGAGCTTGCCGAGGTGGAGCATGGCGACCTTCTCGTCGAGGTGCTTGGGAAGGACGTAGACCTGGTTCTCGTATTTGGCCTTGTTGGTCCACAGTTCGATCTGGGCCAGCGTCTGGTTGGTGAACGAGGCCGACATCACGAATGACGGGTGGCCGGTGGCGTTGCCCAGGTTCACCAGACGGCCTTCCGACAGCAGGATGATCTTCTTGCCGTCGGGGAATTCGATGTGGTGGACCTGCGGCTTGATCTCGTCCCACTTGAAATTCTTCAGGCCGGCGACCTGAATCTCGGAATCGAAGTGGCCGATGTTGCAGACGATGGCGTTGTTCTTCATCGCCCGCATGTGATCGACGGTCAGGACGTCCTTGTTGCCCGTGGCGGTGACGAAGATGTCGGCCTCATGGGCGACGTCCTCGACGGTGACGACCTCATAGCCTTCCATGGCGGCCTGCAGGGCGCAGATCGGATCGACCTCGGTGACCTTCACCCGGGCGCCGCCCTGGCGCAGCGAGGCGGCCGAGCCCTTGCCCACGTCGCCATAGCCGCAGACCACGGCGACCTTGCCCGACAGCATGACGTCGGTGCCGCGGCGGATGGCGTCGACCAGCGATTCACGGCAGCCGTACAGGTTGTCGAACTTGGACTTGGTGACGCTGTCGTTGACGTTGATCGCCGGGAACGGCAGCTCGCCGCGCTCGGCCATCTGGTACAGGCGGTGGACGCCGGTGGTGGTCTCTTCCGAGACGCCGCCGATGGCGTCGCGGATCGCCGAATAGAAGCCCGGCTTCTCGGCGATGTAGCGTTTCATCACGGCGAAGAGGGCTTCCTCCTCCTCGTTCTGCGGGTTGGACAGGACCGAGATGTCCTTCTCGGCCTTGGGGCCGAGCACGCACAGCAGGGTGGCGTCGCCGCCGTCGTCGAGGATCAGGTTCGGATAGCCGCCGTCGGCCCATTCGAAGATCTTGTGGGCGTAGTCCCAGTATTCGACCAGGGTTTCGCCCTTGGTGGCGAAGACCGGCGTGCCCGAGGCGGCGATGGCGGCGGCGGCGTGGTCCTGGGTCGAGAAGATGTTGCACGAGGCCCAGCGGACCTCGGCGCCCAGCGCTTCCAGCGTCTGGATCAGCACGGCGGTCTGGATGGTCATGTGCAGGCTGCCGGCGATGCGGGCGCCCTTCAGCGGCTTGCTGGCGCCGAACTCCTCGCGCAGGGCCATCAGCCCGGGCATTTCGGTTTCGGCGATGGCGATCTCCTTGTTCCCGTAGGGGGCGAGGGAGATGTCGCGGACGATGTAGTCGGTCATGGGCGGCGCTTTCGGGGAGACGGTCGGCGAGGCCTATAGACCGGCCGCGCCGCCGGGGCAAGAAACCCATAAGGATATCCTTATGTGATTGACGGACACCGGGCTCTGGCGCGGCGCGGGCCGGCGCCCCAACATGGCTTCCTGCTTAGGGAGGGATGTGATGCGGCGATGGATGGCGAGCGTGACGGCGGCGACGGCCGTCCTCGGCGCGGCGGGACCGGCGATGGCCCAGACAGGGGCGGCCCCGGACGCCGGGGCGGTCACCCTGATCCACGCCGGCCGCCTTCTGGACCGTCCGGGCGAGGCGCCGCGCGGGCCGTCGACCGTGGTGGTGCGCGACGGCCGGGTCGTCGAGATTCGCGACGGATACATCGAGGCCACGGCCTTCCCGGGGGCGACGGTGATCGACCAGCGCGACCGCTTCGTGATGCCCGGCCTGATCGACAGCCATGTGCATCTGGTCTCGGACCTCGGCGGCCAGGCCCGCTTCCTGTCCGGGATCACCGACAACCTGCCGGCCCACGCCTATCGCGCGGCCGAGAACGCGGAAAAGACGCTGATGGCCGGCTTCACCACGGTGAGGAACCTCGGCGATGACGGCGGGGTGACGCTGGCCCTGGCCGACGCCACCGCCGCCCACCGCCTGCCCGGGCCGCGCATCATCGACGCGGGAGCCAGCATCTCCACCACCTCGGGCCATATGGATGGACGGCTGGGCGTCAACGACGAGCTGCGCGAGGTCACGCCGCACGACAATGTCTGCGACGGACCCGAGAGCTGCCGCGAGGCTGTGCGCCTGCAGGTTGGCCGCGGGGCCCGGGTGATCAAGATCGCCACCACCGGCGGGGTCAACAGCCGCATCGGCGCGGGCCTCGGCGCCCAGATGTTCGAGGACGAGGCCCGGGCCCTGATCGACACGGCGCACCTGTATGGCCTCAAGGTCGCGGTCCACGCCCACGGCGCCGACGGTGTGAACCTGGCCCTGCGGCTGGGGGCCGACTCGATCGAGCACGGCACCATTTTCGACGACGAAACCCTGCGCCTGTTCCGCCAGTCGGGCGCCTGGTATGTCCCGACCCTGTCGACGGTGAACGGCTATATCGAGCGGCTGGCCGCCGATCCGGACGCCTATCCGCCCGAGGTCCTGCCCAAGATCCAGTGGCGCATCTCCATCACCGGCGAGTCGCTGCGCCGGGCCGTGCCCGGCGGGGTGCGAATCGCCTTCGGCACGGACGCGGGGGTGTCGAAGCACGGCCGCAACGCCGACGAGTTCGCCCTCATGGTCCAGCACGGCATGACGCCCACGACCGCGATCCAGGCGGCGACGGTCAACGCCGCCGAGCTGCTGGGACTGTCCAGCGAGATCGGTACGCTGGAACCCGGCAAGCGGGCGGACGTCATCGCCGTGGACGGCGATCCGCTGACGGACGTCACGGTGCTGACCGATGTCGACTTCGTGATGCGCGACGGACGGGTGTATCGGGACGAGGAATAGCCGATCCGCAGACCGGACCGGTCGTATGTTGCCCCTGAAGCGTCGCAAGAGCAGTTGAATGTCCAGCCACCCGTCACCAGCCCATCACCCCTACGCGCCCCGCCACGACTGGACCCTGGACGAGGTCGAGGCCCTGTTCGCCCGGCCGTTCATGGAGCTGGTGTTCGAGGCCGCGACCGTGCACCGGCGCTGGTTCGATCCGTCCGAGGTGCAGAAGAGCCAGCTGCTGTCGATCAAGACCGGCGGCTGCGCCGAGAACTGCGGCTACTGCTCGCAGTCGGCCAGCTTCCAGACCGGGCTGAAGGCCGAAAAGCTGATGGACGCCACCGCGGTCATGGCCGAAGCCATGGCGGCCAAGGCCGGCGGGGCCAGCCGCTTCTGCATGGGCGCGGCCTGGCGCGAGCTGAAGGACCGCGACACGCCGAAGCTGGCGACGATGATCGCCGGGGTGAAGGCGCTGGGGCTGGAGACCTGCGCGACCCTGGGCATGCTGACGGCGGACCAGGCGCGGCAGCTGAAGGCGGCGGGGCTGGATTACTACAACCACAACCTGGATACGGGGCCGGAGTACTACGCCGAGGTGGTGACCACCCGGACCTATCAGGACCGGTTGGATACGCTGGCCCATGTGCGCGAGGCGGGGATGAGCACCTGCTGCGGCGGCATCGTCGGCATGGGCGAGGCGCGGCGGGACCGGGCGGGTCTGCTGCATGCGCTGGCCACCCTGCCTGAGCACCCCGACAGCCTGCCGGTCAATGCGCTGGTCCCGGTCACGGGCACGCCGCTGGGCGAGCGGATGCTGGCCGAGGGGCAGATCGACCCGATCGAATTCGTGCGCACCGTCGCAGTGGCGCGGCTGGTCTGTCCCAAGGCGATGGTGCGGCTGTCGGCCGGGCGGGAGACGATGAGCCCGGAGATGCAGGCGCTGTGCTTCCTGGCCGGGGCCAATTCCATCTTCGTCGGCGGCAAGCTGCTGACCACGCCCAATCCGGAACAGGACGAGGACGCGCGGCTGTTCGCCCTGCTGGACCTCAAAGCGATGGAGCCCCGGCAGGCGGACGCCGCGGCGTAACCGGGCCTTAAGCGGCGCGCGTTAGCGTCACGGCATGGATCGTCGCACCCTGCTCGGACTGAAGGACAGCGCCCGCAAGACCGGCGGCGGCGGGGGATCTGCGCCGCAGCCCAGCTATATGCGCCTGCCGACCATCACCGCCACGGTGACGCGGTCGGGCGGCCGGCGCGGGGTGATGACGGTCGAAACCGGGCTGGACACGCCCGACGCGGCGCTGCGGACCCGTGTTGCGCAGTCGGCGCCGCGACTGAGGGCCGCCTATGCAACGGTGGTGCAGCAGTCGGCGAACGTCCTGCTGCCCGGCGCCCCGCCTGACCTCGAGCGGCTGGTCGCCCAGCTTCAGGCGGCCACGGACCAGACCCTGGGCCGGGCCGGATCTCGGCTGCTCATTGGCACGGTGATGGTGGTCTGAGGCAGCAGGCAGCAGGCAGCAGGCAGCAGGCAGCAGGAAGAACTCGCGGCCCGATCCAAGCTCAATGCCCCTGCTGCCCGCTGCCTGCTGCCTCTTCCTTAGTCCTTTGTCGGACTGACCTGACTCGCGTCGCCATAGGTCAGGGCCAGGAAGACGTCTTCCAGATCGGGGTCCTCGGTGACGATGTCGGCGATGGTGACGCCGGCGGCGCGGACCGCGGCCAGCACCTGCTCCACCGACGACTGGCCCTTTTTGTAGGTGACGGCGAAGGCGCCGTTGGGGCGGGCGACCGCCTCGAAGCCCTTGAGCGTCGGCAGGCCGGTCAGCTCGCCCTCGGGGGTGACCACGACGTTGCGGGTGTCCAGACGGCGCAGCAGCTGGGGCGTCGGCTCGCAGGCCACGACCTCGCCGCGGTTCATGATGGCGATGGTGTCGCAGAGCTCCTGCGCCTCTTCCAGATAGTGGGTGGTCAGCAGGATGGTCACGCCCTCGGCGTTGAGGGCGCGGACATACTCCCAGAGCTGACGACGCAGCTCGACGTCGACCCCGGCGGTGGGCTCGTCGAGGATCAGGATCGGCGGATTGTGGACCAGGGCCTTGGCCACCATCAGCCGGCGCTTCATGCCGCCGGACAGGGCGCGGACATAGGCGTGGGCCTTGTCGGACAGGCCGAGGGCCGCCAGCAGCTCGTCGGAGCGGCGTTCGTTCGCCGGCACGCCGTAGAAGCCGGCCTGGACCTCCAGCGCCTCGCGCGGGGTGAAGAAGACGTCGGCGACGATCTCCTGCGGCACCACGCCGAGGGCGGCGCGGGCGTCGCGCGGCTGTCTGTCGATATCCCGGCCCCAGATGGCGGCGGCGCCGCCGGTCTTGTTGACCACGCCGGCGAGGATGTTGATCAGGGTCGACTTGCCGGCGCCGTTGGGACCCAGCAGGCCGAACATCGAACCGCGCGGAATGACCAGGTCGACGCCGCGCAGGGCGACCTTGGGCGGGGCCTTCTTCGAACCGGCGTAGGTCTTCTCCAGCCCGCGCACCTCGATGGCGTTGACGGGGAGCGGGGCGTGGTCGGTCATCGGCGGCTTTCAGCGGAGCGGTCCGCCTAGGTAGGCGCGGCGCCGGCCGCGGCCAAGCCCCGCGATCTGTCAATGACGCTTGACACTCGCACATAGCATGTCTAGCTTCCTTGTCATAACGAACAGCTTGCTTGACGGAGAAACGGGATGTCGCGGACCAAATTGATCGGCTGGAGCGCCTTTGGGATCTGCCTTCTGGGTTATGGCGGCGCCGTCCTGGCGACGGTGCTCTACAAGATGGGCCATCTGGAGCTGCGCGAGGCGCTGCTGTGGGGCGGGCCGGCGGCGATCGTCGGCGAGGTCGGCCTGTGGGTGGCCGCAGCCTCGCTGGGCTGGACCATCTTCAAGCGGCGCAAGGCCCTGATCGACCGCGTGTTCGGGCGCAAGCCGCGCGAGGTTTGACGACGGCGGCCGGCCCGCCTAGGGAGTCGCCCGACGCGCCCTCCAGCCCAAGGTCGATCATGCCGCCCCGCCATCCCGATGCGATCATCCCGCCGCCGGAAGAGATCGTGGTCTCGACGAAGCGCGTGGCCTGCGACGGCGGCGGCGGCGCCCTGGGCCATCCGCTGGTCTATATGGACATGGGCGAGGACGACTTCGTCGAGTGCGGCTATTGCGACCGCCGCTTCGTTCTGTCGTCGAAGCCGAAGGCCGAGAGCGAATATTTCAGCCCGGCCGCCCGGCCGCCGGAAGCGCACTGAGGCCGCTTTCCAGCGGGCGCCGGACAGGCTAACCGGACGCCATGGCCTCAGCGGAAACCCCCGCCGAAATCTTCAAGCGCGCGCTGGCCCATGCCGCGCGGGCGCTGGCGGAGCAGTCGGAGCTGGAGGTGGTGTTCGGCTCGGACGGGCCGAAGCTGGCCGACGGCGTCCTGACCCTGCCCCATCCGCCGCGCGTTCCGGCCGGGCCTGAAAGCGCGTCGCTGCGCGGCCAGGCCGACCGGCTGGCGCTGCGGCTGGCCAATCACGACGAGGGCCTGCACGCCCGGCTGCGGCCGACCGACAGCCAGGCCGCCGACGTCTTCGAGGCGGTGGAGCAGGCCCGGGTCGAGGCGGTGGGTTCGCGCTCGCTGGCCGGGGTGCGGGCCAATATGGACGCCGCCCTGCTGACCCGGCTGGAGCGGACCGGGGCGCTGAGGTCCGCGGCCGCCGACCGTGTGCCCCTGAACGAGGTGGTGGCCCTGCTGGTGCGCGAGCGGCTGACCGGACAGCGGGCGCCGGACGGGGCGGGAGCGCTGCTGGATCTGGTGCGGGGCGACCTGGAGGCGAAGGCGGGGGCGAAGATCGACGCCTTGGCGGAAGTGGCCGACGACCAGACCGCCTTCGCCGAGCGGCTGAAGGATGTGTTGCGGGCGCTGGACCTCGATCCGGGCGACGGGCGCGGCGACGACCTCTCGGACGACAAGGGCGAGGACGAGCCCGATCCGCAGGAGCCGGACGCGGCGGACGACCAGGACGAGGAGGACGACGCCGGCGGCGGCGAGGGCCAGTCGATGGACGGCTCGACCGACGACCAGACTTCGGGCGACGAGCGCGACTCCCGCCCCGACGGCGCCCCCGCCGATCCCGACGGCGACGCCTCCGACGAGGGGCCCGAGGTCAACGAGGGCGCCCTGCCCAACCGGCAGGAGGTCGGCGACGACGGCCGGCCGATCGCCGCCTATCGCGTCTTCACCACGGCCCATGACGAGACCATCGACGCCGCCGAGCTGTGTGATCCGAACGAGCTGGAGCGGCTGAGGTCGCTGCTGGACCAGCAGTTGACGGCCCTGTCGTCGGTGGTGGCGCGGCTGGCCAACAAGCTGCAACGGCGGCTGATGGCGCAGCAGAACCGCAGCTGGACCTTCGATCTCGAGGAGGGGGTGCTGGACACCGCCCGCCTGACGCGGATCATCACCGATCCGACCAGCCCGCTGAGCTTCAAGGCCGAGAGCGAGAGCCCGTTCCGCGACACGGTGGTGACCCTGCTGCTGGACAATTCCGGCTCGATGCGCGGGCGGCCGATCATGGTGGCGGCGGTGTGCGCCGACATTCTGGCGCGGACGCTGGAGCGCTGCGGCGTCAAGGTCGAGATCCTCGGTTTCACCACCCGGGCGTGGAAGGGCGGACAGGCGCGCGAGGCGTGGATCACGGCCGGCAAGCCGGCCAATCCGGGCCGGCTGAACGACCTGAGGCACATCATCTACAAGTCGGCCGACGCGCCGTGGCGGCGGGCCAAGAAGAACCTCGGCCTGATGATGCGCGAGGGGCTGCTGAAGGAGAATATCGACGGCGAGGCCCTGACCTGGGCGCACGACCGGCTGAAGGCGCGGCCCGAGGCGCGGCAGATCCTGATGGTGATTTCGGACGGCTCGCCGGTCGACGACTCGACCCAGTCGGCCAATGCGGCCCTGTATCTGGACAAGCACCTGCGGCAGGTGATCGAGGAGATCGAGACCCGCTCGCCGGTCGAACTGATCGCCATCGGCATCGGCCACGACGTGACCCGCTGGTACCGCCGGGCGGTGACCATCGTCGATGTCGAACAGCTGGGCGGGGTGATGATCGAGAAGCTGGCCGAGCTGTTCGAGGGCGAGCCCAAGGCGGCCCCGAAGCGGCGGCGGCGGGCGGCCTAGACCCGTTCGCTGATCTTGATGGCGGCGCGGCAGCCGGCCTTGATGACCGAGGACAGCAGGCGGTAGCCGGGGGCCTCGCGGCTGCCGTGGTCGACGGCGTGGTCGTGGTGGGCCAGTTCCTCGTCGCGGAATTTGGTCAGTTCGGCGGCCAGCACCGGGTCGCGGTCCTGAAGTTCGGCGATCTGGTCGGCGTAGTGTTCCTCGATCACGCTCTCGACCGCCTCGGTGCAGGCGTGGGCGGCCTTCTCGCCCAGCAGGGCGGTGCCGGCGCCGAGGCCGAGGGCGGCGAGGCGCCAGACCGGAGTCATGACCGTGGGGCGGACCCTTTCGGCGTTGAGCAGGGCCTCGAAGCGGGCGAGGTGGACGGCTTCCTGGCCCTGCATCTCGCCCATGTCGGCGGCGATCGTCTCCTTGCCCGGGCGGCCCTCGAAGACGGCGCGCTGGGCGCGGTAGATGTGGACGGCGGCGTATTCGCCGGCGTGGTCGACGCGCAGGATCTCGGCCCGGCGGCGACGGCTGGCGCCGCGGCCGGGATGGGCCAGGCGGACGGTCCGGGAAGCCGGATCAGCGGGGGGCACGGGCATCCTTGGGCCTCTTGGCGGCGAGCAGGCTGAACACCGCCAATGCGACGGAGATCAGCACGTTCCATCCTGCCATGGACAGGCCGAGCCAGCGCCATGTCACCGCGTCGCACAGCACCGGCCGCTCGATCGGGGCGGTGCCGAAGGCGATGGCGGCCAACTGTTCGAGATCGACGGAGCCGCCGCCGGCGCAGGCCGCGGGCAGGGTCCACCACTGGTTCTCGCCGCCGAGGTGGAACAGGGCCGTGATCGCGCCGGTGGTGAAAACCACCGCCAGCAGGAAGGCGGCGATGCGCGGCGTGCCGCGGCTGCCGCGGCTGACCAGATGCCAGAGGGTGGCGACGAGCGCGATGGCCACGGCGCCCCAGTAGACCTCGCGCTGGCGGAGGCAGAGGTTGCAGGGAGCGAGGCCCTCGAAGCGCTCGAACGCATGCGCCGCCGCCAGCATCGCCAGCGAGGCGGCCAGGGCGAAGGCGGTCCACCACCGCGTCAGGAGTCGATACAGGCCTCTCATCGGACCCCGTTCATAGCCGCGCTTGAGGGCGGCGTCGATTGGCTTAGCCGGCGAAGCGGGCGATCAGCGACACGGCCCATCCGGCGCCGACGTAGAAGCCGATCGCCACCGTCGCCAGGGCCGTGGCCCAACCGATGGCCACCGCCGCGCCGGCGAGGACGAACAGCCCGTCCCGCTGGATCAGGCCGACCGCCAGCAGGGTCAGGGCGACCGACGGCACGGTGTTGGTCAAGGGCAGGACGATGGTCAGGGTGGCGAGGATCATGAAGGCGGCGGCGGCCCGCTCGGCCCAGCCCTCGGCGAGCACGGTCAGGCGCGGCCGGGAGAAGCGCTCGAACCACGTCATCCGCTTGACGGCGAAATCCGCCATGCGCTCGAGCCAGGCCTTGGACACCCGCCGCCTGAGCACGGCCTCGGGCAGCCACGGCTCGACCCGGCCCGCCAGCATCTGACCTGCCAGCAGCAGGATCGGTATGCCCACGATCTGCGGCACCCCGTACAGGGCCGGGACCAGACAGGGGATGGCGAGGACGAGGATCATCAGGCCGAAGGCCCGTTCGTCGAGCCGGTCGCGGATTTCGTGCAGGGTCAGGCCGTCGGGGCCGCTGACCGCCGCCAGCTCGGCGACGAGGGCGATAAACCCCTGGCGCGGGTCGTCGTGGTGCTGGTTACCGGTCGTGTCCATGGTCTCGATTTCGCAACTGGAGACGGGTCGTTAGCCGGAAACCGCCGCCGATGCGAGGCGGTGAAACCCCCTGTGAGTCGCGGTCGCGGCCATCGGTCGCTATAGAGGCCGCCTCCCCGCCTCTCCCCAGGGATCGGAGCCCATGCGCTATCTGCACACCATGGTCCGCGTGACGGACCTCGACGCCTCCCTGCGCTTCTGGTGCGACCTGCTGGGTCTCGAGGAAGTGCGCCGGATGGAGAATGAGGCGGGCCGCTACACCCTGGTCTTCCTCGCCGCGCCGGCCGATCTCGCGCGTTCGGCGGCGGAGCGGTCGCCGGAGGTCGAACTGACCTTCAACTGGGATCCGGAGACCTACGCCGGCGGGCGGAATTTCGGCCATCTGGCCTACAAGGTCGACGACATCTACGCGGCCTGCCGACGGCTGATGGACGGCGGGGTGACGATCAACCGGCCGCCGCGCGACGGCAACATGGCCTTCGTGCGCTCGCCGGACGGCATTTCGATCGAACTGCTGCAGGAAGGCGCGCCGCTGGCGCCCGCCGAGCCCTGGGCCTCGATGCCCAACACCGGGAGCTGGTAAGCTGAACATTCGCCCCTGCGTCGCCCTGATCGCGGGCCTGACCCTCGCCGGCTGCGCCTCGACCTCCGAGACCTATCCGTCCCGCACCGCGACCGAACAGCTGCTGGTGGCGCGCGCCGCCGACCGCGCGGTCGAGGGCCTGACCCTGCCGATCCCGCGCGGCACGCGGGTGTTCGTCGACGACGCCTATTTCCGCGCCGAGAACGCCCCCTATGCGGTCAGCGCCGTGCGCGCGGCCCTGTCGGAGGCGGGCTATTCGCTGGCCCCGTCGAAACAGGAGGCCGCCGCCGTGCTGGAGCTGCGCGCCGGGGCCCTGTCGCTGGAGCAGATGCGTCGGGTGTTCGGGGTGCCGGAGATGCGCGTGCCGATCAACGACAGCTTCAACGTCGTCTCGATTCCCGAACTGTCGGTCTACAGCCGCCGCGACCGCGTCGGCGTGGCCGAGTTCTCTGCCTTCCTCTACGAGCCCGCCACCGGCGCGCCCCTGGGCGCCATCATTCCGATGACCGGCGAATACCGGCTGCGCAGCCACAAGCTGCTGATGATCGTGGCCTGGGGCCACCAGCGGATCGACCCCGGCGAGCGCGACCCCGGCGACAGCTGGCGGGAATTCTAGGGCGGCGATCCTCCTGACTTGCGCCGGCGCGTGTGAGCGTTGATGGTCCCGGCCTCAGTTTCCGGGAGGTCTCCATGCGTCGTCTGCTCGTCTCCACCGTCTGCGCCATCGCCGTTCTCACAGGCGTTCCTGCCGCCGCACTGGCGCAGGAGGCTGCGGCTCCGGCCGCTGCGGCGCAGAGCGAGGACGCGCGGCTGGCGGCCTTTTTCGAACAGGCGTTCCAGGAGCGGATCGCCCTGTCGCCGCAGACGATGACGGCGCTGGGCATCAAGCGCGACTACGACCGGCTGGACGCCGTCACCGACGCGGCGGCTGAACGCCAGCTGGCGCTGATGGAGAGCCAGCTGGCCCGGCTCAACGACCAATTCAGCCGCGAGACGCTGAGCGCGGACAGCCGGATGTCGTGGCGGCTGTTCGAATACGGCGTCGAGCAGGCCCGGCTGGGCAATCGCTGGCGGGACTGGGGCTATCAGTTCGCGGCCAACAGCAATCCGACCACCGGCCTGCCGGTGTTCATGATCAACAACCACCGCATCGACAGCGTCGGCGACGCCGAGGCCTATGTCTCGCGTCTGAAGGACGCCGAGCGGGTCATGGGCGAGATCGCCGCCGAATTGCGCGACCGGGCCTCGAAGGGGGTGATCTCGCCCAATTTCGTGTTCGAGCCCTCGATCGCCAACACCCGCAACATCATCGCCGGGGCGCCGTTCGACGACGCGGCCGACAATCCGGTCTGGGCGGACTTCCAGAAGAAGGTGGCGGCCCTGGAGGCCGATGACGCCACGAAGGCGCGGCTGCTGGGCGAGGGTCGGGCGGCGCTGACCGGCGAGTGGAAGCGCGGCTATGAGCATGTGCTGGCGGCGCTGGCCGAGGTGCAGGCGCAGGCGGCGACGATGCCGGATCGGGAGGGCGGGGTGTGGCGGCTGCCCGAGGGCGAGGCCTTCTACAACGCCCGCCTGCGGCTCTCGACGACGACGGACCTGACCGCCGACCAGATCCACCAGATCGGGCTGGCGGAAGTCGCCCGCCTGCAGGGCGAAATGCAGACGGTCATGGACCAGGTCGGGTTCGAGGGCTCGCTGCAGGAGATGTTCGCCTATCTGAAGACCGATCCGCGCTTCCAGTATCCGAACACGCCGGAGGGCAAGGAGCAGTATCTGACCGACGCCCGCGCCTTCGTCGCCCAAGTGATGGCCGCCGCGCCGCAGTGGTTCAGCGACCTGCCCGAGGCGGCGCTGGAAGTCCGGGCGGTCGAGGCGTGGCGCGAGGCGACGGCCTCGATCGCCTTCTACAACGCCCCTGCCCCGGACGGCTCGCGGCCCGGCATCTATTACGTCAACCTGTCGGACATGACCCAGGTGCTGAAGCCCCAGATCGAGGGCATCAGCTATCACGAGGGCGCGCCGGGGCACCATTTCCAGATCGCCTACGCCCAGGAGATGCAGGGGCTGCCGTCGTTCCGTCGCTTCGGCGGCTACGGCGCCTACGCCGAGGGCTGGGGGCTGTACGCCGAGCAGCTGGGCAAGGAGATGGGCTTCTACCAGGACCCCTATTCCGACTTCGGCCGGCTCTCGACCGAGCTGTGGCGGGCGGTGCGTCTGGTGACCGACACCGGCCTGCACGCCAAGCGCTGGACCCGCGAGGACGCCATCGAATATTTCCGCCAGAACTCGCTGCTGAGCGAGCGCGACATCGTCAAGGAGGTGGAGCGCTACATCACCAATCCGGGCCAGGCGACCAGCTACAAGATCGGCGAGCTGAAGATCATGGAGCTGCGGGCGCGGGCGCGGGCGGCGCTGGGCGAGCGGTTCGACATCAAGGACTTCCACGCCGTGGTGCTGGGCTCGGGCTCCGTGCCGCTGGACGTGCTGGAGGACCAGGTGGACGCGTGGATCGCGGCGGGGGGCGGAAGCTAGGGGCCAGGGGCCAGGAAAGTTCGGTCCCGCCGCCAGACCTTTGACCCAATACCTGGTCCCTAGTCCCTGGACCCTAGCCCCTGTATCAGGGCCGCCATGCCCTTCACCGCCACCGTCCTGACCATGTTTCCCGAGGCTTTTCCCGGGCCGCTCGGCGTGTCGCTGATCGGCTCGGCATGGCGCGAGCGGGGGCTGTGGAGCCTCGAAACCCTTGACATTCGGGGCTTCAGCGAGGATAGGCGCGGCTTCCTGGACGACACCCCCGCGGGTGGCGGCCCGGGAGCCGTGCTTAAAGCGGACGTCGTGGCCCGGGCGCTGGACAGCGTCGCGGAACCGCAACGGCCGCTTTTGTACATGAGCGCCCGGGGTCGGCCCCTGACCCAGGCGCGCGTCAGGGAATGGGCCAGGGCGGACGGGATCACCGTCCTCTGCGGCCGGTTCGAGGGGGTGGACCAGCGCGTGCTCGACGCGCGCGGGTTCGAGGAGGTCTCCGTCGGGGACGCGGTGCTCGCCGGCGGCGAGGCGGCGGCCATGGTGGTGATCGAGGCGTGC
>Ga0164290_1001998_pt1 | contig 18967 bp, 22 predicted proteins | sample Micstemetagenome_FD_108782 | JGI IMG/M metagenome (GOLD analysis project Ga0164290, IMG submission 108782) | Contaminated culture microbial community from soil near Moab, Utah, USA - Microcoleus steenstrupii SON62 (Illumina Assembly) | ecosystem: Environmental > Terrestrial > Soil > Soil crust... | reverse complement strand
GGGCCGGCGATCATGTCGATACCGACCGTGCCGAACACCTGACGCTTTGCGGCCGCGACATAGGCATTGCCGGGGCCGGTGATCTTGGCCACCGGACGGATTGTCTCCGTCCCGAAGGCAAGTGCGGCGATCGCCTGCGCGCCACCGACGCGGTAAATCTCATTTATGCCCGCGATCTTCGCCGCCGCGAGCACCGCCGGATTGATCGCGCCTTCGCGTGCCGGCACGACCATGACGATGCGCGGCACGCCGGCGACCCGCGCGGGAATCGCATTCATCAGCACCGAACTCGGATAGCTCGCCATGCCGCCCGGCACATAAAGGCCGACAGCCTCGATCGCGGTCCAGCGCGAGCCTAACGTCACGCCCAGCGCATCCTGATAGATATCGTCCTTGGGAAGCTGGCGCCTGTGGTGCCGCTCGATCCGATCCGCGGCCAAATGCAGCGCATCGCGGACCGCCGGCTCTATGGCGCGTTCGGCAGCATCCAGGTCCTCGGCGCCGACGCGCATCGAAACGCGGTCGAAATCCAGCGCGTCGAACCGCAGCGAATAATCCTTGAGCGCAGCGTCTCCTCGCGCAACGACGTCCGATATGATCGCCTTGACGGCGATGTTCACGTCCTCCGACGCCTCGCGTTTGGTGGTCAGAAACGCGGAAAATTCGCGCTCGAAATCAGGCGCCTCGAAATTGAGCCAGATTGCCAAGATGCCCCCGTGCCTTGGGTGTCGTTCAGGCCGCACCCGGATGGCGCGGCTTCAGCTTCGTTTCCCATGCTCCGCCGGTATCCGCAAGCTGAACTTCGATACAGTCCACATCGAGCAGGATCGAGCCGCCGCCGGAGAGCACAAGTTCGACGGCGCCATCGGGGCCCTCGCCTTCCTTCTCAAAGGTCACCGCGAGCAGAGACAGCACATTATCGGATGCCGTGCGGTCGAACCCGACCGAGCGCACCGACTTGACCTGCTTGAAAACGAGAGCGGCCCGCCTCCGCTCGAGCGGCTGGTCGCCGGCAGCCGTATTTTCCCAGACGAAACGGTTCGCCGCAACCGCAAACTGCTTGCGCGACGGCCAATATTGCAGGTCGCCGGTCTTGAAGACGGCATCCTGCATATGGGCCGAAACGACCTCAAGGTCCGCATCGTCAAGTGCCAGAAGTTTGAGCGTCATACTGTCCATCCGGAATTCTGCGCTGACGCGTAGAGCAGCGCCTTGCATGGACGTCAGATAGGGTGCGTGCACGTGTTTCGCAACGTCAATCGCTGATCCGCTCGACGATTGCGCCGCAGCGCGTAAGCTTTTCCTCAAGCCGCTCGAAGCCCCGATCGAGATGATAGACGCGCGACACCAGGGTTTCACCCTCTGCCGCGAGACCCGCGATGACCAGCGAGACCGAGGCGCGAAGATCTGTCGCCATGACCTGCGCTCCCTTGAGCCGATCGACGCCCTCGATCGTGGCAGTCTGGCCGTGCAGGGTGATCCTGGCGCCAAGACGGGCCAGTTCCTGCACATGCATGAAACGGTTTTCGAAAATGGTCTCGGTGATGTGCGAGACGCCGCTCGAACGCGTCATCAGACCCATGAACTGCGCCTGCATGTCGGTCGGGAAACCCGGATAGGGGTCGGTGACCACATCGACCGGATTGATCCCACCGCCATTGCGGCGCACGCGGATGCCCCGCGCCGTATTGGTGACTTCGGCGCCTGCACGACGGATGGCTTCCAGCGCGGTCTCGAGGAAGGCCGGATCGGTTTCGGTGATCTCGACATCGCCGCCCGTCATGGCGACGGCCATGGCATAGGTGCCGGTCTCGATGCGGTCGGGCATGACGCGATGGCGCGCGCCGGCCAGCGACGTGACGCCCTCGACGGTGATCGTGTGGGTGCCGGCGCCGGTGATCCGCGCGCCCATTGCATTGAGGCAATTGGCGAGATCGACGACCTCAGGCTCACGCGCCGCGTTGCCGATCACGGTCGTTCCGTTGGCGAGGCTGGCAGCCATCAGCATCACATGGGTGGCACCGACCGAGACCTTGGGAAACGTATATTTCGCCCCGACAAGACCGCCCTTGGGGGCGCGGGCGTTCACATAGCCGTTGTCGATATCCATCTCGGCGCCCAGCGCCTTGAGGCTTTCGAGGAAGAGATCGACGGGTCGCGTGCCAATAGCGCAGCCACCTGGCAATGAGACACGGCAATGGCCTTCGCGTGCCAGCAGCGGTCCGATGACCCAGAAACTGGCGCGCATCTTGGAGACCAGTTCGTAAGGCGCGGTCACGTCGGCGATCGTGCGGCAGGTGAAGTGGATGGTGCGTGCGTAGGAACCATCCTGGTTCTCGCGGCGGCCATTGACCGAGACGTCGACACCGTGATTGCCGAGAATGCGGATCAGCTGCTCGACATCTGCGAGATGGGGCACGTTTTCGAGCGTCAGCGTATCCGAGGTCATCAGCGAGGCGATCATCAGCGGCAGGGCCGCATTCTTGGCGCCGGAAATCGGAATAATACCTTCGAGCGGCCGTCCGCCCACAATCCTGATGCGATCCATAAAGTCTGTCCCCATGGGCGCGGCGGGAGATGCGGCGCCTCTCAAAAATCCCGGCTCATTTAAACGATTGAGTACGCACATTCAAGGAAGGCGGGCAAATGCGGTAAAGACCGGAAAGTGGGGTAAATTGGGGCAGCCGTTCAGCGCTCTTCGCGAAGCGTCGGGAGAGCGCCCGGCCGGCTATCCTCGTCGCCTTCGCGGCGAGCACGAGACTGGACCTTGCGGCGCTGCAGGTTCGCCCGAAGCTGCGCCTTCAGCCTGAGGTCGCGTTCGGCAGCCTTGCGGGCGAGCTGTTCCTGCCGCGCCCGTTTCGCGGCGGGCTTATCAGTCGATGCCGCGTTTTGCTGGATCTCGTTTTCCTCGTCGATGCTCATGCCATGCTCATAAGACAAATCCCGGCGGCCCGGAAGTCTACGGCAAAAACTTTTGCGATCTGGGGAAATGCGCTTGCACTGATGGAAAACCTATGGCAATAGCCAGCCCGCTTCACCGGCCGACCTTACGATGCGTCACCGGGGCACATGCTGCGGTAGCTCAGTGGTAGAGCACACCCTTGGTAAGGGTGAGGTCGAGAGTTCAATCCTCTCTCGCAGCACCATTTTCACGCCCTGATTCCCCTGGACCCCTTGCAAATCTCGGCCTTCTGCTACAAGATTCGCTACAAAGTTTGCTACAAAACGGGTTAGCGGAATGAAGCAGGACAAACAGAAGCTCGGCAAGCACATTGATTTCTATCGCGGTCAATACCGCGTCCGAATTGTCATCCCGCTAAACCTGCGACCCTTCATCCTGAAAGCTGACGGAACGTCACGAACGGCACTTGAGGAGTTTCTAGGCGCCGATCCGCGCACGGCGTTGAAGAAATCTCATGCCATCCTTGCCGATTTCCACGATCAGCTTGATCGTGCTCGCTCGCAGCTTGAAGCCGCGAACGGAAATCGACCCGCCGACTTGTTCGCCTTGCACCGCCCCACCGTAGCCAGCGCCGCGAAGCAGGCATTTCAATCGGAACTGGATTTTGACCTACTGGAACGCGCCGTTGGCCCGCGCCAGATCGATCCCGGAATTGAACGTGTTTATCTCGACAAGCTCCGGCTCGTTGCCGCTGGTTTGATCAAGGGCAGAGAGGCCGAAGCGCTGATCGGCTATGCAGCCGACCAACTAGAAGCCGCGTCGCAGACACCCACCGGCAAGCGTGACGATCTTCTCAAAGTTCTCGCCGGCGTCCGGCTCGACACGCTTGCTATATCGCAGAGCCGAGACAAGGGCGAAGCGTATCCACCGGACGTTCGAACGCCGGAACTGCTACAGGCAGACGAACCGGACCCCATATCACTTAGGAGGCTGATTGCAGCTTATAGCGCGGCTCGGGCGAAGGTCGGCAAAGGCAGCGAAGCCATGAAGCGTTGGACGCCTGTTTATGACGACCTCATAGCCTTCCTGAAACATGACGACGTGCTCAAGATCACAGACCAGAACTTGAGGGACTGGCGCGATGAAAAGCTGAACACCTTATCAGCCGCGACCGTCGCTAAGGTCTATCTCCCGGCCGTTCGCGCCGTGCTGAATTGGGCCGTCACCGAAGGCAAGATTAAAGAGAACGTCGCCGACAGGGTTAAGCAGGAAGCCCCGAGAAAGCAGCGCAGCCGTGACCCAGGCTTCACCACGCCGGAAGCTATTGCACTTCTGAAAAAGACGCTCGCTTATGTGCCGAAGGATACCGGCGTCAAATCCACTAGCGAAAGCACCGGCCTTTCGGCGGCAAAGAAATGGGCTCCGCTTTTATGTGCCTTCTCAGGCGCTCGCATCGCCGAAATCACTCAGCTACGGAAGCAGGACTTCCGGCAGGAAGGCAACACGACCGTTATGCGCATCACGCCGGACGCTGGCAGCATCAAGGCCGGCGATTACCGCGACGTGCCGCTACATGCGCAGATCATTGAACTTGGCTTCCTCGACTTCCTCGGCGCGGCACCGGACGGACCGTTGTTCCACACAACCACAGACCCGAAGAAACTAAAGACAGCGGCCCGCACTGTCGCCGGCCGCGTGAGCCAATGGTTACAGGAAATCGAAGTCATCCCTGAAGGATTGCAACCAAACCACGCTTGGCGGCATCGCCTCAAGACGATCGCCAGCGAAGAGGGAATCTCAGAGCGCGTAATCGACGCCATCCAAGGCCATGCCGGCAAGACCGCCGGCGACAACTACGGCGACGTGACATTGAAAGCCAGGAAGGCCGCGATTGATAAGCTTCCGGCATACGACTTTAAGCATAAATCTTCGTGATATTTTTCCTTAATTCATCATTTTTTGTGATTTAAGGGATTCACACGCGATTCGACCCATGTCACAATATTGCCAAGTCAATAAAAACAGGCTTTGTAATAATGGTTTCGCCCCTCAGGGGTCTGGCGAAGAAACTCGGATTCGGTTCTCAAGAACAGAAGTCGATCACTCTCACAGACCCGCTTGCACTTGAACTGTTCGGCGTCGTGCCGACTATCTCAGGCGCAAATGTTACTTCTCTCTCGGCGCTACGCGTGCCGGCCGTGCTTCAAGCCGTGCGCCTGATTGCAGAGAATTGCGGCTCAACGCCTGTTAAGGTCTATCGTGATCTCGAAAGCGGCAAGGAAGCCGCCAAGGATCATGCCGCCTATCGCATCGTCCACCGTGCTGCCAATGAATGGACCTCCGCCACCGAGTTCCGCACATTGCTCACGGTGGACGCCCTTATGCACGGTGGCGGCTTTGCCCGCGTCGTGCGCTACGGTGACGGCCGGCCGTTCGAACTTCACCGCCTGGAGCCGGGCAAGACGACCGTGCTCACAAATACGGTCACAGGCGAGCCGGTCTATCGCGTGAGCGAAGATCGCGGCCAAGTCGATTACAGCTTCTCCGATATCCTCCACATTCCAGCCTTCGGCGGCACGTCGCCTATCTCGTTCGGAAAGGAAGCAATCGGCATCGCCATGATTCTTGAACAGCACATGGCGCGCCTCTTCGGCTCCGGTGCCATGCCCAAGGCGATGATTTGGAACGAGAAGGCCATTCCCGGCAATGAGAACGGCGAAAAGGCAATCTCGAATATCCGCAAGGGCTTCCGTGCCGCGTTCGGTTCCGGCTCCAATACCGACCCGCTCATTCTCGAAAACGGCTGGCGTTACGAGCAGATCGCGCTGTCTTCCACCGATGCGCAGTTTCTTGAGCATCGCCTTGAACAGATCAACGAAATCGCCCGCCTCTTCGGCGTCCCGCCGCACATGCTCTATCAGCTTGACCGCGCGACGTGGGCCAACGCCGAAGAGATGTCCCGGTCATTCCTGCAACTCTGTCTCAGACCTTGGCTGGACCGCTGGCAGGACGCCTACAACCGCGCCCTCTTCACCGAAGATGAGCGTGAAAGCCATTACTGCGAATTCGTGATCGATGACCTACAGCGCGCCGATAGCGCCGGCCGTGCGGAAATCTTCTCCAAGCTCATTTCATCCCGCGTGCTCACGCCCAACGAAGCGCGCGGCACCATGAACCTCGCACCGCTTCCCAGTGGCGACGAGCTTGCCAATCCCTTCACCACGACCACGCCGGCCGCGCCCGCCGCGCCGCCCGCCAAGGAATAGCCGATGCACACCGCCTTTTTTGGTGATGGCGAAAAGACATTCGCTCTCACGCCCGCCCTGATTCCAGAACTGGAGCGCACGACCGGCAACGGTATCGGCGCGCTCTTCAATCGCATCACCGCCCGCGAGTTCCGTTTTCATGACGTGCTCGAAACCGTGCGGCTCGGGCTGATCGGTGGCGGCACCACGCCGAAGGAAGCCGCCGACCTGATCGCGACCTATGGCGTGAACCGCCCGATCTCCGAAACACTCGCCATCGCCATCACCCTGCTTTCCGTCGTGATGTTCGGCCCGGAAGATCAGCCAGGGGAAGCCGCATGACCGATCGGCTCGAAATCAAGGCGTCGTTCTCAGTCGATGACGCTGGCGAGATCACCGGCACCGCTTGGCCGTTCGGTTCGCCCGATCGCGTCGGCGACGTAATCGAGAAAGGCGCTTTCACCGCGCCTGCAACGCTTCCGATGCTCTTCGCGCACGATCAGGCGCAAGTCATCGGCGTCTGGAATGAAATTCGCGAAACCAATGACGGCCTTGTCGTGAAGGGCCGGCTCTTGGTCGATGAGGTCCAACGCGCCGCCGAAGTGCGCGCCATGATCAAGGAACGCGCCGTGACCGGCCTTTCGATCGGCTTCGTCACCAAGGCTGCAAAGCCCCGCCAGCGCGGCCGGACAATCACCGCGCTTGATCTCCATGAAATCTCAGTCGTCGCCGTTCCGTGTCACCCGGCGGCTCAAATCACATCGATCAAGGCCGCCGGTGACGCGGCAGAAAATAAGGAAAATCTAATGCAAGCAGAACTTGAAAAGAACACCGAAGGAACATCTGTTCCGGTGTATGACCAAATGGCTTTCGATGAAATGAAGGCCCGGATGGACAAGATCGAAGCGAAGATGAATCGCCCGATCGCCGCCAACAACAATCAGCCGATCGCCGGCAATGACAACGACCTCGAAAAGAAGGCCTTCGTGGGCTTCATTCGTCGCGGCGTCGAACGTCTCAATGCGGATGAAGTCAAGGCGCTCACCGTGTCGGTTGACGCCAATGGCGGCTATCTCGCACCGGAAGCCTTTGGCAACGAAATCCTCAAGAAGATCGTGGAAATGTCGCCGATCCGCCAGTATTCCAAGGTCACGTCGATCACGGCACCGGAAGTCAAGTATCCGCGCAAGCTGACCGGCACGGCCGCAACGTGGGTTTCGGAAATCGGCACTCGTTCCGAATCCGGCATGACCTTCGAACAGGCGACCTTTACGCCCTATGAGCTTTCCTGCTTCGTCCCGGTTTCTCGCCAGCTTCTCGAAGATAACGCCTATGGCCTCGAAGCCGAACTTTCCGCCGACTTCGGGGAAAGCTTCGCCAAGACCGAAGGCGCGGCGTTCGTCAACGGCGACGGCACCGGCAAGCCGCGAGGCCTGCTTGCTGCAACCGGCATCGCCGAAATCAAGACCGGCAACGCCGCAACACTCGGCACCGACCCGGCCGCGACCATCATCGCCATGTTCCACAAGCTGCCGTCCGTCGTGGCACAGAACGGCGTCTGGATCATGAACCGCACCACGCTTGGCGCGCTCCGCACGCTCAAGGATGGCACCGGCCGTTTCATCATGCTCGACCCGATCACCCAGGGCGCGCCGGCAACCCTTCTCGGCCGGCCGATTGTCGAGGCGATCGACATGCCCGACATTGCGGCGAACGCGTTCCCGATCATGTTCGGCGATCTCAGCGGCTATCGCATTGTGGATCGCATCGGCCTTTCGATCCTTCGCGACCCCTTCACCCTTTCCGACACTGGACAGGTGAAGTTCACGGCATACCGTCGCGTTGGTGCGGACGTGTCGCATCCCGACCGCTTTATCAAGCTCAAGGTCGCGGTATAACCATGACTTCCCGGCTCGCAATCGACGACATCGTGATCTCGCATGGTGGAAACACCGTGCGGCTCCGGCCGTCATTGCGGGCCGGCCTTCTCATTGCCCAGAAATACAGTCTTGAAGACCTGCAAACCGCCCTTGGCGAATGCAACTTCACGGTCATTTCGCATTTGATTGCGCTCGGCTCCAATGATCTTGAACGGACCACTGATCTCATCGCCGGCTTCCTCGCAAAAGGCTATTGGCAGCTTCAAACCATCCGCCCGCAGCTAGCGGCCTTTGTCGCCGGCTCGCTTGGCCTTACGCGCGAAGCGCCGGCCAATGACAATTCTACCGACACGACCGGCGAAACAGACTTCGCCGCATCCCTGATCAAACTCTATGAAGTCGGCACCGGCTGGCTCGGCTGGACACCCGCCGATACATGGGCCGCAACACCGGCCGAAATCATTGCCGCACAGCGCGGCCTTTTTGCCAAGCTCAAGGCCATCTATGGGAGCGCTGACGATCAGCCGGCAGACGACCCGCACGACGTGCCCGACGAAGCCCAGGTCAAAGCCAATATGGCCGCGCTCAAGGCGAAGCTGGGGAGCAAGCTCTAATGAAGCTCCGGTATCTCTGCACATGTGGATGCGGCAAGATTCTTGACCATGGCGAGAAATGCGAATTCCGCCAGAAGCAGGACCGCGCCCGAAAGAACCGCTTCGATCGCAAGCGGCCATCAGCACGTGAGCGCGGCTATAATTGGGAGTGGCAGAAAGCCCGCAAGGAATATCTTGAGCGGCACCCATTCTGCAGATTCGGATGCGGCCGCCTCGCTACCCTTGTCGATCACGTCATTCCCCACAAGGGCAGTCCACGCCTCTTCTGGGATCGCACCAACTGGCAACCCCTTTGCACGCCCTGCCATAGCCGGGAGAAGCAACGACGGGAGCGCAATCAATGAGTTTCGATGCCCTTCATACTGATCCTCAACCTGTCATTGTAATCGTCACCATCGAGTCCGCGATGCACCCTTGTGTGGCAGTTCGGGCAGAGTGCGATCACGAAGCGAGGATCATCAAGGCCACCGTCGCTTACGCGCCGAATATGGTGGGGCTCCAGGTATGGCGCGCCATCCTTTCGTGCAAACGGGGCGGGCGTGCCGCACCCTTCGCACATTCCATTAGACCTCACCAGGACGTAGTCGCGCACATCGGCCGATCGCTGGAAAACCGTTCTTGTGGACACAGACTTTGCTTGCGACGGCGCCGCGGCAGCAAAGGCACGCGCGCGCAGAAGATCAATCGAAGAGACTTGTTTGGTTGCGACTATTTCATCGACAGTCTCGATTACACGATCCAACGGCCAGAGTTCAAACACGATAGCTTTCCGAGTGTTACCTTCGACATCGATAGAATCTTCCCAATGGTATCCCTCGCAGACCAGTTCATTCCGAAAGATGATGTGTCGGGAGGGATACTGCTTTTCAAAATAGAGAAGAGACTTTCCTCGTTCTGCATGCTCCGCGATCCGCAGATTGCCGGCTGTGAGAGTCATGTCTCCTTTTTGCCCCTCACCGAAATACTCAACCAAGCCGTCGGCGTGATGACGATCGTTGTAGCCGTATTCTCGTCCACGCTTCCCGCTGATTATGAATATCACGTTGTGTTTCTTCGGCGTGATGATGCCCCCCTGGCGCTGACCATCGAAACGAGCATGAATGTCCGCTCTGCGATTGTATTCTCGCCCAGGTTCAAACCCCCAACTTGCCATTCCATCCCTCACGCACTCGAAACCGTGTCGACACATCACCACACAGGTGCTGGCGTTGCAAGGCATTGGCGGGGGGTGGTCTCAGACTTCCCGACTTCCTGGGAGACCGGCGCGGGGGCAGTCTTACAAGAGACGCCGAATATAACTTTTTCCCAGAAGGCCAAATCCGCATGAGCATCACGACCCTTTCGCTCTTCAAAAAGCACGCCGTCATTGATCACACCGACGATGACGAGCTTTTGCAACACTACCTCGACACGGCCGAAGGCTGGATTCAGGGCTATGTCGGCGTCACGCTCGCGACCCTCACGCCCATGCCGCCGGAACTGAAACAGGGCGCCATGTTGCTCGCCGCCTACTGGTATGAGCAGCGCGAAGCCGTGTCCGCTGGCGTGTCTATGGACGCCGTGCCGCTTGGCGCGCTCGATCTCATCCGGCCTTACCGCGAATGGGCTTTTGCCGATGACGAGTAATGGCCTCAGAGAGACGATTGCCGCTATGAACCGGGCGAAGCAATCGGCCCGCAAGGCTGTCATGCCGGAACTTGAACAGGCCGGCCGCGACCTTGCCGTCACCATGCGCGTGCTCGCGCCGCGTGACACCGGCGCACTCGAAGACAGCATTGAAGTCACCTATCCCGGTCAATCGACGCCGGCCTATTCGCAGCCAGGCGGAAGCCGCACCGCGAAGGAAAGCGAAGTTCTGATCACCGCCGGCAATGACGGCGTGCGCTATCCGCATCTTGTCGAATACGGCACCGCCGACACCGACGCGCAGCCGTTCTTTTGGCCGGCATGGCGTCTCTCCCGGAAGAAGATTCGCGACCGCATCGGGCGCCGGTTCCGCAAGGCCATCAAAGACGCTTGGACTAACCGATGATCGAACCGACCCTTGCCCTACAGAAAGCCATCCGCGCCGCGCTGATCGCAACGCCGGCCGTCGTCGCCAGCGTGCCGGCCGGCCATATCCGTTCCGGTAGCACTCGACCCGACAAGACGCCGGCCGTCATCATGAGCGATGGCGTGACCGAACTTCACGGCCGCGACTACACCGCCCAGCGCGGCGCGTGGGTATTCATGGACCTTCATATTTGGGATTTACAGAACGGCCCCGACGCGGCGAAGTCGATCGCGTTCGCCGTGCAATCCGCGCTCGATTCCATGCCGGTATTCGATAACTGCGAGTGCGATGAATTCCGCATCACACGGATTGTCTATCCGCGCGACCCCAAGCCGGAAGTGGGCCACGGCGTGCTTTCGGTGGAAGCGCTCTTGAGGTGGACGGTATGATGCACGCCGGCAAACTTACAAGCACGATCGCAATCCAGCGTGAGACGGAAACCGTCAATGACTTCGGCACGGTATCGAAGGCATGGGCGAACGTCGCCTCCATCCGCGCCGAAATCGTCCAACAGTCTGCGTCCGAATTCCTCACCGGCTATGGCGAGGCTGAAGACGGCACAATCATCTTTCGTATCCGCTATCGCCCAGGCATCACCACCGCCGACCGCGTGATCTATGCCGGCCGCATCTATGACCTCAAAGAGATCAAGGAAATCGGCCGCCAGCGCGGTCTCGAATTGCGTGGAGCTTCCACTGCATGATCACGCTTGAAAGAGGTCAATTAAGGGCGCATACTTTAGTTGGCGCGCCGGTGTCGGAATTGGTAGACGAGCGGCATTGCCTAAGTGCCAGATCGTGGCATTTAGGAATGTCGTGGGGAAACCCATGCGGGTTCGAGTCCCGCACGGCGCACCGTGAGGCCTCCAATGCGAGGCGTTAAACCTACACTCTCCCCCGATCGTGACCCGCTTACGAAAGCACCGCCGGCCCCTAAGTGGATGAGTGACGAAGCGCGTGCCGAATGGCGTAGGATCATGCCGCGCCTGATCGCCGATCGCATCATCACGCGCGCCGACCTGACTGGCGTCGAAAGCTATTGCGTTGCAGCCGGCCGCGTCCGCGAGATCGAAGCAGCGATGCGTGTCCAACCGTTGGACAAGGTTCTGTTCGGTATGCAGAACCGCGCCATGCAGACCGCTCGCCAGCTTGCGGCCGAATATGGCTTGTCGCCAGTCTCGCGTGCTCGTGTTGGCAGTCTCGCCACCGATGACGACGACGATAACCCCTTGTCGGTGGCGTGATGGCAAGCACCTATCCGGCTTGGATTGAAGACGGCAGCACCATTGACGACCCGCTCGGCTATGGTGAGCGTGCCGTGAAGTTTCTCCGGTTCCTCAAACACCCGAACAGCGACCAGCCGAAGAGTGCGTTCCAGCTTTACGATTGGCAGGAACGCATTGTCAGGCGCATCTATGGACCCCGGCACCCGGACGGCCGGCGCGTCGTCAAGACGGTGTTCCTCATGCTTCCGCGCGGCAACCGCAAAACCAGTCTCGCCGCGGCGCTCGCCTTGCTCCATACGATCGGCCCCGAAAAGGTGCCGGCCGGCCAAGTGATCTTTGCCGCATCCGATCGTGAGCAAGCCGGTATCGGCTTCACCGAAGCCGCTAACATCGTCCGCACGGACGCGCGCCTGATCGCCGCGACCAAGATTTACGACGCCCACAATGGCGTCAAGCGCATCCTCTATCCGCAGCAAGGCGTCTCGCTCCAGGCGGTATCCAGCGACGGCAAAGCCCAGCACGGCAAGACGCCTTCCTTCGTCCTCATCGATGAGATTCACGCTTGGCAGGGCCGCGACCTCTGGGAAGCGATCAAGTCCGGCATGGGCAAGCGTCCCGGCTCGCTCATGGTGATCGCGACCACGGCCGGCCGTGGCAATGAGAACCTTGGCTATGAGCTTTACGATTACGCCCGCCGCGTGGCGACGGGCGAGATCGTCAACCCGGAATTCTTGCCGATCATTTTTGAGGCCGAACCCGGCGACGATTGGCAGGATGAAGCCGTCTGGCACAAGGTCAATCCCGGCCTCAAGCATGGCTTCCCCGATCTTGGCGGCTTACGCACGATGGCGCGCGAAGCCGAACACCGGCCGCAAGAGCGCTTCGCATTCCAGCAATTCCACCTCAACGTCTGGATGGCGGCTTCACGCGATCCGCTCTTCGATATGGCCGTCTATGACTCCAGGCGGTTCGATATCGACTTCACCGACCTCGAAAGCCTGCCCTGCTATCTTGGCGTCGATATGAGCGTGAACGGCGACTTGACCGCCATCGTTGCGGCTTGGCGACATGACGATGGCACGATCACCGTGCATCCGCACTTCTTCGTTCCCGGCGACGAACTACAGGGCCGCGCCGAACGCGACGGCGTGCCCTATGTGCGCTGGCGCGACGAAGGCCTGATCACCACGATCGACGGGCCGGTCATTGAACCGGAAGCGGTAGAAGACGCAATCCGTGAGATCGCCGCCACTTATGACGTTCGCGAGATCGCTTTCGACCCTGCCAAGGCACACCGTGTCATGATGCACCTTATGGACGAAGGTTTGCCGGTGATCGAAATGCGCCAGGGCATCCTCACCATGGGACCGGCGACCGGCGATCTCGAGCGCACGGTGAACGGTCTCAAGATCAGGCACAACGGACACCCGATCTTGCGCCATCACTTCGATAGCGTCGTCGCCAGCCGCAACGACACCGGTTTGACCCGGATGCACAAAGCCAAGCGCACCGACCGCATAGACGGCGCTGTAGCGGCCGCTATGGCCGTCTCGCGCGCCGTCGCCAATGACAATCAACCCTCATTCCTCGAACTGGACGAAGACGCCTTCGATCAGTTCGGCCGTGAAGCCGCGTAAGGAGCGCATCACATGGACGATATTCAAAGCCTCATTGTCTCGCTTGAAGGCCGCTTCTCTCAATATGAGAAGGCTTTCGATCGGCAGGTTAAACGCACGGATTCGAACTTCCGGCAGATCGAAAAGCGCGCCAAGGAATCGGCCGCTAAGATGGACGACATCATGGGCTCGGCACTCAAGGGCATCGGCACCGGCCTTGCTACGGCCGTCGCCGGCATCGGCTTTGAACAGATTGTTGAACGTGTCGCGGCCGTCGCAAAAGGCGTCGCGTCGATCGGCGATGAGGCGAAACGCGCCGGCCTGTCAACGAAGGCCTTTCAGGAACTCAGTCACGTCGCCAATTCGAACCGTATCGCCGTTGACGCGCTCACCGATGGCATGAAGGAATTGAACCTTCGCGCCGACGAGTGGATCATTACGGGCGGCGGTCCCGCTGCCGAAGCCTTCCAACGTCTCGGCTATTCGTCCGACGAATTGAAGCGCAAACTTCAAGACCCCTCCGCGCTGTTGGCGGAGATCATCGATCGCGTCCAGAAGTTGGACCGCTCCGCTCAAATCCGCATCTTTGATGAAATCTTCGGTGGCACCGGTGGCGAGCGCTTCGTGCAACTGATCGACCAGGGCGCGGACTCTATTCGTCGCACCGTTAAGGAAGCGCGCGACCTTGGCATCGTGCTTGACGACGAGGTGATCAAGAAAGCCGATGAGATCGACCGCAAGTTCAACCTGATCGCCACCACGATCGGCACCAAGACGAAGGGCGCGGTTGTCGAATTCGTCTCGGAACTCACGACTTGGGAAAAGAGCTATCAGCAAATCAACAACGCGACATCGCTCCGCTATGGCATCTATCTTATGGAGAAATACAAGCAGATCGAAGACGCCAAGGAAGCACTTGATCAGGCGAATTTCGATCTCGCCCAAGACCCCGATAGCCCGACCGCAGCCGCCAATATCGAACGCCTCAAGTCCAATCTTGAGGACTACAAGAAAGAGGCCATGGAGCTTCGCGACGTTCTGGACCGGATTCAGGGCTATGACGAGAATTTCGTCTACAAGCCGGCCGGCGATGACGCCAGCGCCGCGAAACCGTCGATCGATCAGTTGAACAGCGCGCTGACCAATTCGAGCACCAACGCCAACAGCGCGGCTAAGGGCATTAAATCCTACGCCGACGCCATCCGCGCGCTTCGCAACGAAGTCCCGGCGCTGGCGGCCGATCTTGCCACGCTTGACGCCAAGGCGCGCATTGACGGCACCTACCGCGTCGCCGTGACGAAGGCGCGCACCATGGGCGAAATCTTTCAGGCCGGCGAGCTTCGCAGCGAAGCCCTTGAGGCGTTGAACCTCAAGACGGCCGCCGACGATCCGGTCAAGTTCTTGTCGCCCTACCTCGACAAATCCAAGACCATGCAATCGCTCACCGGTATGGAATCGCAGTTCTCTGAAAACCTCGCCAAGATGTTTGCGGCGGCACCCGCCGACGTGCGAAGCAGCACGTCAATCTACTCCGGCTATCGCTCTATCCAGCGCCAGCAAGAGCTTTGGAATGAAGCCCTCATCAAATACGGTTCGCCGGAAGCCGCCCGCAAATGGGTAGCACCGCCCGGTAGCTCGCAGCACAATCAGGGTTTCGCGGCCGATCTCCGGTTCGGCAATGACTCCTCTCGCCAGTGGTTTCATGAGAACGCCAATCAATTCGGCCTCTCGTTCCCCATGGGCCATGAGCCGTGGCATATTGAAGACGCCAGCGCCCGCCAGAAGCTCAATGACGGTGAGCTACAGCGCCGCGCCGCCGCGATCGAAGATCAGGCCAACGCCTACAACGAGATCATCAACGGCTCGAAAGAGTATGTCCGGTCACAGAACACCGAACAGCAAGCGTTGACGATGACCACGACGCAAGCGGCGGCATATCGCAACGAGCAACAGATGCTCGCCCAGGCGCAGGCGAGAGGTATCACGCTCACCGACACCCAACGCCAGCAGATCAGCCAATATGCCGCCGCAATGGCGCAGGCCGAAGTCGCGACCGATAGCCTGCGCAAGAAACAGCAACAGGCGAGCGAGACCGCCCGGTTCTTTGGTCAGCAGGCCGTCGATGGGCTCACCGGGCTCATCACCGGCACTATGACCGCGCAACAGGCCATGCAACAGCTTGTGAGCGCCATGATCCGCGCGACACTACAGGCCGCCATCCTTGGCGATGGACCGTTCGGGAGTTTGTTCGGCGGCGGCCTGTTGAAGCTGATCGGTTTCGCCGATGGCGGTTTCACTGGCAATGGCGGCAAGTATGAGCCGGCCGGCGTCGTGCATCGTGGCGAGTTTGTCATGAGCGCCAAGGCCACGCGCCGCATCGGCGTGGGCAATCTTGAGGCGATGCATGACGGCGCGCTAAAGGGCTATGCCGGCGGCGGGCTTGTCGGCGCACCGCCCCAGGTCAACGTCGATCGGCTCCACCGTGCCGCCAATGGCAACACGCCGGCCGTCAACATCAATGCTCCGATCACCGTTAATGCCAATGGCGGCACACCCGAACAGAACGCCGACCTTGCCCGCCAGATGCGGCGCGAAAGCGAAGGCATGATGCGCGGCCTGATAAGTTCGGAAATTTTCCGCCAGATGAAACCGGGAAATTTGCTTAATCGATGACTTTGCTCTTCACCCTGAAACCATCTGGATTGCCAAAATTGGTGTAGACATGATCAATGTCCTCTGGCGACAAAATGATCTCCCCAGTCTTAATCCACGGCTTCATACCGTGCTTGTCGAGCAATTCGTAAGCGTAAACAATCGCCTGACCGAGTAGCCACCAAGGCTCTGGATTGGGATGTGGCAGCGCTGGAAGAGTTTCGTTTTCAAGCGTCTCTAGATTCGCCTTCGCGCCTTCCGGTAGCCAGATTAGCACTGCGGAATTATGTAGATTTAGGTTCGGCATCTTTCCTCGCTAGCATCATCATAACATTTTTGTTGCAACATGAATCGCGACATGCGATTCTATTGGTATCAACGCGCTCGCCCACTTACCAGCTTACGATCTAGCCCCCTCGCAAACTAGCCAACTAGCCCCCTCACCAAATTGCTATAACAGACCTAGCGCCTGATAGTCAGTCATGCGTGAGATATCTGGCACCGTTGCAAGGGCGATACCGGGACGCGAGACCGGCGCTATCAGTCAGCCAGAGACGACCGGAAGATCGTTGATACGCTCCCCTGTAAGCCAGGACGCCCTCAATCGGTTATCGCCGCCCACGCTTGTCGTGGGGAATGGATGCCAAAAGACAAGTGCTCTGTGGCACTCTTCGGAGGGACACAACACTTGGCCGCGCTCGAATTGAAGGCAAGTTCGCGCGTGGCGCTCACTCTTCGGAGTGTAACCGCTTTGATCGCAAGATCAGGATAGCGGAGCGAATGCAGGTAAGGGAAGCCACCTGCTGGATTGACGGTCCTAAGCTCTTCACCAACTGTTGCACGGTAACAGATATCCCCTCTGGTAAGGACACCATAGACAGTTCTCTCTGTCTGTTCTTACCAGAGGGATAGTCCTATTCCCGGTGGGGTGAAGGAAGTCCAGAAGGCAAACCACCGGCTCCACAAAACAGGTCAAAGACGACGCCGCGAAGCGGCGGCAAGGCCGAAGGCCGCGCAGGCGAGCGCAGCGAGCAAGGGCGCACGATTACCAAGCTCCGAAGAACTTCCCGCCACCATAGCCGCCGGCAATGAGCAGCAGCGCCACGATAGCCCACGGCCCGGAAGCAGAAGCCTCGAACAACTTCCACACCTTGATATTGATTTGATCTTTGGGATTCTCTGGCATCTGCGCGCACCTCTCAGCAAAAAATAACATGCTTGAAATGCACTCTTGCGCAGCAAAAGAATTAGAGCACCGATTCGGCCGGCGTGTCTAGCGGTTCGGAAATTTCATTCATAGTTGCGCACTTTCTCCCCAGTGCGCATAATTTCGCGGTAAGTAATACTTGACGACTAGTCTCGCGCGTTACCTTCCACTCAGGGCTTTCGTTTTTGAGCTTCTGGGAAAAGAAAATGCCCTCGCGGTCAGGAATACGCGAGGGCAGTAGGAGTCAGGCCGCGCTCGCCAAAGCATCGGCCCTCGTAGCGGTATTATAATACCACTATTTTCATCGAAGGGAATCCCCTTCTAGAACATTCTTCCGGCCTTCGAAATCAGTCACTAGTGACTTATCTAATTGATTTAATTGATTTATATGAAAATCCATGCTTGACGCGATTCCACAAATCGGCAAGATTCTTGGCGTTGATCCACCATAGGAGCGAACGCAATGGATGACGTCTATCTCGACAATGACACCTACAGCCGGCTTATCGACTTTTTGCTGTCCAGCCCACTCGGCACGATCCTCGGCAGCGACGCACGCGACATGCTCATGATGAGGCTCGGCCTGGACGCCGGAATCTGGCCAAGATCGACTTTCTCGGAAAGCTGAAAATTTTACGCTTAAAACTCAATGGCTTACAGCCGAAAGAATTCAGGATAAGTCAGGCGAAAGCCTCAATCTTCCAGCGTATATAGACCATCCCAACAGCGCAGAAGATCAAGACCGGCGGCGGCATAAGCCTCTTCGGTGGCGGCTTTGCGCTGTCTGGAAACTGGAACGTCATCATAAGGAGACAGAATAGATGACACAGACGACCGATAAAAAGACCCAGGCACCGGCAGAAATAACTGCTCTTTACCGTCAGTTTGGCGACCCCAAGGCGCTCGCAGAATCAATGGAGTGGAGCGCCAGCTACCTTGAGAATTGTGCCTCCAAGCATGGACCATCGCCCTACTACTCACGGTCGATTGAGACATGCCGGCGCATTTCGCGCGACCTGCATTCTCTGAAGGAGCGCAACCCTGCTCTCGTGCGGTATCGCAACGTGCTTTACAGCCTTGACGAAGCGCAGATCGACGCCTTCGCAGGGATCATAATCGACTATCAAGCGCGAATTGGTGGCGAGTTCGTTCCGGTCTCGACCAACCAATATCTTGCCGATCTAACGGCGATGGCTTTCGCCCTTGCTGCAATCGACGAGCCGACTTGTATGGGTGGCGTGGGTATGGGCCTTGGACCGCGTTACAAGTGGCGGGTGGCGGCATGATGCACGAACGGGACTTCCTGACAGACGCCGACAACCCTCCGGAGGCACACGTCCCTACGCTCATCGGTGAGCTTGCTCGACTCGGTCTCAGAAAGGCGACCAAGCGCGAGCTTCTCATGATCATTGTAAAGTCCGTAGAGGTCGAACGGCATATTGCGATGGCGCGATGATCTAATCGCACTTGACCCGATCGACCTGACAACGAAGCCCGCCGGTGAAGATCGGCGGGCTATTGCTTGTTCCAGATATAGCGCGCACATTCAGTCCAGTGTTGGGAGCAATCAATG
>Ga0164290_1001997_pt1 | contig 18991 bp, 16 predicted proteins | sample Micstemetagenome_FD_108782 | JGI IMG/M metagenome (GOLD analysis project Ga0164290, IMG submission 108782) | Contaminated culture microbial community from soil near Moab, Utah, USA - Microcoleus steenstrupii SON62 (Illumina Assembly) | ecosystem: Environmental > Terrestrial > Soil > Soil crust... | reverse complement strand
TGCAACATCGCTTGCATGTTGCGCTCGCCTGGGGCGTGAATACCATACAGATGCGAAAGGATGACGGAGCACCAAGGCTCGTTGAAGGTCGCCACTGCATCCAGCCGGTCGCCGAGACGACGGATCACTGTTTGGGCATAGCGCTGGAAGGCATGCGCCGTCGAGCGCGCGGTCCAGCCGCCATCGCCCATCAGCGCCAGCGGCAGGTCCCAATGATAGAGGGTCGCGAATGTCTTGATGCCACGCTGCTTGCAGCCATCGACGAGGCGATCGTAGAAATCGAGACCGGTCTCGTTGAGCGGGCCGGCGCCATCGGGATAGACGCGTGGCCAGGCAATCGAGAAGCGGTAGGCCTCGACACCCATCTCCTTGATCAGGTCGAGATCTTCCTCCAGCCTGTTGTAATGATCGCAGGCGACATCGCCATTGTCGCGGTTATTGACCCGGCCGGGCATATTGGAGAACGCATCCCAGATCGACGGCTTGCGGCCATCCGCCTTCGTCGCGCCCTCGATCTGGAATGCGGCGGTCGCGACGCCGAACACGAAATCTCCCGGAAAACGGGCGGCGAGTTTCTTCGGATCCATGATGAGATGTCTCAAATTCGGAGGTCGGAGTGGCAAATGGCGTATGATTGTGGCAGCGGTTTAGCTAACGAAAAACCTATTGTACAGGCCTGAATTTATGAATCTGTAACGTTACAGTTCAAAAGATGTCTGTTTCTAACATAGGAAACCCGCCGCAGGTCACTGTGGCGGGCTCCAAAGATCAAAAGCTGGCGATCGGATCAGACCTTGACCCAAGCCCCGTTCCGCTTGGACGACGCTATGCAGGCCTCGATGAAGGCCACACCCTTCACGCCGTCCTGGACGGTCGGGTAGAGCACGTCCTTGTCGACCTTCTGACCTTTGCGCTTGGCGATGATCGCCTTGGCGGCTTCGGTGTAGATCGTCGCGAAGCCTTCGAGATAGCCTTCCGGATGGCCCGAGGGAACGCGGCTGACGCGTGCGGCTTCCGAGCCGGCGCCAGCGCCGTTGCGGGTGATCAGCTGGCGCGGTTTGCCGAGGGGCGTGAACCACAGATAGTTCGGATCGGCCTGCACCCATTCGAGCCCGCCCTTGGTGCCATAGACACGGACCTTGAGGCCGTTCTCGTGCCCTGTAGCCACTTGGCTGCACCAGAGAAGCCCCTTGGCGCCGCCGGCAAAGCGCATCATCACATGGGCATTGTCATCGACCCGACGGCCCTTGACGAAAGTGTGCACGTCGGCTGCGAGTTCCTCGAGGTCGAGGCCCGAGACGAAGCAGCCGAGATTATAGGCATGGGTACCGATATCGCCGGTCGAGCCGCCGACGCCTGTCCTGGCCGGGTCCGTCCGCCATTCGGCCTGCTTCTGGCCCGTCTGCTCGATCGGCTCGGCGAGCCAATCCTGGGGATATTCCATCTGCACCAGCCGGATTTCGCCGAGTTCGCCGGACGCGACCATAGCGCGCGCCTGCCGGACCATCGGATAACCGGTATAGTTATGTGTCAGCACGAAGAGCGCGTCGGATTCCTCGGCGATCTTCAAGAGCTTCTTGGCGTCGGCGAGATTGGATGTCAGCGGCTTATCACAGATGACATGGATGCCGCGGCGGAGGAATTCCTTGGCGGCGGGATAGTGCATGTGGTTCGGCGTCACGATCGACACCGCCTCGATGCCGTCCTTAAGCTTGGCCTCGCGGATCGCCATCGACTTGAAATCGTCATAGACGCGTGATGGATGCAGGCCGAGCTCGGCGCCCGACTGGCGCGACTTCTCCGGCGTCGATGACAGCGCACCGGCGACGAAATCATAATGGTCGTCGATGCGGGCCGCGATGCGATGCACCGCGCCGATGAACGCGCCCGATCCGCCACCGACCATGCCGAGCTTGATGCGGGGCTCGAACGACGCCGTTGTACCTTCAATTGCCATGGGTTCGATCCTCTCTCAAATACCGAGCAGGCGGCGGTTTGCCGCGTCGTCCGTGCCGCCGGCGGCGAAATCGTCGAATGCCTTCTCGGTCACGCGGATGATATGATGCTTGACGAATTCCGCGCCTTCACGGGCGCCGTCCTCGGGATGCTTGAGCGCGCATTCCCATTCGACCACGGCCCAGCCCGCGAAATCATTGGCAGTCATCTTGGAGAACACCGCGCCGAAATCGACTTGGCCATCGCCAAGCGAACGAAAGCGACCGGCGCGATTGACCCAGCTCTGGTAGCCGCCATAGACGCCCTGCCGGCCAGTCGGGTTGAACTCGGCATCCTTGACATGGAACATCTTGATCCGGTCTTTGTAGATGTCGATATTATCGAGATAATCCAGGCACTGAAGCACATAGTGCGACGGGTCGTAGAGCATGTTGGCGCGCGCATGGTTGCCGGTGCGCTCGAGAAACATCTCGTAGGTGATGCCGTCATGCAGGTCCTCGCCCGGGTGGATTTCGTAGCAGACGTCCACGCCATTTTCATCGGCATGATCAAGGATCGGTGTCCAGCGCTTGGCAAGTTCATCGAAGGCGGTCTCGACAAGACCCGCCGGACGCTGCGGCCAGGGATAGATGTAGGGCCAGGCCAGCGCACCGGAGAAGGTCGCCATGGCATTGAGGCCGAGATGCTTCGACGCGGTGAGTGCCAGCTTCACCTGATCGACCGCCCATGCCTGCCGCGCCTTCGGATTGCCGCGCACTTCAGGCGCCGCGAAACCATCGAAGGGCTCGTCATAGGCAGGGTGCACGGCCACGAGCTGGCCCTGGAGATGGGTGGAAAGCTCAGTGATCTCGACGCCGTTTTCGCGCGCGACACCGGCGAAGTCATCGCAGTAATCCTTGGAGGCCGCAGCCTTCTTGAGGTCGATCAGGCGGCCATCCCAGGAGGGAACCTGCACGCCCTTATAGCCGATATCGGCTGCCCATTTGGTGATGGAGTTCCACGAATTGAACGGCGCCGCGTCGCCCGCGAACTGCGCCAAAAACAGGGCTGGGCCCTTGATCGTCTTCATTAGCTTCCTCCCTAGATGCTTCTGCAACGTTGCCGAAAACGTTTTAATCAAAAATCCCGGGGCCATACAACCGGCCAGACGGGGCCAAACATAAAATCTGCCCGGGGAACCGGGCAGATTGCTTCACTTTCAGACTATTCGATCAGAACGGCGAATCGGGGAAGTAATAGTTCTTCGCATTGTCCTTGGTGATCAGGGTCGCATCCAGCGTGTAGGTGCCGTGGACCGGAACCTGGTTGAAGATGGCGGCGGCGGTAAGTTCCATCGCGGTGCCGACCATTGCCGGCGGATAGAGAACGTCGACCGGGATCATCTTGTCGCCATCCATGACGCGCTTGACCATGTCCTTGGAACCTGCGCCCCCGACGACATACTGAATGTCGGTACGGCCGGCCTGTTCGATCGCCTGCAGCACGCCGACGGCCATGTCGTCATCCTGGCACCAGACCACATCGATCTTCGGATATTTGGTCAAGTAGTCCTGCATGACCTTGAAGGCATCGTCGCGGTTCCAGTTGCCGAACTGGCGGTCGAGAACCTTGACGTTGGAGCCTTCGATACCCTTGTCGAAGCCGTCCTGGCGCTGCTGGTCGATCGGGATCGGCAGGCCGCGGATCACGACGACCTGTGCATCGGGCGTGTTCGCCTTGATGTATTCGCCGGCCGTCTGGCCGAGAGCCGGGTTGTTGCCGGCGACGTAGAGGTCACGCACGGTATCGTCCATGACGCTTGGCGCGCGATCGACGATCGTCACGAACGTGCCGGCCGCCTTGACTTCCTTGATCGCGTTGACGAGCGGATCAGGATCGGTCGGCAGGATGACGAGCGCATCGAGACCCTGAACAGCAAGGTCCTGAATCGCGTTGGCCTGACTTGCCGGATCGGGCGAGGTCTTGACGATGACGTTGGCGTCTGGATGTTCCTTGCGGATCAATTCGGCGACGCGTTCGGCATGGTAGACGACGCCGGCCGTCCAGCCATGGTCGGCGGCCGGGATCGACACGCCGATTGTCTTCTTTTCCTGGGCCATCGCAGTGCTGGCCAGAGCGGCGGCGAGGAATGCCACCCCTATGATCTTCTTCAACATTTCTCACTCCCGTGCATTCCGGACCCTTGGCTTGTTCAAGCCGGGCGGCCCGGTAACCCGGCCTTCTACTTACGATTTTCGTGTCAACGAGCGCTGGACGAGCATCGCAATGATGATGATCGAGCCCTGGATGGTACCGATCAGATATTCGCTGATGAAATTGGAGAGCAGCATGATATTGCCCACCAGTTCGAGGATGAAGGCACCGCAGATCGTACCCCACACGCGACCGGCGCCGCCCTTGAGCGCGGTTCCGCCGACAACGACGGCGGTGATCGCCTGCAATTCCCAAAGGATGCCCGTTGTCGCCGAGGTCGAGCCGAGACGCGGTACGTAGAGCAGCACGGCGATGGCGACACAGAGGCCCTGGATGACGAAAGCGATGGTACGCACGCGATCGACATGGATACCCGAATAGCGTGCGACGTCACGATTGGAGCCGACCGCCACGACATGGCGCCCGTAGCGCGTGCGATAGAGGATAAAGGCCGCGATCGCGGTGACCACCAGGATGATCACGATCGGCACCGGCATGCCCAGGATCGAACCGAAGTAGACCGGGCGATAGAGCGATTGCAGTTCAGGCTCGCGCAACGTGATGGCGCCGCCCTGTGACAGCCATGTCGTCAGACCCCGGAAAATGCCCATCGTGCCGAGCGTAGCGATGAACGGCTCGATCTTGCCCAGCGTTGTAATGAGGCCATTGGCAAGGCCGCAGGCGGCACCGATCAGTACTGTCAGAATACCCGCCGTCAGCAACATCAGCATCGGGTCGGCAATGACGCCGGAATTCATGAAAAGGATCATGAGGCTGGCGACAAACGCCACCATGGAACCAACCGAAAGGTCAAGATCGCCCGAGGAGATCACGAAAGTTGCGCCCACCGCAATAATGGCTATGAAAGCACTGCGGGTCGCGACGTTCGCGAGATTGGTAATGCCGATGAAATTCGGATTAACGATCGCGCCCAGGATCAGCAGCAGGATCAGCGCCGCAAAAGGCGCGACGGCCCTCAGATCGACATCACGCCAGGTCCGGCGTGGTCTCTCCAGTGCCTTGCCTTCATCGTTTACACTCATAGCCACTACACCCTCCGTCCCGATGCCCGTTCGGCGCCCCGGCGTTTCTTCCTCAGCCGCCTTGATCAGGCAGCTTCCTTTTTCTTCAGGCCTGCCGCGTAGCGCATGATCTCCTGTTCGGAAATCTCGTCGCCCTCCAGCATGCCGACAATGCGGCCCTCGCGCATGACGGCGATCCGTGTGCAGAGCCCGATGACCTCGGGCATCTCCGACGAGACGACGATGATCGACCGCCCCTCGCGCGCCAAAGCCGAGATGAAATGATAGATCTGCTGCTTGGTGCCGACATCAATGCCGCGCGTCGGCTCATCGATGATGATGATCTGCGGCTCGGTCTCCATAACCTTCGCCAGAAGCAGCTTCTGTTGATTGCCGCCCGACATGCGACCGGCCACGACGCCGGCGTCACGTACCCGGATATCGAAACGCCGCTTGGCGCGCGCCATGGCAGCGACCTCGCTCGATGGATCGAGATAGCCATAACGCGAATGCTGCCCAAGCGATTGCAGCGTGAGATTGGCGATGAGGCCGGAATTCAGCAGCAGGCCCTTGGCCTTGCGATCCTTTGTCATGTAACCGAGGCCGGTGCGATTGGCCGCGTGAAGGTCATGGGCGGCAAGCATTTCGTCGCGCACATAGACTTCGCCGGAGGCGCGCGGGCGCAGGCCGACAACGGCCTCCATGAGTTCGGTACGGCCGGAACCGATCAGGCCCGAAAACCCGATGATCTCGCCGCGTCGCACGTCGAAGCTGGCATCCTTGACGAAGCCCGTCGAGAGATGGCGCACGGACAGCACCACTTCTTCATCGATATCGGGCTCATGCTTGGCGGGATAAAGGCTGGACAGTTCGCGCCCGACCATGAGCTGGGCGATGGCCTCACCATCGAGGATGGCAGTCGGCGAGGTCTTCACCCACTGGCCATCGCGCAGCACGGTCACGCGATCGGTCAGCTCCATCACCTCGTCGATCTTGTGGGAGACGAAAACGAAGCTGGTACCCTTGTCGCGCAGCCTGCGCACCTGGTCGAACAGAACGCGGGTCTCATCTCGTGACAGCACTGCTGTGGGCTCATCCATGAAGACCACGCGCGCGTCGCGGCTGATTGCCTTGGCGATCTCGACCATCTGCTTGTCGGCGACAGCAAGCGAACTGATCAGCGCATTCTCATCGATATGGGAGCCGAGCTGGTCGAGTACCGATCTCGTCTCGGACTGCATCCGCTTGCGGTCGAGCACACCGAAACGGGTGATCTCGCGACCGAGGAAAAGACTCTCGGTGACGGTCAGGTGTTCGGCGAGATTGAATTCCTGGTGAATGATGACGATGCCGAGCGCTTCGGCGGCACCATTGGCCGGCAGCTTGATCGGCTTGCCGTCGAGAAGGATCTCGCCGGAGCTGGGCTGTTCAAAGCCTGAGAGGATCTTGACGAGGGTGGATTTGCCGGCGCCGTTCTCGCCCATCAAGGCATGGACTTCGCCCTTCTTGAGGTCGAAATTGACACTGAACAGGACCTGTACGCCGCTGAAGGATTTACTGATCCGCCTCGCGGACAACACAGTGTCGCTGTTGCCGGCCTGCACCGCTTCCATCGTCTTCCTCCCTGCGGTTCATCGACCGCTTGGTTAGGTCGTGTAAACCTTTACATGCGTTATGTAAAGGTTTACATTTGTAGTTATCGTGGATTTTTCACGGTCGCGCTTTGACCGCGGAGCAAGTCTGTGTAGTGTCGTGGCAAAGACCAGCCTCCTGTCCGGATTCAAGGCAAAACCCATTGTCGAATTCCACCCCCGCAACGATTGAAGACGTCGCCCGTATCGCGGAAGTGTCGATCGCGACGGTCTCGCGGGCGATTCACAATCCTGAAAAGGTCGCCAATTCGACCCGGCTGAAAGTCAACCAGGCGATCGCCATCACCGGCTACACGACCAATGCGATGGCGCGCAGCCTGCGCCTCGGCCGCTCCAACATGATCCTGGTCGTGGCGCCCGATATCGGTGACCCGAATTTCTCCAACATTCTCGTCGGCCTTGAAAACGAGGCGCGCGCGCATGGCTACGGCATCCTGATTGGCCACACGCAGAACGACGCCCAGCGCGGGCTCGAATATCTGAAATTCCTCAATTCCAACCAGGCGGCAGGGCTCATCCTGTTCACCGGCATCCTGCCATTCGGTCATCAGGCAATGACCGCACGCCTGCCGCCATGCGTCGGCGTCTTCGAACCCGTCTTCAACGGCGGCATTCCCTATGTCGGCGTCGATGACATCGTCGGCGCCCGTAAGGCCGTGGACCTGCTGATCGCCGAGGGCCACAGCAAGATCGCCTTTGTCGGCGATTCCAGGACGCGGCTCGCCTATGGACGGCGGCGGATGGGCTACGAAGCCGGCCTCGACGCCGCTGGCATTTCCCCCGATCTGCGGATCGTGCTGGAAGGGGACGGCACGATCGAAAGCGGCCGGCTCGCGGTCGAGCAACTCTTTGTGCGTGACACGCTGCCGACAGCCTTCATGTGCGTCAACGATCAGACGGCCATCGGCGTCATGCTGGGGCTGGCGGCACGCGGCTATGACATCCCAAAGGACTTCTCGGTGACCGGTTTCGATGACGTGCCACAGGCCGTCTTCATGTCGCCGTCGCTGACCACGATCCGCCAGCCGCGCACCCTGATCGGCAAGCATGCCATGGCGCTGCTGCTCGATCTGCTGGGCAATGGCGAGCCGCCGGAATCCGAGATCCTGCTGATGCCGGATCTGGTGGTGCGGAATTCCGTCTCCGTGCCGTCGCGGCAATGGATGAAACGGTAGTTCGGGAGACGGCCAATGGCCGCCTCCCCTTTTTGTCAAACGTAACGATTGACGATGTTTTCCAGCAGTTCCTGGCGACCCGACTTCGGCGTCGGGTTGATGTCCGACGACAGGACCCAATCGGTGATCTGTTCGAGCGTGCGTTCGCCGGCCAGCATCGCCTTGGCACCAGTCTGGTCCCAGCCGGCATAACGTTCTGCGAGCGGGCCGGACAGCGCCTTGTCCTCGATCATCTTCGCAGCGGCCTTGAGACCACGTGCGCAGCAATCGATACCGCCGATATGGCCGATCAGCAGGTCGTCCGGCTCGATCGACTGGCGGCGCAGCTTGGAGTCGAAATTGGTGCCGCCGGTGGTGAAGCCGCCGCCATCGAGCACGTGATAATAAGCGAGCGCCATTTCGGGCACATTGTTCGGAAACTGGTCGGTATCCCAGCCGGACTGGTAATCGTTGCGGTTCATGTCGATCGAACCGAGGATGCCATGGGCATTGGCGAGCGCCAACTCGTGTTCGAACGTATGGCCGGCGAGGATCGCGTGGCCCTGCTCGATATTGAGCTTGACCTCGTTTTCGAGACCATACTTCTTGAGGAAGCCATAGACCGTGGCGACATCGTAATCGTACTGGTGCTTGGAAGGCTCCTGCGGCTTGGGCTCGATCAGGATCGTGCCCTTGAAGCCGATCTTGTGCTTGTACTCAACCACCATGTTGAGGAAGCGGCCGGCCTGGTCCATTTCCTTCTTCATGTCGGTGTTGAGCAGCGTCTCATAGCCTTCGCGGCCGCCCCACAGCACGTAGTTCTCGCCGCCGAGCTTCTGGGTCGCATCGATGCAGGTCTTCACGGTCGCCGCCGCGAAGGCGAAGACCTCCGGATCCGGATTGGTCGCGGCACCCGACATATAGCGGCGGTTGGAGAACATGTTGGCCGTGCCCCAGAGCAGCTTGACGCCGGTGGCGGCCTGCTTCTCGGCGAAATAGTCGACGATCTCGTTGAGATTCCTCGTGTTCTCGGCGAAGTTCTTGCCTTCGGGCCTGACGTCGGCATCATGGAAGCAGTAGAAGGGCGTGCCGAGCAGCGAGAAGAATTCAAAGGCGACGTCGGCCTTGAGCTTGGCGGCCTTCATCGAATCCTCGAACCATGGACGCTCGAACGTGTTGCCGCCGAAGGGGTCGGTGCCGGGCCAGACGAATGTGTGCCAATAAGCAACCGCGAAACGGAGGTGATCCTCCATCCGCTTGCCCATCACCACTTCGTCCTTGTTGTAGTGACGGAATGCGAGCGGGCTCGTTGAATTGGGGTCGTATTTGATCTTCTCGATATTGCCGAAAAAGCCTGTGGACATTGGGAGTCTCCTTCCTGAATTATAGTGTCTGATCAAAGTGCCGCTATGGCGGGATAGGTCTTGCGGTAGCGGAGGTAAGCCTCCTCGTAGGCCGAGGTGAGCGTCGTTGACGGTTCGATGGTTTCGTCGGTCGCCGGTGGGGTGCAGATCTGGACCGGATCGGCGCCGGTGGCGGCGATCAGGCCGAGGCGCGCGGCACCGAAGGCCGCCCCGAAATCGCCGTCCTGCGGGATGTCGACTGGAACACCGAGTGATGTTGCGATCGACTTGAGCCAATATCTCGACCGCGAACCGCCGCCGATCGCGGTAACCCGTGAAATGCTGGTGCCGGCGCTTTTCAGTGCTTCGAGATTGTCGCGGATGGCGAAAGTCACGCCTTCGAGCACCGCCTGTGTCAGCACGACGCGCGAGGATTCATGGCCGAGACCGGTGAACACGCCGCGGATTTTCGCATCGTTGTGCGGCGTCCGTTCGCCCGAGAGATAGGGCAGGAAGGTCACCGACGTCGGCGCCTTGAGTTCGTCACCGAGTTCCGAGGTCAGTTCGGCAGCCGACTTGCCCGCGATGCCGGAATACCAGTTCAGCGCATCGGTGGCCGACAGGATGACGCCCATCTGGTGCCAGGTATCAGGCAGCGCGTGGCAGAAGGTATGCACGGCGCTTTCGGGCTTCGGCAGGTAGCGTGCATTGGCGGCGAAGAGCACGCCGGATGTGCCGAGCGAAACGAAGGCATGGCCCTCGCTGACCGTGCCCATGCCGCAGGCAGAGGCAGCATTATCACCCGCGCCGCCGGCAATCACCACACCGGAACCCATGCCCCATCTGGTGGCCAGCTCGCCGCGCAAGGCGCCGGCCTTGTCGGTGCCTTCCAACAGCCTGGGCATGTGGCTCTCATCGAGTCCCGTGGCGGCCAGCAGTTCAGGCGACCATGTGCGCTTGCCCGTATCGAGCCAGCTGGTGCCAGCGGAATCCGACATTTCAGAAATGTGCTCGCCGGACAGCCAGAGCCGCAGATAATCCTTCGGCAGCAGCACCTTGCGCACCTTGGCGAAGGTGTCAGGCTCGTTGTTCTTCACCCAGGCGAGCTTCGGCGCGGTGAAACCGGGAAATACGATATTGCCGGTGAGCGCGCGGAAGCGCGGATCGGCATCGAGTTCGGCAGCTTCCTTGAAACTGCGGGTGTCGTTCCACAGGATACAGGGGCGCAGCACATTGTCGGAACCATCCAGCAAGGTCGCACCATGCATCTGGCCCGAAAGGCCGATGCCTTTGACCGCAGCAAGTTCCTGCGGATGCGACGTCTTGAGTTCGGCAATAGCCTCTTCGGTCGCGCGGATCCAGTCGGCGGGCGCCTGTTCGGACCAGCCCGAATGCGGCCGCGAGACATCGAGCGAGCCATGGCCCGATCCAATGATCTTCTGATCGCCATCCATCAGCATGGCCTTGACGCCAGATGTGCCGAGATCGAGCCCCAGATACATGTTTACCCTCCCTTGCCGTTCACGGCAGATTGTCTTTCAGGAATATATCGATGCGGATGCGCTCCTGCGCCTCGATGACCGCAAGGCCATCAGCCTTGGCCTTGAGCACGCGGATGGCGCTGCGCACCTCGTGCCCGGCATCCTGGTTGAGCACGGCCTCGATCAGGTCCGATTGCAGCGCCACACGGGTATGCGGCGTCAGTTCGTGGACAATCACCTGCGGTTTCGGCGTTGCCGGGTCGATTTCCTTCAGCGCCCTGATGAGCCCGCGGTTGCCCGCGCCGAGGCTGTAGATGCCCGAGAGCAGCACCTCGCGGCCAAGGAGATCGGAAACCAACCGGTAGACAGTGTCCGGATCGTCCTGACCTTCCATGACAGGCAGAATTTCGAGATTGCCGTGAAGCTCGGAAAGCCGCCTGCGAAAACCTTCGAGACGATCGCGATGATCACCCACAAGCATGGAGCCCGCGACGACCGCCACCTTGCCTGTTTTGCCTGCCAGGAACCGGCCCATCAGACTGCCTGCGGTGCGGCCGGCGGCAATATTGTCTATGCCGGCGAAATGGTCGCGGCCGGAACCGGCCAGGTCCGACACAAGCGTGACGATCGCAACGCCACTCTCCTTGAGACGATGAAGCGCAGCATGGACGACGGGAGAATCGACCGCAACCACGGCGACGCCTGCTGGCGGGTCGCCTGCCATGGCATCCAGCGCATCGGCCAATGCAGTCGCATCGAAGCGCGGGACCTCGACAATATCGATGCGGGTGCGCTCCTGGCCGGAGCGGGTAATGGCCTGCTCCACCTCGGACTTGATACCCGTCATGAAAGAATTGTCGCCGCCCGGCAGCACGAAGGCGAGAGGATACGTGCGGCCCTTGGCAAGATTGGCTGCAGCCATATCGCGCACGAAACCGATGCGCCCGATCGCCTCTTCCACACGGGTCCGCGTGCGCGCGCTGACACCAGGCCGCCGGTTCAGAACCCGATCCACCGTGGCAAGGCTGACGCCCGCCGCTTCGGCAATGTCATGGACTGTCGGCCGCATGGGTTCCTCCGGGCGGCACTCTTACAGGAGAAACTGAGGTACGTAAATCATTTTTTCATCGCGACATGAAAATACCGGCGACCGCTTTGGTAAGTCGGCAAAAAGCTTTTTGATCCTAGCAGCTTACGACGCCGCACCGCCCATTACAGCGAACTCCCGAAATAAAGTTCAGGCCTGCAGCGACGCCATCAGAAAGGTGAAACCGAACAGCGCGACGCAGGCGGCGCCGAGGATTTCGATCGTGTTGGCGATCCGCATCGAGCCCGATCCGCTGCCGGCAAAGCTGAGGGCAAAATCCTTTGCTGTGACGGCGAGCGTCGCGAGCACGGACACCGTGATCGCCGTGCCCAAGGACATGGCGACGACCGACAGGACGCCTCCGAGATATAGCCCGTTGAGGAACGAGAAGGTCAGAACGAAGATCGCGCCCGAGCAGGGCCGCATGCCGACCGCGACGATGGCGCTCCAGGCGTCGGCAAGCGAGAATTTATCGCCGGCAACAAGATCGGGCGTCGGCGCATGGCTGTGACCACAGACTTCACAGACCTCGCCGGAATGGGCATGAGAATGCTGCGAATGGTCATGATCGTGCGCGTAATGATGCACATCGCCGCGATGGTAGTCATGCCCATGATGGTCATGGTGATCGTGATAATGACCGCCAGCGAGCGCGAGTTGCGGCCCGGCAAAATTCAACACCGGGCGACGCAGCATGCCGCGAGTTTTGCGATAGAGAAGATAGAGCCCGAACGCCATGATGGCGGCGAAGGAGAGAACTTCCAGCCATTTGGCGGCGTCGGTTATGGTGAACGTCGTTCCGCGCAGGATGAGGAAACCCGCGCCCGTGACCAGGATCGCGGTCGCCCCCTGCAGGAAGGCCGACATGAACGAGATCAGTACGCCGCGCTTCAACTCGGTCTCGTTGGCGATCATGTAGGAGGAGATCACCGCCTTGCCATGGCCGGGACCCGCCGCATGGAAAACGCCGTACAGGAACGAGACGCCGACCAGCCACCACAACTGCCAGGCATCGGTGCGCATGGCCTTCAGAGCCGCCGAAAGCGCCCGGTAGAATTCCTGCTGTTTGGCATTGATGAACGACAGCACAGGCTGGAACCATGGCATATAGGCTGTCACGAAACCCGAGGGTTGTGCACCGGGCTCCGTGTTGCCCAGCCCGAGCGACGATTGGGCATGCGCGAGCGTGGCCGTGGCGCATAGAGCCAGGAACAGCACCGCCAGTCTGGTTTTGATGGGGGCGATCATTTGCACGTTACCTCCATCCGGGTGGCAAAGAGCTTCGTCATATCGGTGCCAGTCGGATCCGTGAAGAAGGCATCCGTCAGCGTCGACTTATTCTCGGCGATCACCGTATCGGCATCAGGACGTACCACGGCGTGGGTACAGGTCTTGAAATCGCCCATCAGGACCAGATCCTGGTCGGTCGGGAAATCGATCGACGCGTAGAGAGTCGGATCGTAGACGCCGAAGGTCAGCTTGCCCTTCAGCGGCATCGGCGCGGCGGGCTTCACTGCGAAGAACATCAGGATCTGGCCGTCCTTGTAATCGACATTAATCACATCGGGCCTGGCAACACCGACCAGCTTTCCGTCGACCGTGAGCGACGTATAATAATTGAATTCCTGGAGCGAGGAGAGGACGGTCTTGCCGATCTCCTCGAGTTCCGGCGGGTCGAGCAGCAGATTGGTGTTCTTGTCGAAATCCATCAGCACACTCGAGGAAAACACCTCGTCGAAGCGCCATACATTATGAAGTTCGGCGATGTGGCCGTCGCTCCCGGCCACAACTTCCAACCGCGCATCCGCGAATACATGCGGATGAGCCCGCGCCGCGTTGGGCAATGCCGCCAATATAGCCGCGAGCGGCAGAAGTTTCTTCATCATTGTCGTGATGGTCCCTGAAATCGCGTATGCGCAGATTCATCATGAATAAGTCGAAATTCCGAACGCCCCCTCAGTCTATCCGCGCTGCGACACTGTTGCCCACCGCATTCTTCTTGAACCAGCCATGCAGGAAATCGACGAACCGTCGCACCTTGGCCGGCAGATAACGTCTGTGCGGATAGATGGCATAAATGCCGCCGCCCCTAGGTATATAGTCGTCGAGAATGGTGACGAGCTCGCCGCATTCGGTCTTCGGCTTGGCGACGAAATCCGGGATCAGCGCCACGCCGAGGCCCGCGATCGCAGCACGCGTGCAGGCGATCGGCGAATTGACCTCGATTGGACCCGAGACGGTGACCGTCTGGCTCGTGCCGTCCGGCCCCTCGAAGCGCCAATTGCTGTAGTGACGGCTGTTGGTATCGACGATGCAGGGAATCCTGGTGAGATCCATCGGCGTCATGATCGGGCCGTATTTGTCGATCACCGCTGGCGATACGAAACAAAATTGTCCGAAGTCGCAAAGCTTACGTGCGATCATGCCGGAATCCTCGAGCTTGGTGATGCGGATCGCCGCATCGAAACCTTCTTCGATAAGATCGACAAAGCGATCCTCCGCCACGATCTCCAGCGTAATATCGGGATGTTCGATCGAAAAATCGATCATGGAACGTCCGATATCGGCCTCAATGAAACTGCGCGGGACCGAGACCTTGATACGGCCCTTGAGGTCTGTAGCACCTTCGCGCACGAGATCGGCGAGATTGTCGATCTCCTTCAGGATGTCGGATGCCGTGCGGTAATAGGTGTGGCCGGCCTCGGTGAGAGAGAATTGCCGCGTGGTGCGGTTAAGCAACAGCGCGCCGAGCTCGTCTTCCAGTTCCTTGACATACTTCGAGAGCAGCGCCTTGGAGCGCCCCATCTTGCGCGCCGCAGCCGAATATCCCTCGGCATCAACCACGTCGATGAAGGCGCGCATCCTGGTCAGCGTGTCCATGAAAACCCAATCATAAAGAATCCGTTAAAAGCCTCGCGTCGCCAGTGTTTTAGCACGGGAATTTTTTTTGGGCAGTGGGCAAAAAAATTCTTGATTATGACGGCGAATATCCCTATCTCACGCCTAGCCCAAAGTCGCACGTGCCCATGGGTGTCCGCCGGTCTTCTAAGTGGTGAGGAATTCGGTATGGTACCTGGAACTAACCGCTCCAGTCGCAACCCGGCCTTCCGGATAGTGCGAGGACATTCAAGCAACGACGGTGCGGGCCTTTCTGGTGTCTCCCGGCTTTCCATCAGCTGGGGCTACTGAAGAGGCACACCTTCTTTGCCGGAAGTGCGGTTGGGACATCCCTCCAATCCAAGGCATAAACTGAACTGAACGCTATTCGTGGCGTTGGTTCAAAAAGCCGCGTGATGGCTTTCACGTCCTGGCGCCGGGGTCTCCACCGGCTGGCGCCGGAACGTAATCCGTCACTCAGTTTTGCTCTCCGGTTCAGCCGGGGTTTTGCCAATTGGCTAGCGATCTCGCCGTTTGAACCCGGCTGACGCAACGCCCGAGATTTGACTTTGGAAGGGTAATGCCATGACGCAGCGCATCCGCGACTTTCTCGCCACCCGACGTCCCGACGGCCCGTGCCTGGTGGTCGACCTTGACGTGGTCAAGGACAATTTCAAGGCGTTTCGTCACGCCCTGCCCGACAGCATGATCTATTATGCAGTCAAAGCTAACCCGGCGCCTGAGGTCCTCAGGCTCCTCGCCTCCATGGGTTCCAACTTCGACTGCGCCTCCGTGGCTGAAGTCGAAATGGCGCTCGACGCCGGCGCGACCCCTGCCCGCATCTCGTTCGGCAACACGATCAAGAAGGAGCGCGATGTCGCCCGTGCACATGCACTCGGCATCAACCTCTTTGCCGTCGATAGCCATGAGGAAGTCGAGAAAATCGCTCGTGCCGCGCCCGGCGCCCGGGTGTTCTGCCGTGTGCTCACCGATGGTGAAGGCGCCGAATGGCCGCTCAGCCGCAAATTCGGCTGCGTGCCGCAGATGGCCGTCGACGTGCTCGTCTATGCCCATCAGCTCGGGCTCGTGTCCTACGGCGTCTCGTTCCATGTCGGTTCGCAGATGACCAAGGTCGATGCCTGGGATTCGGCACTGTCGGATGCCAAGCGCGTCTTCGTGTCGCTTGCCAAGCAGGGCATCGAGCTCAAGATGGTCAATATGGGCGGTGGTTTCCCGACCAAATACCTCAAGGACATTCCGTCCTCCGAGGCCTATGGCCGCGCGATCTTCGCCTCGCTCAAGAAGCACTTCGGCAACAACATTCCAGAGACCATCATCGAGCCCGGCCGCGGCATGGTCGGCAATGCCGGCATCATCAAGACGGAAGTCGTGCTGATCTCGAAGAAGTCGGACAACGACGCCCATCGCTGGGTGTTCCTCGACATCGGCAAGTTCGGTGGCCTCGCCGAAACCATGGACGAGGCGATCCGCTACCCGATCCGCACGGAACGCGATGGCGACGAAATGGAACCCGTCGTGCTGGCCGGCCCGACCTGCGATTCGGCCGACGTGCTCTATGAGAAGAACATGTACCCGCTGCCGGTCTCGCTTACGATCGGCGACGAAATTCTGATCGAAGGCACTGGCGCCTACACGACCACCTACTCGGCAGTCGCCTTCAATGGCTTCGAGCCGCTGAAGTCTTACGTGATCTAACACAGCCAGCCCCGTATCCAGCCGGGGCGGCACTTCACAATTCGCTTCATCACCGCTCATCACGGTATTGGGTACGGGAGGCCGAGATGGCCGCTGTTCTTGATTCTGTCCGCGCGCTCTTCGCGCCGAAAAATGAAAATGCCTTCGCGATCGACCGGGAGAATCCCGGCGACGTCGTCGCCCGCGAGCGTTTGCTCGACACCGCGATGGGCCTGACCCGCCGCCGGAAGTCGTCCGAAGCGATCCGCCGCGGCCGCATTCCCGCCGAGGGGCTGGCGCTCGTTGCCCGCGATATGTCCGGCCATATCATCGGCACCGTGCGCCTGTGGGATATCCAGGCCGGCGTGACACCCGGCGGACGTGCCGTGCCCGCACTGCTGCTCGGCCCGCTCGCGGTCGATGCCGCACATGAAGGCAAGGGTGTTGGCGCTGCATTGATGCGCGCGGCCATCATGGAGGCCACGAAGCGCGGCCATGGCGCGATACTGCTCGTGGGCGATGCGCCTTACTACGAGCGCTTCGGCTTTTCCCAGGAAAGGACCGCGACGCTGATGATGCCGGGTCCCTTCGAACGGCACCGTTTCCTGAGCCTTGAACTCAGAGACCGCTGGCTCGAAGGTGCGGCCGGAATTATTGTGGCAACTGGCCGGAAGCTGGCAGACGTGTCTGCCAGAAAGGCGGCGTAGCGCCATCCAGACCGGGGGCGGCAAGCGCGAACGCGACGCTCTCTTCCTGGAATATGGCGTCGCAGACTGCGGCGATCTCGATCTCGAACCGGTCCTTGACCTCGAACGGGATTGCCGCCTCCGTGGCAGCGGCCATGAACGACCATTGGGCGGTTTCCTGCGACAGGCTGCCCTTGATCGCGGCGGAACAGTTCAAGACCGCCTGTCGGTAGCTTTTCCCCTGCTTCAAAGGCCATTTGCCAAGCAGCAGCCGGGCGGCATCTTTCACGTCGCGCACCGGGAGCTTGCGTGGCTTGGGATGCTGTAGCTGCAAAACGATGATCTTGTCCCAGTCTTCCATGCCGTCACCTGTTGTGTCTGCATGCAAGCTACGAAAGCAGGCTTGTCCGAAGTTTATCTGTCTGGATGCCTACGAAGATCGTTAACTGCAGACAATATCATCGTACCGACGGGCCGGAAGCCGACGGACGCGACCACCAGAACGGTCGCATGGCGCCATCCGTTTCGTCTTTGGGATCAGGCTCGTCCTGAACATCTTCGCTTTCGAGCAATTCCCTGCAAACCGCGGCGATTTCCACATCGAGCCGATCGATGATCTCATAACGGATTGCAGCCTCCATGGCTGCGACAACAAATGACCACTGGGCCACGTCACTGGGCCCTTGGCCTCTCAGCGCCGCGGAGCAATTGAGAATGGCGCGTCGATAGCTTCTCCCTGCTGTCAAGGGCCAGCGATTTAGCAACAGCCGAGCGGCATCCTTCGAATCCCCAATGGAGAGCGAGCAGGGTCGTGGCTTTTCAAGATGGAGAACGACAATCTTGTCCCAATATTCCATGTTGGCACCTGCATGACAGCTGGAATACAGGATATATATTCAAGCTTGCGCGAAGTTTATACTTGCAAGTAACAACACGCGACTCTTGCGACAATATAGATCGGACATCTCACTCCGCGTTAGAACGATTCTCAGCAACTATGGTAGCTTTCCTCGGTCTTTTACGGCCATTTCAAGTCGAACTCATAGAAAACATTTCCTTAGCGATACAATGGACTCAGAATGTCGGCGGCGTATTGATCCAAACCAGAATGGTCTCACCTTCATGGGTGTTTCGCCATGAATGCGGTCGCCGGCTCTCGAAATAAAATGAGTCACCGACTTTGAGTTCGAAGAACTGATCGCCATCGAGGATGATCTCGATCCGGCCCGCCAGCACATGCATAAACTCCTCGCCATCATGGCTGTAAGCGCCTTCGCTCGAGGCCCCCGGCGCGAGCTGGAAGCGGTGGCACTCCATCTGGCGCCTGCCCGTCGTCAGGTTCTGGACGGTAACGCCTGAGGAGGTCGGCGGCCAAGCCGTCCAGTCTCCGCTCCTCACAAGGGATTCCCGCGTGCTTCTCTCGCCCTGCCCGGTCAGCGCCGCCATGGTGGTGCCATAGAAATCCGAGAGATCATGCAGCGCCTTGACCGACAGGCCTTGCGACGTGCGTTCGAAAGTGGAAAGCAACGATGCGGCAATACCTGTTTTGTCAGCCACTTTTTCCAGCGTGCAGCCCATGTCGCGCCTGAGGTGACGTAGGCGCGCGCCGATCGCCTTGTCCGATCCGTCTAGCCTGCCATCGACAGCGGTATTCGGCTCATCGACTTCCGCCGTCAGACTCTCACGAATAGCAGCCGGATTGAGCCCCTTATTCGTCCTCAGCCAGCTGATTTTCTTCAGCCTCTCGACATGCACGGTCTCGTAAAGCCGCTGGCCGGATTCCGTGCGCGCCGGCTCGATCAGCCCCTGGCTTTCCCACAGCCGCAATGTCGATGGCGACACGCC
>Ga0164290_1001996_pt1 | contig 18995 bp, 18 predicted proteins | sample Micstemetagenome_FD_108782 | JGI IMG/M metagenome (GOLD analysis project Ga0164290, IMG submission 108782) | Contaminated culture microbial community from soil near Moab, Utah, USA - Microcoleus steenstrupii SON62 (Illumina Assembly) | ecosystem: Environmental > Terrestrial > Soil > Soil crust... | reverse complement strand
TGGCTGGCGGCGCAGGGGCTGCGGCCGCAGCAGCTGGCCGGCTGGATCGGGATTGCCGGCCCGTACGACTTCCTGCCGATCGGTGACCCTGACACCCGCGTTGCCTTCAACTGGCCTGACACGCCGGCCGACAGCCAGCCGATCCAGCATGTGTCGTCGTCCGCCCCTCCTACGTTGCTGATCGCGGCGGCGGGCGACACGGTGGTCAGCTCCCAGCGCAGCACGGTCGGTCTGGCCACCCGGCTCGAAAGAGCCGGTGTGCCGGTGCGCGTGCGCGTGCTCGACAAGCTCAACCACGCGACGGTGTTGGCTGCGCTGGCGCAGCCATTGAAGTGGTTGGCGCCGGTGCGCGAAGAGGTGCTCGGGTTCCTGGCGCAAGCCCCACGGCGCTGAGGCCGGCGGCTAAAATTTGCAAAGTTACCAAGCGGTTACCAGCCGCTTGCGGCCCCTTTCCTCAGCTCTACGGACCACACCATGCCCCTCGTTTCCATGCGCGAACTGCTGGACCATGCCGCCACCAACGGCTACGGCATCCCGGCCTTCAACGTCAACAACCTGGAGCAGGTCCAGGCCGTGATGGAAGCGGCCAAGGAGACCTGCGCGCCGGTGATCCTGCAGGCCAGCGCCGGTGCCCGCAAGTACGCCGGTGAAGCCTTCATCAAGCACCTGATCCAGGCCGCGATCGAAGCGTATCCCACCATCCCGCTGGTGATGCACCAGGACCACGGCCAGAGCCCGGACGTGTGCAAGGGCGCCATCGACCTCGGCTTCTCGTCCGTGATGATGGACGGCAGCCTGGAAGCCGACGGCAAGACCATCGCCAGCTACGACTACAACGTGCAGGTCACCCGCAAGGTGGTGGACATGGCCCACCAGCTGGGCGTCACCGTCGAGGGCGAGCTGGGCTGCCTGGGCAGCCTGGAGACCATGAAGGGCGACAAGGAAGACGGCCACGGCACCGACAGCACGATGACCCGCGAGCAGCTGCTGACCGATCCCGAGCAGGCGGCCGACTTCGTCAAGAAGACCCAGCTGGACGCGCTGGCCATCGCCATCGGCACCAGCCACGGCGCCTACAAGTTCACCCGCAAGCCCACGGGCGACATCCTGGCGATCGACCGCATCAAGGAGATCCACCGCCGCATCCCCAACACCCACCTGGTGATGCACGGCTCCTCGTCGGTGCCGCAGGAGCTGCTGGCCATCATCCGCGAGTACGGCGGCAAGATGAAGGAGACCTACGGCGTGCCGGTCGAGGAGATCCAGGAAGCCATCAAGCACGGCGTGCGCAAGATCAACATCGACACCGACATTCGCCTGGCGATGACCGGCGCCGTGCGCAAGTTCATGCACGAGAACCCCGAGAAGTTCGACGCCCGCGAATGGCTCAAGCCGGCGCGCGAGGCCGCCAAGCAGATCTGCAAGCAGCGCTACCTCGAGTTCGGCTGCGAAGGCCAGGCCGGCAAGATCAAGGGCGAGAGCCTGCAGGTGGTGGCCGCCAAGTACGCCAAGGGCGAGCTGGCCCAGACCGTCAACTGACCCGCTTGCGATAATCCCCCGGCCCGCTGTCGCAGCGGGCCGTTTTCTTTTGGGACCTGCCCATGACCTCCGCCCTGCACACCTCCACCCTCACCTCGCTGCCCCTGCTGGCGCGCGGCAAGGTCCGCGACAACTACGCCGTGGGGAACGACCGCATTCTGATGGTCGCCACCGACCGGCTCTCGGCCTTCGACGTCATCATGGGCGAGCCCATCCCCGGCAAGGGCGAGCTGCTCACCCACATGGCCCTGTTCTGGTTCGGCAAGCTGGCGCACCTGTGTCCCAACCACCTCACGGGCGAGCTGCCCGAGAGCGTGGTGCGGTCCGACGAGGTGAACCAGGTGGTGGGCCGCTCCATGCTCGTCAAGCGCCTCAAGCCCATCCCGGTGGAGGCGGTGGTGCGCGGCTACCTGGCCGGCAGCGGCTGGAAGGAGTACCAGGAAGGCCAGGCCGTGTGCGGCGTGCCGCTGCCGGCCGGCCTGAAGAACGCGAGCAAGCTGCCGCAATCGATCTACACGCCGGCCGCCAAGGCCGCCGTGGGCGAGCACGACGAGAACATCAGCTTCGAGCGCACCGTGGAGATGATCGGCGCCGACCTTGCGAGCAAGATCCGCGACACCAGCATCGCGCTGTACGAGGCGGCCGCGAAGATCGCGCTGGCCAAGGGGATGATCATCGCCGACACCAAGTTCGAGTTCGGCCTCGATGAGCAGGGCCAGCTGGTGCTGATGGACGAGGTACTCACACCCGATTCCTCGCGCTACTGGCCGGTGGAAGGCTACGACGAAGCCTTCCGCACTGGCGCCAACCCGCCCAGCTACGACAAGCAGTTCGTGCGCGACTGGCTGGAGCAGGTTCGCCTCAACGGCAAGCCCTGGGACAAGACGCCGCCTGCGCCGCGGCTGCCGCAGGACGTGATCGAGAAGACGGCGGCCAAGTACCGCGAAGCGCTCGAGCGGCTGACGGCCTAGGCCCCCTCATTCGGCAGTTCCAGGCGCAGGCGGCTGCCGCATCCGGGCTCGGACTGCAGCGTCAGGCGGCCGCCGATGGCCTCGCTGCGTGAGCGCATGCTGCGCAGGCCCAGGCCGGGTCCCTCCGGCCCGCCGGCGACGAATCCCACCCCGTCGTCCCGCACCTCCAGCGCGAGGCGCGACGGGTCCTGCAGGCTGCGCGCCCACACCGTCAGCGTGCTGGCGCGCGCATGGCGGATCACGTTGGTGAAGGCCTCCAGCAGGATGCGTTGCACCTGCAGCACCGTCTGCGGCGTCAGTCCCGGCATGGGCGGCAGCGCCTCCACGTCCCACTCCACCTTGAGCCCTGCGGCTTCGAGGCGCGGCTGCAGGCGGTAGCGCAGCGTGGCCAGCACCGTGGCCAGGTCACCGTCTACCGGCTGTAGCGAATCGACCGCCATGCGCAGCTCGTCCAGCGCCACGTTGATTTCCTTTTGCTGCGTCTCGCCATGAACGTCGCCGCGCTTGATCAGGTTCAGCAGGCTGACCAGGTGGGCCCCGACGCCGTCGTGGATGTCGCGCATGATGCGCTGGCGTTCCTGCAGCGTCGCCTGCAGTTCGCTTTGCCGGGCGAGCTTCTCGTAGCTGGCGTTGAGTTCGGCTTCGCGTGCGGCCACGCGCTGTTCCAGGGACGCGTTCAATTTGCGGTACTCCACCACCTGCTGGGAATAGCGGTCCACCACGATCCATCCCATGAACAGCACGAAGACGAAGACCGCGTGTGGCAGAAGGGAGAAGTTCGACACGCCGCTTTCCGGCAGGCGGACCATGAGGAAGTCGCGCAGGCCGGTGAGGATGACGATGAAGCCCGCCGTGCACAGCAGGATGGACTGGCGCGACCGCGAGGTCCAGGCCCGCTGGCTGCAGCCCACCAGCACTGCCAGGCCCGGCACCAGCATGCCCGCGAGCGCCGCCGTCCACAGCAGGGGCTGCCGCAAGAGAAAGCTGGCGGTGGCGAGCAGGCAGCCCACGGCCACGCTTACCCAGAAGCCGGCCCGCACCCAGGCGGCGCGAATCTCCACCGCCTCCAGCGCAAAGCGCGCCATCAGCATCAGGTGCACCGTGAAGGCGCTCGCGGTGACTGCGCCCCAGAGCGGCCAAGGCAGAGGCGGCTGCACCAGCACCCGGTCGGCCATGCGCACCACGCCGAACAGCGCCGTGAGCGCAAGCAGGCCGTACAGGTCGTCTCGCTGGCGCCACCACAGGCCACCGGCCATCAGCGCCATCAGCGACAGCGCGAGCACGATCACTACCGAGGCGACCTGGCGCCAGCGGTAGTTGGTCTGGTACGCCGGGCGCAGCTCGGAGGCCGGGCCGAACCGCACCTGGGACACGCCGCCCCATCGGTTGGCCTGCATCGTCACCCGGATCTCCAGCGGCGTGGGACCCTCGGGGCGCAGCCGCGAGGCCGGCACGTCGATCCACACCGGCGCCTTGGCGTAGTCGGCGCTCGGGTCGCCCAAACGGCCGAGCCGAGCCAACGGCTCGCCGTCCACCAGGATCTCCGCCTGGTTGCCGATGCGCGAGAAGAACAGCGCGTGCGGTTCCCGTTCGCCGACCTGCGGCAGTTGAAGGACGTAAGTGGCCGTTCCGCCCTCGCGCGGGAAGCTCCGCTCCCAACGGTGCGGCAGGCTGACGGTGGTGCGCATGGGCGCGCTGTGCTCAGGCCACAGCGTCGCCTCGGCGTGCTGCAGTGTGGTGGCCGCGCCTGCGGCCGCGGCGCTCACCAGCGCCAGCACGAGGAACAGCGCCACGCGGAACTTCATCCCTCCCACTCTCCTGCCCGAAAGCCGGGTCTTCAGTTTTTCAGGATCCCGAGCTGGCGGGCTTCGTACACCGCTTCGGTCTTGGACTTGACACTCAGCTTGCCGTAGATGTTGCGGGCGTGCGTGTGCACCGTATGGACCGAAATCTGCAGCAGTTGTGCCACTTCCGAGTAGCTGAACCCCCGCGACACCAGCGACAGCACCTCGGCCTCCTTGGGTGAGAGCTGCACCGGCGGGCCGCCGGCGGCCGGTGCAGCCGCAGCCGGCGGCCCGAGCCGCCCCAAGAGCTGACGGGCAATGATGGGCGACATGGGCGAGCCGCCGTTGCGCAGCTGGGTGATGTGGCCCGCGAGATCGTCCTCGGTTCCGTCCTTGAGCAGGTAACCCTTGGCCCCGGCGCTGAACGCCTTCATCATGTTCGTCTCGTCGCCGAACATGGTGATGACCATCACCTCGCACGCGGGCTGCACGCGCTGGCAATGCGCGATGACGTCGATGCCCGATCCGTCGGGCAGTCCCAGGTCCACCAGCAGCACGTCCACTGCATGGTGGCCGAGCCATGCCCGCATCTCGCCGGCGGTGGCCAGCGAGCAGGCCAGGTGCAGGTGCCCTGCGCGGCCGATCGCGCGCTCCAGCCGCTGGCGCGTTCCGGGGTCGTCCTCGACGAGGGCGACCGTCGTGGTGGCGTGAGCAGGTGCGGGCGCTTGCATGGGTCCCGCATCCTGACACAGCCGCCCGGCGGCGGGCAAGGGCAGACATCCCGCGTTCGAGCGATGAAGCCGCCAGCCAAGTTGGGTACATTGCGGCATCGGTCCGTCCGGAGGATTCATGACCAAGATCGCATTCACCGCCTGCGCCAATTTCCTCCACGACGCCAGGCAGAAGGTCTGGACGGAGATCGCCCAGCACGATCCCGACCACCTGCTCTTGCTGGGGGACCAGATCTACATGGACTTCTGGGGGGACAGCCAGAAAAGCTGGCCCGCAAAGCCGCAGTTGCGCGGCTACGAATTGAACGATGCCGTACGCGAAACCGATGCCGTGTTCGAGCAGCAGATGCGCCTGCGTTACGAGATCCAGTTCGGCATTCCCTCATTCCAGGCCTTGGTCCACCAGGTCCTGAAGAAGCCTGGGGCCCAACTGGGAATGATCTGGGACGACCACGATTTCGGCACCAACAACGGCTATGGCCATCCGGGCGGGCCGACCAACGAGGCCGACAAGCTGCTTTCCCCGACGAAGCTCGCCATCGCCCTGCGCCTAGCGCGCGAGTTCAAGGCCAACCTGCTGCGGCTCAAGGCCGGTACCGGTTTGGCCTACCAGGTGATCCCCACCTCCGGCAACGGGGGACTCTGGGAGGCGATCGAGATCGGCCCTGCGCTGTGCCTGATGCTGGATACGCGCACCTTCCGCCAATCCGAGACGCCGGTGGGCCATCCGCACCCCGGCTCGGACATCCTCGGGCAGGCGCAATGGCAGTGGCTGCGGACCGAGGCCACCCAGACGGCCAAGGAACTCGTGATCGTGTGCTCGGGCAGTCCCTTCACGGAGGACGGCTTCATCGCGGACCAGAGTTGGGCGCAGTCCGATCGCAAGAACAAGCCCTACGTGGAGCATGGGCGGCTTTGCACGCTCGCGCAGCAGCTGAACCAGGCCGGCAAGCGCATGCTGTTCATCGGCGGCGATGTCCACCGCGTCGGTTTCAAGCCCGCCGGGCGCAAGGGAACGCCTTTCCTGCCGGAAGTGTTCTGCGGTGGCGGGGCCGCCGATCGTGGCGACCGCGGTTTTGGTTTGCTGGACCTTGCCGGCGGCGACCAGGTCCTTTTGAGCTTGTTCGAGGGCGGGCGGGCCGAGTTCAAGGACCGTCCTGTCTTCGGGACGGCGCAGACGCCGCAGCACGAACATGTGGAGAACCGGGCGCTGTATTTGCAGGAGAGCGTGCGGCACGTGGAGGTGCTCGAGCGCGCCAAGACGCCGGGCGCCTGGCCCTTCTCGACACGGCTGCTCGTCACGAACCGCCGGCTGGACGCGGGCGACCGGCCCACCGACGAGGCCACCGACACTCTGAGCTTTTTCATCTACCCGGGCACGCAGTTCCAGGGCCGCGTGCACAAGCTGAAGAAATGGGATGCGCTGTCCGAAGGCGCCTTCCTGGACCGCGTGGCCACCGAGTTGAACGCGCTGCGGCAGCGGCCCGGCTCGATCGCCGACCAGGTCTGCGTCTTCATTCCCGGCAACCGGAAGTCCAACGCAGAGGCCATTGCCGAGTACGTGGAAATCGACGAAATGATGTTCAACGCCCAAGGCAATGCCCTGGGTGTCTGCGTGCTATTCGACTGGGCCACCAACGACAGCAATGCGTTCGATTTCGAGGGCACCTATCTGGACAACATCGGGCGCGTGGCACAGGCGGGCCCGCTGATGGGCCGCGTGCTGCGGAAACTGCGCGCCATGGCCGATGCGCAGCCGGGCGGGGCGCGTTTGACGGTCCTGGCCCACAGCCTGGGGAATCGGGTGGCAGTCGAGGCCATTGCGGGGCTCGATGCGCAGGGCAAGCCGCCGGTCGACCTGTACATGGCCAATGCCGCAGACCTGGCGGCCGACATATTTTCGACGCCGCCAGGCGCGTCCGTGGCGGCCCGCTGCGGCAGCGTGCTAGTGCCGTACACGGTGGCGGACCAGGTGCTTGATTTCGCCGCGGGCGTGGTCGGCGCGCCCGGTGATCGGCTGGGCCGGGTGGGCCCGCACGGTCGGGTGCCGGCCAACGTGCAGAGCGCCGACCTCAGCACCGTCTGCCACAACATGGATCCGCACAGCGGCCTGTTCCTGTCCAACAACGACTGGGCCAGGACGGGCCGCGAGAAAGGCCCATTCGCCGTGCGATTTGCGTGGGCCATGCGCGATGGCCGCTGGAGCGACCCGACTCATTGAGGCCGCAAGGCAACACTTGGTTGCAGCAGCGGGGCTCGGCGCCGCTATGCTGGACTTCCACCCTGGAGTTGCCATGAAGAAGTCCTTGCTGGCGGGCCTGGTCGTCGCGATGAGCGCCGCTGCGCACGCCCAATCTGAAAGCCAGTGCATCCTCGCCGGGCGCCTCTCCGACACAGGCCGCTGGGCGCCCATGATGGAAGGCGTGGAGCTGCTCGGTCAGGACGGGCAGCCGGTGGTGTCCACCAGCCGGCAGGCGCTGCTGTCGGTGCGCCAGGCCCGCCTCGCTTCGCCGGCGCTGCTGTCGCGGTGCGACCGCGAAGCGACGCTGGCCGAGGGCCCCGCGTCACCCGGCCCGAAAGCCCAGGTTCCGGCCCTGACAGCTGGCGTGGTGGCCGTGCAGTCGGTCCACTTCCCCAAGCTGCGCCGCGGCGGCGGTGAACTGGTGGAGTTGCAGGTCAGCGCGCCCGCCGAGCGGGTGACGATGGTGACGCGCTAGGACAGCACCACGCTGGACAGCCGCCGCCGGTACGTCGCCACCGTGGGGTCGTCGGGCGGGATCTGCCCTTCTGCCACCTTGGGCTTAGGGGGCTCGATCACGTCCAGGATGGCGATGTAGGTCTTGCGCGCGAGGTCCTCGTTCCAGGACTTGTCGCGCATCAGGATCTCCAGCAGTTCGTCCATGGCATCGGTCCAGCGCTGCTGCGCGACCAGCACGCGGGCCTTGCCGAAGCGCGCGTCGAAGTCGCGCTTGTTCGCGGCAATTGCGGCATCGAACTCGGCTGCAGCCCGCGCGGGATCAGGGCGTGTTGCTGCGAAATCCATAGCGTCGAGCACGAGCTTCAGGCTTTCCAGTCGTCGCACCGCGGTGGCCTTGGCCGCTGCTGGCGCAAAGGCAGTCCTGGCGTCGGCCGCGCGGCCGGCCAGCAGCAAGGCCTTGACGTACTCGAAGCGGGCATCGTCGTCGGCGGGGTTTGTGGCCACGGCGTGCTGCAGTTTCTCCAGCTGCGCGCCGGCGTCGGCAGGCGCCTCTTCCTCCACCACTTCTTCCTCGGCTTCGGTTGCGGGCGGCATGTGCTTGTCCAGGAACTCGCGCAGCTTGCCCTCCGGCACCGCGCCCATGAAGCCGTCCACCGGCTGGCCGTTCATCAGCAGGATGCAGGTCGGGATGCTGCGGATGCCGAAGGCCGCGGCCAGCTGCTGCTCCTGGTCGGAATCGATCTTCACCAGCTTGAAGCGGCCGGCGTATTCGGCCTCCAGCTTTTCCAGCAGGGGACCGATTACCTTGCAGGGCCCGCACCAGGGCGCCCAGAAGTCCACCAGCACCGGCTGGGTCATGGAGGCGGCAATGACCTCGGTTTCGAAGTTTTCGAGGGTGACGTCGATCATGGGAAAATTTGGCCTATGGCTTCCATACAGATTGGCGTGGTCATGGGCTCCAGCAGCGACTGGGAGACCCTGCAGCACGCCGTAGCGATTCTCCAGGAATTCGGCATCGCCCATGAGGCACGGGTCGTCTCGGCCCACCGCATGCCGGACGACATGTTCGCCTACGCGGAAGCCGCCGCCGGCCGCGGCCTGAAAGCCATCATTGCCGGGGCCGGAGGCGCCGCCCACCTCCCCGGCATGCTGGCGGCCAAGACCCCCGTGCCGGTGCTGGGCGTGCCGGTGGCCAGCAAGCACCTCGCCGGGGTGGACTCGCTGCACAGCATCGTGCATATGCCCAAGGGCATTCCGGTGGCCACCTTCGCCATCGGCGCCGCCGGCGCCGCCAATGCCGCCCTGTTCGCCGTGGCGCTGCTTGCCAACGAAAACCCCGCGCTGCGCAGCCAGCTGGAAGCTTTCCGCGCGCGCCAGACCGAAGCCGCGCGGGCCATGACGCTGCCGCCCAAGGATCCTGCTTGAGCGCCGCCGGGCCGTCCCAAGGCGCGAAGGCCCCCTCGGGGGGCAGCGCAGCACACGCAGTGACAAGCGTGGGGGCTCATGTCCAGCCCGGCGCCACCCTGGGTGTGATGGGCGGCGGCCAGCTCGGCCGCATGTTCGTTCACGCCGCCCAGCAGCTGGGCTACTCCACCGCCGTGCTGGACCCGGACGCCGGCAGCCCGGCCGGCCTGGTCAGCCACCAGCACATCCGCACCGGTTACCTCGACGACGCGGGCCTGGCCCAGCTGGCCGACGTGGCGCAGGCGGTCACCACGGAGTTCGAGAACGTACCGGCGCCGGCGCTGGCCCGGCTCGCGCAGCAGCGGCCCGTGGCGCCCGGCGCCGATGCCGTGTCCATCGCGCAGGACCGCGCGCGGGAGAAGGCGCATTTCACCCGCTGCGGTGTTGCGTGCGCTCCCTACGCGGTGATCGAGACAGCCGAGCAGCTGGCGGGTGTGCCGGGCGACCTGCTGCCCGGCATCCTGAAGACCGCGCGCCTGGGCTACGACGGCAAGGGCCAGCAGCGCGTGGCCACCCGCGACGCGCTGGCCACCGCGTGGGACGCGCTGCAGCGCGTGCCCTGCGTGCTGGAGAAGATGCTGCCGCTGGCCGCCGAATGCTCGGTGGTGGTCGCGCGCGGTGCCGACGGTCAGATGGTGAACCTGCCGCCGCAGCTGAACCTGCACCGCGGCGGCATCCTGGCCGTGACCGAGGTCTACGAGGGAAATCTGCCGCATGCCCGCGCGGCGCGGGCAGTGGATGCTACAAAATCCATAGCGGAAGGCCTGGGTTACGTGGGCGTGCTGTGCGTCGAGTTCTTCGTGCTCGAGGACGGCTCGCTGGTGGTCAACGAGATGGCACCGCGTCCGCACAACAGCGGCCACTGGAGCCTGGACGGCTGCGACGTGTCGCAGTTTGAGCTGCAGGTGCGCACGCTCGCCCGCCTGCCGCTGGTGCAGCCGCGCCAGCACAGCCCGGCCATCATGCTCAACCTGCTGGGCGACCTGTGGTTCACGCAGGGCGCGGAGCGCACGCCACCTTGGGACCGCGTCATGACACTGCCAGGCGCCCACCTGCACCTGTACGGCAAGGCGAGCGCCCGGCCGGGCCGCAAGATGGGCCACCTGAACCTCACCGGCCCCACCGTGCAAGCCGTGCGCGCGACGGCGCTGCAAGCCTGCGCGCTGCTGGGCATCGAGCCCTTCTGATGGGCCCCGGATGATCCGTGACGCCCGCGACCCCGCCGCGATCGAGGAGGCTGTGCGCCGCCTCGCAGCCGGGGACCTGGTCGCCTTCCCCACCGAGACCGTCTACGGCCTGGGCGCGGATGCCGGCAACGACGCCGCAGTGGCCAGGATCTTCCAGGCCAAGGGCCGGCCGGCCGACCATCCGCTGATCGTACATGTGGCCGACGCAGCGGGCGCGCAGGCTTTCGCGGCCGACATGCCGGCCTTCGCGCAGCGCCTGGTGCAGGCGTTCTGGCCCGGCCCCCTCACGCTGATCCTGCCGCGCCGCCCCGGCGTCGGCGAGGCGGCGGCCGGCGGCCAGGATTCCATCGGCGTGCGCTGCCCCTCGCACCCGGCGGCCCAGGACCTGCTGCGTGCCTGCGCCGCCGCCACCCCGGCCGTGCGCGGCCTCGCCGGCCCCAGCGCCAACCAGTTCGGCCGCGTGAGCCCCACCACGGCGGCGCACGTCGAGGGCGAGTTCGGCGCGTCGCTGCTGGTCCTGGATGGCGGCCCCTGCGAGGTCGGCATCGAATCGGCCATCGTCGACTGCACCCGTGGCCGCCCGGTGTTGCTGCGCCCCGGCGTGCTGACGCGCTCCCAGATCGCCGCGGCCTGCGGCGAGGAACTGCTGTCCGCCGACGAGCTCGAGCAGGCCGCGCCGCGCGCCTCGGGCACCCTCGAGTCGCACTACGCGCCGCGCGCGCAGGTGCGGCTGATGGATGCCGCGGCCTTGCAGACCGCGCTGGACCTGCTGGGCGCCGAGGCCTCCGGCATCGCGGTCTATGCCCGCGCGGTGCTGCGCAGTCCGTCGCAGCGGGTGCTGCAGCGCCGGATGCCCACCGATGCCGTCGACGCCGCGCGCGAGCTGTTCGCGGTTCTGCGTGAGTTCGACGACCAGGGCGCGGCGCTGATCTGGGTGGAGGCGCCGCCCGCGGCCGCCGAGTGGGAAGGCGTGCGCGACCGGCTGGCCCGCGCGGCCGCTCGTTAAACTACCTCGATAGTCTTTCAGACGGAGAACTCCATGCCTTTCCAACGGTTGCGCCGGGCGCTGCTCACGGCCGCCTGCGCCTCCCTGCTGGCCGCCTGCGGCGGCAGCAGCGAAGTCGAGTCCGAACTGGTGCCCACGCGCTTCGTGTCCTTCGGCGACGCCTTCGCCGACGTCGGCCAGCGCGGCTCAAACTACACCATCAACGACCGGACCACCAACAACTGGACGCAGGAACTGGCGGGTCGCTACGCCCGGCCCATGGCGGTCACGGCGTCGGGCGGCTGGTCGTACGCCACCGGCAGCGCGCGCGTCACGGTCAAGCCCGACGCAGCGGGCAACGCCGCCACGCCGACCATTACCGAGCAGGTCAGCAGTTTCCTGACCTCGCAGACGATCGGCCCCAACGACGTGGTGATCGTCAGCGGCGGCATCTCGGACATCGTGGCGGAGGTTGCGGCCCTCAACGCCGGCCGCCAGACGCAGGCCCAGGCCACCGCCAACATCCGCCAGGCCGCGCGCGACCTGGGCGCGCAGGTGCGGCGCGTGGTGCAGGCCGGCGGCAAGCATGTGGTCGTGGTCGGCAGCTACAACCTCGGCCGCTCGCCCTGGGCCATCACCACGGCGCAGGTGCCCCTGCTGACCGAGCTGAGCGGCCGCTTCAATGACGAGCTGCTGGTGTCCATCGTCGACCTCGGCAGCAGCGTGCTCTACGTGGACGCGGCGCTGTACTTCAACCTCGTGACCTCGGCGCCTGCGGCCTATGGCCTGCGCGACGCCACCAGCATCGCCTGCACCTCGGCCGACGCGGGCCAGGGCATCGGCACCGGCACCGGCCAGGTGAATTCGGCCCTGTGCACGCCGTCCACCCTGTTGCCCGGCATCGACCCCGCCGCCTACCTGTTCGCGGATCGGCTGTACTTCACGCCGGTGGGCAACCGCCTGTTCGGCGACTACGCCTTCGACCGGATGAAGGAACGCTGGTAACCGCTACGCTCCAGAGACGAAACAAAGGGCCCCGAGGGGCCCTTTGTACTTGGGGGTGCTTCGCCGCTCGTGGCGTTACTTGACGGTCTCGAACACCGCACGCGCCTGCGCGTGGCAGAACGGCGGCTCGTACGTGCCGTGGTAGTTGCCGTAGTAGGTGGCGAAGGCGGCGCTGGTGGGATCGGTCGGCGCGGCGCCACCGGTGCCGAAGGCAGCGCGGATGGCGGGGTCCACGTCCACCGAAGTCACGTTGGTCAGGCCGCGGCTGTCGAAGAATGCCTTGGCCGGCGCCTGGTGCACCGCCGGCGGCACCGTGGGGTCGCCCGAGCCGCCGCACAGCAGGGTGCGCGCGCGCGGGCTGAAGTTCAGCAGGTCGTTCTTCTGCGCGGCTTGCACCAGCGTGTTGTTCGGGTTGGTCAGCACGTCGGACAGGAAGGCGGGCTGGAACACCGCATCGCGGGCCTGCTCGGGCGTCACGCCGGGTCCGCCCGGCAACGCGCCGGTGGTCACCAGGGTGGTGTAGGTCAGGGTGGGATTGGGCAGCAGGTTCTCGATATAGCCGGAGTAAGGCGCCTTGAACGCCTGCGTGACGCTGCTGTAGATGTTGCCGTAGATCTTCTGCCACGAGGTCACGATGAAGGGCACGAAGAACTGGTAGCCCCCGATGGCATTGGGCAGCTTGATCGAGCCCGAGAGGTTGTACGGGCCCGCCAGGTGCGCGCCAGCCACCAGGTTGATCTCACCTGCGTTGTCGCGCTCGATGGCGCGCTGCGCGGCCATGGAGGAATGGCCGCCCTGCGAATAGCCGGTGACCATGACCTTGCCCGACAGGTTCACGCCCTGGCCTGCAGCTGCGTTGCGCGCGGCGCGGATCGAGTCGATCACGCTGCTGGCTTCGGAATCGGCGTGCAGGTAAGGGTGGTAGCCGTAGGTCGACTTGCCAAAGCCGAGGTAGTCGGTGGCAACCACGGCATAGCCTTGCGCGGCGTACATCGAGGCCAGCAGGAAGGTCTCCGAATCGCTGGGGTTGGCGAGGGTGCGCGGCTTCTGCACGTCGGTGCCCTTGGCGTAAGCCACCAGCGGGTGGCTGGCGCTGGCGCAGGCGCCGGCGGGCACCAGCATCACGCCGGACGAGTTCGCGGCTTCCAGGTTCACGCCCACGGTGCTGTAGTTCAGCGCCACGACGCGGACGTCGCAGCGGGCCGCGCCGGTCAGCGGGCGCAGGCCGCTGGCCGTGGTGCCGGCGTCGATCTGCGCGGTGCTCAGGGTCGCCAAGGTCTGCGGTGTCTCCAGAAGGCGGCCGCGGTTGTCGTCGCCGCCGCCTCCGCCGCAGGCCACCAGCAGGGCGGCAGCGGCGATCGCAGTAAGCAGGTGTCTCTTGTGCATGGGGTGTCTCCGGGGGAAAAGGACGGTCGTGCTATTTGTGGAACGCCATCGTACCGATCAGCTTCACCCCTGAGCTCTACACCATCCCGGGGTTTACCCGGCAGCCGTCACCTGCGCGACGCCGCCATGCCGTAGCGCAGCTTCATGGCCAGGATCACCACCGCCAGCGCCAGCGTGATGGCGTTTGCTGCCACGATGGGCCAGGCACCGAGCAGGAGGCCGTAGGCCAGCCACAACCCCACCCCGGTGGCGAACACGCTGTACATGCCCAGCGAAATGCCCGAGACGTCGCGCGTGCGGAACGTCAGCCAGGCCTGCGGCACGAAGCTGGCGGTGGTGAGGATGGCGGCCGCGTAGCCCACCCATTCGGCCCAGGTGATGCCGGCCATCACTGGTCGCGCGCCGTCCAGGCCAGCAGCGCCTCCAGCGCCGGCCGGATGCCGTGCGCGTTGGCATGGTTGGCGATGGCCACCAGCACGTAGCGCTTGCCGCTGGCGGCATGCACGTAGCCGGCCACGCCCGACACGTCCCGCAGGCTGCCGCTTTTGAGGTGTGCGCCACCGACGCCCGGGCCGCGCGTGCGGCGCAGGGTGCCGTCGCTGCCCGTGACCGGCAACGAGGCCGCCAGCTCCGGCATCAGCGGCGACGCCCAGGCGTACTGCAGCAGCCTGGCCAGCTGCTGCGCCGTGATGCGCTCCTCTCGCGACAGGCCCGAGCCGTTGTCGAAGAAGGGCAGGTCAGGGCCGAAGCGCTCGCGCCACCAACTGCGCAGCACCTCGCGCGAGCCCTCGTAGCTGCCGACGCCCTTTTGCTGCAGGCTCAGGGTGAGGAACAGCTGCTGCGCCATCACGTTGTTGCTGAACTTGTTGATGTCGCGCACGACCTCGGCCAGCGTGGGCGACTGCAGCTCGAACAGGGGCTTGAGGCCGGGCGGCACGCGGCCCTCGCGCACTTGGCCGCCCAGCCGGCCGCCTGTCTCCGCCCACATCCCGGCGACGGCTCGCGCCGCATAGCCGCGCGCATCGGCATAGGCAAGCGGCCAGGTCCGCTCGCCGCAGGCGGCCGGGAAAGCGCCGGCAAAGCGCGGCCGCAGCGGGTCGGTGAAGTCGGCCTTGAGGGCGCCGCGCCAGTCGCCGCATTCACCGGGCGCCGCGGCGACCGCGGTGGGCCAGGCCACGCCGGACAGGGGCGGCTCCGATTGCACCCGCACCGCGCCGGCTTGCGGCGTGAAGGTCAGCACCACCGACTTGAAGTTCAGCAGCAAGGCGTCAGGCGCGGCGTTGTACGGCCGCAGCGGCTCGCCGTCGAACGCGGCCGGATCGGCCGCGGGGACTTCGAACGCGCTGCGGTCCAGCACGATGTCGCCGGAAACCTGCGTGATGCCCAGGCCGTGCAGCTTGCGCATCAGCAGCCAGAGGCGCTCCTGCACCAGCTTGGGATCGCCCTGGCCCTTGAGGTAGAGGTTGCCCTGCAGCACGCCGCCCTGCACCGGGCCGTCGGCGTAGACCGGGGTGCTCCAGGTGAAGGCGGGGCCGAGCTGCTCCAGCGCGGCGAAGGTGGTGGCGAGCTTGGCGACCGAGGCCGGGTTCACCGGCGCGTCGGCCCGGTGGCTCAGCCGCGGCGGCGCCTTGGGATCGACTTCCGTCACCAGCAGCGTCACGGCGGCGCGGGGCAGTTTCGCGCGCGCCAGCGCGGCATCCACTTCGGCCGGCAGGCCCTGTGCCAGGAGCGGCCCCGTGCAACAGGCCAGGACAAGGGCAGTCAGCAAACGCATGGTGCGATTATCCGGGCTCGATAATGGCGGGCTTGCCCTGCACCTGCCTCGTGAACCTTCTCGCCTTCGATACCAGCACCGAAACGATGTCCATCGCCCTCGGGTGGGACGAGGGCGGCCAGCCACGGGTGTTGCAGGTGCAGGAGCCGGGCGGCGCCAAGGCCTCGGCCGGGCTGATTCCTGCGGTGCAGTCGCTGCTGTCGCAAGCGGGGCTGTCCCTGGGCGAGCTCGACGCCATCGTGTTCGGGCGCGGGCCGGGCTCCTTCACCGGGCTTCGCACCGCGTGCGCCGTGGCCCAGGGACTGGCCTTCGGCGCGGATATTCCCGTGCTGCCGGTGGACACGCTGATGGCCGTGGCCGAGGAGGCGCGCGCCGTCGCGGGCGCCGAACGCGTGGTGGCGCTGCTGGATGCGCGCATGGACGAGGTGTACTGGGCCGGCTACGCCTTGGACGGCAGCGCCTGGCGCCGCGAAGGCGACTACAGCCTGGGCGCGCCGGAGTCCGTGCAGGCTGCCCCGGGCTGGGCCCTGGCCGGCAACGTGTTTGCCGCCTATGGCGGGCGGCTGCCGCCAGGTGCGGCGCGAATCGAGGCCGGGCCCACCGCGGGGGCGCTGCTGAGGCTGGCGCCGGCCCTGCTGGCCGCCGGTCAGGCCGTGCCCGCCGCCGGTGCCCTGCCGCTCTACATCCGCGATAAAGTGGCCCAGACTACCGAGGAAAGGGCGGCCCAGCGCGCCGCCGCTGCCACCCCATGAGTGCCGTCTTCGAGACCCAGGAAGCCGAGTTCGTGACCATGACCGAAGCCCGGCTGGCGGAGGTGCTGGCCATCGAGCAGCAGGCCTACGAGCATCCCTGGAGCCGCGGCAACTTCGTCGACTCGCTGCGTTCCGGCTACCAGGCCCAGATGCTCATGGCCGGCGGCCAGGTGCTGGGCTATTTCGTGGCCATGAAAGGCGTGGACGAGGTCCACCTGCTGAACATCACCGTGGCGCCTGCGTGGCAGGGCCAGGGCTGGGGCCGCGTGATGCTGGACGCGCTGGCGCTGTGGTCGCGCGGCCAGGGCGCACAGTGGCTGTGGCTGGAGGTGCGCACCAGCAATGCCCGCGCGCAGCAGCTGTACGAGCGGCAGGGCTACCGCCGCGTCGGCGAGCGCAAGAACTACTACCCGGCCGGCCCGGGGCGGCGCGAAGACGCCGTGGTCATGAGCCTGAAGCTATGAGCCTTGAACTCGATGCGCGCCAGCGTGCCATGCTGGCGGAGATGGGGATCCAGGTCTGGCTGCCGGAGCGGGCGCCGGTGCAGGAACTTGCGGTCGATGCTCCTGAAAAAATAGCGGACGGCGCCCGGCCCATGCGGGCTGCAGCCCCGTTGGACGCTCCAACTCCAGCTGTGACGACGCCCCATCCGCTGGCCGCCCGGCCCACCGGCCTGGAAGCCATGGATTGGGAAGCGTTGTCCGGCGCGGTGGCGGGCTGCCGCGCCTGCAAGCTGTGCAACGGGCGCCGCAACACCGTGTTCGGCGTCGGCGACCGCGAGGCGGACTGGCTGGTCGTGGGGGAGGCGCCCGGCGAGAACGAGGACCTGCAGGGCGAGCCCTTCGTCGGCCAGGCGGGCAAGCTGCTGGACAACATGCTCAAGGCCCTGGGGCTGGACCGCACCAGCAACGTCTACATCGCCAACGTGCTCAAGTGCCGCCCGCCGGGCAACCGCAACCCCGAGCCCGAGGAAGTGGCGCAGTGCGAGCCCTTCCTGCGGCGGCAGGTGGAGCTGCTCAAGCCGCGCATCATCCTGGCGATGGGCCGCTTCGCCGTGCAGTCGCTGCTGCAGACGCAGGAGCCGATCGGCAAGCTGCGCGGGCGCGCCCACCAGTACAACGGCGTGCCGGTGGTGGTGACCTACCACCCCGCCTACCTGCTGCGCAACCTGCCCGACAAGGCCAAGGCGTGGGCCGACCTGTGCCTCGCGCAGGCGCTGGTGGAGCAAAGTCCTTCCCGTTCGGGCTGAGCCTGTCGAAGCCCTCGCGTCCCTTCGACAGGCTCAGGGCGAACGGGGTCCGAGCGGCTCGTAAGCCTGCCGCGACAGCGTCTTGCCGGCGTAGTCGATGCCGCACCAGGCGGCGTACTGCGCCATCGTGCGCACCCGCCCCAGGCTGTAGACCCCCAGGTCGTCGCCCGCCACCAGTTGGGCGAGGCGCCGCCGGGAGCGCTGTTCCAGCTCCCACCAGCTCTGGGGCCGGCCCGCGTCCTGGGCGGCGTCCCAGTGCAGCGGGCGCTTGGGCACGCCCGCATCCGGGGTGTTGTACAGGTGCTGGAGAGGCAAGCCCGGCATGTGGAAGATGTCCCAGCCGTGCGTGAAGAGGCGTGCGGCGAGCGCCTGCTCCTCGCCGTGGAAGTAGAACCAAGGGTCGTACGGAAAGGCCTGGACGAAGCGGCCGGGCGCGAACAGGCAGCCCGCGCCGAGGTGGAAACCGGGCACGGGCAGGTCGCTGTCCACCGGGTGCGCCTCGAAACCGAGCACCGGGTGGTCGGCGTCGAACACGTGGCCGGGCTTGACCACATGGGCCAGCACCTTGTCGGTGGTCGGGCGCGCCTGCGGCCGGCCGTCGGCGAACACGAACGCATTGGGGTACGCCGAGACCACCGCGCCCAGTCGGCCGGCTTGCAGCGCCAGGGCCTGCTGCACCAGCCGCTCGTCCCAGCCGGGCTCGAAGTCCATGTGCGAATCGACCTGCAGGAACCAGTCCTCGCCCTCGTACAGCGCCATCGCCAAAGCACGGGCCCAGCAGGGGCCGCGGGAGAACACCGGGTCGATGCGCTGGTAGGCCAGCCGGGCGGGCAGCAGCTGCTGCGCAGTGGGCATCTCCAATGGATCGGGGCTCTGGTCGATGACGCCGAAACGCAGGCGCTCGGGATGCCGGGCTTGCTGCTTGGCCCGCACCAGGGTGAAGCCCAGGACCGGGTCGCAGTACGAAGCGATGCTGACGAAGATGCTCATGCGACGGAACTTTTTCACGGCCGCGTCGGCCTGCGGCTTCACAAGCTACCACGACCGGGGCGTGACATTTGGCGCACATCGGCTCGGCACCTCGCTGAAGAGGGCAGATTGCGCAGCTTTGTTCATTGCTGCGCTTGTAACGCTGTGCTACCTTTGAAAACAACTCTACGGTAATCACGCCCGCTGGCCGCGCCGCCCCGGCCAGGAGACATCCCAGTGAAAAAAACAAACCGCCCGTCCCCTGTCCGATACGCTTCCAGCCCCGCCGTGGCGGGATTCCAGCCCGCGGGCGCGGCGCTGGCCGTGGCTGCAGCCTTCAGCGCCGTGCCGGTCGTGGCCCAGCCTTCCGGCGCGCACGCCATCCATGGGGCCGCCACGCTGTCGCAGCAAGGCAACCGGCTGGTGGTCACGACGCAGAACGGCGCGGGCACCAGCCACTCGGCGATCAACTGGCAAAGCTTCTCGGTGCCGGCCGGCACG
>Ga0164290_1001995_pt1 | contig 19002 bp, 15 predicted proteins | sample Micstemetagenome_FD_108782 | JGI IMG/M metagenome (GOLD analysis project Ga0164290, IMG submission 108782) | Contaminated culture microbial community from soil near Moab, Utah, USA - Microcoleus steenstrupii SON62 (Illumina Assembly) | ecosystem: Environmental > Terrestrial > Soil > Soil crust... | reverse complement strand
CCACAGCGTCACAGCCTCGCGCTTGAACTCGTCTGTGAAATATCGCTTCCCAACCTTCGCCATCTTACACCTCCTCGCTCCAATGAGCCGTTCATCGGTGTCCGCGCAACCGGGGGAAGATCAAACCGCTTCCGGCGCTGGGCCGAGCGCGGTGTGTGGGAACGGATCTTCGTCCAGCTCGCCGGGGTCGAAGGCGTGCCGGACAAGCTCTTCATCGACAGTAGCCGCATCAAGGTCCACCGCACCGCCGGAGGCGCAAAAGGGGGGGCCTTGGCTCATGGTATCGGCATCGCCAAAGGCGGCAGGAATACCAAGCTCCACGCCGTCTGCGACGAGAAGGGCCGCCCCACGTCCTCCTGCTGACACCCGGCAATACGCACGATGCCAAGGTCGCCACGCTGGCGATCAATGCCGTGCCACCGTCAGAATATCTGGTTGCCGACAAGGGCTACGACAGCAACGCCTTACGCGCCTGGCTGATCGAGCGCGGCACCACGCCGGCCATCCCCGCCAGGTCCAATCGCAAGGCGCGCATTGAACACGACCGGAAAATCGCCAGCGCAATGACGTCGAGCGCATGTTCTGCCGCTTCAAGGACTGGAGGCGCCTCGCCACACGCTTCTACCGCAACATCAAGACCTTCATGGTCACTATCGCCATCGCCGCCTTCGTCACTTGGTGGCTCCAATGAGTCCAAACCCAAAGCTCCTATCGTACGACATCAGCAGCTTTCAACGATGCCCGTTCGAGCGCTCCACGCGAGAAAGGCGCGAGATCGCCGCGCAGCCCATGTTTGAGCGCCGAGAGCGAAAGACCGTGCGCAGCCACGTCGACCAAGGCGAGACCTTGCCACAGTCCATCAAGGATACCCGCCGCAAAGGCGTCCCCGGTGCCGACGCGATCGACGATCGGCGCAATTACGGCGTCGGCGGTTGCGGCCCACGCTTCGCGCGTGTCGATACGCGCAACGATACAATGCTCATCAGCGCCCACGACATGCCGCGCCGTCGATGCGACGTGGGTGAGCGCCGGAAAACGGTCGAGCAAAGCCAGCGCGGCCGCGCGTCGCCGATCCTCGCCATCGCCCGAAAATTCCTGCCCCAGGAGCAGCGAGGCGTCGCGGTGATTGCCGAAGAGCAGCGTCGCCTGCTCGACAATCGGGCGCAGGATCGCGGCGGGGTCGTCGTGCCAGCGCTCCCACAAACGGCCGCGCCAGTTGCCGTCGAACGACACGCCGATTCCGCGCGCACGCGCTGCGCGGGCGGCGGCAAAGGCCGATTCGGCCGCGGCCGCGCCAAGCGCGGGTGTCACTCCCGAAAGGTGCAGCCAGTCGGCGCCGCCGAGCAATGCATCCCAGTCCCACTCGGTCGGCGCAGCGCGTGCAAAGGCCGAATCGGCGCGGTCGTAAACGACTTCGGCCGCGCGCATCGGACCACCGGCAATGTGGTAATAGAGGCCCATCCGTCCGCCGCGGCGCAAGATCGCACCGATATCGACCCCGTGCCGCCGCAATTCGGCGATGGGGGCGTCGCCGATCGTGCCCGAAGGCACGGCGCTGACCATGCGGCTGCGATGGCCGAGCGCCGCAAGCGCGACGGCCACATTCGCCTCCGCGCCCCCCACCCAGGCGTCGAAGCGCGGCGATTGTAGCGGCATTTCCCCGGCGGGGACGGAGAGACGCATGACGATTTCGCCAAAGCAGAGAATGGTGCGGGATTGAAGCGTCATCAGGGCAGTCCGGTTTCGGGAACGGCGGTGCAGGCGATGCGGATCGCCGAGCCAAAACTTGCGGTCGCGTGCTCGCCCGGAACGATCGGATGGACCCCCGTGATCGCCCCTGCCGAAATCCATTGACCGGGCGCGAGCGCGATGACGCCGCGCAGATGAAGATCGACGAGGAAGCGGAGCGAACCCCAGGGACCATCGAGCACATCGCAGGCGCGCCCGCGGCCGACGCTGGCGCCCTCGATCCGGGTTTCGACCCCAAGCCGGTCGAAGCCGTCGCGCGCAAGCGGGGGGCCGATCAGCAGGCCGTTGTTGATCCCGATATCGGCAATGATGCCGAAGGGAGCGAGGTCGTGGACATCGGGCGCGGGCGAACTCGCAACCTCGAAACCCACGCGGATTTCGCTCACATAATCGGGCGCGTCGGCGAGCGAGGGAAGATGATCGGGCACGCGGTCGAGGCGGAGCATCACCTCAGCCTCGATCGCGCCCGTGCCACCGACAAATATCCGTGCCTGACCCGGCGTACCGTCGGAGACGTCGACGCTCCGCAGTATCGGCCCCGCGAGCCGCTCGGCAGCGAGCGAGGCCACGAGCGGACCGGGGATACGCCCGACTTTCCAGCCGAGCACTGGCAAGGCCAGCGCATCGCAAAGCCGCCGCTGCACGGCATAGGCGTCCTCAAGCGTCGCCGGAGCTGGGCGCGGAAAGGCGGCGAGCGCCGTTCCCGCCCGGCGGGCCTCGATCAACAGGGTCGCCGCATCGTCGGCACGCGCGGACAGGCTCATGCGGGCGACCGTCGGACCATCAGGCGAGCTTCGCGCTCAGCAGATAGCGCTCGCGGCTTTCTGCGGCGCGGCGGCGCAGTTCGTCGAGTGCGCGCTCTTCGGTCTCGTCGAGCATCGATTCGAGCAGGCGGTTGAAATGCCGCCGCATCGCGAGGCGCGCGCCTGCGGCATCGCGGCGCCTGAGCGCTTCGACGACATCGGCATGTTCGGACTGTCGCGCGCGGCCATCTTTGCGGCAGACGAGCGAGTGGCTCTGCCGAACCTCGGGCAATTCCATGCGCATACGCCACAGACTCTCGATGACGTGGATGATCGCCTTGTTGTTCGATGCCGCCGCGATCGTCATGTGAAACTCGCGGTCGATGACACTGATCTCGTCCTCGCTCGCGGCCTCGTCCGCCATCGCAGCGAGCAGTTCATCGAGCTTCGCGAGGGTTTCGGCCGAGATCGTCGGCGCGGCGAGTGCGGCCGCCTCGGCCTCGAACAGCGAACGCGCTTCGGTGACTTCGAAGGCGCTGACTGGGGGCAGGCGCTTGCTGTCGCCCGGGATTTGCGATTCGACATAGGCCCCGGCGCCAGTGCGGATGTGAATCCAGCCCGTCGCCTGCAAGGCGATTTCAGCTTCGCGGATCGTCACGCGGCTGACCTCGAACCGTTCGGACAGCTCGCGTTCGCCGGGAAGGCGTGCGCCGGGGGGATAGGTGCCGTCGAGGATCAGGTCCCGGATGGCGTCGGCGATGTCTTCAAAAAGGCGGCGTTCGGCCATAGCTTATTCGTCTCCCACATCATGTGTAGAGAGTTCATACAATCCGGTATGACAATTTTGAAGCCTAACAATGCGACGATCGTCAATCGGCATCGGAACATGCTCCGTCCGAGGGGATTTTGGCCGCGCAGAGCCATGCGACCAGCCGCGCCATCATCGCCGCGCGTGTCGCCGCATCGAATTTCCCATGGCCGCCGCCCGGTACCACGACAAAATCGTTGCGGATGCCAAGCGCGTCGAGGCGGTGTTTGAGTAACTGCGACTGGGCGATGGGGACGACTTTGTCGGCATCGCCGTGCACGATGAAGATGGGCGGCGACGCGGCGTCGAGCCAGGTCAGCGGCGACATGGCTCGCGCCATCTCCGCGGCGTCGCCGCGCGCACCGATCCATCGGGCGACCGTGGGGTGCAGTCCGCCCTCGCCCGATCGCAGCACCGCAAGGTCGGTGGGGCCGTAAAAGTCGATCACCGCGGCAGCGCGCGGCGGATTGCGGCAATCGGGGGCATCGATCGCGTTCGACGCGGGCAGCAGGCCCGCCATCAGCGCCAGATGTGCCCCCGCCGAGCTTCCCGCCAGCAGGATTTGATCCGGATCGAAACCGAACCTGGCGGCGTTAGCGCCCGCCCAGTGCAAAGCGCAACGCGCATCGATCACCGCGGCGGGCGCGCTCGCCTCGCCCGCCAGCCGATATTGCACCGCCGCGACCGAGAATCCGGCATCGAGATAGGGCCGGAACGCCTGCCAGTCGGCGGGCCGCGCGCCGCGCGCCCAGCCGCCGCCGTGAAAATAGAGGAGGACGGGTACCGGCGCGCGCCGCGCGTCGGGATGAAGATAAAGATCGAGATGGAGCGCTACGCCGTCGGCCTGCCGATAGACGAGATCGCGCACGATCGATGCCGGTTCATCGCTTTCGCGCGCGGCCGACGGCGGCGATGCCGGAAGCACCGCCGCCGCCGCTGCGACCGACAGAAAAAGACGCCGCATCACCGCCCTGCGCCGATCAGATCCGCGCCCGGATTCCGATGAAATATTTCGAGCCGTAATAATGATATTGGCGGCTGCTGCCATAGATGGGCATATAGGTCGCCTTGGGTTCGTTGAAGATGTTGAGCGCCTCGAAGCGCAGCGACACGCCCTTCATCAGGTCAAGCGAGGCGCGGAAATCGACGGTCTCGCTGGGTCCGACAAAGCGAAGCTGGCTGTTGCCACCGACGAAATCCTGATAATATTTCGAGCGGTAGTTATAGATCGCCTGCAGCGACACCGGGCCGATCTCATAATAGGCCTGCGCCGACAGCACATGTTTGGAATAGCCTGACAGGCTGGCCGGGGGGATGATACCTTCTGACACGGTCTCGGTCACCGGATCGAACTGGTCGCCGAGCCGGACGTCCTCATTCTCGAAGTTCGAATCGGCATAATTGTAGCTGACCTTTGCGCCCAGCCCGTCGAGCGGCTTGGGCAGGAAGCTGAAGCGCGTCGCCGCAGTGAGTTCGAGGCCATAGATGCGCGACTTGTCGGGGCTGTTGCGCGTCTGCGTCACCGGCACCGTCACCGTCTGCCCGTCGATGACGAATTGTTCGTCGAACACGACCGGCTGGAAACCGCCGTTGAACTGCTTGTAATAGAGCGTAGCCGACAGAATGCTGTCCTTGTTCGGATACCATTCGATCGCCGCGTCGGCGTTCCACGACATCAGTGGTTTCAGACGCGGGCTGCCGTTGGCGCGGACATTGTCGATCGCGTCCTCGATATTGGTGAAACTGCCGCCGTCGTCGAGCGTGAAGGTGCGCCCCGCGCCGAGCGCGCTGGGAGCGGGCCGCGACATGGCGCGATAACCCGCGACGCGCAGCAGCGTGTTCGGCGCAACCTCGAAGATCGCGTTGACGCTGGGCAGGATGCGCGTGCTGCGGCTCTTGATCGTTACTGTTTCGAAATCGTCGGTGGTTTCGAGGCGGAAGGTGCCGTCGCCATTGTCGACAAGGACGAACTCGCTGCGCAGGCCGTTCGAGGTCACGTCGGTCTTGACGACACGCACGCCGATATTGCCGCGGACGGGGAAGCTGCCGAGATCGACGTCGTAGTCGGCCATGATATAGCCCGCGAGCGTGCGTTCGGTGACGTCGCGGTTCGCAGGCGACCTTTTGTCCTCGAGCGCGCCCGGATCCTCGCTCCCCATATATTCGCGAAACAGGCAATCGACGTCGAAGGTCGCCCAGCTGGTGATGGCGTTGCCGTCGGCCGCCGACAGGAAGTCCGTCTGCGGAAAGGCGCGGTTGCGGCAGAGATTGTTGATGCGCCGGTCCTCGGCGATCGGCGGGTTCAGGTTGAAGTCGCCGTTGCGCACATCATAGTCGCGGAAGGTCATTTCGGACCAGCGCACGCCCGCCGAGAGCTTGCTGAAAAAACCGTCCATTTCATAACCCGCGTCGAAGCGGCCGGCGATGATCTTGTTGTGGCGGCGGCTCTGGTCGCGGCGGAAGCGCGCATCGTCCCAGAATAAATCGTGGTTGTTGAGGTCAAAACGCGGATCGATCGTGATCGTCGGCACGAAGCTGCCCGGCGCGATCTCATATGTATAGGGAATGCGCATGTTGTTGAACACGGTGCGCACGCCGTTGACGTCCGTCGGGTCGGTGCGCAGGCGGACGTTGCGTTCATCCTCGACGCGGATCGTGCGCGAATAGCTGCCGTCGATGATGAGCGTCAGCCGGTCGCTGGGCTGCCATTCGATCGACAGGCCGCCACCCAGATATTCCTCGGCGCGCGACAGTTCGGACCCGTTCGATTCGATCGCGCTCTGCCCGCTCAGGCTCTGAACGATGCCGTTTTCATCATAAACGACGTTGGTCAGGCTGCGGCGTGCTTCGGAGATGTTGAGGTCGCGGCGGCTCTCGACAAAGGTGCGGTCCGAATATTGGACGTCGAGATTGATGTTGAACTGGTCCGACGGCCGCCACTGGATCGCGCCGAAGATCGCGTCGCGCTTGTCGGTCTCGCTGATCTGGCGGAAGGTATAGGCGTTGGGGACGAGGTAGAAGGGATGGCCTTCGCCATAATCGTCGCGGCCATACTCGGTGCAATTATTGTTGGTCACGACGATGTCCGCACGGCACGCCGTCCAGGTCGTCGACGCGGCATAGGTTTCTTCGGGATTGTTGGTGTCGTTGCGCTGCACGCCGATCGCGATGCCGATCGTGTCGTTCGCGAACTGGTCGACATAGCTCAGCGTTCCGCGCCAGCCGATGCCCCCCGACCCGACGATGCGGTCGCCATAGGGATTATACTGCGCCTTGACCTCGGCCTGGATGCGGCGCTTGCCGAAATCGAGCGGGCGGAGCGTTCCGATCTCGATCGTGCCCGCGACGCCGCCTTCGACAAGGCTCGCCTGCTGCGTCTTGTATATCTTGATATTGTTGACGAGTTCGGAGGGGAACTGGTTGAAATTGACCGAGCGGTCGCCGCTGCCGTTCGTCGCGTCGCGGCCGTTGAAGGTCGAATTGGACAGAAAGGGGCCGAGGCCGCGCAGCGCGATTTCGGACGCGTCGCCCTTTTCGCGGTGCGTCGTCGCGCCGGTGATCGTCTGGATCGCCTGCCCGACCGAGATCGCCGGAATGTCGCCGATGTCGTCCGACGACAGCGCATCGACGATCGCCGTTTCCTCCCGCTTGGTGTTAATTGAATTCTGGATCGTCTCGCGAATCCCGGTGACGATGATCGCGTCATCCTCCTCCGGCCCGGCCCCCGCGGGCGCTTCCTGCGCCATCGCAGGCGCCACAGTCGCGATCAGCGCCGAGCAGGCGCTGGCCAGCAAGACGGTGCGGCGCGTGCGCGCATGGATAGGATTGCGAGAATTCACGTCGTCTCTCCCCAAGAATGATTCTTTTATGACCAATATTGTTGTTCAATATCGGTTAATTTGTCAACCAATATGTCTGGATAATTGGCTAGTCCATATTGACAGGCAATTATCCTTATCGCACAAGCTGGCTGCGCAACTGCGGAACCGCGCGCGCCAGCGCCTCGGTCACCAGTTTTGCCGTGACTTCGGCGCCGACGGGGCCGAGGTGAGTGTAATCGAACTTGCGCGTCACCTGTCCACGCGCGCCCTTGCCGACAATCGGCGGCTGTGCGGGCGGAGCCGGGCGCGCCGCGAGCGTCGTGCCCGCTTGCGCCGCCGCGAGCTCCTCGGGCGTCGGCGGCACTTGCGCGAGCTTGGTCGCCATCTCGGGCCCCATCTCCTCCGTCTGCGCGGCGCTCAGCGCGTTGAGATCGACAAGCGGCACATCCATCGCCTTCGCGACACCGCGCACCTGGTCCGACCAGCTTGCGAGCGTGTTGCGCAGCTTCCCGTCCCGGAACTCGCGCCGCGTCAGCGGGGTGACGAGCACGGGCGTCGCACCCGCTGCCCTTACCTCTTCGACAAAGCGGCGGAGGTTCGCGGGGAACTCGGTCGTCTCGTCGGTCCAGCGTTCAGGCTTGCTCGACTGGTCGTTGTGCCCGAACTGGATCAGCACCCAATGGCCGCGGTATCCCGGCACGCGCGCTTCGGCGAGCGCGATGTCCCAGCTGCCCTCCTGCCGATAACTGCGCGTCGAGCGCCCGCCGCGCCCGGCGTTGACGCAGGCGACCGACGATTTGACATGGTTCGCGCAAAAGGCGCCGCCCCAGCCGCTGTGCGGCGCCATCGTCGAATCGCCGACGAGGATGATCTTGTAGGGCTGAAGCGGTTCGGCGTCGGTGCGTTCGCGCTCCTGCGCCCCCGCCCCCGACCCGCTCGCGAGCAGCGCGCACGCGGCGATTGCGAAAAGCCCGCGCATCACGAGAAAGCCAGCCCGCCGTTCACGTCGAGACACACGCCCGCGAGGAAGCTTGCGGCGGGTGAGGCAAGATAGACGATCGTGTCGGCAACCTCGTCGGGATGGCCTTCGCGGCGAAGCGGCGTGTTGCCTGCCGTCGCGGCGCGCCCTTCGGGCTTCGAGAAAATATCGTGAAAGCTGGTGCCAATGAGGCCGGGGCAGACCGCGTTGACGCGGATGCCCTGCGGCCCCAGCTCCTTTGCCATCGCGCGGGTATAGGTCATCAGCGCCCCCTTCGCGGCCGCATAGACCGACGCGCCGGGACCACCACCGTCGCGGCCTGCTTGGCTCGAGACATTCACCACCGCCGACCCTTCGCCAAGGAAGGGCTGCGACGCCTGAAGCACGAGGAACGCCGATTTGAGGTTGAGCGTCATCACCTGGTCAAAAAAGGCTTCGTCCATCTCGCTCAGCGTCTTGCGCGCGACCATGCCGCCGGCAAGGTTGACGAGGATGTCGAGCCGCCCGCTGAACGCGACACCGACCTCTTCGAGCATCGCCTTGACCGCGCCGCTGTCGGTGACGTCGGCCTGGACCAGAAAGGCGTCGCCGCCCGCGTCCTCGATGGTCTTCAGCGTGTCCTCTGCCGCATCGCGACCGCTGTTGTAATTGATCGCGACGCGAACGCCGGCGCGCGCGAGTGCGATCGAGACTGATCGTCCTATGTCGCGGCCGCCGCCGGTGACGAGCGCGGTTTTGCCCTGGAGAGTCATGTGGTGCAGTTCCTTATTCTTGGATGTTGGCGGGTTTGACGGTGACCGGGACGACGCGACCGCCGACCAGCCAGAAACACAGGAAAGCGGCGGGGACGATCGCCGCCGAGAGCGCGAAGATCGGCGCATAGCTCGTCTCGGTCAGCGCGGGGACGAGCCAGGTGGTGATGAGCGTGCCCGCAACTGCGGCGGTGCCGCTGATCCCCGCGAGGCTGCCGACGGCGCCGCCGCCGAAATAGTCGCTCGGCAGCGTCTGGATATTGCCGATCGCCATCTGGAAGCCGAAGAGGATGCACGCGATCAGCAGCACGGCATTGAGCGGTTCGCTCGCGCCGATCGTGAAGAGCAGCGAAGGCAGCATGATCGCGCAGCCGATACCGATCGTCGTCATGCGCGCGCGGTGGACGCCGCCGCCGCCGCCGATGATCCGCCCCGCGAGCCAGCCGCCGAACAGGCTGCCCAGCATCGCGCCGACAAAGGGCACCCACGCGAAAAGCCCGATCTGCTTGACGTCGAAGCCGAAGGTTTCGGCCAGATAGATCGGCAGCCACGACACGAAGAGCCACCAGACGGGGTCGAGGAAAAAGCGCGACAGGATGACGCCCCAGCTCTGGCGATAGCGCAGCAACTCGCCGAGCGGCACGCGGCGGCTCTCGTCCCGCCCCGCTTCGGTGCGGCCGGTCAGGATATAGGTGCGTTCTTCCTCGCTAATCCCCGGATGGTTTTCGGGATCGGCCTTGTAGAACCAGAGCCACGGCACCAGCCAGACGAAGCCCAGCAAGCCGATGAGCAGGAAGGTTCCAGGCCAGCCGAACTGGACGAACAGCAGCGCGATCAGCGGCGCCGACACGATGCCACCGAGCGAAGCCCCGGCGTTGAAAATGCCCTGCGCCAGCGCGCGCTCGCGCGACGGGAACCAGAGCGCATTCGCCTTGGTCGCGCCCGGCCAGTTGCCCGCTTCGCTGACGCCTAGCGTCGCGCGCAGCACCATCAGCGGCGGCATCGAGCGCACGAGCGCGTGCGCGGCGATCGACAGTGACCAGATGACGATCGAGATGGTAAAGCCCATCCGCGTCCCGATCGCGTCAAAGATGCGCCCGAACAGCGACTGGCCGAAGGCGTAGAAGATCATGAAGATCGTCACCAGCAGCGCATAATCTTCCTTGGTGGCGCCGATGTCCTTCGACACTTCGGGCCACATCACCGCCAGCGCATTGCGGTCGATATAGTTGATGACCGTCGCCAGCGCGATCAGCGCGATCACGCACCAGCGAAAACGACCCTTGATATTGCTCATTTTTTCGCTCCGGTTGCGGCGATGTCGAGGCGGCCGACCGGGCCGGTCCATGCAAGAATGCGGCCATCAACGGTGACGCTGTGCTGCGCGTTCGGGGTGACATCTTCGGCAACCGCGATCGCGATGCGACGGCCGTCGACGAGCGTGACGAGCACCAGATCGAGGCCCTTTACGCGGCGATGCTCGAGCCCTGTCACGCGCGCGCTGCTTGCCACGACCGTCTCGGCCGACGCGTCATAGGCGCCGTGCGGCTCAAGCAAGTTCACGAAGGTCGCGGTCGCCGCGCCATCGACACGCTGGATCAGCGCGGGTTCGCGGCGCAGGTTGAACTCGGGATCGTTCGCGCCGCTTTCGGCAAGGATGAAGCGCGCGCCCGCGGGCGGTGCCATATGATAGGAATAGAAACGGCTGCCCTGCATCCATGTCAGCCGCGCCTTGCCCGTCCCGGTGCCTTCGCCGTCGACCCACAGATGCTGATAGCCGTTCGCCTTGCCCAGCACCGGTCGTTCGGCGAGATTGCGGGCAAAGGCGATGTCGCTGTCGATGATATGCCCCGAAAAATGCAGCGGCAGGTCATAGACATGCCTGCCGCCGCCAGTTCCGTGGAGGATATCGAGCGAAAGCGGATTTGCGAGACCGTCGACTTCGATCAGCAGCAGCGCGCGGCGCATCGTCACGCCCTTGTACGCGCTGTCGATCTCGCCGATCGCATAGCGGGTGGGGCCGCCCAGCGACGCGGCAAGCTGGCGCGTACCATGCCGTTCGCCGACTTTCCAGTCGCCGCCGAAATGGCTTTGTTCGTCGACGACGAGCGTATTGTGCGCGATCGTCGCGCTCGCCCAGCTGTCGTTTTCGGGCAGGTAGCGCCCGCCGCGCTTCGCCTCGACATTCAGGAAGCGCGCGGCGCCATAGTCCGTCACCACCGCGCCGGTTTCGTCATAATAGACCCAGCCGAGGCGGTCGAAATGGCCATGACCCATCCCCTGCACGGTATTTTTGGCGACGAGCAGCGGGCCCTTGGGATCGGGCTTGCTGCGCAGCAGGACAAGCGCGCCGCCCTTGCCGTCGGGACCGTCGGAGAGCAGCCGCGAGCCGAAGGACCAGGGCTTCGCCTTGCCCGCGGCCAGGTCCGCCGCCAGCGCCTGCCCCGCGGGGGTCAGCACGGTGCGGTCCTGCCAGTCGGCGATCGACAGAAAGGCGGGATCTTTCGTCGCCGCATAGGCAATGGCGACGGCGTGATAGAGTTCCTCGGTGCGCAGGCTCTTGTCGGGCATCGCGTCGTTGACCGGCAGGAAATATCCGTCGTGGGTCAGGTCGATCGCGGTGCGCACGGCCTTCAGGACGATGCCGTCCCGATAGTCGAAAATCCTGCGGTCGGGATCGTTCGCGGCGATCGCCGCGGCAAAAACGACGAAGGGCTGGAGCGCATAACGCTGATAATAGGGGCCTTCGGCATAATAGCCGTCGGGCGAGAAGAGCAAGTCGAGCTGACGCAGGAACCCCGCCTTGCCGCTTTTGTCGAGCCCGAGCAGCGCCTTGTCGACAAGGTCGCGGTCGCCGAGCAGATAGCCCGACAGGCCGACCCCGGCCGCCGCCCACGTCGCATGATTGTGGATGCGGTTGATGACCTCAGGCGACTCGTCGGACAGGAAGCGTGCCATCGGGCGGATCACATCGTCGTCGATCCGCTGGCGGTCGGCGGCGGACAGCGACCCGCGGATCGCCGCATAGCCCTGCGCCGCATTGACGAGGAACACGCTGTCGTTGAGGCTTTGCCAGAACAGCCGCCCCGCGGTCTGGTTCGCCTTTGCGGGGTGCGGACCGAGCGCCGGATAAAGATCGGCATAGGCAAGCAGAAGATCGCGGACATGATCGCGGTAGCGCGCCTCGCCGGTCAGGCGGAACAGCTGGCCGCCCTCGAAAATGACGCGATAATTGCGCTTATGCTGTTCGTGGGTGAAGCCGCCGCCGGGATCCCTGGGCACGGGCACGTTGATGCCTGCGCGGATCGAGGTATCGACGGTGCGGCGCGCGTGCTCGACCTCCGAAGCGAACAGTGGGGCAAAGGCCTGCGCCGAGGCCGCGGACGGCGTCGCCGCCATCGCGGGACCGGCTGGCATCGCGGCGGCAGTGAGGAGCAGCGCGGCCGCCCGGGACGGAAATGCGATCACGGCTGGGCCTCCACAAGATTATCCTCGATCACGCCGCGCGGCGGCCCTTTCCAGACGAGTTCCTCGATCCGCGGCGCCGGGGTCGCGGCAAAGGCGTTCGACGCAATTCGCGTTTCGGGCGCTCCGACCGAATGAATGACCAGGATGCCGTCAGATCCGGCAAAGCTGTTCTGCGCGATTTGGCTATGCTGGGCGCCCGAGATACGCAGCGACACGTCGCCCGCGCCGCTGTCCACAACGCTCGAACGGGTCATCGCGAACCAGGGACCGAACGTGCTTTCGTCACTGCCCTTGCGCAGCAAATCGGCGACCATGGCAACGCGCGCGAAGCGGCTGCCGGTAATCGTCAGCCGTTCCATCGGATACCAGCCCTTCGGTTCCTGTTCGCCGGTGCCCAGGACCACCACCCCCATGTCGGCAAAGTCGCTGTTCGAAAGGGTGACGTCGTCGGCGAAGGTGCCCGGCGCCATGACGATGCCGTCGAGGCGCCCCTTGCCCGGACCGCGCACCGATACGCCATCGAAAGCGATGCGGTAATTGGGGGCGACGCCGCCCTCGACCGCGATCAGCGCGCGCTCGCCCGCAGTCGCCCGCGCGTCGATCGCCAGATTTTCGAGCCGCAGCCCACCGCCACCCGCAATCCGCGCCAAGCTGGATGCGACGCGCAGCACGGGCTTTGCATCGTTGGCGCCGGCGATGGTCAGCCTGCGCCGGACCGTCAGCGGTGCGGCGATATCATAGACCCCCGTTCCGAGCGCCAGCGTGTCGCCCGCCCTGCTTTCGGCTACCGCTTCGGCCAGCGAGGCCCCCACGGCGAGTGCCCGCGTTGCGCCGGTGCCAAACGCCGCTTCGGGCGCATCGCCGCGATACCAATGCGCACCGACCTCAGCGCGCGTCACGGGTTTCAAATTGCGCGGCGCACCGACCGCGGCGAGCGCCGGATCGGTGGGATAGAGGAGGCCGTTGGCGGCGCGTTCAAGCGTCACCGCGCGCTGTTCGACACCTTGGCTCAGCAGCGGCCTTGCAACCATCGCCTGGACATTGCCCGCAAGCGCGATACCGGCAATGTCGCCTTCGGCGCGAAACGGGTCTTGCCCTTTCGCCCCCACGATCAGGTTGCGCTCAAAGCGGCTGTCCACCGGCGCCGCCGATCGTTCGGCATCGGCCCCCGCGGCAAAGGTGATGCGCGCACTGTCGACGATGCTGTTGCCGACGATCCGCGCGTTCGCGACCTGATGATAGCGATTGACGACTGAATTGGGCACGCCGTTCATCACGCTAATCGCGCTTTTGAACGAGGTGCCCGCCAGCCCCTCGAAATAATTGTCGCGCACAATCTGGTCGCGGTTGATCACGCGCACGCCGCCGGTGTCGGGCACGCCCTTGCCGAAAAAGATATTGCGCTCGATCAGGTTGCCGTTGCCGTGGCGCAGCACGAACGCGCCCTGCGCTTCGAGCACCAGATTTTCGCGGAGGATATTGCCGCCCGCCTTGACCGAGACGATCTCGACCTCGCCGCTCGTGCGGTCGAAGATGTTGCGTTCGACGAGCGTCAGGCTGTCGGACAGCGATTCCTCGCTCGTGCCGATGCGGATCGTCTCGCCCCCGTTTGATCCCAGCGGCGGGCGCGGGCCGAAATAATTATGGTCGATGCGGTGCCGATTGGCCTCGCCCTGCCCCTTGGGCCGGATGACCGCAAGCGTGACCCCGGCGTTGGTCTTGCCCTCGAAATGCGAATGATCGACGCGGTTGTCGGTGCCATAAAGCGCGATCCAAATATCCTCGGCGCGGCGGTCGGGTTTGCTGAAACCGTCGATCACCACTTCGGTTACGCGCGAATCGCGCGCAGGGGTCCGCGAATCGCGGCGGAAGGAAATGACTTCGCGCGTGGGGCTGTAGCCGCCCCGAAAGACGAGGCCGGTGACGACCAGATGCCGGCCGCCGAGTCGCAGGTTCGACTGGCCCGTGAGGATCACCTTGCCCTTCGTCTGGGCCGCGAGCGTGATCGGCTTGTCCACCGTCCCGGTGCCGGTGAACACCGCCTGGAAATCGCGCCACTCCCCGTCAGCCAGCAGGATGGCATCGCCCGGCGTCGCCGCCTCGACCGCCGCCTTGAACTGCGCCTGGTCGGTGACGAGCATCTCGCGCCCATGCGCCGCGACGGAGGTCGAAATCAAAAGCGCCACCGCCAGAATCGATCGAAGTTTCAACGCCTCACCCATTCGTTCGTTCGCTAACTGGTCTATACATGAGGTATGACAATACAAGATTTTTCTGCTGCCAAATTGCCTGACTAATGGAGACGTCCGGCGCCGCGCCCCTAGAAGCGCAGCGCGGCACCGAAGGTGATCCGGCGATCGGGCAGACCCTCGAAGCACAGCAGCGCCCCGTCGTTGACGCAATATTGCGAGATTTTCGACTTCGTGAGGTTGACCCCCTCGATCCCGATATTGAGGAAGTCGGTGACGTCATAATTGATACTGGCGTTGAGCTGCCCGCGCGCCGCGGTGACCACCGGAAAACCGAAGGTGCTCGCCAGCGTCGCACCGCCGACCGTGTCCAGCGTGCGGAACGCACTGCGCCATGTATAGCGTGCGCGCGCCGACAGCCCGTATTTTTCATAATAGAGCGTGACGTTATAGGCGTGCTTCGAAAAATCGAGCAGGCCCTGCTTCGCGGTGACGGGCACGAAATCGGCATCGTCGTAGATGCCGTTGATCGCATTGAAGATGTCGGTGCCGCGCACCGCCGAGGTGTTGACCGCTTCGCCGCCGCCGAACTTCTGATAGGTATAGTTGGCGAGGATGCCGAAGCCCGAGGCGAAGCCCAGCGCATCCTCGAATTGCGACAGATCATATTGCAGCGCGACCTCGACCCCGGTCTGCGTCGTGCTGCCCGTATCGTTGATCGTCGTCAGGATCGGCACGCACATGCCCGACCCGCCGATCGGCGACAGCTGGTTGCGGAAGGCAATCGGGTTATAGATGCCGCCGCCTTCGCACGGCGGCGTAATGTCGCGGAAGCCGTTGGCGTCGAGCGGCGCATCCTCGAGCTGCGTCACGAACAGGTCGGTGCGCTTTTTGTGAAAAACGCCGACGCTCAGCACCGATGCCGGCGCAAAATACCAGTCGATCGACGCATCATAGGATGTGACCGTTTCGGGCCGAAGGTTCGGATTTCCAATGGAAACCGCGGCATTTTCGCTCGTCACGAACGACACTGACGTCGACAAAAGGTTGAAATCGGGCCGATTGATGTCCCTGCCCCAGCTGGCGCGGAGCATGATGTCGTCGCTGACATCGGCGACCAGGTTCAATCGCGGCAGCAGCTTGCTGTAACCGCCGCGGCTGACGACCTGCGTCACGACATTGCCGGTCACCGAATTGCCGATCGAATCGAGCCGCGTGTCGAGCCAGCGCAGCCCGAAATTGCCGCGTACCGGCCCAACCTCGAAATTGGCCTGGCCGTACACCGCGTGCGTCGTCTCGTTGATGGTGAAGAAGCCCGCCGAATTGGCCGAGGCGTCATTAAGCACGCGCCCGCCGGGCGCAGCCAGCAGCGCCTGGCGCAGAATATCGATCGTGCCTTCGCGGTCGCTGAATGCGCGGTTGGGATCGATCAGCAGGAAATCCCCGAAGAACAGATCCCGGCCATCGGCGTCGCCGAAATTGTCGGGCCCCGGAACGAGCAGGTCGGCGAACGCGGTCCCGCGCGGACTGTCGTTCAAGCTGCTGAGCGTGAGGGTCGAACCCACGTCGTTGAAACTGCTCGTCGACTTGTTGAACCGGTAACCGACGTCGAACGAGGTGAAAAAGGGCGTCAGGTCCGCGACGTCGAGCGACGTGTCGAGGCGGAAGGCGTCCTCCTTGTTCCGCCGACTGTCGTTGCCGATCACCACCTGTTGCAGCACGACATTGGCGGGATCGAGCAATTGCGCGACGGTCGGCGCCAGCGGCGAGTCGAAATTGATCCCGAACCGCAGCGACCCACCCGACAGGTCATAGGCAAAGGGGACCGCATTGTCGTTGCCGGTAAAGACGGGCGCATTGGGGTTGAGGAAATTGAGCGTCGTGCTGAGATCGGGGTTCGACGTGTTCGAAATCGATCGCGACGCTTCGGCCCGCCCCGTCAGGCGGCCGGCACTGAACTCAGTCCCCAGCCGATAGATTTCGCTCTTGGTCAGCCGCGCGCCGACATCGCTTGAAAAGCGAAGGTTAGGATCGTCGCGATCGACCGCGAGATCGGGTTCCAGCACCCCGGTCTCCGCGACCGCGATGCTGCCGAGCCGCACGCCGTCGAGCGATCCGAAATCGACCGTCTGGAACGAAGTCGGCACGCTGTAATTGAGCAGCGCGTTAACCCCCGACGCTTGGACGCGCGAGCTGTCCTGGCGTCGCTCCTGGTCGTTATAGACGGTGTCGAAATAGAATTTCAGATTGTCGCTCGGCGCCCATTCGAGCGTACCGGCGAAATTCTTGGTTTCATATTCGAAGTTTTCGAGTTCCTGATTGAGGAACTGGATACCGACGAAGTCAAAGGATTGTGCGGCCGGCCGCCGCATCGGCTGATTCTCGAGCACACCGCCACGCACCACCGCCGCATCGACATTTTCCACTAGCCCGCCGTCGCGATCGACGCGCGGGCGAAAGGATGTCGCTTCCTGCTGCGCATAGCTGCCGCTGAGCACCAGCCCGATCTCGCCGACGCCGGTCGACCAATTATCGCCGAAGGTCGCTGAAATACGCGGCGTCACGCTATCGGACAGCTCGCTATATTCACCCTGCACGCGCCCCGCGATAAGCATCTCGCGAAGATCGAGCGGGCGAATGGTGCGCAGGTTTATCGTGCCACCGACCGAGCCCTCGATCGTCTTGGCCTCCGGCGCCTTGATGACCTCGACCGACGCGATGATCGATGCGCTGACATCCTCGAAGCTGATGCCGCCGCGCCCCGACCCGGATCCCACGGTCGAGACGCCGTTGATTTCGACGCGATTATCGTTCGTGCCGCGAATCTGGACCCCGGTGCCGACCCCCGCTTCACGCGTGATCTGCACTCCCGTCACATTTTCGAGCACCTCGGCGAGATTCTGGTCGGGCAGCTTGCCAATATCTTCGGCCTGAATGACCTCGATCAGGCTGTCAGCATTGCGCTTTTCCGAAAGCGCGCTTTGCAGCGACGATCGAATGCCCGTGACGACGATCGCCTCGTCGTCCGCGGCCTCTGTGGCCGATCCCTGCGCAAGCGCGGCGCCTGGAGCCGTCGCTGCGGTCAGCGCCGTCCCGACGAGGCATATCTTGCGGAAACGAATTCTGCGCGCGGACGAACCGGTCCCGCGATCGGACATGCACATGCGCCTCTCCCTTGCTCTTGCAATCTTTCTTACGGACATAATCGTTAGTCCATTTTTGTCAACCAATATCGGAAATATGACTCGCCATATTGTCATGCCACATTGAATTGCATAAATGATGTTGATGCTGAGGGAGTTGGCTAACCGCGCTTCGCTGACAATCTCTTTCATGACATCGCCGAACACGGGAGCCGCGAGACTCGATGAACGAAGCTGCGTCAGGAAGCCGGAGGTCAGATGTTTCATGCTGCGGTTCTTCGCGGGTCGGCCCTGGGTAAGCCGTTCGCGCCGCGGCCGTCCCCAAGCGCGACCGCGGCCGCCATCGCCTGCCGTATCCGCAGGTTCCAGATCGGTCCGCAGCGGGCAGGTGTAACCCGACCGGAGGCGCACGCAGCGCAAGATAGATTTTTGAAGTGATCGGAGGTGGTGGTCAGCTGCGGCTTTTGAAGTGCTGACCTGCCCCCTGGTTTCTACCAGACGAGATTAGGTGTTGGTCCCGGCATTTGATGGCGCATTATCCATGGAGCAATGGAAGTATGTGCTATGGGACAGATTTTACACGGGAGCGCCTGGACGACGGAGGCAGTCCGTCGAGCGATACAACATAGTCAAGAGAGCCTGAGGCTTCTCGCCAAGTGCTACGGCATCAACCAGAAGACGGTCGCCAAGTGGACGAAGCGTACGGCATTCAAGGATTTGCCGACTGGTCTGAAGGATGTGCATTCGACAATGCTCTCGATCGACGAAGAGGCGATCATCGTCGCCTTCCGTGGTGACACGGCTCGAAGAGGAGACGCGGATCGGCAAGGGCGGGACCCTTGGCGGCGCAGCTGTCGCGGCTCGACCTGATCGTGCTCGACGAGCTCGGTTATTCGCGCGGCTGTTTGTGGTGACGGCGGGGCGGGATGACGACAGTTGCGCCTTGCGCCTCGATCTTCTCGCACAGGCTGTTGGCGTCATAGGCCTTGTCGGCGAGGACTTGCCCGGCCTCCAGTCCGTCGATCAGTTCCTTGGCGGGCGCCATGTCGTTCTGCTGTCCGGGGCCGAGGTTGAAGCGCACCGGCAGGCCCAGCGCATCGACTACGGCATGGATTTTGGTGCCGAACCCGCCTCGCGAGCGGCCCAGGGCCTGGGCTTCCTGGCCCCCCTTTTTAGCGGTGCCCCGGCCGCCTGCGCCTGAGCCCGGATGACGGTGGCATCGATTGCGATGCGGATTCCGACGATCGCGCGCATGTATTGCGATCTGATGCCGCGCAGCGTTCCGATTTGATCGCGCGCAGGTAAAGCACCTGATCGTTGGTATCTATTCGCACTATGGTTTGGCGTTGG
>Ga0164290_1001994_pt1 | contig 19028 bp, 21 predicted proteins | sample Micstemetagenome_FD_108782 | JGI IMG/M metagenome (GOLD analysis project Ga0164290, IMG submission 108782) | Contaminated culture microbial community from soil near Moab, Utah, USA - Microcoleus steenstrupii SON62 (Illumina Assembly) | ecosystem: Environmental > Terrestrial > Soil > Soil crust... | reverse complement strand
CGCCGACGCGCTTGGAATGGCGGGAGAGATCGGTTCGCTCCGGCCGGGCCGCCGCGCGGACGTGGTGGTGTGGAGCGGCGACCCGCTGGAGCTCTCGAGCGCGGCCGAACGCATCTGGATCGACGGCGTCGAGCAGCCGCTCACCAGCCGCCAGACCAAGCTCCGCGACCGCTATGCGCGCCCGGGCGAGGGTGAACTGCCGAAGACGTACGAAAGGTAATCCCTAACCTCACCCCGGCCAAGGCCGGGGCCCAGCCCCTTCTTTTCTTGAAAGAAGTAAGTAAGCTGGGCCCCGGCCTTCGCCGGGGTGACGAGAATGGATGGGGCGCTCACACACGTCATTGTCGCAACCGCGGCGTTCGTCGGCACGCACTTTCTGATGTCGCATCCGCTGCGCGCGGGAATGGTCGCGCGATTGGGCGCGGGAGCATTTCAAGGCCTCTACTCGCTGGTGAGCCTCGCGACATTCGCCTGGATGGTGTGGGCGCTGCGCGAGGTCGGTCCCGAGCCGTTTCTCTGGACGGCACCGGACGCATTCTGGATCGCCGCCTCAGCGATCATGCTGATCGCCAGCATCCTGCTCGCCGGGTCGCTCATCGGCAATCCGGCGCTGCCAGGCGTTCCGGGAGGGGCCGGAGAACCGCGCGGCGTGCTCGCGATCACCCGCCACCCGATGATGTGGGGCTTCGCGCTCTGGGCGCTCGCCCACGCGCTCGTCTGGCCGCAGCCTTCGGTGCTGGTCCTGTGCGCCGGCATTGCCCTGCTCGCGCTTGGCGGATCGGCCGGGCAGGACCTCAAGAAGACAAGACTGCAGCCGGATTTCTGGCCCGCCTGGCGCTCCAAAACCGCCTTTGTGCCTTTCACCGGCCCGGCCTCGATCCGGGCGATGTGGCCGGGCTGGGGCGTGCTGATCGGCGGCATCGCGTTATGGCTGCTCGCCACCTGGGCGCACCAGCCGCTCGGCGCGCCCGCAGTCGGCGTGTGGCGCTGACCTAGAGCCTCACCATCCGCATGCCTTGCTCGCGATAGCGCGGCCCCTGCGCTGCACCCGGAGGCACCGCGGCGTTGAGTTCGGACACCTCCTCCGGCGTCAGCTCCAAGTCACCGGCGGCCACCGAGTCCTCCATCGTCGCCCGGCGTTTGACGCCCGGGATCGGCACAACATGCGGCCCCTGCGCGATGAGCCAGGCTAGCGCGATCTGGGCCAGGCTGACGCCACGGCGCTCGGCGACGGCGCGGATCGCGTCGACGATCTTCAGGTTGGAGTCGAAATTCTCTTCCGAATAGCGCGGATCGTTCCGCCGCCAGTCGCCAGCCGGGAGATCCTCTCGGCTCCTGATCTGCCCGGTGAGAAAGCCGCGGCCGAGCGGCGAATAGGGCACGAAGCCGATACCGTGTTCCGAACAGACCGGCAGGATGTCGCTCTCAACATCGCGCTCCCACAGCGAGTACTCGCTCTGAAGCGCCGCGATCGGGTGGACGGCGGCCGCGCGGCGGATCGTTTCCGGTCCCGCCTCAGACAGGCCAAGAAACCGGATTTTGCCCTCCTGCACCAGCTCGCCCATCGCGCCGACCGTCTCTTCGATCGGCGTGTTCGGGTCGACACGGTGCTGGTAGTAAAGGTCGATCGTCTCAATCCCGAGCCGCTTCAGCGAGCCCTCGACCGAGGCACGGATGTTGGCCGGGCTCGAATCCACGCCGGTGATGGTGTTGCCATCGAACCTGAACCCGAACTTGGTCGCGATCACGAGCTTGTCGCGCTTACCCTTGATCGCCTCGCCGACCAGCTCCTCGTTCTGGAACGGCCCGTAGATCTGCGCCGTGTCGAAGAAGGTGACGCCCAGGTCAATGGCGCGGTGGATGGTGGCGATCGACTCGTCGATGCTGGCATCGCCGCCATAGTTGATGTTGCCGCCGCGGATCATGGGCATGCAGCCGATGCCGATGGCGGAGACCTCAAGGCCTTGTCCGAGCGTGCGATATTTCACCTTGGGTCTCCTTCGCGCTAAGGGGGTGCGGATCACGGTAGTGGAAGCGGAATGGCACGCAAATATTTCGGGACGGACGGCATTCGTGGACGGGTGAACGCCCCCACCATGACGGCGGCGATGGCGATGAAGGTCGGCATGGCGGCCGGGGCGCATTTCGTGCGCGGCGATCACATCCACCGGGTCGTGATCGGCAAGGATACGCGCCTGTCCGGCTATATGATCGAGCCTGCCCTGGTCGCTGGCTTTACAAGCGTGGGCATGAACGTTGTGCTGGTCGGGCCGATGCCCACGCCGGCGGTGGCGATGCTCACCCGCTCGATGCGCGCCGATCTCGGCGTGATGATCTCCGCAAGCCACAACCCGTTTGCCGACAATGGGATCAAGCTGTTCGGGCCCGACGGCTACAAGCTTTCCGACGAGGATGAGGAGGCGATCGAGGCGCTGATCGAGGCGGAGCCGGCCCTGGCGCCCGCCGACAAGACCGGCCGCGCGCGCCGCGTCGACGACGCCCAGGGGCGCTATATCCATGCGGTCAAGTCGAGCTTTCCCGACACGCTGCGGCTCGACGGTCTCAAGATCGTGGTCGATTGCGCGAATGGCGCGGCCTACAAGGTGGCGCCCGAGGCCCTGTGGGAGCTCGGCGCCGAGGTGATCCCGATCGGCATCGAGCCGAACGGCACCAACATCAATCATGGCTGCGGATCGACCGCGCCGCAGGTGCTGCAGGAAACGGTGGTCGCGAGCGGCGCCGATATTGGCCTCGCGCTGGACGGGGATGCCGACCGGCTGATCGTGGTCGATGAGACCGGCCGCATCGTGGACGGTGACCAGCTGATGGCGCTGATCGCGACGAGCTGGGCGCGTAGCGGGCTGCTCAGGGGTGGCGGCCTCGTCACTACAGTCATGTCCAACCTCGGTCTTGAGCGCCGCTTGCAGGGTGAGGGGCTTACCCTCGCCCGCACCAAGGTCGGAGACCGGCACGTGCTCGAACATATGCGGCGGCACGGCTTCAACGTGGGCGGCGAGCAGTCGGGCCACATCATCCTCTCCGATTATGCGACCACCGGGGATGGTCTGATGGCCGGGCTGCAGATCCTGGCCGAACTGGTCACGTCGCAGCAGCCGGCCAGCCGCTTGCTCCACCAGTTCGATCCCGTCCCGCAGCTCCTGAAGAACGTCCGCTTTTCGGGCGGCAAGCCGCTCGACGATGTGCGCGTGAAGGCGACGATCGCCGATGCCGAGGCCGAGTTGAACGGCCGCGGCCGTCTCGTCATCCGGCCTTCGGGGACCGAACCGCTGATCCGCGTGATGGCCGAGGGCGACGACGAAGGACAGGTCAGGCAAGTCGTCGAGCGCATCTGCGCGGCCGTGGCGGAGGCGGCGTGATGCTGGAGATGCGTCCCGATTGCGAGCGGTGCGGAACGGACCTGCCGGCCGACCAGCATGGCGCTTTCATCTGCTCCTTCGAATGCACCTTCTGTGCGGACTGCACGGACTCGCTGGACGATCGCTGCCCGAACTGCGGCGGCGAGTTGACCGACCGGCCGACGCGGGTCGGCGCGGCGCTCAAGAAGTTTCCGGCGAGTACGGAGCGTAAGTGGAAGGGCTGACGCCGCGCGTCCTGATCATTGCGGGATCGGACAGCGGGGGCGGCGCGGGCATCCAGGCCGACATCAAGACAGTGACGATGCTCGGTGGCTTCGCCATGACCGCGATCACCGCAGTCACGGCCCAGAACACGCTTGGCGTGCAGGCGGTGCATGCGGTGCCGACCGACATGGTGCTGGCGCAGATCGACAGCGTGCTGAGTGACTTGGGCGCCGACGCGATCAAGATCGGCATGATCGGCTCGGCCGAGACGGCAAATGTCGTGGCGGACCGGCTGGCGGGACTCGACCTGCCCATCGTCTTCGATCCGGTGATGGTGGCGACGAGCGGCTCCGTGCTGGCCGATGCGGAGACGATCGCGGCATTCGAGCGGCTGATGCGGGTGGCCTCCGTCGTCACGCCGAACGTGCCCGAGTTGGAGGCGCTCGGGGGCGAGGAGGCGGTGCTCGGCCATGGTTGCCACCTGCTTGCCAAGGGCGGGCATGCCGAGGGCAAGTACATCGTCGATCGGGTGTTGGCGGCAAACGGCCGGGAGATCGCGCGCCTGGAAGGCAAGCGCTTCGACACGGACGATACGCACGGCACTGGCTGCACGCTGGCAGCCGCTCTTGCGACAGGGCTGGGCGCGGGCATGCCGATCAAGGACGCGTTCGAGCAGGCGGTTCGCTTCGTCCGCATCGCGATCCTGTCAGCGCCAGGGTTCGGCGAGGGGAATGGCCCGATCGGCCACACGCTCGGCCACAATCCGTACGAGCAACTCGAAGGCTAGGCGCCGGACTTATCCCCACTTCCGAGTCGGCTGAGCGTGTCGAAGCCCTCCCTTTCTTTGCTCCAGGCGATTAGAAGAAGAAGGGAGGGCTTCGACAAGCTCAGCCAATCCGGTGTTTGAAGTCAGTGCCAAAACCCAACCGCAAACTTGAACTCACCCATCCCGCGCCCCTCGTTGGCGTGGATGAGGCTGGACGCGGTCCTCTCGCCGGACCGGTGGTCGCGGCGGCCGTCGTGCTGCCGGAGAAAGGCGTTCCGCGCGGCATCGACGATTCCAAGAAGCTCACCGCAGCTACCCGCGCTGAACTCTCGGCCAAGCTCTACAAGATTGCGCTGGTCGGCGTCGGCATCGCCACGGTCGAGGAGATCGACCAGCTGAACATCTACTGGGCCACGATGCTCGCGATGACGCGGGCGGTCGAGGCGTTGGGCATTGCCCCCGGCATGGTGCTGATCGACGGCAATGCGAAGCCCCGTTGGGATCATCCCTGCACCACCGTTATCGGCGGCGACGCCTTGTGCATCTCCATCGCGGCCGCATCGGTCGTCGCGAAGCACCATCGCGACCAACTGATGATCGCTTACGATGCCGAGCATCCGGGCTATGGCTGGGCCTCGAACAAGGGCTATGGCTGCCCGACGCACCGTCAGGCGCTCACTCGGCTTGGGCCGACGCCGCTCCACCGGAGGAGCTTCGCACCGGTTGCCCAAGCTTTGCTGCCTCTGTGAGTCTTTCCGGCCACACCACAACAGGTTGAGTCCCCACCGCCGGCGCGGACTCATCATCTTGTGTTCGGCTCTGAGCGGACTCCTTCCGTTCCATTTTGTGCCCGAAATGAACTGCTTGACCGGGGAGTCCGTCAGACTCCACTCTGCTGTGGATAAGTCTGCAGGGGGCGCGGCGCCGCATGGGGGTTCTGACGAAGATCGAGCGGCGCGCACCCGCGCGCATGGACGACCTGCCGCTCGACCAGATCCTGATGGATGATTGCGTCGAGGCGATGCGGCGGCTGCCGGATGGGTCGGTGGACATGGTGTTCGCTGACCCACCCTATAATCTCCAGCTTGGCGGCGACCTGTTCCGGCCCGAGGGCGGGCGTGTCGATGCGGTCGATAATGATTGGGATAAGTTCGACACCTTCGCCGCCTATGATGCGTTCACCCGCGCCTGGCTGACGGAATCGCGTCGCATCCTCAAGCCCAGTGGCACGCTGTGGGTGATCGGAAGCTATCACAACATCTTCCGCGTCGGGGCGGCGGTGCAGGACCTGGGCCTCTGGATCCTGAACGACATCGTGTGGCGCAAGTCGAACCCGATGCCGAACTTCAAGGGCACGCGCTTCACCAACGCGCACGAGACTTTGATCTGGGCGGCCAAGAGCGAGAAGGCGCGCTACACCTTCAACTATCGGGCGATGAAGACGCTCAATGACGAGCTGCAGATGCGCTCGGATTGGCTGATTCCGATCTGCTCGGGCGCCGAGCGGTTGAAGCGGGGCGGGACCAAGGCGCACCCGACGCAGAAGCCCGAGGCGCTCCTTTATCGCGTGCTCCTTGCCTGCACCAATCCGGGCGATGTCGTGCTCGATCCCTTTTTCGGCACCGGTACGACAGGCGCAGTGGCCAAGCGGCTTGGTCGTCATTGGATCGGGATCGAGCGTGAGCCAGGATATTGTGACGTGGCCCGCGAACGGATCGCCGCGGCCCTGCCGCTCGACGAATCTGCTTTGAAGACCATGCAATCACCAACTGCCGCCCCTCGGGTCGCCTTCGGGGTGCTGGTGGAAACCGGCATGGTGCGGCCGGGCGCGGAGCTGACGGACGCAAAGCGCCGCTTCCGCGCCCGTGTCCGTGCCGACGGCTCCCTCCAGGCCGAGGGCGCGGCGGGCTCGATCCACAAGGTGGGCGCGACGCTGCAGGGTGCGCCGAGCTGCAACGGCTGGACCTTCTGGCACGTGGAGGATGCGGGCGCGCTGAAGCCGATCGACACGCTCCGGCAGATGTACCTGTTGGCGAACGAGCCCTGAGCTTCGGACCGAACCCTCAAGCCCGGCTTGGCTGAGCCTGTCGAAGCCCTCCCTTTTCTTTTTCGCGTTGAAGGAAGAAGGAGCCCTTCGACAAGCTCAGGCAAGCCGGTGGTGGATGCGTCGACATTATCTCAGACCTATGGCGTTCATGGACAGTCCGGTGGGGCTGGATGGCCAAGTCGCGCGGGTCGCCGGGGGGCTGCTCTGGCATGCCGCTTATGAGCTGATTGAGCGCGCAGACGATGGCCGTGTCTCGAAGCGGCTCGTGCCCGTCAGCGCTTCCGACAGCCTTCCCGATGAGGTTCAGCCCCTGCGCGAAAGGCTGAGCGCACTACGCCCGGCACTGCAGCTCGGCAGCCGTACCCTCCGCTTCGACCAGCCCCAGGTTGCAGCCATCCTGAACGTCACGCCGGACAGCTTCTCGGATGGCGGCAACTACGACGATCCCGAAACCGCCGTCGCGGCGGGAGTCGAGATGGCGGGCGAGGGCGCGGCCCTGATCGACGTCGGTGGGGAATCCACGCGGCCGGGATCAGCCCCCGTCTGGGAAGGAGACGAGATCGCGCGCGTGGTCCCGGTGGTCGAGCGGCTGGCGAGAGCGGGTGTCGCGGTGTCGATCGACACGCGCAAGGCGGCCGTGATGGAAGCGGCGCTGACCGCCGGTGCGGCGATCGTCAACGATGTGTCGGCGCTTCTCTATGACGAGCGCGCGCTGGACGTCGTGCTCCGAGCCGGCTGCCCGGTTATCCTCATGCACGCCGGCGACCCCCGCGACCTGCATCATCGAGCGCTCGGTAAGAATCCGCTGCTCGATGTGTACGACTGGCTGAGCATGCGCGTCGCAGCCGTCGAGGCGGCCGGCGTCTCCCGTGACCGCATCATCGTCGATCCAGGCATCGGCTTTGGGAAGACGCTCTCTGATAATCTTGCGCTGCTGAATGGGCTGGCCCTGTTCCATGGACTTGGCTGTCCGATCATGCTCGGGGCCAGCCGCAAGCGGATGATTGGCGCTCTCTCGAACGAGGCGCCGGCTGACGAACGCCTTGGCGGCTCGGTCGCGCTGGCGCTCCACGGTGCTATGCTGGGCGCCCAGATCCTCCGGGTGCACGATGTGCGCGAAACTGTGCAGGCGCTGCGGGTCTGGCGGGGACTGCGCGACCAGGCGCTGACCGCGGGTTAGGCCGCTCCTCCTGTTCCCAGGAGAACCAGCGCAAGCCCATGCCGGCCACCGATGTGAGGCCGCCCAGCACCACCAGCAGCCTGATCCCGCGATCGTCCGCACCATCCCAGGCGACGATGCACAGCAGCGCGACGCTCACGACCGAGATCAGATATCCGGAGCGCTCGTACATTCGTAACATCTCCGTAAGTGTAACGAAGGTGTCATAATCCCGTTCCTAGGCCGCGACCTCGCCAATGCCGAGTTCGCCGAGCTTGCGGTAAAGTGTGGAGCGGCCGATGCCGAGGCGGCGTGCGACCTCTGTCATACGGCCGCGATAATGGCCGATCGCGAGGCGGATCACGTCGGCCTCGATCTCCTCAAGGTTCCGAATATGTCCGTCGGATTCGAACAGAGTGACGCCGGTTTCAGCAACCGGGGCGAGCAGACGGGTGACGTTGTCGTGGGTTTGGAGCGCGACCTGCGGGAAGTCCGCCGAGGTGAGCGCTTCGCCTTCACAAAGCACGGCCGCGCGGAAAAGTGCGTTCTGCAGCTGGCGGACATTGCCCGGCCAATCATAGGTCATGAGCAGCGACAGCGCTTCGTCGGTGATGCCCAGGCCACGCATGCCCGGTTGACCGGCGATCCGCGCCAGCAGGTGCCGCGCCAGCGCCGGAATGTCGCCGACCCGGTCCCGCAGCGGCGGGATGGCGACGTGGACCACGTTCAGACGATAATAGAGGTCCTCGCGGAAGCGGCCCTCAGCCACTTCCCGCTGCAGGCAGCGGCTGGAGGCGGCGATCACGCGCACATCGACATCGCGCGAGACCCGCGCGCCCAGCGGCATGATCTCGCCCGCGTTCAGCATGCGGACCAGCTTGGACTGGGTCTCGGGCGGAAGCTCCGCAATCTCGTCGAGGAAGACGGTGCCGCCATCCGCCTGTTGAAGTCGCCCGATCTTGCGGTCGAACGCGCCCGTGAAGGCGCCGCGTTCGTGCCCGAAGAGCTCGGACTCGATCTGATTGGGCGGCATCGCGCTGCAGTCGAACACCGTCCAAGGCTTCTTGGCCCGCGGCGAAGCAGCATGGATCGCCTCGGCGATCAGTTCCTTGCCGGTGCCGTTCTCTCCTTCGATCAGCACCGGCACTCGCGCCCGGGCGGCCTTGGCAGCGATAGCAAGGGCGGCGCGAAACTGCGGCGCGGCGCCCACGATCTCGTCGAAGCCGAGCACGGCCTTGATCTTCTCTGCGAGCGGCCGGAGTTCCCCCACATTCGCCCTGCTCGACACGGCCGCGTCCAGCGCCCCGAGCATCCGCTCCGGGGCCAGCGGCTTGATGAGATAATCGGATGCGCCCGCCCGCATGGCGCGCACGGCGACATCCACGGAGCCATTAGCGGTGAGCAGCAGGACGGGAAGCGCAGGACGCCGCTCGCGTAGCGTGCCGATCAGGTCGATCGCCGCTTCGCCGGAGCCATATTGATCGATCAGCACCGCATCGAGGAGCAATCCTTGCTCGGTCTCCAGCACGGCGCGAGCAGCGTCGGCGTCGTCCGCAAAGATGGTGCGCCAGCCCGCACGGGCGGCAATCGCTCCCACCAGACGCCGCTGGGCGGGCTCGTCATCCACCAGCATCAGCAACTTGGCATTCGCCTTGGCCATAACCCTCTCTCGAGCTGTTCTGGGGCGGCTTAGGACAGGTGGCGTAAAAGCGATGTTAAGCCCGCCACTAAGTCTCTTGAGGCCCCGTGAACTGCTGGGTAGATACGGGATGGGGCTTTCAGCAGATGCAGGATTACATGGCGAACAACGTCGACAACAAAGCGCACGAACAGACCTATTCCGGCTTCACCGCATTGCTGAAGTGGGGAACGATCCTGTCGTTCATCGTTGCGATGATCGTCGTCTTCCTGATCGCGGGCTGAGAAATAGATGAAACTCGCCGTCCTCAAGGAGTTAGCGGACGGCGAGCGGCGCGTTTCCGCGACGCCGGAGACGGTTAAGAAGTTCCTGGGCTTGGGCGCCACCGTAGCCGTGGAGAGCGGCGCCGGCGCGTCCGCTTCGGTATCCGACGCGGATTACGAAGCGGTTGGCGCGACCATAGGCCCCCGGGCGTCCGTGCTGGACGGTTCCGATGTTGTCCTCGGCGTGCAAGGTCCGCCGCCCGAGAGCCTCGCTGGCGTGAAGCCGGGCGCCTGGCTGGTGGCCGGCCTCAACCCGTTCGGCGAACGCGCGCGCGTAGACAGCTATGCGGCGCTGGGTGTCGAAGCGCTGGCGATGGAGTTCATGCCGCGGATCACTCGCGCGCAATCGATGGACATTCTGTCCTCCCAGTCGAACCTCGCCGGCTATAAGGCCGTGCTGGATGCGGCCGGCGAATATGGCCGCGCCTTCCCGATGATGATGACGGCCGCGGGCACCATTTCTGCCGCGAAGGCGTTCGTGATGGGCGTGGGAGTCGCCGGCCTGCAGGCGATCGCAACCGCGCGGCGGCTCGGGGCGCAGGTCTCGGCCACGGACGTACGGTCCGCAACAAAGGAACAGATCCTTTCGTTGGGCGCGAAGCCGATCTTCGTGGAAAATGTAAAGGGGATCGAGGGCGAGGGCTCGGGCGGCTATGCGACCGAAATGTCGGACGAGTATAAGGCGGCACAGGCCGAGCTTGTCTCCTCCCACATCGCCAAACAGGATATCGTCATCACCACAGCGCTGATCCCCGGCCGGGCCGCGCCGCGCCTGATCTCGGACGCGCAGGTCGCCTCCATGAAGCCGGGCAGCGTCATCGTCGACTTGGCGGTAGAGCAAGGCGGCAATGTCGAGGGGGCCGTCGCTGGTCAGGTGGTGGAGCGTCACGGCGTGAAGATCGTCGGCCACCGCAATGTGCCGAGCCGCCTTCCGGCCGATGCCAGCGCACTCTTCGCCCGTAACCTGTTCAACTTCCTCTCTGCCTTTTGGGACAAGGACGCTGCCCGCCCGGTGCTGCCCGACGGCGATGAGATCGGTGAGGCCATCCGCCTGACGCGCGGCGGGCAGGTCGTGAATGCGAGATTGCTGGGGTAGGTGGGAAGCGATGACAAGCTGCTCGCCCGGATGCGCAACAACCCGCGCGACTGGCGTATCGAAGATGTCCTTGCGCTCTGCCGCGCAAATGGCATCGAGTGCTCGCCGCCGCGGTCTGGGTCGCACTTCAAGGTGAAACATGCCAGCATGGCCGAAATACTGACTGTCCCTGCGCACCGCCCGATCAAGCCTGTCTACATCCGGGAGTTGTTGCGGTTCGTGGACAGAGTGCGCGAGGCGAGATGATGAAGCCGGAGGACTATGAGTTGGACATCATGCCCTTGTCCAAAGAGGACGGTGGTGGCTTTGCCGCAGTGGCGCCCGAGCTGCCGGGCTGCCGATCCGACGGTGACACGCCGGAAGAGGCCCTCCGAAACGGCTATGACGCGATTGCCTGCTGGATTGAAGCGGCGCGCGAGATGGGCCGGCCTGTTCCAGAACCTAAGAGAATGGCGGCTTAGCGTATGACTTTCATCGCGATCCTCTCGATCTTCGTGCTGGCCTGTTTCGTCGGTTATTACGTCGTCTGGTCGGTGACGCCAGCACTGCATACGCCGCTGATGGCGGTGACCAATGCGATCTCGTCGGTGATCATCGTCGGTGCCCTGATCGCGAGCGCGGCCGCCGGCGCGGCGGTGGCCAAGTGGCTCGGGCTGCTCGCGGTGGTACTGGCGAGCGTCAACATTTTCGGCGGCTTTGCCGTGACCGAGCGGATGCTCGCCATGTACAAGAAGAAGGACCGCTAAGGGCGGCATAGGGGGCGCGAGACGATGCACGAAGCCGCTGACGTGAACCCCTGGGTTGCGCTCGCTTACCTGGTTGCGGGGGTGTGCTTCATCCTGGCCCTGCGCGGGCTGTCCAGCCCGGCCTCCTCGCGGCGAGGCAATCGCTTCGGCATGGCCGGCATGGCGCTGGCGGTCGGCACGACGCTCTACGAACATCATGGCGCAGGTCTGATCGAGATCGCAGCCGCAATCGGCGTCGGCGCGGTGATTGGCCTGGTGATGGCGCGTCGGATCGCGATGACCGCGATGCCGCAGCTGGTCGCGGCCTTTCACTCGCTGGTCGGTCTCGCCGCCGTGCTCGTGGCGGCAGCTGCCTTCCTGAACCCGGTTGCGTTCGGCATAGCGAGCGTGATTACGCCGATCTACGGGCCGAGCGTCGTCAACATCTTCCCCGTGAGCCGGATCGAGATGGGGCTGGGCGCCGCGATCGGCGCGATCACCTTCTCCGGTTCCGTCATTGCGTTCCTGAAGCTCAACGGCAACATGTCGGGCGCGCCGATCATGCTGCCCGCGCGGCACGTGATCAACCTGGGCACCCTAGCCGCGATCCTCGGGCTGATCGGCTATTTCACCGTCGACCAGAGCCCATGGGTGTTCTGGACGGCAACGGCGCTCGCCTTTCTGATCGGCTTTCTGCTGATCATCCCGATCGGCGGCGCCGACATGCCCGTCGTTGTGTCCATGCTGAACAGCTATTCCGGCTGGGCGGCGGCGGCGATGGGGTTCACACTCCAGAACACGGCGATGATCATCACCGGCGCCCTTGTCGGCAGTTCCGGCGCGATCCTCAGCTACATCATGTGCCGTGCGATGAACCGCAGCTTCATCTCTGTCATTGCGGGCGGCTTCGGTGCGGATGCGGGCGGAGGTGGCGCCGCCAAGGCGATCGACCGCCCATGGAAGCGGGGTTCTGCCGAGGATGCAGCCTTCCTGATGTCACAGGCCGAGCAGGTCATCATCGTGCCCGGCTACGGCATGGCGGTGGCGCAGGCGCAGCATGTGCTCCGCGAGATGGCGGATAAGCTCAAGGCACACGGGGTCAGGGTCAAGTACGCGATTCACCCCGTGGCCGGCCGCATGCCGGGCCATATGAACGTGCTGCTCGCCGAAGCGAACGTGCCCTATGACGAGGTGTTCGAACTGGAGGACATCAACTCGGAGTTCGCGCAGACCGATGTCGCTTTCATCATCGGCGCCAACGACGTGGTGAACCCTGCGGCCAAGACCGACAAGTCCTCGCCGATCTACGGCATGCCCGTGTTCGACGTGGAAAAGGCCAAGACCGTGCTGTTCATTAAGCGGTCGATGGGCGGCGTCGGCTATGCCGGCGTCGACAATGACGTGTTCTATCAAGACAACACGATGATGCTGCTCGCCGACGCGAAAAAGATGGTCGAGGAGATCGTCAAGTCGCTCGACTGACGGCGATTGCGCCCGAAATGGAAGCGACCGCGCAGCGCTAAAGCCCTGTTCCGCATCGAGTCGTGCCGCATTAGCCGTCCCAATTACTCCATAACGGATGCGATTGCCCCGGCTGTTCACTCGATTTTCAACGCCGGCTCCCCATTAGGAAATCAGGAGTCGTCCTTGCCCGTGTCTGCCTTATCCGAACCGCTCGATGCTCAAAGCGAGGCCTTGGTGCGCTTGCTGCGCACTGTCCTCGACGAGGCGAGGGCCTTGCTCGCGGCGGCCCCCATCGGCGAAAGCACGGCAGCCCTTGAGGAGACCATCGCCCGGCTCCAGCAGGAGGCCGAGAGCCTCGCCCCAGATTTCCCTAGCGGAAATCTCCGAAATGGAGCGGCGAGAGGCTGACTTTGCCCCATAATGAAGGCATGGAACGGAAGCGGGTCACAGGGGCGAACAAAAGGTGAAGCAAGGGGACCAAGGCTGGGGGGCGAACCCTCCGTGCTCATCTTCAGCGACCAACAGGCGAGCAGGGCAGCGGCGCGCAGCGCGGCCGAAAGCGTGGGCGCGCGCGTGATCGGCATGGAGCCGATCGACGCCGCGCTCGATCGCCTTCACCGCCAGGCGGCCGTCGACTCGGTGTTGATCGAACTGGAACGCACGGGCAGCGTCGCCGTGGATCGGTTGCTCGACTGGGCCAATCACGCTGGCCGCTCCGGCAGCACGCGCCCGATCATCACCATTCCGCACGCGGTGATGGATGATGTCTTCGCGCGCATCGATGCTCCGGACGTCGTGGTTCTGGTCGATCCCTCGCCCGAAGAACGGGTCAGTTCGCTTGGACTGGCCCTCGCCGAACGGCGCCAGCGCCTTCACGACACCGGCCACGAGGCCGACGCGGAGCGGCTGCGGCGACTGAGCGATGAGGTGGCCCGGATTGCGAGCGCTCTCGCTGAACTGTCGAGTTCGGCAAAGTCCGCCGCCTATGCTCTCCCCAAAGACTTCCCGGCGGCGCCTACCGAAGCGCCGATCGACGGCAACATGGTGCGAAGCCTGATTCGGGTGCGGCGCCTCCGCGACCAGTTCTTCGCGAAGGAACTGTTCGCTGATCCTGCCTGGGACATGCTGCTCGATCTTATGGCATCGCGCCTCGAGCAAAGCCGCGTCGCCGTATCGAGCCTCTGCATCGCGGCTGCGGTTCCGCCCACGACCGCGCTCCGCTGGATTCGCACCTTGACCGAGCAGGGCTTGTTCGTGCGTCGGGGATCCAGAGGACGGCCGTCGCATCTTCATAGAGCTTTCTGAGGCGGCGAGCAGCGCCCTGACTGCCTATCTGCAAACAGCCTATCAGATGGGCTTCAGGACTCCTCCAGCCGCTTAGCCAGGACGACGAAGCGCAGGTCGCGGCGGCGTGGCAGTCCGAAGCGGGGATCGTCGAGCGGGAAAGGGCGTGTTTCGCTTGTGCGGGCATAGCCGCGACGTTCGTAATAGGCGATCAACTCCGCGCGCTGTTCGATGACGGTCATCTCCATGCGCTTGGAGCGAAAGGCGTCGCGGGCAGTCGCTTCCGCGGCGTCGATGAGCAGCTTGCCCAGGCCGCGGGCCTGAAGCGCCGGGTCGACGGAGAGCATGCCGAGATAGGCGACGTCGCCCTGGTCCCTAACTTGCACGCAGCCCATCAGCCGGGCACCTTCCTCCGCGACCAACACGCGCTGAAGCCGGTCCGAGAGCATGGCGCCCAGCGCCTCCGCATCGGTGCGCTGTCCGTCGAGCAGGTCCGCTTCGTGCGTCCAGCCGGTCCGGGCGCTGTCGCCGCGATACGCGCGATGAACGAGATCGAGCAGGGCGGGCAGGTCGGCTGAGGTCGCGGTGCGGATCGGATGCATGGATCCTTCATGCTTTCTCGTCATCGCCGTGCAAGCACGATGTTCAAGGTGACGCGAGGCGGGTAGGCGATCGGCATGGACGTGGTCCGCGCGGAGGGGCTGGAGAAGCGGTTTGGCCGCAAGCAGGCGGTGGCCGGCGTAGATCTCGCTGTGCCGCGGGGCGCGATCTATGGTGTGCTTGGACCAAATGGCGCCGGCAAGACGACCACGCTGCGCATGCTGCTGGGCATCATCGAGCCGGACGGCGGCACGCGCACAGTCCTCGGTGCCGCGCACCCGCGCCAGGTCAGCGGCCGGATCGGTTATCTGCCGGAGGAGCGCGGGCTTTACCCGACGATGCGGGCGCGGGAGGCGATCGCCTTCATGGGAGCGCTACGGGGTCTCGACTGGTCGGAGGGACGACGGCGCGGGGTGACCCTGCTGGAGCAAGCCGGGCTCGGCCACGCCGCCGGAGAGAAGATTCGCAACCTGTCGAAAGGCATGGCGCAGCTCGTGCAGCTTCTGGGCTCGATGGTGCATAAGCCCGATCTGCTGGTGCTGGATGAGCCATTTTCCGGGCTGGACCCGGTCAATCAGGAACGGCTCGAACAGTTGATTGTGGGCGAGCGCGACCGGGGCGCCACCATCCTGTTCTCGACCCATGTCATGGCTCACGCCCAGCGCCTCTGCGACCGGATCGCCGTGATCGCGGCCGGGCGGCGCCGCTTCGAGGGCACGGTAGAGGAAGCGCGCGCGCTGCTCCCGATGCGCGCGCATCTGGTGCCCCGGCAAGGTGGTCCCGGGCTGTTGCCGCTGCTGCCCTCCGGGGCCCGCCCCGAGCGCAACGGCTATGCGTTCGAGGTGCCCGAAGAGGGGATCGAGCCAGTGCTGACGCGGCTGATCGAGTCAGGGCACGGGGTGGCGGGCCTGTCCGTGGAGCGGCCGGCGCTGCACGATGCCTTCGTCAAGCTCGTGCGCGAGGCCGAGGCGTGAGGCGGCTGCTTGCTCAGGCGTCGGTGATCGCGCGGCGCGATTTCACCGCGATCGTCTGGACGCCAACCTTTCTGATCTTCCTGCTCGCGCCGCTTTTCATGTTCGCCGTGGCGACCGTCGGAGGCCTGGGCGCGGCGCGGGTCGTAGCGGGTCAGCAGGCGCGCGCAGTGATCCTGGCCGAGCCGAGTGAGTTGGCGACGCTCCGCGCGGCCGAACGGCAGGTGCGTGTGATCGTCGGGGTCGATCCGGGGCCGCCAACGGTGTCGCTGCAGGCAGCCGAGCCCAATGAGGACGCACGCAAGATTCTGCGAGCGCACGATGTCTCCGCCGTGATGTTTGGCCCCTCGTCAGAACGAACGATTCTGCATGAAGCCGCGGGAACTCACGAGGCACGCTATCTGGCGCAGGTGCAGGCCGCCGCCACAGGCACGCCGGCGCGGCTTGAAGTCATGGTTTCGCAAACCCGAGGACCGGGTCTGCGCGAGCGCAACGCGACGGCTTTCGGCGCTGTGTTTCTGATGTTTCTCCTCTCTCTCGTTCTCGCCAGCCAGGCGATCAGCACACTCGCGGAGGAGCGCAACAATAAGGTGATCGAAATCCTCGCGGCCGCGGTGCCGCTGGAGGCGGTGTTTCTCGGCAAGCTGCTCGGCCTTCTGGGCGTTGCGCTTGTTTTCTCGGCTTTTTGGGGCGCAATCGGGCTGGTCGGTGCCCTCGCGATTGTCGACGAGGCGCAGCTTCAGTCGCTCGCCCCGGCAACCGGCCTGCCCGCGTTCGTCGCCCTGTTCCTCGGCTATTTTACACTCGCCTTCCTGCTCCTAGGCGCGGTGTTCCTGGGTGTCGGCGCGCAGGCGGGGACGATGCGCGAGATTCAGATGCTGTCGCTCCCAGTCACCATCTTTCAGGTCGGCATGTTCGCGCTGGCGAGCGCCGCCGCGGGCGCGCCGGACTCAACCCTGGGTATCGCCGCTGCGCTATTCCCGTTCAGCTCGCCGTTCGCGATGGCCGCCCGCGCCGCGACGGGTGTGCCCGCCTGGCAGCATGCTGCGGCGTTCGCCTGGCAGCTTCTCTGGCTTGCGCTCACGATCACCGTCGCTGCACGCCTGTTCCGCCGTGGCGTGCTGAAGTCCGGCGGTGGTCAGCGCTAGCGTTAGCTAAGGGCGCCTTACTCCGGCGGCCTCGGCTCCGTCGCACTGGCGGGCGTGCCGCTTGGCGTCGGGCTTGGCGTGGCTGACGGCGAGGGCAGGGGCGCGGGCGGATTCTGCGCTGTCTGGTAGGAAGCAGCCTCTGCCGCCATCCGGGCAGCGATGTCGCCTCCCCAGCCTTTTTCCATGCTTTCCAGTGTTTCCATCGCTTTCTTCTGATCGAACATGAAGGTCATCATGTCGCGTGCGACAGGGGCCGCCGCGCCTGACCCGGACATGCCATGCTCGATCACCACTGCGCCGGCGTAGCGCGGCTTATCTGCCGGCGCGAAGAAGACGAACAGGCCGTGATCGCGATATTTCCAGGGCATGCCGATGCCGCCGCGCTGACCGCCGGCGATGCGGCGCACCTGCGCGGTTCCGGTCTTCCCCGCCATCTGGATGCCCTCGAGCGGCAGGCGCGAGCGGCCGGCGGTCCCGTCGCCATTCACCACCTGGGTCATGCCCGCGCGCACCGCCTCCAGAAACTCTTGCGGCACCGGCAACGCAGGCGCGCCGGGCTTGGCACGCGCGGCGATCAGTTCCGGCTCCAGGACGCGGCCAGAAGCGATCCGGGCTGCGGCGACTGCGAGCTGCAGCGGTGTCACGAGCACATAGCCCTGGCCAATCGCCGCGTTCAACGTGTCGGACTCGGTCCATTTCTGCTTGTACTTGCGCAGCTTCCATTCGGAGTCAGGAACCGTCCCATAATTCTGCGAGGTCGTCGGGAGCCCGTACTTCTTGCCCAGGCCCGCCGTGCGCGAGGCCTGCGCAATCCGTTCGATCCCGATCCGCCGACCCATCGCATAGAAATAGGTGTTGCAGCTCTTGGCGATCGCCCGCGTCATGTTGACGCTGCCGTGCCGGCCCAGGCAGCGGAAGAAGCGATTGCCGAGCCGATAGCCGCCGGGGCAATGCACGGTCTCGTCCGGGCTGATGCCCGCCGCCAGGATCGCGAGTGCGTGGATCGGCTTGAAGGTCGAGCCGGGCGGGTACATCGCCTGCAGCGCCTTGTTGTAGAGCGGCCGCCGCTCGTCATCCGAAAGCATCTTCCACTCGTCTCGGCCGATTCCGTCCGAGAAGCTGTTCGGATCATAGGATGGCATCGAGGCCATGCAGAGGATGCCGCCCGTCTCGCAATCGATGACGATCGCTGAGCCCGAGTTCGGGCCCAGGCGCCGCGCGGCATAATGCTGGAGCGGCTGGTCTATGGTGAGCTTGAGCGTCTGGCCCGGCACGTCGCTGCGAGTGGTGAGTTCGCGCACCAGCTTGCCGCGAGCCGTCACCTCGATCCGCTTGGCACCCGGCTGGCCGCGGAGCTGCTCTTGCAGAACCTTTTCAACGCCTTCCTTGCCGACCTTGAAGCCAGGTGTGATCAGCAAAGGGTCCTTATACTGCTCATATTCCTTGGCGGAAGCGGCGCCGACATAGCCGATCAGATGCCCCACGGCCGCGCCGTCGGGATAGAAGCGCGAATAGCCACGCATCGGCGACACGCCGGGCAGTTCGTTCAACCGCACGCTGACGGCCGCGAACTTCTCCCAATCGAGATCCTCCGCCACCTGCACCGGCTTGAAGCCCGCGGCTTCCTTCAAGTCGTCGCGGATGCGCTGGACCTCGTCGTCCGGCAGTTGCAGCAGCGTGCGCAACTGACCCAGCACATAATCTTGGTTCTCGACGCGGTCCGGGATGAGGTCGATGCGGAAGTCGGTGCGGTTAATTGCGATCGGCTTGCCGTTGCGGTCGACGATCCAACCGCGACGAGGCGGGATCAGCGTCAAGTTGACGCGGTTGCTCTCCGACAAGAGGGCGTAGCGTTCGTTCTCCGCGATCGCGAGCCACGCCATCCGGCCGGCAAGCAGCGCCCCGATCCCGCCTTGCACCGCACCCAGGAACAGGGCCCGGCGCGTAAAGGCGAAGTTCTGGGTCGCTTCGGTGATGATCTTCTTCGGGCGCTTCACCGCAGCCGCCAGACGTCCAGTCGCGCGCACAGCCGTGCCACGGCGGGAAAGATCAGGATGGCGGCGGCGATCTGCGGCACGATGCTCCAGATGGGTGCGCGACCGCCCGCGAACAGTCCGAAGAAATAAGTTGCAACGATACAGCCGGCGATCGCCGCCGCGGCGACGAGCCAATCCTGCAGGTAGTCGCGCCACAGCAGCGTCCGTTCGGATGCCTCGATGGCGAGG
>Ga0164290_1001993_pt1 | contig 19031 bp, 17 predicted proteins | sample Micstemetagenome_FD_108782 | JGI IMG/M metagenome (GOLD analysis project Ga0164290, IMG submission 108782) | Contaminated culture microbial community from soil near Moab, Utah, USA - Microcoleus steenstrupii SON62 (Illumina Assembly) | ecosystem: Environmental > Terrestrial > Soil > Soil crust... | reverse complement strand
TCGATCTGCTGCGTGCGTCCGTTCGTATCGCGCACCACGATGCTGCGCACGCCATCGACACCGCCATGGACCTCGCTCACCACGCCGGCGAGCAGCCTGGTATCGGGCTCCCGCTGTGCCTTGGAACCATCGCCGCGGCTGTCGATCACCGCCGTGACGATGCCACCGGCGCGCCGTACGGCCTCCGCAGTACGCCAGCCGTCGTCATTGTTGGTGAACAGCGCGACCCGGCGGCCCGGCATCGCCGCAAAACGATTGATGTAGCTGCGCACGGCGGACGCCATCATCACGCCCGGCCTGTCGTTGCCGGGGAAAACGATCGGCCGCTCGATCGCGCCGGCGGCGACCACGGCCCGCTTGGCAACGATGCGCCATAGCCGCTGGCGTGGCTGATATGCCGGCGGTGTCGCGACATGATCGTTGACACGCTCCAGCGCACCATAAGTGCCGCCGTCATAGACGCCGAACACAGCCGTGCGGGCCATAATGCGGACATTGGCGAGGCTCTCGATCTCGCGCAGCGCGCCGGCCAGCCAGTCCGATGCCGGCTTGCCGTCGATCTCGCCGCCGTCCGAAAGCAGGCGACCGCCAAGACGATTGTCCTCTTCGGCCAGGATGACGCGCGCCCCCGTGCGCCCGGCGGCCAGTGCCGCGGCAAGCCCGGCCGGGCCGCTGCCCACCACCAGCACGTCGCAATGCGCCCAGGCCTTTTCATAGTGGTCGGGATCGGCCTCTATGGAAGCCTTGCCGAGACCGGCTGCGCGGCGGATGGCAGGCTCGTAGAGCTTTTCCCAGAACTTCGCCGGCCACATGAAGGTCTTGTAGTAGAAACCGGCGACGAAGATCGGCGACAACAGCGAATTCACGGCCATGACATCATGGCGCAGCGACGGCCAGCGGTTCTGGCTTTCGGCAATAAGCCCGTCATAGAGCTCGGTCGTCGTGGCACGCGTATTGGCTTCGCGACGGGCGCCGCTACGCAGTTCCACCAGCGCGTTCGGCTCTTCGGCGCCGGCGGTGAGGATGCCGCGCGGCCGGTGATATTTGAACGAACGCGCGACCAGCTTGACGCCATTCGCAACCAGCGCGGAAGCCAGCGTATCGCCGGCAAAGCCGGCCATGATCTTGCCGTCGAAACTGAAGGAGAGCGGCTTGGCGCGGTCAACCAGCCCGCCGGCGGCGAGGCGGTGCGACTGCGTGGCGCTCGCAACCGAGCCCGTCTGGCCGGAAGCGTCGACCCGTTGCAGCCGATCGGTTTGCACGGCGTCAGCCATCAGCGGCCTCCTGTCCCGGCGCCCGCGCCAATTGCGGCGCGCACGGCCGTGATGTCATGGGTCGTCGTGCTGCGGGTGACGGTCAGCCACGAGCGGCAACCGCCACCGTGGTACCAGTGCTCGGTCATGTCGCCGGCAACGTTGTCGCGCAGATAGACATAGTCGAAGAACAAATCCTGCGCGTCAGGCTGTTCGCCCCCGTCGGCGGCGAAAGCCGACGGCCGCTTCGGTGCCGCGTCGCCAAGATAGGTGAACTCGCCGAGTTCGCGTTCGCCGCAGAATGGGCATGCAATGCGCATGACGCCTTACTCGCTTTCAATGCAGATTGGGTTGGGCGCCCTGGCCCTTCTCGTCGATCATCGCGCCACGCCGGAACCGGTCGAGCCGGAAGCGCTTCGCCTCCTCATGCGGCTCGTCGCGGGCAAGCAGATGGGCAAAGACCAGCCCGGAGGCGGGCGTCGCCTTGAAGCCGCCATAACACCAGCCGGCGTTGAGGTAGAGCCCGTCGATGGGTGTCCTGTCGATGATCGGCGTGCCGTCCATCGACATGTCCATGATGCCGCCCCATTGGCGCAAGAGCCGTACGCGGCCGATCATCGGCATCAAAGCCATGCCGCCTTCGCAGACGTCCTCCATGACAGGCATGTTGCCGCGCTGGGCATAGGAATTGTAGCCGTCGAGATCGCCACCGAAGACAAGCCCGCCCTTGTCGGACTGGCTGACATAGAAATGGCCGGCGCCGAAGGTGATGACGCCGGGGATGAGCGGCTTGATCGCTTCCGATACGAAGGCCTGCAGCACATGGCTTTCGATCGGCAGGCGCATGCCCGCCATCGCCGCGACGCGCGAGGTGCTGCCCGCCACCGCCATGCCGACCTTGCCGGCGCCGATCGTGCCGCGCGAAGTTTCGACGCCGGTGATTTTTCCGTTCTGGTCGCGCGTGAAACCGGTCACTTCGCAATTCTGGATGATGTCGACACCGAAGGAATCGGCGGCGCGCGCATAACCCCACACGACAGCATCATGGCGGGCCGTGCCGGCACGTGGTTGCCACAACCCACCCATCACCGGGAAACGGGCATTGTTATAGTTCAGGAACGGCAGCACTTTTCGGATCTGTTCCGCGTCGAGCAGCTCGGCATCGATGCCATTGATGCGCATGACGTTGCCGCGTCGGGCAAAGGCGTCGCGCTGCGCATCCGAATGGTAGAGGTTGATGATGCCGCGCTGGCTCACCATGGTGTTGTAGTTGAGGTCCTGCTCCTGCCTCTCCCACAACTTCATCGACAGTTCGTAGAAGCCGGTATTGCCAGGCAGCATGTAGTTGGAGCGGATGATGGTGGTGTTGCGGCCGGCATTGCCGGAGCCGATCCAGCCCTTTTCAAGCACCGCGACATTGCGGATGCCGTATTCCCTGGCGAGGTAATAGGCGGTGGCCAGTCCATGACCGCCGCCGCCGATGATCACCACGTCATAGTGTTTTTTCGGCTGGGGATCGCGCCAGGCGCGCGTCCAGCCCTTGTGGCCTGAAAGCGCCGCCTTGGCGAGCGAGAAGATCGAGTACCGCATTTCAGTCTGTTCTGGCTTCTGTTGGTACGACTACACGTCGAGCGTATGGTCGCGCTCCCATTGAGTGAAGTGCGAAGCGTAGGAATTCCACTCCTGCTGCTTGAGGCGCAGGAACGCAGCGGAGAACTCCTCGCCCATCGCCGCCTTCAGCGATGCGTCCTTGTCGTATTCGCGCAGCGCATCGAGCAGGTTGAGCGGCAGCTTGGCGCCATGGGTGACGGTGTGGCCGTCCTTGTACATGTCGATGTCGCTGCGTGGGCCGGGATCGGCCTTGCTCCGCATGCCGTCGAGGCCGGCGGCGATGATCACCGCCTGCATCAGATACGGATTGGCCGCGCCATCCGGCAGCCGAAGCTCGAAGCGGCCAGGGCCAGGCACGCGCACCATGTGGGTGCGGTTGTTGCCGGTCCAGGTCACGGTGTTGGGAGCCCAGGTGGCACCGGAGACGGTGCGCGGCGCGTTGATGCGCTTGTAGGAATTGACCGTCGGGTTGCAGATGGCGGCAAGTGCGGAGGCATGTTTCATGATGCCGCCGAGGAAAAAGCGGCCCTGTTCGGAGAGACCGAGTTCCATGCTCTTGTCGGCGAAGGCATTGGTCTTGCCGCCGAGGTCCCAGACCGAGATATGCGCATGACAGCCGTTGCCGGTGAGCCCCTGGAAGGGCTTCGGCATGAAGGTCGCACGCAGGCCGTGCTTTTCGGCGATCGATTTCACCATGAACTTGAAGAAGGAGTGCTTGTCGGCTGTCGCCAACACATCGTCGAAGGCCCAGTTCATCTCGAACTGACCGTTCGCATCCTCGTGGTCGTTCTGGTAGGGCTCCCAGCCGAGCGACAGCATGGCATCGCAGATTTCGGCGATGACATCATAGCGGCGCATCACCGCCTGCTGATCGTAGCAGGACTTGGCGGCGGTATCGTATTCGTCCGAAATCTGCTTGCCGTCCGGCGTCGTCAGGAAGAACTCGGGTTCAACACCGGTCTTGACGCGGATGCCGAATTCGGCGGCTTCCGAGACCAGTCGCTTCAGCGTGTTGCGCGGCGCCTGGGCGACGCTCTTGCCTTCCATCAGGCAGTCGGACGCCAGCCAGGCGACTTCCGGCTTCCACGGCAGTTGGATCACCGAGGACGGATCCGGCACCGCCAGCATGTCCGGATGCGCCGGCGTCAGGTCCAGCCATGTGGCAAAGCCGGCAAAGCCGGCTCCGTCCTTCTGCATGTCCGAAATCGCCTGTGCCGGCACCAGCTTTGCGCGCTGGCCGCCGAACAGGTCGGTGTAGGAGATCATGAAATATTTGACGTTGTGCGCCCGAGCGAAATCCTTCAGCTCTGCGGTAACTGCCGTGCTGGCCTCGAAATTGGTTCCCATTGTTTTCCCCTGGGTTGTTCTTCTTGTTGTTTTGATTGATCGAAGAAGTTGCCTAGAAGCTGCCCTTTCCCGGTATCCAGCCGGTGCCGGCAAGCGGCACGCCGGCCATGGCAGCGGATTCAATGGTGAGCGCGCAGAGATCCTCCGGCTCGAGATTGTGAACGTGATTTTTGCCGCAGGCTCGCGCGATCGTCTGTGCCTCCAGCGTCATCACTTTCAGGTAATTCGCCAAACGCCGGCCGGCCGCGATCGGGTCGACCCGCTTCATCAGTTCCGGATCCTGCGTGGTGATGCCGGCCGGGTCCTTGCCTTCGTGCCAGTCGTCATAGGCACCGGCGGTGGTGCCGAGCTTCTGGTATTCGTCCTCCCAGCGAGGATCGTTGTCGCCCAGCGCAACAAGTGCGGCCGTGCCGATCGAAACCGCGTCGGCACCCAGCGCCAGCGCCTTGGCGACATCGGCGCCATTGCGAATGCCGCCGGAAACGATGAGCTGGACCTTGCGATGCATGCCGAGATCCTGCAGCGCCTTCACCGCCGGACGAATGCAGGCAAGCGTCGGCTGGCCGACATGTTCGATGAACACTTCCTGCGTCGCCGCCGTGCCGCCCTGCATGCCGTCGAGAACGACGACATCGGCGCCCGCCTTCACCGCCAGCGCGGTGTCATAATAAGGCCGCGCGCCGCCGACCTTCACATAGATCGGCTTCTCCCAGTCGGTGATTTCGCGGATTTCAAGGATCTTGATCTCGAGATCGTCCGGGCCGGTCCAATCGGGATGACGGCAGGCCGAGCGCTGGTCGATGCCCTTGGGCAGCGTGCGCATTTCGGCGACGCGGTCTGAAATCTTCTGGCCGAGCAACATGCCGCCGCCGCCGGGCTTGGCTCCCTGGCCAACCACGATCTCGATGGCGTCGGCCCGGCGCAGGTCGCGCGGGTTCATGCCGTAGCGCGATGGCAGGTATTGATAGACCAGCGTCTTGGAATGACCGCGCTCCTCCTCGGTCATGCCGCCGTCGCCGGTGGTCGTCGAGGTGCCGGCGATGGTGGCGCCGCGCCCGAGCGCTTCCTTGGCCGGACCGGACAGCGAACCGAAGCTCATGCCGGCGATAGTAATCGGGATTTTCAGCTCGATCGGCTTCCTGGCATGGCGTGCGCCGAGGACGACACTGGTGTCGCAGCGTTCGCGGTAGCCCTCAAGCGGATAACGCGAGATCGAGGCGCCGAGAAACAAGAGGTCGTCGAAATGCGGCAGCTTGCGCTTGGCGCCGGAACCACGGATGTCGTAGATGCCCGTCGCCGCCGCGCGGCGGATTTCCGACATCGTGTATTCGTCGAACGTGGCCGACCTGCGGGGCGTCGTCGGAGGATTGTGATAGGTCATTTATGCGGTCCCCTCAGTACGCGTCGGCGTTGTCGATATTGAAATTGTAGAGCGTGCGCGCCGATCCGTAGCGTGTGAATTCTTCCGGCTTGACGTCGGCGATGCCGGCACGGTCGAGCAGCTCCTTGAGCTTGGCGATGTGCTCGGCGCGCATTTCCTTCTTGATGCAATCGGCGCCCAGGCTCTTCACCTTGCCGCGCACGAACAGCCGCGCCTCGTAGATGGAATCTCCCAGCGCATCGCCGGCATCGCCGAGCACGACGAGATTGCCGGACTGCGCCATGAAGGCCGACATGTGGCCGACATTGCCGTGCACGACGATGTCGATGCCTTTCATCGAAATGCCGCAACGCGACGAGGCATTGCCTTCGATGACCAGCAGGCCGCCACGGCCGGTCGCGCCGGCATACTGGCTGGCGTCGCCTTTCACGATGATCTGGCCCGACATCATGTTTTCACCAACGCCCGGCCCTGCCGAACCATGAACGGTGATGCTGGCCTTGTCGTTCATGCCGCCGCAATAATAGCCGACGCTACCGCGCACCTCGACATTGATCGGTTGGTCGACGCCGGCGGCCACCGCATGATTGCCCTTCGGATTGACCACTTCCCAACTCGGCTCGTCGGCCGCGTCGGTCACCTGGTGCAGAGCGAGGTTGAGCTCGCGCAGCGGCGTCGCATCGAGATCGAAGACACGCGGCGCATAATTGACTTCGCGCTGAGGCGCCTTGGCGAGGTTTGTCACGGACATCGGCTCAGTGCTCCCAGAAATAGACGGTTGACGGCTCGGGCTCCCAGACCTTGGCATCCTCGATGCCGGGCAGCTTGGTCAGCGCGCGATATTCGGAGCCGAAGGCGACGTAGCGATCGGTCTCGGCCAGCACCGCCGGCTTGCAGGCGATCGGATCGCGCACCACGCCGAAGCCGTTCTTGGTGCCGACGACGAAGGTGAAAAAGCCGTCGAGATCGTTGACGCTGCTTTCCAGCGCCTGACCGAGGTTCTGACCGTGCGCGATCTTCGACGACAGGTAGGCGGCCGCCACTTCGGTGTCGTTCTCGGTTTCGAACTTCATGCCCTCGCGGATCAGTTCGCGGCGCAGATTGTTATGGTTCGACAGCGAGCCATTGTGCACCAGGCACTCGTCGGGGCCGGTCGAGAAGGGATGCGCGCCGAGCGTGGTGACGGCGGATTCGGTCGCCATGCGCGTATGGCCGATACCATGGGAGCCGGTCATCTTGGCGACATCGAAGCGCTTCACCACGTCAACCGGCAGGCCGACTTCCTTGTAGATCTCGATCGCTTCGCCGGCGCCCATGATGCGCACGCCCGGACGAAGTTCGGCGATCGCTTCGCGCGCCGCTTCGACCTTGGCGACCGGTACGTCGATCACCGCATGGGTCGACTTCACCAGGAGCTTCACCTTGATGCCGATCTTCTTGCCAAGGTCCGCCTCGAGACCCGCGAAATCAGCTTCGGGAGCCGGCGACTGGATTGTGATCTTGGCCTTGCCCTTGGTCGCCGCGCCATACACCGCGATGCCGGCGCTGTCCGGGCCACGGTCGGTCAACATCACCAGCATTTCGGACAGCATGGCGCCGAGCTGCGGCTCCAATGTCTTGTCCTTGAGGAACAGTCCCACGATTCCGCACACGACATCACCTCCAATGGCAGCAGTCTGATGACGAAACGCTAGCAGCTTTGATTTGCCAATTCAACTGCTGTGAATGTTTTTTTCCCTACAGAAAACTCTCATACTGGATGCACGGCACGACCGGCGCTTCCACGGCCGGGGTATAAAAAAGTTGCCTGGCAGTAATATTTCTTGCACAAAGATATTGCCCTGCCGGCGAATTTCGAGTCAATATGCTTCCTACGAAAGCGCAAGCCGATAAGAAAAAGAACGGCTGCGTTTCGATGGTACCCTTGAGGAGAAGGACCCAAAATGACAGCTTCCTGGCGTTTCTCGACATTGGCCGACCGTCACAGGGCCTTGGGCTCCAAGCTCGAAGACTGGAGCGGCATGGGCACGGCCTGGTCCTACGACAAGGATGCGGATGAAGAATACACCGCCATCCGCACCAAAGCCGGCCTTATGGATGTGTCCGGCCTGAAGAAGGTCCACATCACCGGCCCGCACGCCTCGCATCTCATCGATCTTTGCACGACGCGCGACGTCGAGAAGATCTATCCGGGCAAGTCCGTCTATGCCTGCATGCTCAACGAGGCCGGAAAATTCACCGACGACTGCGTCATCTACCGCATCAGCACCAATTCCTGGATGGTCGTGCACGGTTCGGGAACCGGCCACGAGGAACTGACCCGAGCCTCCATCGGACGCGATGTTTCGGTTCGCTTCGACGACAATCTTCACGACCTGTCGCTGCAAGGCCCGACCGCCGTCGACTATCTGGCCAAGCATGTGCCCGGCATTCGCGACCTCAACTACTTCCACCACATGCAGACCCAGTTGTTCGGCCTGCCGGTGATGATTTCGCGCACCGGCTACACCGGCGAGCGCGGCTACGAGATTTTCTGCCGTGGTCAGGATGCTGGGACGATCTGGGACCGCATCCTCGCCGAAGGCAAGGCGGACGGCATCATTCCCTGCCGCTTCACCACGCTCGACATGCTGCGCGTCGAGAGCTACCTGCTCTTTTACCCCTACGACAATTCGCAGAAATACCCCTTCGAGAACGAAGGCCCCGGCGACACGCTGTGGGAGCTCGGCCTCGATTTCACCGTCAGCCCGGGCAAGACCGGCTTCCGCGGCGCCGAGGAGCACTATCGCCTGAAGGGCAAGGAGCGCTTCAAGATTTTCGGCGTCCTGCTCGACGGCACCAAGCCGGCGGATGAAGGCGCTCCGATCTATCGCAACGGCAAGAAGGTCGGCGTCGTCACCTGCGCCATGTATTCGCCGCTGGTGAAGAAATCGATGGGCATTGCCCGGCTCGACGTTGACTGCGCCGTGGTCGGCACCGAGCTCGAAATCCGCAACGCGTCCGGATCGGTGAAGGCGACCGCCCAGGCCTTGCCATTCGACGATCCGAAAAAGCTGAAGCGCACGGCGAAAGGCTGATACGTTGGACGGGATGCCGGCAAAGACGATCCTAAGTCGCCCGGTCTATGGAACCCTGTCGCCCCAGACCGGCAAGAACCATCTCCTCGTCGCGGACGCCGAAGGCGCGTCCGCGATCCTCGATCTGGCGAAGAAGGCCCCCGAAGGTTTCTTCGCCAGTGCCCACATCATCTACGTTCCGGGCAGGACCGGGCAGCAGTTCCAGCCCGCGCTTCGCGCGTTGAACGCCGCCCAATTCTACGAGGGGCCGTCCATCGCCGCTGCACTGCCTCGGCTCAAGCAGACGCTCGCCAATGCGCATATGGGGCTGCGGCTCTATCTTGCCGGCACCGAAGGCCTGATCGGCCAGGCCATGCAGGCGGCGCTGGAAACCGGCATCGACCATTCCTCGATCCAGACCGAGCATCGCGGCTCCTGGGCGCGCCGTGTGCAATGCGTGCACTGCAAGGGCATCACCGAGAACGTCACCACGCAGCCGGTTACCTGCGCGCATTGCGGCCTCCTGCTTCTGGTGCGCGATCACTATTCGCGCCGCCTCGCCGCCTTCCAGGGCGTCTGCATCAATGCCGAGGATCCGAGCGAGATCCCTCAGAAAGAGGAGATTTTCCGGTGAGCGCGGGAACCACGAAATTGAACGTCACCGTAACCGACGTGGTCGCGGTCAACGAACTGGTCAAGCGTTTCCATTTCGAGCGCACCGATGGCGGCGACCTGCCAACCTTTTCCGGCGGTGCCCATGTCGTGGTGGAAATGCGCGACGGCGACAAATCGCGGCTGAACCCCTATTCGCTGATGAGTTCGCCGCTCAACACGCGCGACTACACCATCTCGGTGCGGCGTGACGATTCCGGTCGCGGCGGCTCGCTGTTCATGCACGGCCAGGTCAAGCGCGGCATGGAGATGGTGATCTCCTATCCCGTCAACCTGTTCTCGCTCGATCTGCGCGCGAAAAAGCACGTGCTGCTGGCCGGCGGCATCGGCATCACGCCGTTCATGGCGCAGACCGCGCAGCTTGCCGGTGAAGGCGGCAATTTCGAGCTCCATTACACCTGCCGCACGCCGGCGCTCGCCACCTACGCCGACACTTTGCGCGAACGCTATGGCAAGCGCATCAACATCTATTACGACGACGCCAACGAGCGCCTGCCGCTCGAACGCCTTTTGACCGCGCAGCCGCTCGGTACCCATCTTTATGTCTGCGGCCCCGCCGGCATGATCCGCTGGGTCCGCGAAACGGCGGCCGCGCATGGCTGGCCGGACGAGACCGTGCACTACGAGCACTTTGCCGCCCCGCAGCCGGGCTTGCCCTTCGACGTCACGCTCGCGCTCAGCAGGAAGCAGATACGCGTCGGCGGAGAGCAGAGCCTGCTCGAGGCGATGGAAGCCGCCGGTATCGACCCGCCCTATCTGTGCCGCGGCGGCGTCTGCGGCCAGTGCGAGACCAATGTCGTCTCCCATGACGGCACTTTTAAACACAACGACCACTGGCTGACCGAGGCCGAACACTGCTCGGGCAGGAAGATCATGCCTTGCGTCTCGCGCTTCGAGGGCAAGTCCCTCGTGCTTGAGCGCTAGCGGAACCACAGGGAGGAACCTATGGGCATCAATTTCAGGCAAGAGACGTTCCGCGACGATTTCACTTTCAGGAACAGCCCGGAATTCATCCGGCGGTTTCCCTTCCCCTTCCACGAAGACGCCTACATGTACGCGGTCAACATCGAGCCGCATGTGCAGGGCCCGAAGGACAGCGTTTTTGAAAACCTGATCGATGTCGACGAACACTACGTCGCCGAGATGCGGGACCGCGCCATGGTGCTGGCCGAGGACCCGTTGCGCTGCCAATCGCTGCCGCACATGACGCTGGCCGGCTGGGACCTGCTCGAACTTTTGATGACCGAACAGGCCAAGGGTTATCCCGAGCATTTCTCGCTGACGCGCGAGGGTGACCGCTGGCGCTGGATCAACCGGCCGCTCGGCATCGACGACACCTTCACCTTCGGCGACCTCTCCACCCTGCCCTATGGGCCGATGAATACATCACCCGCCAGAGCCAGGGCGATTTCTGCATTCTCGACCAGCGCGACGGCAATCTTTGGATGGATGCCGGCATGGTCACCACGCAAGCCGACTGGTCGCTCGATTTCGACATCGGCATGAACTTCTTCGAATGGCATGCACCGGTGCCGCTGGCGCATGAAAAAGGCATCTTCACCCGTGCGCTGAAATTCCTCACCAACATCCAGCAAGGCAAGCCGGCGCGGCGGCTGAACTGGACGATGACCATCAATCCGCGCCTCGACACCAGCCCGGAGAACTACCACAAATGGGGCACCGACCGAACGACGGTCACCCCTGAAAACGTCGGTGACAAGGTGCATCTGCGGGTCGAACTGCAGAGCTTCTGGCGCCTGCCGCGCTCCAACGCCCTGGTCTTCCCGATCCGCTGCTATCTCATCAAGATGGACGAGCTGGTAACCCAGCCGAAATGGGCGCGTCGCTTCCACCGCGTGCTGCGCGACCTGCCGCAGCAACTGGTCGACTACAAGGGCCTCACCCGTTATCGGCCGACGGTCATCGAATGGCTGTCGAAATATGATGACGGCGCCCCGACCTCGCCCGGCTTCGGCCCGGACTAGACTTCACCTGTCGGGGCGGAGAACGAGGAGCCGGACCCGCGCTAGTCCTGGTTGGAGCCCTGTCCGTAGGAAATGATCGACAGGTAGCGGATCGGAAGTTTCGTCAGTTCGTCGGGGCCGTGCGGCGCATCGGCGTCGAAGAACAGGCTGTCGCCCGGCAGCATCCGGAACAGGTTGTTGCCGTGGCGATAAACCACTTCACCTTCCAGCATATAGAGGAATTCCATGCCGTCATGCTGGAAGGCCGGGAAGACATCGGAATCTTCCGTCAGCGTGATGAGATAGGGTTCGACCGTCACCCCCGCTGTATTCGAACTGATATAACCGAGCAGGTTGTATTGATGACCGGCGCGGGTGCCGCGGCGTTCGACGTCGACGCCTTCGCCGGCCTTCACGAACACGGCATTGCGCTCTTCCTCGAAACGCCGGAAGAAGGAACTCAACGGCACGCCGAGTGCGCGCGACAACGCCTGCAAAGTCGTCAGCGACGGCGACGTGATGCCGTTCTCGATCTTCGACAGCATGCCGAGTGAAATATTGGTGGTTGCGGCAAGATCGGCGACAGTTATGCCGAGCTTTTTGCGGAAAGCCCGCACCTCGTGACCGATGGCGACTTCCAGAACCTTCTCGCGCGTATCGCGAACCGCATGCGGATCCTGATGCAGCGGAGCCGACTTGGGCTGAACGGAAGCTTTTGCCTTCTTGGAAGCCTTGGTGACGTCACCGCCGCCCTTACCATCCTTGACGGACTTGTCCATTATATACCCCCGCAACTTCGCTGTTCACCATAGGTAAACATATTCACCCTTTGGTTCAAGACCAAAGGATAAGTGCGACGAAGTGCAAGGGGCTTGGGAAAAACCAACCCTCTCGGACCAAAAAGATCAGCTAAGCTTTTTGCGCGATCGACCTCCCTTGACCGGACGCGTGCTCAAACAACGCGATCGGGAACAGTCCCGCCGGCGAAGAAAGCGGTGATGTTATCCACCACCTTCATGCCCATGGCGACACGGGTTTCTTCCGTGGCGCTGCCCAGATGCGGCAACAATACGGTGTTTTCCAGCCGGATCAGCCGCTCCGGAACCTGGGGTTCTTGCGCAAACACGTCGAGCCCGGCGCCGGCGATCGCATGACGCTCCAGCGCATCGGCAAGCGCGTTTTCATCCACCACGTCGCCGCGCGCCGTGTTGATGAGGAACGCGCTTTTTTTCATGCGCGCCAGCCGATCCGCATTGATCAGGCTGCGGTTCTCCGCACCGCCCGGGCAATGCAGCGAGACGAAGTCGGCCTGCTCGAGCACATCCTCGATCGACAGCAGTTGCACCGCGCCCAGCGCCCGCGTCTCCTCGTCATCGACACGCGAGCGGTTGAAGAAGATCACCTTCATGCCGAACCCAAAATGCGCGCGGCGGGCCATTGCCTTGCCGATCCGCCCCATGCCGATGATGCCGATCGTCTTGCCGGTCACCTTGGCGCCGATCATGTGGGTCGGGCACCAGCCCTTCCATTCGCCGGCGCGAAGCTGGCGTTCGCCCTCGCCGGTGCGGCGGGCAACGGATAACAAAAGGCTCATCGCGATATCGGCTGTGCAGTCGGTCAACACACCCGGCGTGTTGGTCACGACGATGCCACGCCGTTTCGCCGCCTCGACGTCGATATGGCTGAAGCCGACGCCGAAATTGCCGATGATCCTGGTGCGCGGCTGCTCCTCGGGGAAAACCTCCGCCGGCAGTCTGTCGCTGACGGTCGGCAGCACGGCGTCGAAATTCAGCAGCGCCGCCTTGAGCTGGGTCGCCGTGAACGGAATGTCGCCCGCATTGAGCGTGGTGTCGAAGCGCTCGGCGAGCACCTGTTCGACAGCGGCCGGCCACTTCCGGGTCACGATCACGCGTGGCTTCATCGATTGCTCCTCCAGGACACGGTATCGGGGCAGTGCCGTGGGCCGGCGCCGCCCCGATTGGATATTGCGTCAACCTGTTTAAGCGGCTTTGCGCTGCTCTGCCAGCACGCCGGCCACGGTCGGCCCGAAGGAAGCCGGCGTTGCCACGATGGTGACACCGGCGTCACGCAGGATTTCCACCTTCTCCTGCGCGGATTCGCCGAAGGCCGAGATGATGGCGCCGGCGTGGCCCATGCGTTTTCCCTTCGGTGCCGACAGGCCGGCGATGTAGGCGATCAGCGGCTTCTTCATGTTGGTCTTGGCCCATTCGGCGGCTTCCGCCTCCTGCGGCCCGCCGATTTCGCCGATCATCACCACCGCGTCCGTCTCATCGTCCTTCTCGAACAGTTCGAGAATGTCCTTGAACGACGAGCCGTTGATCGGATCGCCGCCGATGCCGACGCTGGTCGACACGCCGATGCCGAGCGCCTTCATCTGCGAGGCGGCTTCGTAGCCCAGCGTACCGGAGCGACCGACGATGCCGACGCGGCCCGGCAGATAGATGGAACCGGGCATGATCCCCATCAGCGCCTGTCCGGGCGTGATGACGCCGGCGCAGTTCGGGCCGATCAGCGTCATGCGGTCCTCGCGGCGGTAGCGCAGCATGTAGCGCTTCACCCGCATCATGTCCTGCGAGGGGATGCCGTCGGTAATGCAGACGCAAAGCTTGATGCCGGCATCGGCCGCTTCCATGATCGAGTCGGCCGCGAAGGGCGGCGGCACGAAGACGATGCTGGCCTCCGCGCCGGTCTCGCGCACCGCACCCTTGACCGTGTTGAAAACCGGAATGCCCTGTTGCGACTGGCCACCCTTGCCGGGCGTGACGCCGCCGACGACATTGGTGCCGTAGCGTTTCATGTCCTCGGCGTGGAAGGAGCCGATCTTGCCGGTCAGGCCCTGGACGATGACTTTCGTATTGCGATTGAGCAGAACTGACATCTGGTCCTCCCTCAGCTGGCTTTCTTGAGCGTCGACTGGCGCATCGCGGCGACCGCCTTTTCAGCGGCTTCCGCAAGCGTTTCGGCCACGATGATGGTTTGGCCCGAAGCGCTGAGAATACGGCGGCCTTCCTCGACATTGGTGCCGGCAAGCCGCACCACCAGAGGCACATTGACCCCCACTTCTGTCATGGCCTTGAGCACGCCCTCGGCCACCCAGTCGCAGCGGTTGATGCCGGCGAAGATGTTGACGAGAATGGCCTCGACATTCTTGTCGGCGAGCACCGCGCGGAACGCCTTGGCCACCCGCTCCGGCGAAGCGCCGCCGCCGATATCGAGGAAGTTCGCGGGCTCGCCGCCGGCGATCTTGATCATGTCCATCGTCGCCATCGCCAGCCCGGCGCCATTGATGATGCAGCCGATATTGCCGTCGAGGCCGACATAGGAGAGACCGCGGTCGCTGGCGAAGGTTTCGCGCGGGTCTTCCTGCGATTTGTCGCGCAGTTCCGAAATCTCCGGCCGGCGGAACAGCGCGTTCTCGTCGAACGACATCTTGGCATCCAGCGCCATCAGATTGCCTTCGCGGGTCACCGCGAGCGGATTGATCTCCAGCATCGAGGCGTCATAGTCGCGAAACACCTGGTAGCAGCCCATGATGGTGTCGGTCGCCTTGCCGATCAGGCTGTTTTCCAGCCCCAGCCCGAAGGCGATCTCGCGCGCCTGGAACTGCTGCATGCCGACACCCGGGTCGACGGTGGCGCGGATGATGGAATCCGGCTGCCGCTCGGCGATCTCCTCGATCTCCATGCCACCGGAGGCCGACGCCACGATCATCACGCGCTCGGCCTTCCGGTCGAGCACGAAGCCGAGATAGATCTCCTGGCGGATATCGACGGTTTCCTCGATGTAGAGACGCGACACCAATTTGCCGCGCGGCCCGGTCTGATGCGTCACCAGCTTGCGGCCGAGCATGGTTTCGGCGGCATCGGACACTTCCTTGTCGGACTTGCAGATGCGGATGCCGCCGGCCTTGCCGCGCGCGCCGGAATGGATCTGCGCCTTCACCACCCATTTGTCGCCGCCGATCTCGCGGGTGCGGTAGGCGGCTTGTTCGGGACTGTAGGCCAGCCCGCCACGCGGAATGTGGACGGAGTGGCGCGAAAGCAGTTCCTTGGCCTGATATTCGTGAATGTCCATGTCGAACTCCCTCTTAGTTCGGCAGCGCCTGGCGCGAACGCGCCGACTGCTCGATTGCTTCGTGCGTCACCAGCACATTGCGGGCCATGCGTTCGGAGGCGGCATCGATCATCTTGCCGTCGAGCGCGGCCGCACCCTTGCCCTGTTCTTCCGCCTCCTTCAGCACTTCGATGATGCGGCGGGCGCGAGTGACTTCCTTCTCCGGCGGCGAGAACACCGCATTGGCGAGTTCGATCTGCGAAGGATGGATGGCCCATTTGCCCTCGATGCCCAGCGCCGCCGCCCGGCGGGCGGCCGCGATGTAGCCGTCCGGATCGGAGAAATCGCCGAACGGACCGTCGATGGCGCGAAGACCGTAGGCCCGGCAGGCGACCGTCATGCGCGACAGCGCAAAATGCCATTGGTCGCCGGGATAGTCGGGATTGAGACCGCCGATATTGACCGTGCGCGCCTTGCAGCTCGCCGCATAGTCGGCGACACCGAAATGCAGCGCCTCCAGCCGGCTTCCGAAGGCGGCGATCGCCTCGACATTGGCCATGCCGAGTGCCGTCTCGATCAGGGCTTCGAGGCCGACGCGTGTCTTGTAGCCCTTGGCCATCTCGATCTGGTTGACCATCGCCTCGACCATGTAGAGATCGGCCGGCACACCGACCTTCGGCACCAGGATCGTATCCAGCCGGTCGCCGGCCTGTTCCATGATGTCGACGACGTCGCGATACATGTAGTGGGTGTCGAGGCCGTTGATGCGCACCGACACGGTCTTGCCCTTGGCGCGCCAATCGATGTCGTTCAGCGCCTCGATGATGTTCTTGCGCGCGCGCTCCTTGTCGGGCGGCGCCACGGCATCCTCGATATCGAGGAAGATGAAGTCGGCGGCGCTCGACGCCGCCTTCGTGATCATGTCCGGATTGGAACCCGGGACCGCAAGCTCGGAGCGCTGCAGCCGCAGCTTGCGCAGATGGTTGATGGTGTGGCTCATGCCGGCTCTCCCCGCGCTCTGCTCAAGCGGCCTTGGCGACGGCGACCGGCCCGGCCAGCCGGAAGTGCTCGAGCGCGGCGCCGACGCCGGAACCCGGCGCCAGCTTCACGCCACAGTCACGCAGCGCCATTTCCGCCGCCGAGAGAGCGCCGCACACCATCACCTCGTTCAACCAGCCGAGATGGCCGATGCGGAACACCTTGCCCGCCACCTTGTTCAGGCCGACGCCAAGCGACGTCTGGTACTTGTGGTATGCGCGCTTGACGACTTCCGCGCTGTCGATGCCTTCCGGCACATGGATGGCGCTCACCGTGTCGGAATGCCATTTGCGCTCCTTGGCGCAGAGCTTCAGCCCCCAGGCATCGACCGCCTTGCGCACGCCTTCCGCGAGATGGTGATGACGGGCGAAGATCGCCTCCAGCCCTTCGGCCTCGATGAGATCGAGCGAGACGCGCAGGCCGCGCAACAGTTGCGTCGCCGGCGTGTAGGGGAAAAAGCCGTTGTCGTTGTTGCGGATCATGTCATCGAAGGAGAAATAGCAGCGGCGGCCCTTTGCGGTCTTGGCCGCTTCAAGTGCCTTCTGGCTGACCGAGAGGAACCCCAGGCCGGCCGGCAGCATGAAACCTTTCTGCGAGCCCGAGACGGCGCAGTCGACGCCCCACTCGTCCTGGCGGAAATCGATCGAGCCAATCGACGAGACACCGTCGACGAAGAGCAGCGCCGGATGGTTTGCCGCATCCAACCCCTTGCGCACGCCGGCGACATCGCTGGTCACGCCGGTCGCCGTCTCGTTATGCGTGCAGAACACCGCCTTGATACGGTGCTCCTTGTCCGCCGCGAGTCGCTCCGCATAGATCTCGACCGGCACGCCGGTGCCCCATTCGGTGTCGATGACGTCGACCTCGAGGCCGAGCCGCTCGGCCATGTCGACCCACAGATGCGAGAACTGGCCGAAACGCGACATCAGCACGCGGTCGCCAGGGCTGAGCGTGTTGGTCATCGCTGATTCCCAGGCGCCGGTGCCCGACGACGGGTAGATGAAGACGCGGCCGCTTTCGTTCTTGAACACCCGCTTCAACCCGGCGAACAGGCCAAGCGTCAGCTCGGGAAAGGTCGAGGCGCGCATATCCTCCATCGGCAGGTTCATGGCCTGCCGGACCTGCTCCGGAATGTTTGTCGGCCCTGGGATGAAGAGATGCGTGAAACCAGCCATGATGATCCTCCCGATCTGTCTGCGCCAACCCTTGCCAAGGCCGGCGGGCAATTCGGCGGGCTCCGCCGTGGGAAGAATAATCTTTTCCTGCCGCGCCTCTCACAACACCTGCCAAGGTGGAACCTTCCACCATCTAGCGTCGGCACAAACCTGCCTGCCGGGTAGGCCAAGCCCCTACCCGGATAGGCCGAACGCCACCCGGAACGCCGGCGATGCGAAGACAACGAAAAACGGCGGACCAAGGCCCGCCGTTCATCATGCTCGGAAAGCGCGAGATCGCTTAATCGATGTCGAAGGACACGCCCTGCGCCAGCGGCAGTGCCTTGGAATAATTCACCGTGTTGGTAGCGCGGCGCATATAGGCCTTCCAGGCGTCCGAGCCGCTCTCGCGACCGCCGCCGGTTTCCTTCTCGCCACCGAACGCACCGCCGATTTCGGCGCCGGAGGTGCCGATATTGACGTTGGCGATGCCGCAGTCGGAACCGTCGGCGCTGAGGAAGCGTTCCGATTCCTGCAGGTCGCGCGTGAAGATCGACGACGACAGGCCCGCGCCCACCGCATTGTGCAGGTCGAGCACCTGGTCGAAGTCGGAATATTTCATCACATAGAGGATCGGCGCGAAGGTCTCTTCCAGAACCGGGCCGGCCTGCTTCGGCATCTCGACCAGCGCCGGACGCACATAATAGGCATCCTTATGGCCGTTCTCGACGCGAGCGCCGCCGGTGATCTTGCCGCCATGCTCGCCGGCTTCCTTCAGTGCCTTCTGCATGCCGTCGAACGCCATCTTGTCGATCAGCGGGCCGACCAGCGACGAGGTTTCCAGCGGATTGCCGACCGAAACGCTCTCATAAGCCTTCTTCAGGCGCGGCACGAGCTGGTCATAGACGCTCTCATGCACGAACAGGCGGCGCAGCGTGGTGCAGCGCTGGCCGGCGGTGCCCATGGCGCCGAAGGCGATGGCGCGCAGCGCCATGTCGAGATCGGCCGACGGGCAGACGATGCCGGCATTGTTGCCGCCGAGTTCAAGCACGGCGCGCGCGAAACGCTTGGCCAGCCGCGGGCCGACCTCGCGACCCATGCGGGTCGAGCCGGTGGCCGAAACCAGCGCCACCTTGGGATTGTCGACCAGCACTTCGCCGATGCCGCGCTCACCGATCAGCACCGGTGCCAGATTGGCCGGCGCATCAGTGCCGAAGCGCTTGACGGCGCGTGCGAAGATCGCCTCGCAGGCGAGCGCGGTCAGCGGCGTCTTTTCGGACGGCTTCCACACCACGGAGTCGCCGCAAACCAGCGCCAGCGCCGCGTTCCACGACCACACGGCGACCGGGAAGTTAAAGGCCGAGATGACGCCGACGACGCCGAGCGGATGCCAGGTCTCCATCATGCGGTGGCCGGGGCGCTCGGTGGCGATGGTCAGGCCGTAGAGCTGGCGCGACAGGCCGACGGCGAAATCGCAGATG
>Ga0164290_1001992_pt1 | contig 19079 bp, 18 predicted proteins | sample Micstemetagenome_FD_108782 | JGI IMG/M metagenome (GOLD analysis project Ga0164290, IMG submission 108782) | Contaminated culture microbial community from soil near Moab, Utah, USA - Microcoleus steenstrupii SON62 (Illumina Assembly) | ecosystem: Environmental > Terrestrial > Soil > Soil crust... | reverse complement strand
TCGGCCTCATCCTGGCGGTGATCGTCGGCTCCGTCATTCTTGTGCCGATTCTGGGCGCGCTGCTCGCCAACGTTCCGGGGCTCACCCCGGCGGTCAAGGGCGAGAAGCTGCGCTTGGTGATCTTCGCCGTGACTCTGATCGTGCTCATGCTGCTTCGGCCGCAAGGCATCTTCGGTCATCACGAGTTCTCTTGGAGCTTCGTCCAGCGCCTCCTCGGCAACAAGCGAGCCCCGCGAACGGAGGTGGCCGCTTGAGCCTGCTAAAGCTCGATCAGGCGACGATCCGCTTCGGTGGTCTCGTCGCGGTCAACAGCGTCTCGTTCGAGATCAACAAGGGAGATCTGTTCGGGCTCATCGGTCCGAATGGCGCCGGCAAGACGACGTGCTTCAACCTGATCACGGGCGTCTACAAGCCAACCAGCGGATCCATCCGGCTCGGCGGCCGCGAGATCGCCGGCACTCCGGCCAACAAGATCGCGCGGCTGGGCATCGCCCGAACGTTCCAGAACATCCGGCTCTTCAAGTCGCTCTCCGTGCTGGAGAACGTGGTCGTCGGGGGCTTCCTCCGGCACCGCTCCTCCCTGCTGAGTGCCGTCGGCTACCTGCCCCCGGCTATCAAGGAGACGGAGCGGCTGCGAGAGGACGCGATGCGCCTTCTCAAGGTCGTCAACCTGGATCAGGTTGCGAACGTTCGGAGCGCGGATCTCTCCTACGGCATGCAGCGGCGACTTGAAATCGCCCGCGCGATGGCCACTCAGCCTCAGCTTCTGCTGCTGGACGAGCCCGCCGCCGGCATGAACCCGCAGGAGAAGGAGGAGCTCAACGCGATGGTCCGCAAGATTCGCGATGAGCACGGGATGACGGTTCTCCTCATCGAGCATGACATGCGCTTTGTCATGTCGCTCTGCGAGCGAATCGTGGTGCTCGACCACGGGGAAGAAATCGCCCAAGGCAAGCCCGATGCCATTCGGAACGATCCAAAGGTGATCGCGGCTTACCTCGGCGAAGCCGTTTAAGCGCGAGACTCATTGGCTCCCCGCAACCGGCGGGGAGCCATCCTTCTTTGTATGCCCGTGGATTGTCCGGGTATACACCCCGCAAGAATGCGGATGATGTTAAGCGCGGCCCTCTTTCTCGCCGCTTGGCCTGTCGGCGAGTCGGGTGCCGAGCGAAAGCCTGCCATCACTCTGAAATCGGTGCGGGGTGCCACTCTGGAGTTGGCCGACCGGCGCCTGATCGTCGGCACCCGTGACGGCGCGATCGTTGGCTTCGACTCGTCCACCGGTGGGCAGCTGTTCGCAAGCGGACCGACGGGCCAGCCGGTGACTGACATCGTCACCCTTCGTGGCCGTCCCTACTGGATCGATGACGTGGGAACGACCCTCCGATGCCTGGTGGATTCGAAGCTGACCGTCAGCTTCCCCGCGACCGAGATCGGTCTGCGCGAACCCATCCGGCGCCTCGGCTCCTGGCAGGGCAAGATCGTCCTTCACTCCGATTCCGGCATCCGCTTCTTCGATCCGGTCACGAATGAGGGACTCTCCTGTCGTGAAGTCCTTCCCCTCGCGGTCGCCAAGGTGGTCGAACAAGGTCCGATGATCTGCTCGTCGGACGGGAAGTCCGGGCTTCTAGTCTCAGTCCGCCGCTATGGACGGCGCAACAAGCCCGAAGTCGCCGGCGCAACGGCAGACATCGCGATGCTGACGGCCTACAGTTTCGCCAGCGACGGCACGCACCGCCTGCTTGGCTCGTACTGCGCCTCACTCGTGGCCTTTCGCGACGCCGCCGGTCCGATGGTGCAGATTCAGCAGGGCAAGCGGCTGATCGAGAATCCATACGGCACCGCCGACGTATCCCACTTAATGGTCGGCCCAGAGGGGGTCGTCGCGCTTGGAAAAGACTCTGCGCTCATCATCCCGTTCTATAAGGACAACTGGATGCCGAACCACATCCGCACGGCTCGAGCTCCGGATTACGCCCCGGCGATGTCGTACCATGGGTCGCACCTCTGGTGGGGCGACGGCAACCGGATCGTAGAATCCAGCCTTGAAGACGGATCCGCCGAGGTGTACCATCCGCTGGAAGAACGCGGCCAGGTTCGCGCCATCGTCGGGGACGAGGCCGGTGCTTTTGTACTGACCGACAACGGCGTCGTTCGCGTGAAGTCGGGTGCAAAGGTGCCCGCCCCCGGTTACGTCCGGTATGACCTGAACGACCTCTCTTCCGCATCCATGTCTCAAAGGCGGGCCGCCGAGGTTCTCCGCGCGGCCACCTCCCTTCCTGCGGCCAAGAGGCAAACCCTTCGAACGGTCGAAGGGTTGCGAAGCTTCTTCAAGGCGAAGCGCCTGAGACTCAGGCGGCAGGCACTTCGCGACCAGCAGCTCGGCGAACTGCAGGTCGGTGACCTGATCTCGACGCGAGGATCTTCGTCGGTTTACATCGGCGAGGGGAAGACGCTCGACTTCTCGCGGGCCGGATCGGCGCCATCTCCTCTCTCCCTTTCGCCGGAGACCACCTTGGTCCGAGTCCTCGATCCCTTGTCCGCGCTAGACGCTTCCGCGTTTCGGCTCGGTCGCGGCCATCTGCTGGCCGGTCTCTTCCACATCGGGATCGGCAGCCCAAACCCCGCGCTTGGTCACGATCTCTTCGTCACTTGGGACTCTGAGAGCCCGCTCGATGGTCCCGTCACGCCTCGGCAGCAGCGACTCGCCTCCATGCTGGAAGGCTGGATCGGCGTCCCGTACCGATGGGGTGGACAGACGCTGGACGGGACCGATTGCTCGGGTCTCGTCATCTCGCTCTTCCAGCAGCTCGGCATCGCGCTTCCCCGCCACAGTCAAGACATTGGGCGCGCGGCCATTGGCGAAGTGGTCTACGACCAATTGCGGTTCGGAGACGTACTGGTCTTCCCTAGGCCAAAGCACTGCGCCATTTACGTTGGCGATGGCCAAGTCATCGAAGCCATCTCCGGCGGTGTCCAGTTCAGCACCCTTCGCCGCTTCGACCGAGCGATCGTCCGCCGATTTCTTGCCGGCGCCAATGATGATGAATACGCACGACAGCGGCTTTAGCATGCGCCTTGAGAATGAACTGCACCTACGAGGATCCCATGCCCCTTGCTATGACCGCCTTCCTCGCACTTGGCCTGAGCACGCCAGCTGCCACGCCAAACCAGACGAGCGTCGCGACCAGCGGTCGCTGTGGCTTTCGGCTCCCCAGGAATTGCAGCCGGAAACCCAGATTCGAGTGGTCATGCTGACCAAGGACAGAGGGGCGGTGCACAAGTGGCTCGACAGCCACTTGCCGCTCAAAACGGACCGCGTCGACGCCGGCGATGATGAAGTCGGCGTCATCGCCGGTCCGAGTGCGTTCGAGGGACGGCCCAGGGGCTTGTATCCTCTGGCCAAGGAGCTTTGGGGACGGTTCCTCGATAAGCCTGTTCCCACGCTAAGGGGCATCGGAAGCGGGTAGAGCGAAGATGCTCAGGGTCAGATTTGGCTTGTGCCTCTCAACCCCCGTGGCGATTATCGATTACTGATCGCGCTTCCCCGACCTGGACTCGAGCTCTCGGCTTACCTCCCCCACCTGGCGCAGAACATCATGCTGCAAGCCTTCGGACGGAACGACGAACGGTTCACTCTGCGCATGCCCCGCTTCGCCTTATCAGACAACCGAAGCCTTACGACATCGCTGGGCTTGCACAAGCTCACCGATGCCAAAGTCAGCGCCGTCGGCCGAGCCTTTCTCTCGACTGACACGCCGCACACCCTCGTGAAGCCAACGGGTGGAGGTGTCGGGAGTGGCATCGTCACCTTTGGTGTCTTCAGTCGAACGCCCGTCGACACGAGCGGCATGAGGATGCCACGTGGTCGAGGGGGGTCTGGTACCGCTACTCAGTCGGCCAAGATCAACCATATGGTAGTCGATCGCCCCTTCTTCGCCAGCATTGTTGACGCTCGGCGTGGAGTCATCTTGATGGCAGGAGCGGTATATGAACTGCCCAGCCAACCCGATCAGGGTAAGTAAAAAGAGTCCGGCTCCGAGCAGTGCTCGGAGCCGGACTCTAACTCACGTCCCATTGACCGACTAGAACTTGACCGTCTTCAGTGCGGTCTGCACGATCTTCTCCACCGAGGGAAGCACGTACAGCTCGAGCGGCTTCACCCACGGCACCGGAGTGTCGAGGCGCGTGATGCGCGCAGGCGGCGCATCGAGGAGGTGGAACGCGTTCTGGCTGATACGCGCCACGATCTCCCCTGCGAAACCGCAGGTCATCGGAGCCTCGTTGACGACCACGACACGATTCGTCTTCGCCAACGAGGCGTAGATCGTCTCCTCATCGAGCGGCACGAGCGATCGGATGTCGATGACTTCCGCGCTGACTCCGAGCTTCTCCAACTCCGTAGCCGCGCTCAGACAGTGGTAGACGTTCTGGCCATAGCTGACGAAGGTGATGTCGGTGCCTTCTCGGCGAACGGCGGCCTTGCCGAGCGGAACGATGTAGTCCCCTTCAGGAAGCACCTCTTCGATCTCTCGCTTTCGGTAGAGCTCTTTGATCTCGTAAAAGATCACCGGGTTGCCGTCGCGGAGAGCGGCCTTCATCATGCCCTTCGCATCGTACGGCGTGCTCGGGCAGACGACCTTGAGACCAGGCGAGTTGCAGAACCACGCCTCATTCATCTGGCTGTGGTACAGCGCGCCGCCACCGTAGGCTCCCGCCGGACCGCGCACCACGACCGGCAGGTTCACTTCGCCCGCGGTTCGGTAGTGGTACGTCGCCATCATGTTGACGATCTGGTCGAAACCGGTGGAGATGAAGTCGATGAACTGCATCTCGGCCATCACGGTCTTGCCGTTGAGGGCCATGCCGACCGACGTGCCCACGATGGCTCCCTCGGAGATCGGCGCATCGATCACCCGATCGCGACCGAATCGGCCGAGCAGGCCCTCGGTCACGCCGAACGCGCCGCCGAGGATGCCGATGTCTTCGCCCTGACAAATCATGTCGGGGTTCCGCTCCATCTCCTCTGCCAGCGCCTCCTTGAGTGCGGTCAGGTAGTTCTTCTTCACTGCCGTCGGCTGGCCTTCGCTAGCGTTGGGGTTCGTCGCAACCGCGCTCACAGGTTGTTCTCCTTGAAGACCCACATCGCACCCTCTTCCGCAGCCGGAAGCGGCGACTTCATGGCGAACTGAATGCCTTCGTTCAGGTACTCGACGACCTCCGGCGGGAAGTCTTCGTTCGTAGCTTCGCCGGCGCTCTTGCCTTCGGCGAGATACTGACCCGCCTCGGCTTCGCTGAGATAGCCAAGCTCGACGAGGGCGCGTCGGCACATCGCGATCGGATCGCGAGCTCGTCCACGCTCGACCTCTTCCTGCGGGCGGTACTTGGCCGCGCGGTCGTCGTCGTGGTCGCCGTGGCCGTAGGCGCGGAAGGTCTTGCACTCGACGATGCTCGGACCGTTGCCGGCTCGCGCATGCTCGATTGCCTGCATGACCTTGTCGTACACATCGAAAACGTCTTGGCCGTCGGCGATGTATCCGGGGATCCCAAAGCCGTCGGCCCGCCGGGCGAAGTCCTCTTGCGAGTACTCCAGCGTCGTCGGCGTGCCGTACGCCCACTGGTTGTTCTCGATGATCGTGATCACCGGGAGCTTGTGGACGGCGGCGTAATTGATGGCTTCGTGGAAAATGCCCTGCGCGGTCGAGCCCTCACCGTTGTAGGTGAGACAGACGGCGTCGCCGCCGTTCAGTCGGTCGGCGTACATCGCACCCGCCGCGACCGGAATGGTGCCGGCCAGCATGGATGTCGAGTGGATGATCCGCTTGCTCTTGCTGCCGATGTGCGACCAGTTGTCGCGCGCCCGGCCAGGAGAGTCGGCCTTGCCCCACACCTGGGCGCACACCTCTTGGATGCTCATTCCGACGCGGTCCGGATTGCGCCAGTCGAACTTCGCGTCCTTCAGGAAGAACGCCGGCATGTCGCGGTGGATCGGGGAGATCCAGTCCGTCGGCTTGAGGCCGAAGAGGGATCCGACGAGAATCGCCTCCTGATTGTGGGACGAGTAAAGGGTTCCTCGAAGCTGCCCGCGCTTCTTCTCCTTGATCAGACGCACGTCGAAATAACGCGCGAGGTAGAGCTGCCGGAATATCTCCAAGCAATCTTCTTTGGTCAGGAGGTCCCGCGGACGTTGGTTCGCGGTTTCGGAGGCGGTTTCGGTCTTCTCGGCCGTCGCAGAATTTCGGCTCAAAGGCATGGTTCTCCGTTAAGAGTGATGGCGGTCAGGTTACCCTACGGAAAACCGAGGACCCCCATTCGCAGCGTAGGGCGAGTCCGGTTTGCGGACCCGCCCTACCATTGGACGACTGAGGGGCTACTTAGCGTTACGGTTAAGGAACGCGAAGAACATGTGCTTGCCGCCGTAGCCGACCAGCTTGTCGATGATCTGGCCGTTCTTGTCCAGAACGAGCTGCATCGGAATGCTGCTGGCCTCGAACTGCTGGGCCAATCCCTTCTGAACGTCGACGTCGATCTTGCAGAACACGTACTTCTTGCCGAGCTGCTTGAACTCCTCGGTGTTGAAGCACTCGCGCTCGAGCATCTTGCACGGTCCGCACCAGTCGGCCATGAAGTCGACGAAGATGCGACGGTTGCTGCTGGCGGCGACCTTCATGGCCTCCTCGAGATTCGTGAACCACTTGGTCGACTGCATCTCCTCGAGGGTCACCTCGCGGGCATCGCCAGGGGCACTGAATGTGAACGCGTCCGCCTTCGGCTCAGAGTTCAACAGGAGCGACTTAGTGTCGATAATCGTCGTGACCTTGCCGCGCGGGTCGTTGAGGTCGATCTGCGACTTGCGAGCCACGCTGTCGGACGTGTCGAGGAAGTAGGTCACGACCTTCTTTCCGCCCGTTGCCGTCGTTTCAACCGCGTTGAGGGTCGCGCCCTTGAGGGTTCGCGTCCCCAGCGCCTTCGCCGTCGCCGGCTTGATCGCCGCGGCGTCGAAGAACGGCGAGAACAGGTTCGTCTCGTCCGACGCGAACAGCGACTTCAGGTCGGCTTCGGTCTGGGGACGCTTGAAGTAAGTCTTCGCAACCTTGTCGTAGGTCGTGATCTCCTTGCCGTCGGCGACGACGATTTGCGTCGGAGTCTCCAGTCGAGCGAGGTTCGGCTTCTTCAGCGTCAGGCTGTAGTTCTCGGAGGCCGAGCCGATCGTTTGTACGGAGTAGTTGGAGCTGACCGACTTTGCGTCGTTCAGCGACTTCACGAAGTTGGCGACGAGGGACGAGCCGTTCGTCTGGGCAAAGGCGACCGCGGTCACCGCGACCAGGGCTAGGAATCCAAGGGTCTTCCGCATCTGAATCTCCTCCAAAGAGAGCTCAAGGACTATAGGCAGTGTAGCTCAGGAACGTCACAACGCTGCACAATCCTAACACCCCGCCATGGATCGAACCAAGACCCTCGCGATCCTCCTCGCGCTCGTGGCCGTGCACATCGTGCTTGCGGCCCTTTACGCGTCGAGCACCCCTTACCGGCAAGCCGGAATTTTGCTCACCCAACGCGGGCCCGACGGAGGGCCCGGACGCGCGAACGACATCGGCGCGCCAGACGAGCGCCAGCACGTCAACTACGTGGCACGCCTCAATCGCGGCGAGGGGATTCCGGTGTTCGATCCGAAGGACCCCAACCTCTACGAGACGTACCAGAGCCACCAGCCCCCGGCGTACTACTTCATCTCGACCGCCTGGTCCAAGCTCACGGGCATCACGAATCTAGAGGAAGCGGACCAAGGCCTCAGGCTGCGGGCCCTCAACGTGATCCTCGGATCGATCACGGTCGCCGGCACCTTCTTTCTGGCCTGGTGGGCGTTCCGCCGCGAGGAAGTCGCGTTGCTCGCCACCGCGATCGTCGCTCTCCTGCCGATGAACGCCGCCCTAAGCGGCGCAGTGAGCAACGACCCGCTCCTGATCGCTCTGTGCACCTGGACGCTCGCGCTTGCGGTCCGCGGTATGACCACTGGCTGGACCAACAAACTGGCCATTGGCGTAGGGCTCCTCACGGCGACGGCGATCCTGACCAAGACCACGGGCGTCGCCCTTCTGCCGATCCTTCTGCTCGCCGCCTTCGCCAACCGCGAGTTCCGGCCGAAGCCGATGCAGTTCGCTTTGGTCTTGGTGCCGATCCTGCTGCTGGTGACGCCATGGTGGGTGCGAAACCTCCAGCTATACGGAGATCCGCTCGCGATCGGCGCCTTCAATCAGGCGTTCGTGGGCTCTCCCCAGGCAAGCGCCTTCATTCAGGGGCTCGGCGCGTCGACGTACTGGCTCGAGATGGTCGCCTGGTGGACGGCCCGCTCCTTCGTCGGCGTGTTCGGCTACATGGACATCTGGATGACGAACACGGGCACCCAGTCCGGGCAGAGCACCCTCTACGGCGTGATCCTCGTGCTGATGCTCGTCGGCTTCGTCGGCTGGTTGCTCCGGCGCAAGGAGGAGGCGAGCGTTCGATCCCAATCTCTGTTGATGAGTGTGTTCGCCTTCATCGTCTTGGCACTCTTCCTGCGCTTCAATGCCCAGTACTTCCAGGCTCAGGCGCGGTACCTCTTCCCCGCCCTCGGCGCGATCGCGAGCCTGGTGGCCTACGGTTACCTCCACGCCGGGCGGAGGAACTTGCTCGCGCTCGGCGCGGGGCTGCTCGTCCTGCTGCTCGTCGCGTCCAACGCGCTGGCCCTCACTCGACTTCCTGCGGAGTTTGCCAAACGAACTGGCGTCGTCACTCCCGCACCCTGAACCGGAGCCGGTAGAGTGAGCGCCACGACCGGGTAGGCGTAACGACGGACCGCGTACCTGCGTCCAAGGAGTTGGAGTGGTGTCGGCATTATTCGATCGCACGAAGCAAGCAGCATTCGACGAGGACCTAGTCCTCGTCGAGCGCTTCCTTGCGGGCGACGGATCCGCCTTCGAGGGCCTCTACACGAAGTACTACGAGAAGGTGCTGACGATCGCGCGAGGCGTCCTGATGGACTCCGACGAGGCCGCGGACGCGGTCCAGGAAATCTTCACCCTCGTCTACCGCAACCTGCACCGCTTCGATCGCCGGGCGCGCTTCTCCACTTGGCTGTTCCGCATCGCGGTCAATCGGAGCATCCAGCAGGCCCGCCGATTCCGCTACCGCAGCCGCACCGTAGAGCTCACCGAAGCGCTTGACCGCCCGTCGCCGGCCGAGGAAGAGGTCCACATCGACCCGAAGGTCGAGCAGACCATGGCCAAGCTCTCGCCCAACGACCGGGCGCTCCTCGTGCTCTTCTACTGGGAGGAGCTCTCCCTGAACGAGATCGCCGATTCGCTCGGCTGCAACATCAACGCCGCAAAGACTCGGCTCTACCGAGCTCGCGAGCGTTTCCGCGTGCTGTATGAGGAGTCCGAATGAGCCAGAACCGCATTCCACCGGAACTGGACGGTCTCATGTGGACGCTGGCCGAGGAGCAGAACGAGAATGCGATCACCGAGTTCGAGCGCCGTTACCCGAATTTCAGGGCCGAGCTGCTTCGTCGCCGCCGCATGGTGGACGGCCTACGGGCAAGCCGCGTCGGCGTAGCTCCGGTCGAGACGCCGCGCGTGCCCAAGTTCTCCCCCCGGGAGACCCGCCCGGCACCCGTTCCAAGTCGCTCGCTCGCCATCGTCGGCGGCCTCGTTGTTGCGGCCCTGGCGGTCGCCGCCTACACGGCAACGATCATCCTCTCCGGCGAGCCGACAGCGACGGCTCCGATCGTCGCGAACCAGAGTCCGCGGACCGACGTTACGACGACGGAGCCGCAGCCGCCGATCGTCGCCCCGGAAAACGCTCCTCAGGCACCGCAACAGGACGTGCCGCGCGCCGACCCGCCGGCGGCTCCCGAGCCGAGATGGGCCAAGCCGCAGTCGCTCCACGTCAAGCGAGCAGGACTTGTCGAGACGCTGCGGCTTCTTGGCGCTCAAGCGGGCCTGAGGGTGGAAATTGCCCCGGGAATGCCGAACCCGGAGATCGGAGTCGACTACGACGACATGAGCGCAATCGACATCCTGCAGGACCTCGGCCGCCAGCATGGATTCACGCCCTTCGATCAGGGGGATGGGACCGTCGTCATCTACCCGGCCGTCGAGCAACCGCAAAATCCGACCTCTCGCATCGGAGGCTGAGCTATAGCGGTGTAAACCGCATCACTCACGTAAACCGTTCAAACCCGGTAACCCGTTGCTATACTGACCTTGGGAACATCGGAGTTTTGCCATGCCTAGGGTCCAGCGCGCCTCGGACATTATCGAGATCATCTCGGAAAAAGCCTTCTTCTTCGGAATCGCGGGAGTAGCCGGTATCGGCCTCGGCGCGGTCTTTCTCTACTACCGAGGAAGCGGCATGTTCGTGCCTCTCGGATCGATCCTCGAGGTGATCGGCGTCGGCTGCCTTGGCTACGCCGGTTACACGGCGCTTCAGACGCGTAAGGTAACCACCTACACCGCGGAGTGCTCGTACTGCCAGGCGAAGAACGTCCTCACGGAACAGCCGTCCGAAGACTTCTCCTGCATTTCGTGCCACCGGATGGTGCCCGTCCTCAACGGCAAGGTCCTACCGGTCCAGCAGGTTCGCTGTGGGTTCTGCAACGAGCTGAACTACTACAGCGAGAAGACCGGTGCCCTGCTCTGTGAGAGCTGCAACCACGAGATTCCGATTTCTCAGGACGAAGGCGTCGAGAAGAAGGTGATCCCTTCCGCTTACGCCGTGGTCGACGACGACGCGATGTACGAGCTGGTCCTCGTCGAAGCGGGCAACAAGGACGAGGCGCTGATCCAAGCGTTGCAGCACATGCTCGCGCTCAACCGGAACCAGGTGAAGCAAATGCTCGAGGAGCTTCCGGTCACTCTCCTTACTGGCATCACCCGCAAGAAGGCAGAGATCCTCAAGGCTCAGCTCTCGATCCACGACGGAGTCGCCGACTTCCGTCAGATGGAAGAAGTCGCTCGCTGAAGCGAGCCGCACTCCACCTTCGGGGTACCGGCCCCGGCATTGCGTGAGATATACTTGGCCGCATTCCTTAAGCGGCCAAGTGCATCAATCTGCATGGAAGCGCATAAGTCCAGGGGGTTTCCACTCTAGATGAAGTTGCTCCAGCATGCGACCCGCCGCGCCGGTTGCCGGCTTTCGCCGCGTGCCCAAACGACCGCCGTTCTCGCGGCGCTCGGCACGCTATTGCCCACTGCCGCACACGCAGCAGAGGGCGATCACGTAGTCCTCCGGCTCGAAGGGGTCGATCGAACGCTGTTGTTCGTCGCGCTCGGATTGGGCGTCATCGCCATCCTCTACGGTCTCTATCTCGCCCGATGGGTCCTCGCCCAGTCGCCGGGCAGCCAGTCGATGCAAGACGTCGGCCAAGCCATCAAGGACGGCGCCGTGGCCTACCTGCGTAAGCAGATCGGCACGATGGTCGGGTTCGTGATCTTGCTCGCGGTCGGCCTGTACTTCCTGTACATCGGCTCCGGAGCCGGCGCTGCGCTCGGCATCGCGGCCGCGTTCATCGCGGGTGTCGTCGGCAGCTACGTGGCCGGCGCGACCGGCATGATGATCGCCGTCAACGGCAACATGCGCACCGCGAACGCGGCGCTCACCAGCTACCGCCGCTCGCTCGAGACGGCGTTCCGCAGCGGTGCGGTGGCGGGCCTCCTCACGGTCGGCATCGGCCTCGTCGGTGCGGCCGTCATCCTTCTGATCGGTGGCTCCGGCGCCACCCGCTATCTCATCGGCTTTGGCTTCGGCGGGTCGCTCGCCGCGCTCTTCATGCGCGTCGGCGGCGGCATCTTCACGAAGGCCGCCGACGTCGGTGCCGACCTCGTCGGTAAGGTCGAGGCTGGCATTCCCGAGGACGACCCTCGAAACCCGGCGGTCATCGCCGACAACGTGGGCGATAACGTCGGCGACTGCGCCGGAATGGCGGCGGACGTCTTCGAGTCGTACCTCGTCACGCTCGTCTCCGCCATCGTCCTCGCGGCCGCCACGTCGGCGGTGCTCGACCAGGCGGACTGGACGCGCCTCGTCATCTTCGCGCTGATCATCTCAGCGATCGGCATCTTCGCGTCGATCTTCGGCATCGCGACGCTGCGCGGCAGCGACGACATCGAGTCGGACCCGCTGAAGCCGATCCGACGCGGCTTCTACCGAACCGCGGCGCTTTCGACGATTCTCACTTTCGCGGCGGCATACTTCCTGATGGGCGGCCAGCGGCCGATCCAGACGAGCCAGCTCGTCTCCTCACAGGAGACCCTGCGGCAGGACGTGATCCGGCTCGCCAAGCTTCGAGAGGAGATCGCCTCCCGCCGACCTACCGAAGCGCTCATCGCCACAGCTCGTACCGAGCGCGGCCGAACGCTCGGCAAACCGGCCGAGCAGGTAACTCCGGCTGAGCTCTTCAACGACCCGACGAACGTTCCCAACGGTATCCGCGGATACTCGCAGGCCGCGGTTCAGCGCGTCCTCGACAAGAGCAACGCGGCCGTGAAGCCGTACGAGGTCACGGAATTCGATGTTCTCGCTCACCCGCAGCTGAAGAACAGCGGCTTCGAGAGCAACCCGCCGCTCACTGGCCAGCTGCTCGGCGTCCGCCCGGAGGTCCTGAACGGTGGACCGAACGTCGCTAACCTTCGGCGAATCACGGACCTCAACGCCCGTGACATCGAGGCGCTCGACTACGCGATGCCGGCGCCGACGGCGAATCCCACGCTCGGAGCAAACCAGCAGTACGTTCCGGTTCGGGACTTCTTCCGGGGCAAGGGTAAGGACGCGTATGTCGTTGCTCTCGTCCGGACGCAGGTCTCCCAACCGGCTCGACCGGCGCAGAATGGCCTCCCCGCCCAGCCCGCGGCCAACATCGACCGCCAGGAGTGGCAGGGTCCGGTTAAGCTCGCGGAGCTTGAGCAGGCGATCAAGGACACCCAGACGGCCGCCGCGCAGCAGAACGTCAAGTTCAGCGCAACCGTCCTTCGAAGTTCGCCCGTCGAGCTGTTCGTCAGCCCGACCGGAGACCTCGCCTACGGCATCACCGCCGACGTACCGCACCCGATCCTGCTTCAGCAGAATCCCCGTGGGCAGGCTCAGCGGTTCGCCTACTTCCCTGTCAGCGTGCAGGAAATGACTGCGCTGTCGCAGCGCACCGCCGGCGCCCAGCCAGCAGCGCTGCCGCCTGCGCGGGCCATGGAACTGGTGAGCATCAAGAGCAACCCGGTTCCGTGGTGGGCGTTCGGTCTCGCCACGCTCGTGGGTCTCATTCTCGCCATCGCGATCGAGAAGCTCACCGAGTACTACGTCTCGACCCACAAGAAGCCGACTCAGGAAGTGGCGGGTGTCTCGAGCGGCGGCGCCGCTCCGATGATCATCCAGGGCTTTGCCTACGCGGCCGAGTCCAGCGCGATGATGGTCGTGGCGATCGTCGGCGCGCTCCTCGCCCCGCTCTTCCTATTCAACCCGACGACCTTCGGTGGCTACGTGCTGCCGCTCTACGGCGTCGCTCTCGTCGGTCTGGGACTTCTCTCGACTACGGGATACGTTCTCGCGATGGACACATTCGGCCCGATCTCGGACAACGCTCAGGGCGTATTCGAGATGAGCGGAGCCGGACACGACAATCCGCAGGGCGCTAAGGCCGTCGGTCGTCTGGACGCCGCGGGCAACACCACGAAGGCGCTCACGAAGGGCTTCGCGATCGCTACGGCCGTCGTCGCTGCCATCGCGCTCTTCAACTCGTTCCGAAGCGAGGCGAATCTCACCGAGATCGGCCTGAAGCTCGACGTGCCGGAGATCTTCCTCGGTCTGCTCATCGGTGGCGCTGCGCCGTTCCTGTTCTCCGCCTTCGCGATCAATGCGGTCGGCCGCGCGGCCTTCGAGCTGATCAATGAAGTGCGGCGGCAGTTCCGGGAGAACCCGGGCATTATGGAGGGCACCACGCGCCCCGACTACGGTCGGTGCGTGGCTCTCGTGACCGCCGCCGCGCAGCGCGAACTGCTCGCTCCGGGCATTCTCGCGATCGCGCTACCGGCGGCCGTCGCTTTCGGCTTCTCCATCGGACGGCCGACCACGACGATCAATGGCGCGGAGTACAACCTGACGGGTGCCCAGGCGCTCGGCGGCTTCCTCGCCGGTGCGATCCTCAGCGGTCAGCTCATGGCCGTTCTGCTCGCCAACTCCGGCGGCATGTGGGACAACGCCAAGAAGCTCATCGAGGACGGCCTCTACGGCGGCAAGGGGTCCGAGGCGCACAAGGCCTCGGTCATCTGCGACACCGTGGGAGACCCCTTCAAGGACACCGCCGGTCCGGCGCTGAACCCGCTGATCAAGGTCATGAACCTGGTGGCACTGCTGCTCGCGCCGGTCATCATCCAGCCGCTCAGCAACACCACCCTCACGATCATCACCTTGATCACGGTGGCCATTCTGGTGGTCTCCTTCTGGCTCAGCAAGAAGGGATCGCTTTCGGACGAGCTGAACCGAGCGGCATCCGCGGGTGAGGCCGCCGCGGCTCACTTCGATAGCCCGGCCATCCCGCCTCCCGCTCCGAACGAGATTCCGCCGACGGCGACGCCGAAGCGAAGGATCACCGTCGAGGACGACGAGCCGCCGACCGCCTAAGGCACGGTTCGTGAGCGAGCAGAGGAGGCGCTGGAAAGATCCAGCGCCTCCTCTTTCTTTGCCTCGTAGCTGAGAACGTGGGAACTCTCGTCTCCTCACCGCGCGAATTGCGGTTGTAAGGAGGACGGTAATCCATGCTCGATGAACGTGACGTACGCGGGCTCCGTCAGGCCCGAGTTGAATTGACGAAGCGCGGGGTCGACACCGGCCGCGCCGACATGCACCTGATGCGAGGGGTGCTGACCATCCGAGGGTCGGTGACCCCGATGCCCGGAACTCACATCTCCGATCTCAAGCACGAGATGGACCACATCGCTCGTATTCTCCGGCAGCGTCCGGAGATTCGCGAAGTCATTCTCGACTGCGCCTACCTGGCCTAGGTCAGAGTGGCGGGCGGTGTGACATCCGCCCGCTACTCCTTCTCCAGGAGTCGGATTGCATCCCCAACGAGGTAGAAGCTGCCCGTCACCAGGACCGTTCGTCCGCACGTCGCCGCAGCGAGGAGACCTTCTCGAACCGACGCATGGCCCGTCACCGTGGAGAAGTAGCGCTTTAGGTCGGCCACCGACTCATCCACGGGACGCGCACGATGGAAGTCGATGGGCACGACGTGCACGTCGACCACCTTTCCTCTAAGCACCTCGTAGAAACCGGCTGGTTCGTGACCCTGAAGCATATTCGTCACCAGCGTGAGTTCCTGGCCTGGGAAGGCTTGGTCGAGCGTGGCGCGAAGGACGATCGCCGACTCGGGATTGTGGGCCCCATCCAGCACGTACTTCCGGCCATAGGCGCTGTGCACCTGAAATCGGCCGGGTATGCGGGCCAAGGCGGCACCCTCTCGGACTTGGGTCTCGGAGAGATGCAGCCCGGCCGCCTGAAGAGCCGCGATGGCGAGAGACAGGTTGTGCCCCTGCATCGCGCCGTAGAGTCCCGTCTCGATGTTTCGATACTCGGCGCGCGGCGTGACCACGGTCCCGTCCCGCCATCGGACCTCTTGTCCGAAGCGCCAGACCGGCGCACCTCGTTCTGCCGCGATCGACTCGATCACCTGCATCGCGGCCCGAGGCAGGTCGCCGAGAATCACCGGAACTCCGGGCTTCACAACACCTGCTTTTTCAAACGCGATCTCGGTCAGTGAGTGCCCGAGAATGTTCATGTGGTCGTGTCCGATGCTGACAACGATGCTTGCCTTGGGCGAGACGACGTTCGTCGCGTCGAGCCGGCCGCCGAGGCCGACTTCCAGCGCCACCCATTCGCAGCCCTTGCGCTTCCAGTACTCGAAGCCGAGCGCAGTCTTGAACTCGAACTCGCTGATGCCGCCGTACTCGGTCTCGGTGAATCGTTCCGCAATCGGCCAGAGCCAGTCGGTCAGCTCCGCGAGCTCCTCGCGCCGAATCATCTCGCGACCGATCTGAATTCTTTCGCGCGGGTCGACGACATAAGGGCTGAAGAAGGCGCCCGTATTGAACCCTGCCGTGACGAGCAGGCTCTGGAGGTAGGCCGTCGTCGAGCCTTTGCCGTTTGTGCCGGCCACGTGGATGAACTTCGGTCCGCCCGAGCCACCGAGCGAGTCTTCCAGACCGGCGGCGGCGCAGAAAGCCTGCATTCGGTCGAGGCCTTGCCGCCACCCTCTCGGAGCAAGGGAGGCGATCCGGGCGAGCGCTTCTTCGTAGGTCATCGCGAGAATTGTTAAGAAACCGAGAACGCTCTTGGGATCGAAATCCCAGACCCATTATCCTGAATCTGATGATGAATAAGGAAAGTCAGAGTGCGCTCTGGCAGAAGCTTGCGAGCTTCGACATTAACGACGGCGACGAGACGTTTACCTTCGAGAACCGACTGAGCCGAGACACCGGTTGGTCACCTGACTACACCCTGCGCGTCGTGGACGAGTACCGAAAGTTCGTCTATCTTTGCGCCGTGGCCGGCCACCCATGCACCCCTTCCGAGGAGGTCGACGAGGCCTGGCACCTCCACATGATCTACACCCGCTCTTACTGGGAGCGCATGTGTCCCCTGCTCCCTTCCCCGCTTCACCACCATCCCACCAAGGGAGGAGCGGCAGAGGGGACGAAGTTCGTCGACTGGTATGAGCGAACCCTGGACGCCTACCGGAGGTTTTTTGACCAGGAGCCGCCGGCCGACATTTGGCCGCCAACGGCCGAGCGCTTCGCCGGCCGGGCGACCATGGCCAAGTCGGTGCAGACTCAAGTCACTCCGCGAGCGGTGGGTGCGAGCCGCGTCCGAGTCGGGATCGGCCTCACGGCCGTCATGGCGATCCTTGCCGGTTGCCAAGCCCAGGTGACGGGAGATCCCGGCAGCGCAGCGCTCATCACTCTCCTCATCATCGCCGGCGGCGGGGCGCTGATCGGGATGCTCAACTCTGCGGCCAAGCGAGGCAACAATCAAGGAAATGGGAGCGGCTGCTCCTCAACCGCGAGCGGGTGCGGTACCTCGAGCGGCGGATGCGGCAACTCCGGAGGTGATGGTGGAGGTGGCGGCGACGGCGGCGGAGGCGGATGCGGAGGAGGCTGCGGCGGCGGAGGCTGCGGCAGCTAGCCACTCTCGCCGGGTACCCTACTCTCCTCAGTCGGGGCGTAGCTCAGCTTGGTAGAGCGCGTGCTTTGGGAGCATGAGGCCGCAGGTTCGAATCCTGTCGCCCCGACCACTGAAAACCGTGCCTCGCTAAGGGGATGTTCGTAGGGGAGTGTCCTACCAGTAGGACAGCGTTCGGTACACGGACGATCCGTCAGCCCACCTGCTACCACGGCATACCTGTCCGATTCAGTAAGACGCCCACGCCACCTGCAAGCCGCTGATGATCAGCAAGTGTAAGGCGTGCACCTCTGGCAAATGCTCGATGTGCGACCAGGCCACCAAACTCTCGTCGTGCCCGAAGTGAGCGAGAAAGCGAGCAGAACGGGGTCAAAGGTTGTCAAGACTTCGAAGACGGGACGCAACGGAAGGTGAATGGGCCGCTTTCGACGCCTTCTTCAGGCGAAGCTCAAGAAAGCGCGCTCGCTGAGCCGAGCCACAATCGGCCAGCCGCTTGCGCCGACGTCCGTCCTCGGCGCCCGAAGAGAACTACGCTAGGCGACACGAACCAAGACAACGAGCACCATCGACATGATCCGCGCATCGATCCACTTGTTAGCGGCTTCGACCAGCGAGGCCGAGGCCCGCATGGCGAGGGTCATCCACAAGGTCACCCCCGCGGTGACGGCGGAGAACGCCGACCGGGCGACCGACTCGCTGGCCTCTGCGACGATCGTCGACGACGACGCGGCGACCGCGTTGAGCCCCATCGTCGCCGAGTTGTTCCTCGCGCTCACGAGCCTGAGAAAGGGCGGCCTCGGCACGGCGCACGTTCTCATCGAGGTGTACCTAGGAGCGAAGGCGGCGAGCGTGGAGCAGAAGATTCTGGACACGGCGGCCGAAGTCAGGCACTGGCCACGGAACACGCTGCTGGTGACTCTCTACTACATCCCACTCGAATCGAGTGCTTACCGCCTCGTCGACGCTCAGTTCATCCCAACGGGTTACCTGGAAACGAGTGGGGAATCCGCTTCGACGTTGTTGTCCTCGCTGATCGAACCGGTCTCGCACATTTCGGAGAAGCCCACCGAGCAGCCCTAGGTACCACCTCTACGGCAGCAGCCTCGTGCCTCCGCGCCCTGAAGCCCCCGATTCCAAACTTCCTATAATCGGACGTGGACGTGATCGACGCCCTTCATGCCGAAGCGGGAGCCTTGATCGACGCGACGTCACGCGCGGAGTGGAGCTCAGACCGGGAGCACCTCGCCTGCCGGCTCGCGATGCTCCAGACGACGGCGTTCAGCCTGGACAGCCTGCTCGCCGCGGCGAGGAGGAGGGGGCTGCCGACGCCGGAGCGGACGCCGCGGATCGAGCTCGCCGCGAGCCGGGCCCTGGAAAGGGTGCGCGAGCTCGATTCGAAGAACCCAGACGTCACCGAGACCGATCTGCTCGAGCTGAAGCTCGTGGACACGGTCCTGATGCGAGAGTGTCAGCGATTGGCACGACGGCTACAGTCCTGACGAGCGCTTCCCAGGCCTCGAGGCCGACACCACCCGCGTAGCGCAGGTGCCCCGAGAGAGGCTGGGCGCGTACAATCGGAACCAGGACGATGATCGACGACGGACCCGATGCGGTGGCTCTCTTCGCGAGAAGCCTTCGGATTCCAGACCTCACCCTCGAGAAGTGCGTCGCCCTCTCGGACGAGCTCGGCAGCGACACGCTAACTATGGAGTCGGTAAGGCGCGCGGCCGAGAAGCTCGGGTTCCTGCCGGCCCCGCAGTAGGAAGGATCCCATCCCGGCGCCGCGAGCTACGGTCGTTGGCAAAGCAACGGGCGAACCAGATGCTGTGTCTTCCTCGCTGAACTAGTCGGAGGTCAGCCGCAGTACGATCGGC
>Ga0164290_1001991_pt1 | contig 19092 bp, 9 predicted proteins | sample Micstemetagenome_FD_108782 | JGI IMG/M metagenome (GOLD analysis project Ga0164290, IMG submission 108782) | Contaminated culture microbial community from soil near Moab, Utah, USA - Microcoleus steenstrupii SON62 (Illumina Assembly) | ecosystem: Environmental > Terrestrial > Soil > Soil crust... | reverse complement strand
ACCGTCGAGGCCGTCACGACACCCATCGAGACCGGCGTGTCGTCGTTGACGCCGATGCGCAGCCGCGCCGCAGCCGTGTCGCCGTCGCCATCCGTGACGGTGTAGTTGAAGTCGAGGTTCCTGCTCGCCTCACCGCTCGTGCTGTGCGCAACCGGAGCGCTGAGCGTGAAGCTGTAGGAGCCGTCGGCCTTGATCACCAGAACAGCCGCGGGGCTGTAGTTTGCACTCGTCGCCGTCCAGGTCGTGGTGCCATCGGCGCTGCGAACGCCAGCACCCCACGTCACGGCCTCCGTCTGCGCAAAACCGTTGGCGTCCTTATAGACGACCGAGAAGGACGGCGGCGAAAGCGCGATCGCGCCAAGCCCGTCGGCGCCCATCGAGAACAGCGTCCCTGCCCCGCCCGACACCGTATTGGTGTCCGGCGACACATCGCCGGTGCCGTTGGCATTCGTCGGCGTGAACTCGCTCTGCGCCTCATCGTCAAGGATCGTCGACGGCGTCACGTTGCCGGCGGTCGGCGTGTCGTCGTCGACGCGGATCGTCAGCAGCCCACCTGCCTGGTCGCCGTCCCCGTCGGTCACGAGGAAGCCGAAGGAGAGCAGCGCATCCTCTTCAATGACCGGCAGCGCGATCGCATGCGCAACCGGCGCGCTGAGCGTGAAGCTGTAGGATCCGTCGGCCTTGATCACCAGGACGGCCGCAGGGCTGTAATTGGCGCTCGTCGCAGTCCAGGTCGTGGTGCCGTCGGCCGAGCGGACGCCGGCGCCCCAGGCGACGGATTCCACCTGCGCAAAACCCTGCGCATCCTTGTAGATCACCGAGAAGGCAGGCGGCGTGACCGCAATCGCGGCAAGACCGTCCGAACCCATCGAGAACAGCGTGCCGGCCCCGCCCGACACCGTGTTCACATTCGGCGACACATCACCGAAGAAGCCGCTGCCCGGATTGGTCGGCGTGAACTCGGTCTGCGCCTCGTCATCGAGCACCGTCGAGGGAATGACGATGAGCGAAGAGGTCGGCGTGTCGTCATTGACGTTGATGCGCAGCGAGCCGCCGGCCGTGTCGCCGTCGCCGTCGGTCACCGTGTAAGCGAAGTCGAGCGCCGCATTCTCTTCGACAACCGGGAAGGCAGTCGCGTGCACCACAGGCGCATTCAGCGTGAAGGAGTAGGAGCCGTCGGCGCGGATCACCAGCACCGCAGCCGGGGCGTAGTTCACGCTCGTCGCCGTCCAGGTGGTTTCGCCGTTCGTGCCGCGGACGCCACCATCCCACGTGACGGACTCCACCTGCGCGAAGCCCTGCGCATCCTTGAACACGACCGAGAAGGCAGGCGGCGTCACAGCGATCGAGGCAAGGCCGTCGGAGCCCATCGAGAACAGCGCGCCGGCTGCACCCGACACCGTCTTCACATTCGGCGACACATCGCCGGCAAGCCCAAGGCCGTTGTTGGCCGGCGTGAACTCGCCCTGTGCCTCATCGTCCAGCGTCGAAGGCGCGGTCACCGCACCGGCCGTCACCGGCGCATCGTCGTTTACGTTCACATTGAGCGTGCCGGTCGTGCCGTCGCCGTCGCGATCGGTCACGGAGAAGCCGATGCTGAGCATCAAATTCTCTTCGGCGCCCGTCGCGCTGCCCGTGCCCGCATGGGCGACAGGCGCATTGAGCGTGAAGCTGTAGGAGCCGTCGGCCCCGATCACCAGGACCGCGACCGGCGTGCCGGCCGGATAATTGGTGCTCGTCGCCGTCCAGGTCGTGGTGCCGTCCGGCGCCGTGGTGCCGCCGCTCCAGGTGACGGATTCCGTCTGCGCGAAGCCGTCGCCGTCCTTGAACACGACCGAGAAGGCGGGCAGCGTGAGCACGATCGAGCCGAGGCCGTCGGCCCCCATCAGGAACAGCGAGCCAGGCCCGCCGGACGCAATCTTGGCATCGGCGACATCGCCGCTCACGCCACCGGCATTGCCGGGGAACTCCGTCTGCGTCTCGTCATCGAGAACCGTCGAAGCGGTCACCACGCCCATCGAAACCGGCGTGTCGTCGTCGATGCCGACCTTGAAGCTGCCGGTGACCGGATCGCCGTCCGAATCCCGCGCGATGAAGCCGAAGGGCAGGACGAGATCGTTCTCATCCTGTCCGGCCGGGTGATTGATCGGGCCTTCGAGGTCGAACTTGAAAGAGCCCGAGCCTGCACCCGACAGCGTGACCGTGAAGATCACGCGCTCGCCGGCAACGGCCGTAAGCACCGTCCCGGTCTGGTCAACGCTGTAGGTGATCGGGGTGCCGCCGGAGGTGAGCCCGAGCGCGTTGAGGTTGGCGACGGTGTTGGCGGTGAAAATCACCGATGCGCCCGGCTGGTCGGCGCCCCAGGAGATCTTGAGATCGCCGAACACGGTGGTCGCGTCGCCGTCGGTGTCGAGCGCGCCGTCGGTGGCCGTGGAGGCGTCGCCGGTGCCGCCGGCATTGCCCGTGGGCAGGTCATCCTCGTCGACGATCGCATTGACGAGGTCGGAGCCCGACAATTCGCCCCGCGGCGTCATTTCGAGCTTCCAACTGCGCAGGGTGCCGGTATCGGCCCCCTGGTCGTCGACGATGCGCAGGGTCCAGGTGCCTGCCATCGGCTTGCCGTCGAGCGCGGAGAGCGGCCCTTCGGGCACCCAGCGACCGGTAAACGGCGCATTTGCACCGACGGCCGTCGCGATGTTCAGCGCCGCCTCGTCATCGAAGACCAGCTCGCCATTGGCATCACCGGCGCCGCCGCGGTCGAAGACCAGGCGAACCTCCGTGCCGTCCGGCGCGATCAGCGTAATGTCGAGATCGCTCATGAAAGTGTGCTGGAGATCGAGCACGACGTTCAGATCGGCGAGCGTGCCGCCGGCGGCCACGTCGATCGTGTAAAGATTTGTCGTGTTGTCGTTGATCGGCGCCGCTGCAAGTTCTTCGAACACCTGCATCGGCGCTGTTGGCGCTGGCGTGCCGGTGATGATGTCGAGGCTCCAGCTGCGCAGGATGCCGGTGTCAGCCGCCAGGTCATCCTTGATTTCGAGCTGCCACGTCCCGGCCATGTCCTTGCCGTTCAGCAGAGCCAGCGAATTGATCGCCGGGCGCCATGTGGTGCCACTCAAAGTGGCCGAGGTCGGGAACAGCAGGTTCACATTGGCGTAGTTGTTGGGCGCCTGGTCGTCGAAGGTCAGGTTGCCGTCCAGGTTCGTGCCGCCGCCATTGTCGTTGATCAGCAGGATGCGGGTGCCGTCCGGCGCGATCAGCGTGATCTCGAGGTCGGCGCTGAAGCTGTGCGCGAGGTCAATCGTGATGTTGACGTCGAGGATGCTGCCACCATCCGGAATGGTGATCGACGACACGATCGGAGTGGAGGCGACGCCGCCCGAACCCGTCGCCGGGATCGCCATGTTGTTGTTGTCGCCGCTGGATTCGAAATGATGCTCGTCCATCGGTACCGGCGGTGCCGAGTTGCCGAAGGAATAGAGGGTCGGCGTGCCGGCAATCGGGGTGTCGTCGTCGACCGTCACCTCGAAGCTGGAATTGGCCGTGTCGCCGTCCGAATCCGTTGCCGTGAAGTTGAAGGACAGCGTGATGTCGTCCTCGGTGCCGGCAACCGGATGGTCGAGCACGTCGAAGAGCTGGAACTGATACGAGCCGGAACCGGCGTCCGAAAGGGTGACGGTGAAGACCACACGCTCGCCGGCGCGCGCCACGAGCGTGCCGCCGTCATTCTCGAAGGAATAGGTGATCGGAACGCCGTGCGAGGTCAGCGCGGTGATGGCGCCGCCATTGGCCGTCACGTTGGCGCCGGCATCGGCGAGATTGGTGAAATTGACCGCGCGATCGCCGATACCTGCCGAGGCTCCGCCATTGACTTCGGAATTGGCGTTGTCGGCGCCCCAGACGATGCCGAGCGAGCCGGACGCGGTCAGCGGATTGCCGTCGGTGTCGAGCGCACCGTCGGTGGCGGGGGCGTTGTCGCCGCCGACAAAATCGCGATTGCCGAGCGGCAAATCGTCCTCGTCCACCAGCGAAGCGGCCGGGGTGCCGATCGAGACCACGTCGTCGATGATGGCGACGTTGATCGCGGTCTCGCCGGTGTCGCCGTCGCTGTCGGTGATCACCACGGTGAAAACGTCGACATTGTCGTCGCCGACGGTCGGGCCTGACAGCTCGTACTGGTAGGTGATCTGCGTCGTGCTGATCGAAAGGATCGTCAGCACGCCAAACTCGCCGGTGATCTGCTGACCGGCGAAGAAGGTGAGCAGCACCCCGTTGATGGTGATCGACGCGACCCCATCGAGCGCAACGTAGTTGATCGTGCCGATGCCGGAGAGAGCGCCCTCCGCCACAGGCGTCGTGCCTTCCGGGAGGTCCTGTTCCTCGACCGAAAGACCATCGGCCGCGCCGCCGAAATCGATGCCGCGATCCGGCGCGGAGTCCTGCAATTCAGCGGTAAGTCCGCCCTCACCGCCCTGATCGGTGCCCTGGAGCAACGCCAGGAAGTTCGCGTCGTCGGCGCCGATGGTGGCCGACTCGGTGCCGAAATCGCCACCGGAGCTCGGGGGGCTCGGAGGCGTGCCATTGGCCGACATGCTGCCGTTGGCGCCGAATGCGACGGCGATGCCATTGGCCTCGAGCGCGGCGATGAGCGTCTCGCGGGGCAGCTCGATGTCGCCGAATGCGAAGGTCGGGATGTCGAGGGCGCCGCCCTTGACCACAGCGATGGTGCCGTCGCTCAGCGTGACGACGAGATCGTCGCCCTCGACGCTGATGCTCTCAAGGTCGGTGCCCGCCGGGAAATGGACCACGTTGTTGGCGTCGGGAGCAAATTCCTTGCGCTCGCCCGGCTGGCCCGGTTCTGGTTTTTCGCCCTGGCCATCCGGATCTACCGGGACCGGATCGGTGGCCTGGGCCAGCCTGGTTTCCGGTTCGGCAGGCTGCACGAAGATGCTCGGCAGCTCGGAAGTGTCGATCTCGTCAGCCCAACCGTCCGCGCCGCGCGAATCGAGCGTGTCAGTAGCCATGTCTGGAATTCCCCCGGAATGCCCTATGGACCGACCATAAAACAGCGGCGGAAAAGCTTAGCAATACTTCCTTAACCCCATTCATATATCAGGATATGCAGTCCCAGCGACTTTTTCTGGGCTGGTTAACCCGGTTAATATACCCGGATATGCAATGCATGCTTCCCTAGGGAAAAGCAGGCAGGCCGGGGACAGCCGATCGGCGGTTGCGGCGAACTTTTACTAAAATTCGCTGGAATTTATTTTCACTGTATAAATCACATCGCTTTCCGGTTTTTTGAAGCTTCTTTCGTAACGTCCTGAGAAACGGGGCGGGACGAAAATGAAAAAGATAAAAACTACTGGGAAGAATACAGTTCTTCTTTTTACTGTCTTACTTTCGATGTTTGCGTCGCCGACGATGGTCGATGCAGCGAGCGAGCATCCGGCCGGACACCATGCGCAAGCGAACGGGTTGCGGGAACACGCAACCGGGTTGCGCGAAGACGCAACCGGGTTGCGGTTTCTCGGAGGCCTGCCGGTGCAGGGTCTCGAGCTTGACCGCATCGCCGGACAAGGGCTGGCCGGGCCGACGCTTTCGGCCGTGATGGAGGCGCACATCTTTACACCCGAGCTGCCGGGCGAACGGACGGCCCTGCTTGCCGATGCGGAATTGCGCACCGGCAGCATCGCCGCGCCCGCCGAGGCGGCGCGGCAGGACCGCAAATCCCAGGGCGCGTTCGGGTCCGTGCGGATCGGCATCGGCAAATTCCCGGCAGCCGAACGATGGCGGCGTGTACAGGCCACGCTGATGACCTGCAAGCCCGGCAAGGCTTGCGACAAGGCCGAAGCTCTGCTTGGCGTCGTCGTCGACAACGCCGCGCCGAAGCGCTTCATGGCCAAGCTTGCGATGGTGAACCGCAACATCAACGAGGCAGTCCGCTATGTTCCGGACGGCGAGAACTACGGCAAGCGCGACTATTGGGCCGAAGTAGCGGAGATCGCATCGCGCCGGCGCGGCGACTGCGAGGATTTCGCCATCCTCAAGATGGCCGCGCTGCTGCGCCTCGGCGTGCCGGAAAAAAGCATGTCGATCGTGGTCCTCTTCGACCACGCCAACAAGGCCTTCCACGCGGTGCTGGCGGTCGCCACGGACCAGGGGACCTTCATCCTCGATAACAACCGGGAGCAGGTCTATCTCGACATCACCGAACCCAACTACCAGGCGCTCTACTCGCTCGGCGCCGGCAAGGCCTGGTTGCACGGCAATCGCGTGAACGCCGTGTCGGCTTTCAACGGGATCGGCGATTTCGCCTCGATCGCGCCGGGCGAAGGTGTCGCAAACTAAGCTGTTTCAAGCGGCTTTCTGGGTGAGCACACCATCGCAAGCCCTTGTTTTTGCACCGCTCAGCCAGGCTAGCCTGATACGAACGCCATCAGCAGGTCGGTCGTGCGCGAAGGCACGCGGATGACGTTCACCTGGCCCCGGTGGCGGCGCTCGCCCATGGACAGGATGAACCCGGTCGAAACCGGCGAATTGCGGTTTTGCGCGAGGCGCGAGAGCAGTTCGTCGACCGCCACGTCCAGCGACAGGCGCAGATCCATCTTGCCGGAGTCGTTGCCGACGCCCGCGAACTGGCGTCGCACCAGAGCCTGAAAACCCGTATTGAAGGCGACGATCCGGCGGTTGGAGGCCAAGGTGAACGCCGGCGTGGGCGTGGCAGTCAGAACGGCCTCGACCGTCTCGGGAGCGCCGAGCGCGTACAAGGCATCGTTGCGCTCGACATAGGTATTCATGCAGGCGACGCGGATCGCCGAGGTCAGGTTCTTGGCTCCGGTCGAGGCCGACACCTCGTCGACGAAGCTGCCGATCGTCAGCCCCTTTTCCTTCGAGATCGACCGCAATGCATCCCAGAAAACCCGCTCGAGCTTGATTCCGCGGCGTTTTCCATTGCTGGTGACGGCCCGGAACTCAAGCGCGGAATCGCCGCCCGAGGCGGCCGGCTCCGAAGCGGTATCCTCCAGTTCATCGTTCACGCAGCGCCTCGTCCCTTGCCCGGTTGATCGGCTTCAAGAGGTAATGGAGGATGGTCTTGCGGCCGGTCATGATCTCGACCGTGCAGATCATACCCGGAATAATCGGGTATTCCTTGCCCGACCGCTCCAGATGCGATTTGTCGGTCGCGACACGCACCGAATAATATGGCTCGCCCGACTCCTGATCGACCAGGCTGTCGGCGGTGATGTTGGTCACCTTGCCCTCCAGCCCGCCGAAAATGGCGAAGTCGTATGACGAGATCTTTATCAGCGCCGGCTGGTTCTGCTGGATGAAGGCTACGTCGCGCGGCGAGACACGCGCCTCGACCAGCAGCGTTTCGGAGGTCGGCACGACGCCGGCCACCACGGCGCCCGGCTGGACGAAGGCGCCGAGCGTGTTGACCTCCAGCGTGTTGACGATGCCGTCGACGGGCGAGCGGATGTCGGTCCGGGCGACGCGGTCGCTGGCGCCGCGGATCGTCTCGTTCACAACCGACAGCTCCGACAGCGTCTGCGTCAGCTCGTCGAGCGCCTCCTGCTCGAACTGCAGGCCGATCTCCGACACCTGCAGCTCGGCTTCGCTGATCGCGGCGCGGATGCGCGGCAGCGATTCATTGGCAAGCGCCAGCTGCCCCTGCAGCTCCGCCTGCTCGCCTTCGAGGCGGATCTGCTCGGTGCGGGCCATCAGGCCGCGCTTGACCATGCCGCTGACCAGCTCGAGCGACTTGCCGTTGATCTCCAGGCTCGAGGTGAGCCGCGCGATGTTCGCCTCGGCCTCCTTGAGCTCGATGCGGCGCTGCTCGGCACGCGATTTCAGCACCTCGGACTTGTTCTCGAAGTTCTCGCGTCGCGCCTTGAGCAGGTTCTGCTCGTTCTGACAGATCTCGGGAGCGACCTTGGCGATGTCCTCGGGACAGGCGAGCGGCTCGCTGAAACGACCCTCCTGTTCCTGCTTCAGCCGCGTTACCTTCACCGTGAGCGCACGCGCGCGGGCGGCCTGCTCGCCGAGCGTGGACGTGCTTGCCGTATCGTCGAGCCTTACGATCAGGTCGCCCTTTCTCACGATCTGGCCGACGGAGACGGCGATCTCGTCGACAACACCCGCTTCGCTGGCCTGCACGAGCTGGGTCTTGGAAGCCGGGATGATCTTGCCCTGGCCGGCGGCGATCTCGTCCACCTCGGCAAACGCGGCCCAGGTAACGAAGGCAGTCAGCAACGCGCCGATCAAAACGATCATCGCGCGCGTGATCCGCGCCGGTGCATCAGACCTTGCAGCCATCAAAAAACTCCGACCTTTTGCATCAGGCCGACATTCCCTTCTGCATTGCCGCCAGGACTTGCGCCTTGGGGCCGTCCGCGATGACACGCCCCTGGTCGATGACGATCAGCCTGTCGACCAGTTCCAGCATGCTGAAGCGATGTGTCGAAATGACCAGGCTCGTATCCCGGTCGAATGCGGCTGAAAGTTGTTTGATGAGCATGCGCTCGGAGGCCAGATCCATCGAGCCCGACGGCTCGTCGAGGAAGACGATCTTCGGCCTCGCCAGCAGCAATCTGGCGATCGCTACCGCCTGTTTCTGCCCGCCCGACAGATTGTTGCCGCGCTCGCCGACATTCATGTCGTAGCCGCGCGGGTGACGGGAGACGAACTCGTCGACGCCGCTCATCCTGCACGCCGCCAGGATCTCGGCGTCGGAGGCCTCCGGCCGAACCATCAGCAGGTTTTCCTTGATCGTGCCTGAAAACAGGTCGGCGTTCTGGCCGGCCGATGCCACGGCGGCGCGCAGCTCCGCAGGGTGGTACTGGCGGATATCGATGCCGTCGACCAGGATTTCGCCCGCGACGGGCAAATAGAGCCGGGCAAGCAGCCGGCCGATGGTGGTCTTGCCGGAGCCGATGCGGCCGATGATGCCGACGCGCTCTCCCGGCTTGATCACGAAGGACAGGCCCTTCAGCACCAGGTTGTCGGTGTTCGGGTAGTTGAAATCGACCGCGCGGAACTCGATCGCACCGGTGCGGATGGAGCGGTTGACGAAGCCGGTGGTCGCAGGATTGTCCTCCGGCTGCTCCATGATCTTGTTGATGATGCGCAGCGACAGCATCGCCTGGCGGAAGCGGGCGAGCGTCAACGTGATCTGGCTGAGCGGCCCCACCGCCCTGCCCGACAGCATCACCGAAGCAATGATCGCGCCGGTCGAGATGTCGCCGGCGGAAAACGCATAGGCGCCGGCGACGATGATGGCGACCGACACCAGTTGCTGGATGAACTGCGTCACGTTGGCCGCGTTGGCCGAGACCTGCTTGATGCGCTCCGAGGTGAAGGCGGCGTTCTTCGACAATTCCCGCCAGCGCCGGAGCAGGTAGGTTTCGGCCTTCAGCGCCTTCACCGTTTCGATGGTCGAGATCGATTCCACCAGCAGCGACTGGCGCAGCGAGGATTCATTCATCGCCGCCGCTACCCAGCGCCCGATCCGATATTGCGCTATCAGGCCGATCGCCAGCGCCGCGATGAAGGCGACGCCAGGGATGAAGGCGATCCAGCCGGCCAGCGAATAGATCACGGCGATGAACAGGAAGACGAAAGCGGTGTCGATGAGCACGCTGATGGTGTTGGAGGTGAAGAATTCGCGCACGAACTCGTACTGGGTCACCCGGTTGGCGTACTCACCGGTGGATTCGGGCCGCGCCGACAGCGACGAATTGAGCACCTTCTCGAACAGGAGGTAGGAGATTTTCAGGTCCGCCTGCCGGCCGGCATGGTCGATGAGCAGGGCCCGCGCCGTCTTGAGCAGCATGTCGAAGACGAGAGCCGTCGCCACGCCGATCGCCAGCACCCAGAGCGTGGCCATGGCGTGGTTGGGCAGGATGCGGTCATACACGTTCATCGTGAAGATCGGCGAGATGAGCGCGATGACGTTGATGAAGATCGCGGCGACGACGACGTAGGAATAGGTCCACCAGAAGCCGCTCATCGTGCCGGTGAGCCAATGCTTGCGGTCGATCTGCACGGCGTGGCCGACCAGCGCATCCTCGCTGCTGTTGGCGTAGACCAGCGAGAAGGCGACCACCCGCTCGACCTGCCCGCCGAGCAGGACCTCACGCGTGGCGCGCGTGGCGCCGTTCTCGAGCGGACTGGTCAGGAAGCTGCCGTCGGGGCGCGCTTCCAGCACCGCAATCGGGTCGCGGTCCTTGAAGAACAGGATGAAGGGCAGCTCGATCTTGTTGCGGCGGAAATCGCCGGCGCCAAAGGTCTGCGCCACCAGGCCGATGCGCCCCGAAAGGTGCTCGAGCTCTTCCTCGGTCGGTACGCGGCCGCTGATCGGCACGCCGGAAAACAGCACGTTCTCGGCGCTGGGGCGCCCCAGGAACGTCGCGATCGAAATGAAAGCCCGGTGGAACCCTTGCTGGTGGTCAGCCAAACGAGTCTGGATTGTCACGTCTCGCTCGTTGCGGCCTCGACCGCTTCGCTATTTCTTGCGCAGCGGCGCCAGCAGATCGAAGGGCAAGCCGCGCGTCTGGTCCGACGGTATCCGCTTATAGGTTTCCGGATCCTTGGTCGCAGGCGTGTCGAACTCGTCCCGGGCGTAGGCCGCCGCCTGCTTCGGCGGCGCGATGCCGAACGTGTCGAGCAGCTTGCCGGTGGCGGCGAGCAGCTTGTATTCGGCAAAGAGCGAGGCGTAGGCGGCCGTGCTGGCAAGGATCGCCGTGTTGAAGCTGGTGTTCTGGGCGTCGAGCACGTCGAGCAGCGAGCGCTGCCCGACCTGGAACTGATCGCGGTAGGAAGCGACGAGCCGGCGGTTCGTGGCCGACTGCGCGCGCAACGTTTCGGCAAGCCCGGCCTGGCGGATGCGCTCGTCCCACGAAAGGCGCACGGTCTCCTCGAGCTCGCGATGCACCTGGTGGTAGAACAGCCGCTGCTCGCCGGCGCGGCGGATCTGCTCCTGCTCGTTGGCGATGTCGATGCCGCCGCGGTAGAGGTTCCAGCGCATCACGACGCGCGCGCTGAGATCGTGGGTCTGCTGCTCCGATCCGTCGGCATCCCAGCCGGTTCGCGCCGCGCCTTCGAAAAGCACGGTCGGGCCGTATTTTGAGCGAGCGCCGGCGACGCCGGCCTGCGCTGCGTCGATGTCTGCCATCGACGATTTTACCCGCGGATTGTTTTCACGCGCCAGGCCGAGCGCGGTATCCAGCGTCTTCGGCAGGGCGCCGGCAACCGAGCGCGGCTTGGTCGGCTTGCTCAGCGGCACGCCCACCGTCTTGAAGAAGCGGATCTTCGCCTGCTCCAGCTCGGACAGCGCTTCCTGCTGGCGCGCCTTGGCGGCGAACAGCCGTTCCTGCGCCTGCTGGCGATCGGCTTCGGTCAGCGCGCCGCCCGAAATGCCTTCCGAGATCTCGCCCAAAATCGACTGATGGAACGCCAGATTGCTCTTGGTGGCTTCGACGATCGAGGCCTGGAGCATGTATTCGAGGTAGTCCTGCACCACGGCGAGACCGATCAGCTCGGAACGCTCGAGCACGCGGAAGGACGCGCTGTCGACGCGTGCCGCCTGGGCATTGACCTCGGCCCGCCTTGCGCCGCTGTCGAAAATCGTCTGCGTGACCGTCAGGCCGATCTGCGCCGAATTGAGCGTGTCGTTCTGCAGCCCCAGCGCGCGGCGCGACTGGTTGTCGAGGCGGCGCGCGCCGGCCGAAGCTTCAAGATCGATGCTGGGCAGATAGAGGCCGCGTGCCTGGCGAAGCTCGAACTCGACCGCTTCGCGATTCTCGATCGCCTGCCCGATCTCCGGGTTGGACTCGACCGCGATCGCCATCGCCTCTTCCAGCGACATCGCGTTCGCCTGGGGCGCGGCCAAAGACGCTGCGAGGGCCAGAACGGCCACGCTCGCCGACGTCCGCCACCAACGTTTTAGCGTCATCGATCCCACCCACCCCAAAGACACATCCCAGCTACTCGCCGACTCCCGGCCAGTAAGCTGACTTCCCTAGCAAGGATAACAATTCATATCCGTCACAAACAACTGTGTGTGCTCTGCAAATCCGGTTTTGAACCAGCCGGAGTGGCATTTCAGTCACACTTTGTTCGTACGCATACCCGAGTATAACATCAGCTATTCGGAGATGAATCGTTCGTTCGGCTCTTTCATCACACTTCGCTGCACGGGCCAACGCGCGCTTGGTGCGGCAGATCGGTCCCACCCAAAAATAGTTGATTGCTGCAACCCGGCCGGCGCACGATCGGCCACAACCGCGGCGGGTCGCGAACACCGGCCGGAAGGACAACCGATGGTTTCGGACCTCAATCTCCATCGCCGGGCTTTCTGGGCGTTTTTTGCCGAAACGCTGCCCGGATTGAACGCGCGAACCGTGCGCGGCAACGAATCCACGCGCTGGCTGGCAGTCGGACCGAAACCGCTGATCGTCGCGCACTACATCGCCGCGACCAATGTCGGGATCTTCGTGCGCGGCGCGCGCGGCACGCGCATCGGCCATGTTCGCGAGCTTCTGTTTGCGCATCGCAACCTGCTGGCGCAGGTGCTCGGCGAGCCGGACCTGCGTCTTGGCGAGACCTTCCTGCTGAACACCAGGCTCATGCTGCCGACCGCGGACAGGGCGAGCTGGCCGAAAGCGATGGAATGGTTCGCCGCGCAATCGCCGCGCTATGAAGCTGCCCTCGAGCTCACGCAGGGCCGATAGATCTTCGCCGCGAAAATGTCTCAGGGCCGCGGCCGGCGCAGGCCGGAGTTCGCCGCCACCGATCCGATTCCTGGTCCGATTTCTGGAAAGCGTCCCGGCCTTCACCGCCATGCCCTTCGCAGTGTCGGCCATCCCATGCCACCCGGGGCCTTGGCCGTCCTGAGGCGGCGGCGGTGGCATTCTGAGGTTTTTCTGATATTTTGCCGATCTTGCGCAGTTTCCGGGGAATTTGGGGGTACGCGTGCTCCGGTTCGCCGGTTTCGAGTTGGATGTGGGGCGGGCCGAGTTGCGCGGCCCCGATGGCGAGCCCATCAAGCTCACGCCGAAGCAGTTCGCCATGCTGCATCTGCTCGCTGCCAATGCCGGGCGCGTCATCGGCAAGCAGGAGCTGATGGAGACGGTCTGGCCGAACGTGCATGTCGGCGAGGACAGCCTGTTCCAGTGCATCCGCGAACTCCGCATCGCGCTCGGCGATGACCAGCGCCGGCTGATCAAGGTTGTCTCGCGCCGCGGCTACCTGTTCGATGCCGAGGTTTCCGACGAAACGCCCCGCGTCGCGGCGCCTGCCGAACCGGCGCTTGCGGCCACGGCAACTTCCGCCGGCACCGCCAAGGAGACGCGGTCCCATGCAGCCGGCAGGCGACAGCTTTTGTTCGGCCGGCGCAGCCGGGCGGCAATTGCCGCCCTGACCGGCCTTTGTGCGATCATCGGGTTTGCCGTCGCCGCACCGATCGTCGTGCCCGGCCTCGTTTTCAAGCGCATGCCGCCGGCCATTGGCGTGATGCCCATCGTGGAGGCGACGAACGACCCGCAAGCCGCGTCGATGGCGGCGAGCCTGACCGAGCGCCTCACCAACGGCCTTGCCCGAATCGAGAACCTCCGCGTCGTGGCGACGCGGCCGGAGCCGGTATCGGCCGCGCCAGAGGCCGCATTGGCCGCGCCGGCGCGCGCCGATTTCATCGTCAACGGCCAATTGCAGAAGAACGCCAAGACGTGGACGCTGGAGGCGAGCATGACCGATGCCGCCACCGGCGAGGTGCAATGGTCGACCTCGGTGACGGTCAATTCGCAAGAGGGCGATCTGGCGCTCCAGCAGTCCCGGCTCGTCGGCGGGCTCGGGCATGCGCTCGCGCTCCGGATCAACAACCTGCTCTATTCCGACGCCGGGCCCGACGATGTCTCGGCCGGCGAAGCCAAGGTGGTCGTGGAGCAGGCAACCGCCTCGATCAACCAGACCACGCGCGAGCGCTTTGCCGCCGCACAGACGATGCTGGAAAACGCGCTCGCCCAGAACCCGGACAATGTCGATCTCGCGGTTGCGCTGGCTGCGCTTCAGACGCGTGGGATCCAGATGACGTGGTACGCCCCGGCCGAGAGCATCGAGGCCGAGGCCGAAGCCCGGGCGCTGCTGAAAGACGCGCTCCGCGCCAAGCCTCGCTACATTCCGGCGCTCGAGGCCTGGTGCCGCTACCTGACCGCGACCAACGATCTCGTCGAAAGCCTGGTGGCTTGCGCGCGGGTGTTGAACTTCGATCCGTGGCATGGGTCGGCTCTATACCAACTCGGCCTGACGCAGATTCTGCTGGGGCGCTTCGAGGATGCACTGGCGACGTTCACCCAGGCCGATCGTTTCGATACGCCCGCCGTGTCGCGCTGGACCTGGCTGCTCGGAATAGGGTGGGCCAATGTGCTTCTGGGGCACGATGCAGAAGCGTTGCCGTGGCTGGAGAAATCGCTCGCCATCACGCCGGGGTCGGGACGGCCCTATCTGCTGCTCGCCATCGCCTACCAGCGCCTCGGGCGAGAGGACGAGGCAAGGGCGGCTCTGGCGAAGGTCATGGAGCTGCGACCCAATTCGACGGCGCGCAACATCGCACCACCGATCCGCAACGCCAGCCAGGTTTTTGTCGAGGCTACGGAGCGGTTCACCCGCATCCTGGTCGAGATCGGGCTGCCTGAGGGCTGAGCCCGCCGGCCTTTGCCGCGTTCAAGCCTGCGCGCCCACCGGGCCCGCCAGAACCGGCAGCATCAGGCGCAGGACCGGATCGGCCGAAAAGTCGGCATGCAGCGGGTACTCCTCACGGTGATGCAGCCGCTGCTTGTCCCAGCGATGGCCGTTGGCGCCCATCCACCAGAGCATGCGCTCATAATGATCCGGCACCTCGCCGTGCTTGTCGTCGTGCCAGCCGGTGACAAAACGCATCGCCGTTAAGTCCATGCCCATCAGGTTGCCGGCGCGGCCGGCCGTTTCGACGCCCGCGAAGAAGCGGCCGCCCTGCGGGCGATCGTTCCACGACAAGGCAATGATCGGCCCGATCCAGGCGTCGCCGAGACCGAGGGCAAAATCCTGCACCTCGGTCAGCAGCTTGCGGGTCGCGCCATCCCGCGCCTGCGCATGCGTTCCTTCCCACGAAAGACCAACCAGCCGCTGCGCCGGACGTTCCGTGAGGCCGAACTCGTCAGCCGCCAGCACCGGCGGCGCACACCACTGGCACACGGATCGGAGACCGGCGCCTAGAACGGTATCTCGTCGTCGAGCTCGCGTGAGCCGCCACCGCCGCCGCCCCTGTTGCCGCCGCCGCGGTTGCCAAAGCTGTCGCTCGGGCCGGACTGGCCGAAATCGGAGCTGCGGCCGCCTCCGCCGGCATAGGCGACCTGACCTTCGCCGCCCTGCCCGCGGGCATCGAGCATCTGCAGCTCGCCGCGGAATTTCTGCAGCACGACCTCGGTCGAATAGCGGTCCTGCCCGTTCTGGTCCTGCCATTTGCGGGTCTGAAGCTGGCCTTCGATGTAAACCTTCATGCCCTTCTTCAGATATTGCTCGGCGACCTTCGCCAGATTGTCGTTGAAAATCACGACCTGGTGCCACTCGGTCTTTTCCTTGCGCTCGCCGGAATTCTTGTCGCGCCAGCTTTCCGAGGTAGCGATGCGCAGATTGACGACCGGATCGCCCGAATTCAGCCGCCGGATTTCCGGATCGGCCCCAAGATTGCCGACGAGAATGACCTTGTTGACGCTGCCTGCCATGACGCTTCTCCGCTCATCCGAAACCGGACAGTTCCCTAACCCATCCGCTCCTTGACCGGCGGGAAAATCGGCAGACTGTCCACAGCTGCTATGTTCTTACTTTGTTCTAGAGGACTTCCTGCCGCGGCACAAGCGGTTTCCTGCGCTGCCTCCGCCGGGTGCAGCTTCAAGAAAAACAATGGCCCTGCCGCCTGGTGGCGAGCAGGGCCTTTTCCGAACTCTTTTGTCCGGGTGCCGGAGTTCAACTGCCGGCTTTCATTTCGGATGCTTCGCGGCGTTCGTGCCGACGATCCGACCACGGTCTCTGATTGTAGGGTGATCGGCAGGCTACGCGTTTCAAGCGTCTTACGCTTGCCGTGGCTCCACCTTGGCGTGGAGCCTTTCGGGACTGTCCGGCGGGGTCATGCCTCCTCCTTTCGTCCGTTGCTCCTGATGCCGAATCTCAGCGTCTGCCATCCGGGCTCGCGTCGCGAAACGGCCATTCCCGGAGAGCGCTCTAGCCAAGCGCTCGGCGCCTTTTCGACGAGGAGTATTGTGTGACTGTTGGCCGGGCGCGTCAACCGTTTCGAGCCGCCGTTGGAAAAATGTGATCGAAGCCGGCCGGCGTTTTCCACATCCTGCATGTCAGGAGAGTGTTCGAGCTTTGTTCTTTTTGCTTGCCGCCCGGCTTGAAACGCCGCTAAGCAGGTTCGGCAAAGTGTACCGCGGTTTTGCGACGAGAACCTGCGGCAAGCAGAGGATCGAGCAGACATTCGCGGTGCCCGCGAATGTCTGCTGAAGGTTGCTTTTGGCGAGGCGCCTCTCGACGGAGCGGCGGAAATGCCTACATTGGTGGGTGGCCGGGTTCTTGCCTGCCATCCCACAAAACTGATCGAGGCGGCGGACCGGCCATGGCCGACCACAAATACATTTCCATTCGCGGTGCGCGCGAGCACAATCTCAAGGACGTCGACCTCGACCTGCCGCGCGATTCGCTGATCGTGATGACCGGCCTGTCGGGCTCGGGCAAAAGCTCGCTCGCCTTCGACACGATCTACGCCGAGGGGCAGCGCCGCTACGTCGAAAGCCTCTCGGCCTACGCGCGTCAGTTCCTCGAAATGATGCAGAAGCCGGACGTCGACCAGATCGACGGTCTGTCGCCGGCCATCTCGATCGAGCAGAAGACCACTTCCAAAAACCCGCGCTCGACGGTCGGCACCGTCACCGAGATATACGACTACATGCGTCTGCTCTTCGCGCGCATCGGCGTCCCGTATTCGCCGGTGACCGGCCTGCCGATCGAGAGCCAGACGGTGTCGCAGATGGTCGACCGGGTGCTGGCCCTGCCGGAGGGCACGCGCCTCTATATCACCGCGCCGATGGTCCGCGGCCGCAAGGGCGAATACCGGAAAGAGCTGGCCGAGCTGCAGAAGAAAGGCTTTCAGCGCGTCAAGGTCGACGGCACCTTCTACGAGATCGCCGACGTGCCGGCGCTCGACAAGAAGTACAATCACGACATCGACGTGGTGGTCGATCGCGTCGTGGTGCGCGGCGATCTCGCCGCGCGGCTCGCCGATTCGATGGAGACGGCGCTGAAGCTGGCGGACGGGCTGGCGGTCGCCGAATTCGCCGACAAGCCGTTGCCGGCCGAAGCCACGGCCGAGGAATCCGCCTACAAGTCGAAGAACGAGACGCATGAGCGCATCCTGTTTTCGGAGCGCTTTGCCTGCCCCGTTTCCGGTTTCACCATTCCCGAGATCGAGCCGCGGCTCTTTTCCTTCAACAACCCGGCCGGCGCCTGCCCGACCTGCGACGGGCTGGGCAGCCAGCGCGCGATCGACGCCGAATTGATCGTGCCGGACGAGAATTTGTCGCTGCGCGACGGCGCGATCAGCCCCTGGGCGAAATCGACCTCGCCCTATTATTCGCAGACGCTGGAAGCGCTCGGCAAAGCCTATGGCTTCAAGTTAGGCGACCGCTTCAAGGATCTGAAGGCGGAAGCCCAGAAGGCGATCCTGCATGGCACCGGCGAGCGCGAGATCACGTTCCAGTACGATGACGGGCTGCGCTCCTACAAGACGACGAAAACCTTCGAGGGCGTGATACCGAACCTCGACCGGCGGTGGAAGGAGACGGACTCGGCCTGGATGCGCGAGGAGATCGAGCGCTTCATGTCGGCCACCCCCTGCCCCGCCTGCAAGGGCTACCGGCTGAAGCCGGAAGCGCTGGCGGTCAAGGTCGCCGGCAAGCATATCGGCGAGGTCACCGAGCTTTCGATCCGCAAGGCCGACCGGTGGTTCACCGAGCTGCCGCAGGCGCTGAACGCCAAGCAGAACGAAATCGCCGTGCGCGTGCTCAAGGAGATCCGCGAGCGCCTGCGCTTTTTGAACGATGTCGGGCTCGACTACCTGACGCTGGCGCGCTCCTCCGGAACGCTGTCGGGCGGCGAGAGCCAGCGCATCCGCCTCGCCTCGCAGATCGGCTCCGGCCTGACCGGCGTTCTCTACGTGCTCGACGAGCCCTCGATCGGGCTGCACCAGCGCGACAATGCCCGCCTGCTCGACACGCTCAAACATCTGCGCGATATCGGCAACACGGTGATCGTGGTCGAGCATGACGAGGACGCGATCCTTACCGCCGACTATGTCGTCGACATCGGCCCGGCCGCCGGCATTCACGGCGGCAAGGTGATCGCGCAAGGCACGCCGCAGGCGATCATGGCCAACCCCGCCTCGATCACCGGCAAATATCTGTCCGGCGAGCTCGAGATCGCCATGCCCGACCGCCGGCGCGCCGGCAAGAAAGGCAAGCGCATCAAGGTGGTCGGCGCGCGCGGCAACAATCTGAAGGACGTCACGGCCGAGATCCCGCTCGGCACCTTCGCCTGCGTCACCGGCGTTTCCGGCGGCGGCAAGTCGACCTTCCTGATCGAGACGCTGTTCAAAGCCGCCTCGCGCCGCATCATGGGCTCGCGCGAGCATCCGGCCGACCACGACCGCATCGAGGGGCTGGAGTTCCTGGACAAGGTCATCGACATCGACCAGAGCCCGATCGGCCGCACGCCGCGTTCCAATCCGGCGACCTATACCGGCGCCTTCACGCCGATCCGCGACTGGTTCGCCGGACTGCCGGAGGCAAAGGCGCGCGGTTACCAGCCCGGGCGCTTCTCCTTCAACGTGAAGGGCGGGCGCTGCGAGGCCTGCCAGGGCGACGGCGTCATCAAGATCGAGATGCACTTCCTGCCCGACGTCTACGTCACCTGCGACGTCTGCCACGGCAAGCGCTACAACCGCGAGACGCTGGAAGTGCAGTTCAAGGGCAAGTCGATCGCCGACGTGCTCGACATGACGGT
>Ga0164290_1001990_pt1 | contig 19101 bp, 14 predicted proteins | sample Micstemetagenome_FD_108782 | JGI IMG/M metagenome (GOLD analysis project Ga0164290, IMG submission 108782) | Contaminated culture microbial community from soil near Moab, Utah, USA - Microcoleus steenstrupii SON62 (Illumina Assembly) | ecosystem: Environmental > Terrestrial > Soil > Soil crust... | reverse complement strand
CCTGAACAGCTATCTCAAGGCATGCGCCGAAAACAAAGGCAGACCTCCCGAAGATTTGTCTCCATTCCTTCCATGGAAAACACCGGACTCCGAACCGCTGCGCATGGTTCACTGAGGTCTTACTTATTCGCCATTCTTTTACTACGTGTTTTAGTTGCATGGTGATCAAAAGAGAAAGACCGGAGCTCAAAAGTTCTGAGCTCGGGTCTTTCTCCAGGAACACCTGACCAAAAGACGCCCCCTTCTCGGGAAACGGCGTTAGAAGCTTGTTTGACAGTCAGTCAGGCGGTTGGTCAGCAGACGTTTCGGCGTCTACAGAATCAACCTAAAGGGTCTCCGGCGTCTTACCAACGGCGGTGACCAGCTTGAGCGCTCGGGCGTGCAACGCTGCAGCCTCTACATCCGCAGGATGACTGTCGGTTCGATGCTTCAGCACGGTCAGCAAATGCTTGACCTTGCGAAGCGACTTGGGATAGCGCTGCGCTGCCGAAACGAAAGCCGCATACTCAGTGGGGCTCGCTTCGGTAAGCAGATATCGCCAATTGATCAAGTCGGACACCGTCACGTCATTGTCTTCGAGACTGATCTGAAGCTCCTTGCGATGAGTCGCAGGGTCCAGATAGGTTCCGAAAAGCTTGTCCATGAGCGGATGCACGATGGTGAAATTGTACCGCTGGTCCCAGTGATGCAGGAGATGAATCTCCTCTAGCCACAGGAAATACGGCTTGCCGACCCAGGGATGATTGTCGAAATGGAAACGCGCGTGGGTCAGATCGACCACCATCTTGGCGTAGAACCACAGCCCGAAGATGAACGAGAAGCTCACCATGTTGAAGCCGTGGGTGGAAAGGAACAGACCTGCAGCCATGAGACCGGGGATAACCCAGCTCAAGCCGAAGCCCTTCTCAGAAGTGTGGTACCGCTTGCCATGCTTGTAAAGCCGACCGATCGGATAGATGATCATGTGGTGAATCCAGTGAAAACGCTGGTTCCGCCGGAAGACCTGTGCCAATCGGGTGAAGAGTCCGACATGCTGGAAGAAGCGGTGGTAGCCGTATCCGATTGCTTCGACAGCGATGACTGCGCGCACGAACATGACGGCAGGGGTGAGAATGAATGTCACCACCCACGGTGCGACGCCCTGGCTTTGCAACCAATTGAAGAGCATGCCGGAAAACGGCTCGGACCAGGCGAACCAGATCAGTGCGCCGAGCCCTGCGAAGAGCCAGAGGATTGAGAGAAGCTTGCTGAAGAAACCTGCCTTGGGCTTCAGAGCTGCGATGTAAATTTCGTTGGAGTGACTTGCGTCAAGGTCGACCTTAACGGTCCTTGTCCGGGTCATATAGCACCTTTTCCCTGGAGATTTTTGTAGTCCTCCAGGGTCGTGAGTCTTTTTCTTGAGATTTGTGTTCTGTGTAGAAGCAGGAAAAAAGGCAACGGGAGCGGGCGAACCACAATGTGGAACACCCGCTTCCCGCGCCGGTTTACTTCGTGATTTCGAAGCGATCCAGTTCTTCGCCCTGGGCGGTGATCTGGCGCGCGACGAGTTTCGTCCCGATCATGTCCATGACCGTAAGCGAGTGCCTTCCGGCTTTCGCAACAGCGGTCTGCGGCTGCCACTTCAATTCCTCGGGCATTGCCTCGGAGTGAAGCGGAGCGCCACCGGCACCTGTGGTCAGGTAGATGACGCCCTTGGGACGCGTGTTCGTGACACCGTCGTATTCCTTGTCCAGCACCAGGTCGCCTTCGTACTTGACGGACTCAGCGACTAGATCGTTCGCCTCGCTTTTTCCGAGGTCGGCGAGCTTGCGCTTGAGAGTGAACTTGAGCGGGAAGGTGCGCTCATAGGTGTGCACGTGACCGGTGAAGACAATGTCGACACCGCACTTCTCGAGGATATCCGCCACCAATCTCATGCGCACACCGTCCTGGTGTTTGCGGCTGGAGTGGAAGCAGGAGTGGTGGAAGGTCACGAACTTCCACGTCTTGTTGGTGGACATCAGGTCCTTCTCCAGCCAGTCGCGCAGAACCGGATCGGTCCAGTCCATGTAGCGATTGGAGTCGAGGACGACCCAGTGCGCATCGCCGTGGTCGAACGAGAAGTTCAACATGGCAGGCGCACGCTTGCCGGCTGCCGCAAAGAGCGCATCCTTGCGTGACTTCGGACCGATGAGGTCCTTGCCATAGGCAGCAGCGGCAGCGACAGAAACAGGCGCGTTGAGCGGCTGTGCCCAGTACACCAGATAGGCGAAGTGGTCAGCGAACTCGTTGAAGTCCGGCACCGCCAGCGTCTCCGGACGACCGACACAGTGATTGCCGGGGACGGCAACCGTCAGTATCGAGCGCAAAATAGGCGCACCGAGCGCATCGGCAGCCTGGTCGGAGTTGTACGGCGGGAAGAACTTCTCGAAGTATTCGATGATGCGACCGTCGTCGTAAGCGATGTCGCCGACCAGGACAACCATGTTCGGCTTTTCCTGGTAAGCGCGGTGAGCAATGCGTCGCTCATCCGCACCCCATTTGGCGATGTCGCCGGTGACAACGATACGCGTCTTTTCGCCTTCTGCCGTCGGAGCCTGCGCGTTTGCCGAAAAGACCTGAGTGCCGGCGAAATTAATGCGATAAGAGAAGCGTTCGCCCGGCTCCAGCCCAGTAACCGGCACGCGGAAAACCTTGTGCACGGGAATCTTGGGCTGAGCTTCCGGCAGGTTGACCGGATAGAACTCAGTCGGCGTGAAGTCGAGAGTGCCGGAACGATCGGCGTAGACGCGCAGCTTGTAGTCGGCCGCGACGCCGGCGCCGGCGAAGACGATTTCAAACATCGCCTTGCCGTCGCGCGCGCCAAGCTGAATCATCGGCTTGACGACGAACGGCGAATCGTTGACGGCAGGATCACGAGCCTCTGCACGAAGCCGCGCGGAACCCCGCCGTATAATCGCGATACAAGTCGCTACGGCCAGAGCCGCAGCAACAATAGCAAGTAGAGTAAACATCGGAGTCTCCATTTGCCGCGTCCACATTGACGGCGGCATTCATCGGTCGCAACGGCTACGCCATTGCAACCTCGTAACGCCCTGAAGCGGTGCACCGGATGTGGTGCACCGCTCAGAGCAAGCGATTAGCGATTAGTCGCGCCTGACGAATCAGGAAACGACGTCAGCCTGCCCGTGTTCTCCACCGGGCGGGAAGGCAAGCGGCGGTGCACCGTCGGGACGCTGAACCGCAAGCCGGAAGACGGCGCGATTCTTGATCTCGAGAATGGTGAACGTGTAGCCGTTTACCGGGATGCTCTCGCCGCCGTCGGGCTGGCGATCGAGCGCTTCGATAACAAGTCCGGCCACCGTCACACAGTGCGTTTCGCAACTGAGATCCGAGGAGAAGAACTTGTTGAACTCGAAGATGGTGAGATCGCCCGGGATGTGCCAGGTATTCTCACTCACCTGTTCGATGCCCGCACCCGGCGAGTCGTACTCGTCCCAAATCTCGCCGACCAGCTGTTCCAGCAGGTCTTCGAGCGTGACGATACCGACCGTGGCACCGAACTCGTCGATGACCACCGCCATCTGCAGCTTGCGCTCCTTCATCTGCTCGAGCAGCGTGCTGGCCAGCATCGTGTCGGGCACGAAGTAAGCCTTGCGCACATAGTCCGAGAGACGGAAGGGCTTGGGCGTGATCTGAGCAGCACCACCTTGAGCAGTCCCTGCCTGAGCGCGCGCCTTCAGGTGCGCGTAGAACAGGTCATGCAGATCGCGGGTGTTGAGAATACCGATAACATTGTCGCGCGAGTTGCGAAACACGGGGAGCTTTGCGTGCTTGGTGCGCGAAGCCACAGCCATCATGTCGACGAGACTTGTCCCGTCTTCGACATAGTCCACACGCGTACGTGGCACCATGACCTCTTTCAAGGTCACAGCTTTCAGCTCCAGGGCGCGCTTGAGGAAATCAGATTCCTGCTTTCCGAGCGTGCCTGCTTTGACACTCTCTTCAAAGAGAATCTGGAACTCCGCCGGAGACGGCAACTGGCTTTCCTCTTGCTTCGCCTTGCTCATGCCGAACGGCTTGAGCAAAATCCACGTGAATACGTTCATCAGCCACACCAGAGGCGCGGTGATGAAGCAGAAGATCCGGAACGGACCGGACAGCAAGAACGACATTCTTTCCGGAGCCCGCAGACCCATTGTCTTCGGTACTTGTTCGCCGACGACAACGTGCAAGAGGCTCAGGATGATAAACGAAATCGCGACTCCCAAACCCGCCGGAAGTTGCAACTCGGCAATTCCGGGAATGGAAGACATCGCAGATTGGATCAGGGGCAGGATTGAGTGGTCACCCAACCAGCCCAGGGCAAGACTAGCCAACGTAATGCCGAGCTGCGCGCCAGCAATGGTTCTGTCCATTTGCTGGTGCAGCTTCTGCACTCGTTCTGCTCCCGATTTGCCATTCTTCACCAGCTCTTCGAGTCGGCTCTTGCGGAGCGCGATGATGGCGAATTCGAACGCCACGAAGAGACCGTTGAGAATTAGGAAGGCAAATAGAAGCGCAAGCCCAAGCAGTAGTGGGCCGAATGACATTGTGTTACCTCCAAGGTAGCCGCTGGAAGCATGTTGAAACGCGTCTCCAGGGATTGGGACGCTTACGGCTTCAACAGACGGAGACACGTATTTCAGGATGCTCGACATTCCACCAGAGAGAGCAAGAAACCGGTTGAGATTTCGTGCAGCGACACGTCAATCACCGAAAGACAGACTCTTAGCGAGTGTGGTCTTCAAGCATGATGCGCGGGGGGATGTGCAGAGACTTTTGGATGCGTTTGGTTTTCGTACCAAGCGTCGTGATCAGGAGAAATAAGTGGGATCGAATCTAGAAGAGAAAGACAGTCAGGTTCAATCTGCTCCACTGGTTAGGTACTAATACCTGACTAAGATCATGAGGAAAACTTCTTCAAAGTTCATCCAGTTAGCTTATCTTGACATTTAACTTATGGTCTCTTGTTATACTTCGAGAGTCATGAAAACCAATCTAGTGTTCACTCCCAGGTATAAGACACCTTTGTCTGACTACGGTTTTGATAAACCGTTCGCGCTAGATCGCGGAGAGATGGTTCTCAAGAGACTCAGCGAGGACATTGGCGCACCCGTGCCATACTTGGAACCTCAACCGATCACCGACGAACAGGTACGTTTGGTGCACACAGCCGAATATTTGGAAACCCTCAAGAATCCGAGAACATGGATCGATCTTTTCGAGTTTCAAGAGAGTGAATACTTTCCAGAACGAGCCGTACGTCCACTTCCTTCCATCATCGAAGACTTCAAACTGAAAAGCGGCGGCACCCTGACCGCCTGCGAAATCAGTTTGGAAACTGGACTGGCAGCCAATTTAGGTGGCGGCTATCACCACGCTTTTCCCGATCAAGGACGTGGTTACTGCCCAATTAACGACATTGCAATTGCAATCAGGCACTTGCAAAAAACCGGCAAAATCAAGAAAGCCATGATCGTTGATCTCGATTTCCACCAGGGTGACGGCACAGCAGTAACTTTTCAAAACGACGACAGCGTTTTTACTTTCTCTGTTCATTCCGAAGAAGGCTGGCCGGAAATCAAGCAGAAAAGCGATCTCGACATACCGATAAAAGAAATCGAGAAAGAAAAATATTTGGAAAAAACGGAAGCAGGATTGAAACTTTCACTTTCTAAATTTGCACCGGATATGGTGATTTATGTAGGCGGCAGCGATCCATACGAAAAGGATGTATTGCCCGGCACAAGCTACTTTCGGCTTCCTCTTTCAGTCATGAAAGCACGCGATGAATTGGTGATCGATACTTTTGCCGACAAAGGAATTTCTTTCGCATCGGTGTTTGCTGGTGGTTACGGCCCTGACGTTTGGGAGGTACACTATTTATCAACACGAAGATTACTAGAAAGATCCGGTTTTAGTTTTGGCAAAACCTATTCCTGCTGCTAGCGCTGCTACGGCACGCCAACGTGTCGGCTTCGCCGCTGGACAGCGCTCGATTTATCCGGTCGCATCTCCAATCGTTAAATGGGCCGGCGGCAAAACGCAATTGCTCAAGCATTACTCTCGACTTTTCCCCGCCGAATTCAATCGTTATTACGAGCCCTTTCTAGGCGGCGGTGCGGTGTTTTTCCACTTGGTGGCGAAAAACCCGAACCTGCGCGCAACTTTATCTGACCAAAATGTTGAGCTAATTAACTGCTACAACATGATCAAAAACGAATTGCCTTCCGTCATTCGCTATCTCAAAAAACACAAGAATGACAGTGAGCATTTCTACAAAGTGCGAGCGCAGGATGTTGACGATCTTTCACCGGCGGAACGCGCCGCGCGTCTGATATTTTTGAACAAGACCTGCTTCAACGGCTTGTATCGAGTAAACCGCAAAGGACAATTCAATGTTCCTTTCGGCAGGTACGAAAATCCAAAAATCTGCGATGAAGTCAATTTGCGAGCTGCAGAACGTGCGCTCTGCAATGCCAAGATCAACACCGCAAATTTCGAAGCGGTGGCATCGCTGGCAAAAAAGGGTGACTTCGTTTACTTAGATCCGCCCTATCAGCCACTTAGCACAACATCGAGTTTCACAGGATACACGCGTAACTCATTCGGAGAAGCAGATCAAATTCGCCTGGCGAATATGTTCAAAAAACTCACGGATAAAGGCTGCTACGCCATGTTGAGTAATTCCGATACGCCCTTTATTCGCGAACTCTACGAAGACTTCAACATCGAAACAGTTTACGCAAACCGAGCTATCAACAGCAAAGCAGACAAAAGAGGAAGAGTAGCCGAGGTAGCAATCCTCAACTACTCACCCGATGATTTCAATTGCGATTGATGTTCAATAGAGAAAAGTAAGCAGTTTTTCGCTCAAACGCTCGAAAACTTCTTCAGTGGTGAGTGGAAACGAGGTCGGATGACCGGGTGTTTCTTCATAAGATTCACCAGCCCAAACATGACCGTTCGCTTCGATGCGAAGAAATGCGTTCAATTCGTCCGGTCCTTGTCCCTCACCAAGAAGCAGTCCGCGCGGACCAATTGATATTTGCAGTCCAAAATTTGTCCAAACAAAATCTTTGACTTTCCACCGCATATCCGCGAGCAAAGCCTTTTCGCCTCCGGATAAATACATTGTCCTCAACTGCCTTGCTGCCGTTGCTGTAAGCGCGCGAAGGTGTTTGATGTCTCCTTCTCCGTTGATGATTGCAGTAAAAGCTTCACTCACAACTTCGCGTGTTCCACCTTCAGGAAGCTGAACAATCAACTCGGTGAGCGCGCGGACACGTTGTTTGTTCGGACGGACTGCAGGCTTTGAATCACCTGGTTCAACAGAAAGATACTGCACCGGAGAGATTGTGAGATGTGGCTCACTATTTTGCTGATGGTTAGGGGTTTTCATCACTGCTGCCGTCCTTCGTCGCTTCGCTCGTTTAGCACCGTTTAACTTTATGCGCCTCGAGGTTGCGCAAAGGTTGCCGTCGCAGACGACAAATCGGCAACGTTCAAAACCGCTGTAACTAAAGGAGTCAGCGCTGCGCGCCACTACCGGAAATCTCAATTAGTCCAGCGCAAGCTATACGAGTCGCTATGTAATTAGATCTTGCAACAAGGTTATGAGTTCAAGATAAGCAACACTTAGGAAAAACTTCTACTGCCCATCAGTTCTTGATCCGGCTTGTTAGTTTATATCTTTACATCAAAGAACATTGGCTTTTTATCGGGTATTCCAACGGTTAGGGTTTTAGATCCATTACCCCATCCCCATTTTCTTCTCGTCAGCCTAAAACCAGGAACACTCCGCACGCACTTCACGCATGAACGCTCGCCCACGCGAGTCAAATGCCGTCGGATTGGAACCGCGCGATTCGCGTTCCTGTTGGGTATGGGTATTCTCGCGCCACAACCTGAATCCCGAGGCCGCGGTATTTACCGTCCTCGCAAACGGCGTTTCACTCTGCAGCAATGCTTGATGTGAGGCGTCTAACGAAACCGATTCCGTGAGGCTCGTGCACTGGCGGGGGCGCATTGAGCGCCATAGCAAGTTCATTGGAGACCGGATGAAATTCAAGGAGACTGGGGATGTGGCGAATAGCCTCTGTAACCCTAGCCGCCATTGTGCTTGCGATTGCAGGTGCAATGGTGTTGTTTGCCCCTGGTCAGGTCAATCTGACCGGCGGCGCATTTCCTGATCGCACCGGTATCGGTATCGCTCTGCCTGACGCGAGACACGCCGTCGAGCAGAGAGTGACTGATTACTGGGACGATCTTCGCACGCCGAAAACGACAACGACGCTCTACACCAACGGTGAGATGCGCATCGACAACCATCGTCCGAACGGCACCATCGAAACCCGCGAACTGTTCTACCCCGAAGGGACGGACGGAAAGCGGCAATTGAAGGCGCATGCAACAATTGATGTGGACGGTGTGACGTACTTGACGGACATTGCCTACTTCCCAGACGGCAAGAAACAACGCAGCGGCATGCTGCGCACCGACAAGTCGTATCAGATCATCACCTTCTACGAAGACGGGCTGCATGTACACATGCACGAACTCGTCAGCGCAAAAGGCGAACCGCTCTTCCAGTCGATTTTGCGTCTCGACGGCTCCGTCCAGCAGATGGCCAGTCAGAACGAGAAATCGTTCGACGTGACTAATTACGACGAGCAAAGCCGCGCCATCAAAACAGTGGCGACTGCTAAATACTGGACGAGAGAAACGACTTACCATGCGGACGGCAAGACCGTGAAAACGGATTTCCTCATGGAGTCGTACAAGACGACCGCGTCATATTTCGCAGAGAACGGCTTGATCACCCAAAAGCGCGAGTTCGAGAACTGGCGAATGACGGCGACGTTCTTCGAGAACGGCGTGCCGAGCTACAGGCAGACATGGCGATTACTCAACAAGGACGCCGTCAAACCTGAGCAGGTCCGCAACTACAGCCTGACGGAAGCAGCAGTGCTCGACGCCAACGGCAAGCCGACCTGGCGCGTCATTTTCAACTGGACCACCGGCAAGCCGACCATGATCGAAATCGGAATGAGCAAAGCTTCCGAAGACTTGGTCTCGGAGGTTACGCGCAAGTGGTACGACGCGGATGGGTATCTCGAACTTCTGCTCATCAAGAAAGGCGAGTATGGGCCCGAGATTTCTCGGCAAGAATACACGCCTGCCGACGGAATTTTGCCCGACGAAATCCCGGCTTACTTGAAAGAGCCGGTACCATTCGAGGTGCCACCAATTCCGGTACCACCGCTGCCTCCGCCAATGTACGGACCGTGATGCCGACCGGCATCTACGGACTGTTGGCATAGGAACGAGATTTGTTCCCCGACGACTGAACCAGCGGACGCCGAGTGAAATTCCGGTGCCCGCTAAATGCAACCTGACTCCAAGGAGTCTCGCATGAAATCACTACTCATAACTGCCGCAGCGGCTCTGGCGATTGCTAGTGCTGCTGTGATTGCTCTGAATGGGCAGGGTTCGACCACCAGTGACCTGACAGAAGGCGCCTTTCCTGGACGTCTGCCGCACTCCATCGGTTTGCCAGACAGTGCAGAGGGGGTCGATCAGCGCGTGACAGAACTCTCGCCCGACCGACTCTTTCCGAAGGAAGCCAATGTCGACTTCAAGAACGGCGACTTCGGACGCGAGTACCATCGTGACGACGGCACGCTTGAGCGCATCGAGGTGTTCTACAACACCATGCCCGACCGTGCTGTGCAGCTCAAGTGGCGCGGTATCATCGCAGCCGATGGCGTCACATACGTGAGCGATTCTGCCTTCTGGGCGGACGGCACGCGCAAACGCATCGGTAATAGACTGGCAGACGGCACCTACTCCATCGTGACGTATTTCCAAAACGGAACGACAGAAAATGAGCGCACCGTCCTTGCCGCAGACGGCACAGCGCTGTTTCACAGCGTCACGACCGAGAACGGTATTCTCCTCTACTCGGGGGAGAAGACGAAGAGCGGCATCGAGGAGAAGACCTTCGCCGAGAACGGAAATCCGGTCAAATACACCTTGCGCTCCATGTTCTCCAGCCGCCTCATCGAGTACTTCGGAGACACCGGCGTCCCCAAAGCGGACGTGTCGATGGACATGTACTCGCACACCGTGACCTTCTTCGCTGCCGACGGCAAGGTTGTCGAAAAGCGCCTGATCACCTTCGGCGGCATGAAGGTAACCGTCTTCGAAAACGGTGTCGCCAGCTACGAACAGTACTGGCAGCGCATGAACCCCTTCGATGTGCAGAAAGGCGCAGAGAGCGAGTGGCAGCTTTATAGCGTCGCCCGCGTCGACTCTGCTGAGCTGGCGCACTGGAAGCTCTGGTTCCGCACCGGAGAAGCCTACAAAGGCAAACACACCGCCAACTTCATCTACGAATCGAAAGATGAGCTGCCCACTTCATCTTCGGCACAGGTGCTCGTCACGAACTTCGACGAAGGCGGCTGCATGTTTCACCGCGTCCTGCAAGACGCGCAGTACGGCAACCCGATCAAGAAGGAAACTTTCCCGACCGATAGAGGGTGCTCAACACCCGCCCTGCCGCTCGAGCTGATGAAGTGGCGTCCTTTCACGCCCTTCACCAAGAAGATTCCGGACCCGGAGCCGCACCATCCCTGATTCGAGACTCAGGAAGTAGTACATAACGGCTTGCCTGCTCTGTGCCAAAAGCGCAGACAGGCGAGCACTGGAGCAGTCAATGAAACGTTTGATTGTAGTAGCTGTACTCGCCGCTCTGGCTGGTGCAAGCATATCTCAGCTGTTTGCTTCGCGACCGCCAACAGCCGATACACTTTTGACGAGCGCATCTCCGGACAAGCTCCGAACGCGCGTGACGCTTAAGGCGCCCAAGTCTGGCGAAGCGATCGGCTTCAAGGTCTATCCATCGATGGATGCCATCACTGCTGAAACGCTCCAATCGGAGCTGCTCAACGGCAACACAGAGAACACCGTCTACTACCCGACTGGTGCAATCAAGTCATCCGAGGAGTTCTACCCTGCGTTGAAAGCGGGAGCGGAGCGTCAATTGCGATACTCCACCGAGCGCGCGCTCGATGGCAGTTTCATCTCGGACCAGTCTTTTCGACTGGACGGCACGAAGATTCGCGTCGGCAGACGGCTTCCTGACGGGCTGTATGAAATCTTCCTGTATCACGACAACGGAGTCGCCGTCTGGAAGCATCAGCTCGTAGCAGGGCAGAAGGAGCCCGTCTTCGAAGAGGGCTTCTACAAAACAGGTGCAACGCAATCGCTCACTCGCATCAACGCCGACAACTCGGGCGAGGTGAAAACCTTCTACGAGGACGGCAAGGCCGAGTCAGTGACTACGTTTCCCGTGGAAAAGTGGAACCCAATCGTCAGCGTCTTCTACTTCGCTGATGGGCAGAACGTGCGCTTGCGCGTTTCCTACCAGAGCCTCGGTTCGCATGCAGAGTACCTTCGCGAGAACGGAACACTCCGCATGACCTTCGATGAAATCTTCTCGACGACGGGCGGCACCATCACCTGGCGATTCTTCGACAGTGAGGGCAATCCTCAGTACGAACAGGTCTACTTCATCGAGAAGAAAATAGTCAACGGCAAAGAAGAGCGAGTCTATCGCCTTCGCGACGCCACCGAACTCAACGCCGCCGGCGAAGCGATGCGCAAGATAAGCTTCCGAGGTGACGGCAAGACGCCCGACAAGGTCATCATTTCCAAGCCGGCAGGCAATGCCTGGGGTGGAACTTTCAAGTCGTTCCGTGAAGACGGGACACTGGAAAAGATCGAAGAGCGAGACGTAAAAGGCAAGGTGACAGCAGAAACCGCGTACACGCGGACGCAAGGCATCAAGGAAATCTTCCCCGAGAAGTACCTGACCATGCCCAGCGACTCGCTGCCTCCGCCACCGCTGCGCACTCCTGCGGTGCGAAAGGCATACTCTCGCTAGACAATTAACTTATGAGGTAACACCTATGAAACTGAGACTCGTGCTGATGAGCGACACACATCATCACCCGCTCTCGAAGTGGGTGATTCCGGACGGCGACGTCTTCATCCACAGCGGAGACATGATGCGTGGCAAGAAGCTGAAGGCGATCACCGCCTTCAACAGCCAGCTGCAGAAACTTCCGCACAAACACAAACTGGTTGTCCCCGGCAATCACGACTGGCCTTTCGAGCGCCAGCGCGAAGAGGCGATAGCCGCATTGACGGCAGCGACGTACCTGGAAGACAGGGAAATCGTCATCGACGGCGTCAAATTCTACGGCAGCCCCTGGCAGCCGGAGTATCGGAACTGGGCATTCAACCTGCCTCGCGGCTCTCTCGAGTTGAAGGCAAAGTGGTCTGCCATTCCGGATGACGTCGATGTGCTGATCACCCACACGCCACCAAACACGGTGCGCGACATGGTCTGGCCGCGAGGCGAACAGGTCGGTTGCGCGCAGCTGCGGTGGCGCATGGAAGAGATCTCGCCGATCCTCCATACTTTCGGACACGTGCATGGCGGGCGCGGTGACGAGATGGTCAATTCCACTCTCTGCATCAACGCCTCCAGCACCGACGAAGGATACAAGGTGGTGCCCACGGTCATCGTTGTCGACATCGACACCGAGACCCGCACCGCGACCATCGTCCAACAGTAAGGACGATGGTTGGTTGAAACGGCTGCTCCAGGTGGTTTAAATCCCACCTGGGGCGGTCGTCTTCTAAGAACGCGAAACGAGAACAAGCAATGCAAGATTCTCCGAATTCTCGGCGCCGTTGGCTTCTCAAAGCCATCGCCGTCACGCCTTTCGCAATCGCGACAGGTGCGCTTGCGCAGACGCTGACTCCCGGACGTGCAAAGGCGCGGCTCATCCCGACGCCGAAGCAGGTCGAAGGTCCCTACTTCCTTCCCAACTCGCCGCTGACAGGGCGCTTCATTCCGCAAGGCATGAGCGGCCAGGAGATTCACATCTCCGGAACAGTGCTCGACGTTGACGGGAATGTCATCCCCAATGCCACCGTTCACGTGTGGGTGGCATCGCCGACTGGTGTGTACGACAACCAGGACGCCGCCGGACGCCCCCGGAGGATTCCACTCGCGCAGCAGACACTGCGCGGACGAATCATCACAAGTGCTCAAGGCGCGTATGCCTTCGAATGTCTGCGTCCCGGCAACTACGAGCTGGGCGGCGGCATGGTGCGACCGGCTCACATCCACGTGAGAGTGGACGCCGCCGGCTACCAGACGCTCATCACCCAGCTCTACTTCGTGGACGACCAGTTCAACACGAGGGACTTGCCTGGCGATGAGTTCTTCCAGCCGGAACTGCTCGTTCCACTTTCGCCTGCCACACCGCAGGCTGGTCAGATTCAGTCGGGCAACTACACGTTTGTTCTGGAACGCTAATAGCGCTTCAGGACTAACCTGACATTCTGATCTCTGAGAACCGGGGCGCGAAGCCATTTTCGCCTCAGTTCTCTTTTTCCCACGATCTTTCTATCTCTTATAGTTGTACATGGAGCGAGACTTAAAACATAGTAGGGGCGGCATTCTTGCCACCCGCCGCTATCAAAGCCCCTTCTTATTGCGCGAACTGACTGCCAGTTTCCCAACCAGTTCAGCGGTAATGAGATTCTTCGACGAAAACGTAATTCCAGTCTTTGTTGCCTTGAGTTTCAACGAAGCGATCTCATCGGCATGGTCAGCAATTGCACCAGGGTCGACATATAAACCACATTGTTTGCTAAAGGCAGCATATCCAGCGATGATCGTGCCTTCAATCTGAAATCCCGGCATATCGTACTTAACGACTTCTTGCGCGTCAGGCAGCGCCCGCGACAGCTGCGCACGCAGTTGCTGCAACATCGCGCGAAACTGCTCCGGCGCAGCGGCTATGTAAGCATCATGGCTATCTGTCTTAGTCATGTCGATAGTCTACCTTTGAGCTTGTTTAAAGAGCAACAAATAAGCGTCAGGTGCAAGCATAGAAGAACCCAATAATCCCCCGATATACCGTTTTTCCTGGACTCCCCGAAAATTTCCCAATTCGCATGCAGAATACCTAAACCAGCCTCCCCGGCACCATAAGCATTACGCTCGATTCTTGCGGAGATATCGCATGTCTGATCGCACTGAAGCACTTACTAAAAACAAAGAATCACAGAAAGACGCCAATACAGTTCCAGAAGCCGCCCGCAAGCTGGCTGAAGAGTTCGGGCTCAGAGTCAGCAAAACAAATCAAAACGGCAAGAGCGGCCTAGCGTTTTCCCTGCCAGCAGAAAACTGCGGCGCGCAGCCCAAAGTAATCGCTCAAGGCACCGACCTCAACGCGCTCAAACAAGACCTGACTAGAAAGCGTGATGCCTTCATCGATCGCTTGGAAGACGAACATCCCGTAGACATTCTCGTCCAAGGAGAGCATCTCAACATCACAGATACTGATGGAAAGCCACTCAAAGCTGATGTACGTACTCCCAATTTCAATCAGCTCACGAAAATAGAAAATGCCTTAGACCGTTCTTTGCCGGCAGACGAAGATAAGAGCGAAGGAATTGTTGGCTGGTTCAAGGAACTCTTCGACAACGATAAACTCGTTATCGGGCTTGCTGCTAAAGATACTGATGCCAAATCATGCGCCAGATATTACCAGGGCGATACAAGCACAGGAGTTCTGCCGCAGATCGTCATTGATCCCGAAGTGCATGACGCAGAATCCGTTTACTTCCACGAATTAGCGCACCATGGTCAAGCCGGTTTCTGGAATTCGGATAATGCCAACAATCAGCAGTGGAAGGATTACACGATGTCGCTAGGCTGGCTCCGTGTCAAAGACCGCGATCTGCGAATTACAAATGATGCGTATCCTCAACTGTTCTACTCGCCGTCTGAAAACAATCCGAACAGAGAATGGGTGAGAATGAATGAAGCCGGCAATTTCGTCGATGCCAAAGGCAACGAAGTAAACTCTGAGGATAAAGCTCAACGCATCAGCAACGATGAAATGGCGCGCCGCTCGGTTGTAGGTCCTCCAAACGCGGCCGGCTACATGATGAGTCCTGCCGAGCATGGCGCGGAGTTGATGATGTTCCTTAGACAAAACGAAGCCACTCGCTTCGAACTGTTGAGAAACAATCCTCACGCATACAAAATTGCAGTGGAATTGGACCAGAAAGAGATAAATGGCAAGTACGGCGTGGATTCGAACGGACTAAGCAAGAAAATTCGCATGCCAAACGGACAGATTGTCGATAACAGCGAATGGTCCAGGCTCGACCTGACTATCTGGGAAAGCAGATATCTGCAGCCAACTCGTACCAATGCAGCATCTAAGAGTGCCAGCCTGGGACCTAAATCTGATCTGGTCAAAAACGCTCCTGGGTCTTAAGTCGCAGTAATTGGAACTATGACGTCAAGCGCTAGCGCCAACGGCACAAGCGCTGCGAGCGCAACACCGGCTTGACAACATTATTTTGGGCGCAGCCTTTATTCGTATGCTTGCGCAGAATTTCAATGTTTATGTGAAAGCGATCATTGAGCTTTACTCTGAAATACAATTACGGCTTGTAGCTTGATATAAGCCCACAGGCTTTGACAGATTGCAGACCCTAAAACATCCACAGTTCACATCAACAGAAAGTTCTTTTTTCACAGCCCGATAACCCGCACAATCACCGCGCAGTAAATCTGCAACTTACTAAGTCTTACCAAGGAACGACTCTCAAGCCGTTTCACAAAGGAGAACTCTGCGAAACCATGACCGAAACTCAACAAGATTTCGAATGTGCTTCGCCGAATTCTCTATCGAAATCGCAAGGAGACCGCATGAAATCGTCAACACTCCTAGTCAAGGCTCTCGAGAATGAGGGCGTTGAGTACATCTTCGGCATCCCGGGAGAAGAGAATCTCGACTTCCTGGAAGCGCTGAGAACGTCGAAGATCAAGCTGATTCTGACGAGGCACGAACAAGCGGCGGGCTTTATGGCCGCCACTTACGGACGCCTCACCGGCAAGCCCGGAGTCTGTCTCTCCACGCTCGGACCCGGCGCTACCAATCTCGTCACTGCCGCTGCTTATGCGAATCTCGGTGGTATGCCTCTGGTGATGATCACCGGGCAGAAGCCGATCAAGAAGAGTAAGCAAGGGCAATTCCAAATCGTCGACGTGGTCGGCATGATGCGCCCGCTGACGAAGTTTACGCATCAGATTGTCGACGGCTCGCGCATTCCCTCCATCGTCCGCGAAGCGTTCCGCGTCGCTGCCGAGGAGCGCCCCGGTGCAGTGCACATCGAGTTTCCCGAAGACATCGCCGCCGAGGAAATCAGCGACTGCGACCAGCCGTTCGCCATCCACACTGCGATGCGTCCATACCCGGACCCGACCGCAATCACCGTTGCCTGCGCCATGATCGAATCGGCAAAACGCCCGCTCGTTCTGGTCGGCGCCGGAGCCAATCGCAAGCGCACTCGCAAATCGCTGCTCGATTTCGTCAACAAGACCGGCATCCCCTTCGTCAACACGCAGATGGGTGTCGGCGTCATTGATGAGCGCAACCCGCTCTACCTGGGCACAGCGGCGCTCTCGACCGACGACCTCGTGCACCACGCCATCGCCGAAGCAGACTTGATCATCAACGTCGGTCACGACGTGGTTGAGAAGCCGCCCTTCTTCATGGAACGCGGCGGCGCCAAAGTGCTACACGTCAACTTCTTCTCGGCGCGTGTAGACGACGTCTACTTCCCTCAACATGAGGTGATTGGCGATATCGCCAACACATTCGTCGAGCTGGAGAAGAATGTCGCCGTCTCGAAAGACTGGGACTTCGAACCCTTCATGAAAGTGAAGGCATACGGCGATAAGCTCATCGAGCTGCAGTCGTCGGCGAAGAGCTTCCCGGTTGTGCCGTCGCGCCTCGTGTCCGACATCCGCGCCGCCATGCCGTCCGATGGCATCGTTACGCTGGACAATGGGCTCTACAAGTTGTGGTTCGCGCGCAACTATCGGGCTCACGGGCCGAACACCCTCTTGCTCGACAATGCGCTCGCCACGATGGGAGCCGGCTTGCCCTCGGCAATCGCCGCCAAGCTGATTGCACCCAACCAGAAGGTCATCACTGTCTGCGGCGACGGCGGATTCATGATGAATTCGCAGGAGTTGGAAACAGCCATGCGCCTCAAGCTGGACCTCGTCGTCGTCATCCTCAATGACAATGCCTATGGCATGATCAAGTGGAAACAGACGGAGAACAAGCAGGAGACGTTCGGGCTGGACTTCAACAACCCGGACTTCGTCACGCTTGCTTCCTCCTATGGGGCGCACGGTCATCGCATCGAGCGCACCGATGAGTTGCTGCCCAAGCTGAAGGAATGCCTGGCTGCGAAGGGCGTGCACATCATCGATGTGCCAATCGACTACACGTCGGGCGAGAAGCTCAAGCTTGTCGACCTCGACGTTGCCTATCTGAAGGCGCCGACGGAAAAGCAACCGGCACGCGAGCGGCTGGAGGTGCGCTCCCCGCATGATGGGAGCCTGATCGAATCGTTGGAGCTGGATGGCGCGGATGCCGTGGAAAAGGCACTGTCCACCGCCCATGCTCTGTACAAAGACCAGACAAAATGGCTGCCCGCGCACCAGCGCATCGCCATCCTCGAGCGGCTCGCCGAGCTGGTCAAGCGCGATCGCCAGAGCCTCATCGACATCGCGGTGGAGGAAGGTGGGAAACCATACACCGACACGGTAATCGAAATCGACCGCGCGGCGCAGGGAGTAAAGCTCGGCATCGATGCCATTCAGAACCTGCATGGCACCGAAATCCCGATGGGTCTGACGGCTGCATCGACCAACCGCAAGGCGTTCACTTTCCGTGAGCCGATCGGTGTAGTTGTTTCGCTGTCAGCGTTCAATCACCCGATCAACCTCATCGTTCACCAAGTGATTCCGGCTATTGCTGCGGGTTGCCCGGTGATCGTAAAACCGGCGCTGAACACGCCACGCTCGTGCGTCGCTTTCGTGAAGCTGCTTCACGAAGCGGGACTACCCAAAGAGTGGTGCCAGGTGCTGCTCGTCAACAACAAACATTCCGAGAGACTGGCGACCGACAAACGCGTCGGCTACCTGTCCTTCATCGGCTCTGCTCGTGTCGGCTGGTACCTGCGCTCGAAGCTCGCTTCAGGCACTCGCGTTGCCCTCGAGCACGGCGGCAGCGCACCGGTTATCGTCGACGCTTCGGCTGACTTCAAGGATGTGATTGCGCCGCTGGTCAAGGGCGCTTTCTATCACGCCGGTCAGGTGTGCGTCAGTACCAAGCGTATCTTCGTGCCTGCGTCTCGCATGGATGAGTTCGCAAAGCTCGTCACTGAAAAGGCGAAGGCGCTGAAAGTCGGCGACCCCAAGTCGAAAGACACGGAAGTCGGCCCGCTCATTCGCTCAGGCGAAGTGACGCGCATCGACCAGTGGGTGAAGGATGCGGTCGCAGCCGGCGCTAAGATCTTGTGCGGCGGCAACGTGATCGCGCCTACCTACTACGAGCCGACTGTTCTGCTCAATCCGCCGCTCGACGCGAAAGTGAGCTGTGACGAAATCTTCGGACCGGTCGTCTGCTTGTACTCATACGAGAACATCGACGACGCGATCAAAATCGCCAACAGTCTCCCTCTCGCCTTCCAGGCAGCGGTGTTCGCAAAGGACATCGATGTCGCGCTGCACGCAGTCAAACAGCTCAACGCCACAGCGGTGATGGTCAACGACCACACGGCTTTCCGCGTGGACTGGATGCCTTTCGGTGGTCGCGGCGATTCCGGAGTGGGCATGGGTGGTATCGCATACAGTGCGCACGAAATGAGCCAGGAGAAACTCATGGTTCTGAAGAGCACGAAGCTGTAAGTTTTATCGCTCGACTGAACAACAAGAAACTCTAGGCCAATTAGTTCTTTGAACTGGGGTGTGAAAGCAATTTCCGCCCCAGTTCTTTCTTTGTATGACTTCACTAAACCATGTAGCAGATGCCAGTAGTTTCGCCTGGCTAAAACCTCTGCCATTTTCGCTTTTCGACCTTTTGGGGTCTGGCCTTTTGGCGCTGAACTCCCTAAAATTGGCAT
>Ga0164290_1001989_pt1 | contig 19110 bp, 22 predicted proteins | sample Micstemetagenome_FD_108782 | JGI IMG/M metagenome (GOLD analysis project Ga0164290, IMG submission 108782) | Contaminated culture microbial community from soil near Moab, Utah, USA - Microcoleus steenstrupii SON62 (Illumina Assembly) | ecosystem: Environmental > Terrestrial > Soil > Soil crust... | reverse complement strand
TATATAGACCAGCGCCTCGCCTTAATGCAAATATTTTGCGTTAAGATCAAAATTTTTCATAGTGCCATTTATGAAAGTGCGGAACAGGCAATGAATGTACGGGGAAGGACGCGTGTCGGCGGACGAAGCGCGCGCATCCAGTCGGAAGTCCACAAGGCGGTCAAGGAATTGCAGGCCGAGGCAAACCGGGATGAACTCACAGTTCCGGCGATAGCTTCACGCGCTGGCGTTCCACCCTCGACGATCTACCGCCGCTGGGGTGACCTCTCCGAACTTCTCGCCGATGTTGCGGTCGAGCGATTGCGCCCGGTGGCGGATCCTGATGATACCGGTTCCACCGATGGCGACCTGCAGGCTTTCGCCGAGCAATATATGGAGGAATTTTCGTCGCCGGTTGGCCGGGCCTTACTGTGCGATCTTTTTACCAATAGCACCAATGCGCCCTATGCCGGGCAGAGTTGCAGCTACACTTATGACCATATACGCCTGATAGCCGGACGCGCGGCGGCGCGCGGCGAAACGCCGTTCGACGTGGATCAGTTCGTCGATGGCGTGATCGCCCCCGTTATGTACCACATCCTGTTCGGGGCTCGCGAAGTGTCGATCGCCTATGTGCACGACCTGCTGCGCAAGGCCGGACATAAGGTTGCGACCTGACCGCCGCTCTTCTGCCGTTGCAGCGGAGCCATGCAGACGGAGCGCTTCTTCAATCGCGTTCGAACCTCCGAATTATCCGCGACGGTAATATCCGCGTAAGCTAATTCGCTTATGTCGGGAAATCGCCTGTAACCTTTGGAACAGCGCGCGCTGACGTCACATGCCATATGGCAGTCACGATAAAATCACAGTGCCGCAGTGTTTACCGGGGGTTAACCATGACCAAGCTTTTTGCTTATGTCTTGCTCGCAATTGTCACAGTTTCGACATGCGGCTCCATGATGACGGCGGGAACGACGAATGCGGCAGCTTGTGATTCCGCCAGGGCATGTGACTGAAAGACTAACACTATGAAAGCAATCTATTTCCTCCTTTTCGCGATGGTCGCGACGACCTTCGGCGCTTCCGCATTCGAACTGTCCACGCGCGACGCCTCTGCTTGTGCCTACACGACAGCCTGCCGCTGATCGCCTGATCAGGCACTCCGGGGCTCGGCTCCGGTTCGAGACGGATCGGGTCGTGAAATCGTCCCATACCGGGACAGGCATTCCACCTAGATTTTCTGCGAAGCAATAGCCTTTCATGCACGTGGAGATGGCGGCGCGGATACGGCGCCGAGTGCTTTGGCTGTCGTTGGCGAGCACGTTCAGCGCCACCTTCAGCCGACATGTCGGCCAGCCGCCAGGCCGCTATGCACCCGCTGGCGCGAGTTGATCCGCCCCACTGTGCGTCCGACGCCCGTCATTACCAGCAGATGCTCGTCAGGCTGTATCGACAGGTTCCGTCTGGCGCTTGCGGAGATTCCTCACCCATTTCCTGCTCTTGGGAAATGCTGGATTGCGACGCCCCATTGTATTCAGGCTTGCCCGACGCCGATCAGATCGCAATCAGGCGCCCGCTGAACAGAACCGTTGGAACCACGCCCGAACGGCCATTCCACAATCTTTGAAGTCATGAGGGAAAAATGGCGCACCCGGAGCGATTCGAACGCCCGACCCCCAGATTCGTAGGCTGCCACACCTTGTAGCATCCGTTCGTCATTCTTGCAAAACACCCCAGATTGCGCCCGCCGGATATCAAGGGGTTAGCGGTGCCTTTGCAAAACGCACCGAGGTGCTCGGATGAGCATCAAGGTGATGAGCATCGTTTGGGCAAAGGCGCCGATCGAGGGCGGCGGGCTGCTCGTCCTCCTCGCCCTGGCCGACAACGCCGACGATCGCGGGACCGCATATCCGGGGATACCGTACCTCGCCAGCAAGGCGCGAATGAGTGACCGTAACGTTCAGCGATGCTTACGGCAGCTTGCCGACAAAGGTTTCATCAGGATCACCGCGAACGCCGGCCCTGGTGGTTCGAACAAGTACCGGATTGAAGTCGAGAAACTTAACGAATTGCCAGACGATTTCGTGCCCCTGAGAGACGGCAAAGGTGGTGACAATTTGTCACCACCTGCCAAAAGTCACCCGGTGACAAATCCGGTCGAGGGGGTGACATCTGAAGCATCAGGTGGTGACGCCCACGTCACCCTAACCGTCATAGAACCATCAGAAGGAACCTCTCAAGGCGCGCAAGCGCGTGAGGGAGCGATTTCGAGTGATCCTGCTGAAGACTTGCCAACAGCGAGGGAAGTACGCCGGCTATTCCAGAAGCTCGTGAACAACTGGCCGAACTTCGCGGGCATGTCGCTCGACAATGCAAAGCGGGAGTTCGATCGCCTCACGGCTGACGATCAGACGGCAGCGGTAGAACGTCGAGACGCATGGATCGCAGTGCTGCGCAAGCAGGGCAAGGATCACACGCCAGCACCCTCGACCTACATCAAGGAACGGCTCTGGGAGGCGGTGCCTGTCGTTGCTGCGGTATCGCCAGAGCGCATCAGTGCGCCGCCGTTCGGCAAGGCATGGATGCACCATGTGCTGACGTGCCTGGCCCAGCCAGCAGGCGCATTGCCACCGCCCTCGGCATTCCTGCGCACGACGTTGGAAGCTGGCGGAGAGCCGGCGCGACGCCTCATGCGCGATCGCACGGCAGCGCATGGATGGCCGCACGTCAACCGGGTCTATGAGCGCGCTGCGGACGGCTTCGCTGCTTCTGTGCCCAGCCATGAGGTCGCTGAGCTACCGGAAATGGAAGCGCTTGCGGTCAACTCACCAGCCTTCGACGCATGGCGCGTTGAGTTCGCATCCAAGGGTTGGCCATGGCCGAAGATACCCGACGCTGTGCAGTTCGTGTGGTTCCCGAAGACGCATCCAACGTTCGGCGAATATGAGCTGCGGAAGACGGGGGGCGGGTCGAATGTCTAGAACCCCCTCGCCGCTAGACCCGCGACCCACCCATTTGGAGAGTTTTTTCCTGTCCGGATCTTTTTTGAGCCGGGAGGCGCAAGTCCTCAGGTTGAGGACTTGAAAAAGCGTAATGAATTCAATGATGCGGATGCAACGCGAGCATCGAATCCATCGATTTCTTCCCGTTTCTGAGCCAATTGTTTTCAGGAGATCAACATGACTGACACCGAGCGTAAAGCGCTTTGCGACATGCTGATGGCTCGGGCGACCGAGCTGATGGCCGGCGAGATCGGTGCGCCGATCGCCATGATGCTCGACACCATGGTTACCTATACCGCCGCTCACGCCTGCGCGCATCTCGGCTCGCCTGGTGCCGCCAAGGCGTTCCGCATCGCTGCAGGCAAGATCGATGCAGGACTTTTCCACAGCGTGACGGGCGAGATACTACCTGGGGAGAGCAGGCATTGACAAATCGGGCGCGAAGCATAATCCTTTCCCTCGGCTCGATCGAGAGCGTCACCGGCTGGTCTGGGGCGCATAGCGACGATCCACCTTCGGCAGTACGGGCCACCACACCTGGCGCGAAGCACATAGCGGGCAATTTGCCCGAGTGTTTTGACGTTTGCGAAGGTGATCCTATGAGCCCATTTTTCCATAAGTCTGATGTGAATTTGCAGTTCGCTGTGCCGAGTGGCCTTGAGTTCAAGGCCAGCGGTGAAGGGATCATCGAAGGTTACGGGTCCACGTTTGGGGGCGAGCCGGATGCCTATCGGGACGTAATCGCCAAGGGTGCTTACCTGAAGAGCTTGGCCGACCATAAGCAGCGCGGCACCATGCCGGTTATGCTTTGGGCACATAAGCATGATGACCCTGTCGGCAAATGGACATCGATGCATGAGGACAGCAAGGGACTTGTCGTCGTAGGCAGCATCAACCTCAAAACCATGCGTGGTCGGGACGTCTGGGAGCACGTAAAGGCAGGCGACGTCACCGGTTTCAGTATTGGTTATCGGGTGCCGCTGGGTGGCGCCGAATACCTTCCGGAGGGCGTTACGCTCCTCAAGGAAATCGCGTTGCACGAAGTCTCCGTGGTCGCGCTTCCCGCAAATCACGGTGCCCGGATCACGAGCGTCAAATCCTTCAACTCGAAAAACGAGCTGGTCGATTTCCTCAGGGAAAACGGCGTAGCGAAAACCGCCGCGGCGAGGATAGCGGCCGGCGGATGGCCGGTTCTCACCGGCGCGGATCATCAAAAAGCAATCGACCTTGCCGCTAAAATCGAAGCCGCTACGGCCAAAATCAGGAGTCTCTGACATGATGAAACATATGAATAATCTGGCGCTGCTCGGTGCCTCGGCGCAGCTCTTGGACAGCGCCGGTTTCTACACCAAGGACGCCAACGGCGATCCGCTGGATATTCTCGCCAAGAAGTTCGGCGATCACGTATCTGAAGTAATGACCAAGCTCGGCGCCAGCAATGCCCAGCTCGGGACGGTGAAAGAGCAGCTCGCCGAAATGGCCCAGAGGATGGAACGAGGCGGCGGCACTTACACCCCGGCCGAGCCGGATAGCCTCGGCAAGCAGTTCGTCGAAAGCGACCGTTTCAAGAGCTTCATCGACGCCGGCGCGCACCATTCGAAAAACGCCAAGCTTGACTTCTCGGTGAAGGCCAACATCACGTCGCTCACGACCGATGCGGCCGGCTCGGTCGGCGCCGGCACCAATCCCGCATACCGTGACGCCCTGGTGCTGATGCCGCAGCGCCGTCTCACGGTTCGCGACCTTCTGCCGGTGATCCAGATCAGTTCGAATGGCGTCGAAGTGCCGGTCCAGAAGGGCCGCACCAACAATGCCGGCATGGTAGCGGAAGGTGCAGCCAAGCCACAGTCCGATATCCAGTTCGAAATGAAGACCTTCACGGCGAAGGTAATCGCGCATTGGATGAAGGCATCCAAGCAGGTGCTCGATGACTTCCCGCAGCTCAAGGGCCTGATTGACGGCGAGCTGATCTACGGACTGAAGCTCAAGGAAGAGGCGCAATTGCTTTCCGGCGACAACACCGGGCAAAACCTCTTCGGCATGATCCCGCAGGCAACCGCTTATGCGCCCACGGTGACGATTTCCGAGATCAACATGCTCGATGTGATCGCTATCGCTGCGCTGCAGGCGGCCCTTGCCGAGTACGAGCCGGACGGCGTCGTCATCAATCCCTCGGACTGGCTTTACATGAGACTGACCAAAGACACCGTTGGGAACTACATTTTCGGCCCTCCCGGCACTCCTGTCGAGCCTCGCCTCTGGGGTATGCCCGTTGTGCCGACGCAAGCGATGGCGTCGCGGGAATTCCTCGTTGGTCAATATCAGCAGGCCGGAACGATCTATGACCGTTGGGATGCTCGTATCGAGGTCGGTTACGAGAACGACGACTTTACCAAGAACATGGTGACGATCCTCGGCGAAGAGCGCCTGGCATTCGCCGTCAAGCGCCCTGGCGCGCTGATTTACGGCGACTTCGACACCGCGCTGGGCATGTAAGGTCGCGATCGGCCGGACGCGGAACTTACGGACGATCGCCGCGCGCGGGGGCCGCTTCATCCCCCGCGCGCATCCATTCCCGCCCGTGACATGAGAGGAAGCCACGATGATCACCGACGCCGTGCTTGACAAGAAGGTCGCCGACCTGGTCGCGGATGCCAGGGCGCGCGGCATAGACGAGGTCTTCATTGCGGCAAGCCTGCTCAAGGGCTTCACCGATAATCTGGTCGCCTATGCCGGCCGCGTGCGCACGCCGGAAGAAATGCGCCGGCTGACCGAATTCCTGGCCGGCGTCTATGCCAGTGTCCCGCCTCAAGTCCTCGAAGGGAAACACTGATGCCTGACAGCAATACCGAGCAGCTCGCCATCGAAGTCCTCGCCCGCATCGGCGACCTTGAGAAGAATATGAAGAAAGCCACCCGTCTCACGGGCGTGGCATTCTCGGATATGCGCCGCATAACGAACTCCGCGACCAAGACGATGGAAAATGACATGACGCGATCGTCGCTGCGGATCGGCGAGGCCGTGGCGATGACGTCGACCAAAATCGGGGCGCTCGGCGAGGTCTCGAAGATGGCGGCATTCCAGCAGCGAAATTTGCAGATGCAGCTCGCCGATGTCGGGCAGTCGCTCGCCCTCGGTGCCAGCCCGCTGCAAGTGCTTCTGCAGCAGGGTCCGCAGATCGCCCAAATCTATGGCGCTGGCGAGGGCGGTATCGGCCGCGCGTTCAAGGAAACGGGCGCGATGGCGCTCAACCTGGTCACGCGGTTCGCGCCGTTGCTGGCCGTCCTCGCTGCCGCCTACGCCGCCTATCGCCTACTGGCAAGCAGCACGATCGATGCCCGGAACGCGATCGACGAGGAAACAAAGGCGCTCGCCGCCCAGGCCGTGCCGGCAAGCCAGCTTGAGGGCATGGTCAAGGATCTGGCCGAGGCGCAAAAGGCCTATACCACGGCGATCGGCGACACGGCCACCCAACAGGTGGCGGCTTCTGACAAGATCATTGCCGCGACCAAGGCAGAATTCGAGGCCAAAAAGCAGCTATTCGAACTCGAATTGAAGCGCCAGCAAGCCTCGCTGGCGGTGCAGCGCGCGGCCATAGCCCAGATCGGCAACGACATTCGCGGCCGGATCGACACGTCGGTTTTCACCCGCGACGACGGGATAAGGCAGGGCACGTCCGATCCGCTGATCGGTGATTTCACGATCAATGCCAGCCGGCTCGAGGCGGTACAGAAGACGCTCGACACGATAAACGCCGACCCGGCCATGGATGAGCTGAAGAAGGTGCGCGCCGAATACACCCTCAACGAGCTGGCCGTCAACAAGATGGAAGAGGCGATGAAACAGGCCTGGAGCGGACAGGCGATCGACACCGGCGATGCAACGAAGTCGGTCAAGTCGTCGTCGGCAGCCGTGAAAGAGGCGACCGACGCATGGGAAGGGCTTCGCGAGGTTTCGGAGAGTGTGAAAAAGGCGCAGCAGGCCACGGCCGAACAGATGAAGGTTGTCGCCGATCGCATCCAAGCCGTTGCCAGCACGACGGCAACCGCCATGGGCGATATCAGGAGGGGCTTCCTGGAGGGCGGTAGCGCTGCCGAAGTGTTCGGCAATGCCGCCATGGGCATGCTCGACCGTCTCGCCTCGGCGATCGAAACCAACCTGGCGAACGCCCTGGCAAACGCTTTCCTCGCGCCGACACCTGGCGGGTTCAATCTGTTCGGCACGCTGCTCGGCGCCGGTGGCGCCGTTGCAGGCGGCATTGTCGGCGGTGGCGTGGGTGTCGGCGCCGGAGCGGTTAAGGCCGCAGCGCCGGCCAGCCTTCCGCCGGCAATGAAAACGGCTGCGGCGCGGCCTGCGGCAAGCGATGTCAACATTCGCCTGGTCAATGACAGCCTCAACATTCGCGCCGATGTCGAGACCGTCTCGCGTGGCCAGGTTGAGCAACACGCACCCGGCATGATCAAGAAGGGCGTCGAGGACTATTCGCGGCATGTGCTGCCCGGCGATGTCAAGAAGATCGTCAGCCGGCCGAAGGATCGCCGGCTTGATCGGTAAAGGAGCATGACGATGACGCAGAAAACTATTTACGACGCCGCCGGCATGATCGTGCGCGTCGTGGTGCTTACCGGCGATCCTGTCGACGACGCCATCATCGAAAACATCCCTGTCGGCGGCGGTAGCGTCGTCGGCGAATATGACTCCGACGTCACCTATTTCGTTGCCGGTGTGGCCACACCACGGCCGACGCTCGTTGTTGATCCTGAGTACGAAATCGACGCGGACGGCGTTGATTCCGTTTCGTTCGACGTTCCGGACGGTACAACCGTTTCGGTCATTTCCTTGGAGGAGCGCCGCAGAAGCACGGACGGCACGACTTCTTGCGTGACCGACATTGCCGATGCCGATGACCTCTATGTGTTCCGCGCTAAGCGGCGTGGGGATTGGGAACTGTCCGTATATCCGCCGGCGCCATATCAGTATGCAACGGTGCTGGTGAGGGCAATCTGATGGCGACCGGATGGTACAAACCAAACGGGGTCATCGATCGCGTTGATAGCTACAGCAACTATTCTGTTGCCGAAATGAATGACTCAGTCGAGCCCGGCGGAGGATGGATTGTCGCGGACGATATTGACCGGAAGAGACAGTACGTTTTCGCCGGCGCGCTGGTCGATCGGCCGGAACTAGACATCGAACCCGAGTACACCATCACGGCAAACGGCGTCGATGCCGTCACGTTCAACGTTCCTGATCAGACGCGGGTTTTCGTCGTGAATCTCGCGGAACGGGAGGCGAGCGCGGACGGATCGACCAGCTTTGTGGACGACATCGCGGACGGTGACGACACCTACACGTTCACGGCCCGCCGCAAGGGGCGGTGGGAACTGACCATCAATCCGCCTGAACCGACGCGACGCTATGAAATCATTGTGGAGGCCATCTGATGGCAATTACTCGTCAAATGGATAAATCACTGATCACCGGCCTTACCGTGGTGCCAAAGGCGAAATTCAATAAAATCAAATGGGACGAAAGCCAGGACCCCCGGCACGCCTACTACAGGCTGCACCGGTATGAGAGCGAGGAAGACGCGGACGATAATGTGAATGCCGAAGTGTTCGGGCCGATCGTTGAGCGTTTCTTCAAAGACGACGATGATCTCCCCCACGGTGAAGAGTTTTGGTATCGCGTGGTCGATGTCGATCAGGATGACGTCGAAGGCGATCTCAGCGAACCGGCTTCCCTGGAAGCACGCGGCGTGCAGTCGGCGGATGTGGAGCCGGCGGCGATCACGCCGATCCTGCTCAATGCCGAAACAGTGAGCGTCAACGGAGCCCATGCGATTGGACCGTTCGCGCTCGCGGCGAATGCCCGCAATATCCTGGTGCAAACGACGTTGACGTTCGATGCGAGCGACGCCCCGACAGTGAATCGTAGGTTTACCGTGTCCGGCATTGTCGGGTCAGCAAATCCCCTGCTGTCGGCAGTATCGCGAGTCTTCATCAACGTCGACACGGGCACCGGCTGGATTTTCCCGGTGGGAATCTATCCGGAGCACTCGGATTTCTTGCCGCCGTCGCACAGCCTGACCTGCGGGTGCCAATCCGTCTACGAAATCCTGATGGCCGGATCGACGACATCAATCACGTTCGGCGTTGATGTGTACATCGCGGCCGGCGCCTCGGGCAGTTTGAAAAACGCCTCGATTGTTGTCCATCACAACGCAACAGCGGATGCTTGAGCCATGATATTCTACGCGATCTACAACGACGACGGCGCCATTATCCAGACCGGACGTACCGGCAAAATGACCGACGCGGAGGCGACAGCAGCCCGGCTCGGCGGCTCGGTCTATGTCGGCCTGGTCATGGCGGATCGGCACAAGATTGTCGACGGCGTGCTGGTGGAGATCGAGCCGGCGCCAGAAGAATAAGTTCGCCACGTCTCAAGCTTCGAAGTCAAGCCCTGACCAACCAGTTCCGAGCTCACTTGCGGCGCGGGCCTCTTGGCCCCTCTGTGCTTGAAAGGTCATAATCGTCCCAATCTTCCGAACCGTACCGGACATGCTCTTCGCCTGTCGGATCAACTTCTAGAGGACAGGGGGTAGGGTAGATTGTGAATTCGAGTTTCCGGATATCAACCTTTATGATCGCGCCAGCGCGGCGGGCGGCGCGGATTATGCGCTCTACATCTGCCTGGCGAAATGCAGCTCGGCTCATCAATTGTCCTCCAAACACAAGCAATCACCCCCTTGCGAGGGTGCACTTGTATATTTCAGCAAATCATGAAATCTTGCCCGTGGGCTTAAGAACCCGGACCGAGATAGACCGCATCCCTGGCAGGATTTGCCCCGGCGCTTCGCAGGCGTTGGGCGGCGGTTGAATTAAATGTCCAAACCTTGGACATTTAGACGCGCGTGCTTGGCGGCACGGATGCGACCCGACCAATATGGCCGGGGGGCGCCGTTCTGTCCAGAGGGGAAACCCTTAAAAGCGTCGCGCACGTCTCTCGGCGTGTTCTTAACCCCCGGCTGCCGGTCTGCCACCGGCATTGTAAATGCCCGAAGCATGGGGATTTACGCCGGCCTTAAGAAGCCGGTTCGAACCGAGAGTATTAAACCATGACGATGATCGATATCACACGCCGCTCACTGCTGGGCGGCCTTGCTGCATCTGCCGTGCCGGCCCCGGCAATCGGCGCTGGAACTATTGTTCCAGCCGGGAACGTTAATCTGCATGAAGATCCATGCACGAAGGTCGAGCGCCTGGCGCACGAGCTGTCCGACGCGCTCGACGACTACCATGGCGGAAAATTCCATGCCCTGGCTTATCCATCGTCGGCGGGCGGCGAGGTCTATTTTCGCAAGACCGAACTGCCACGCGTCGACCCAAAGGACGAGTTGCGGGTGGCGATCGGCCGCGTGAAGATGGCGATGCTGCACCTGACGGGTAAAATGCCGGGCGATTTTTCTAAGATAGACGACCGGCATAGCGTCGTCGCGCTCGCGGTGCTGCCGGAATACATGACGATGCTGAAGTGGTTCTACGACGACGGCGGATCACTGCTTGCCGACGACGTTAATCATTATTCTGCGATTAAGTTTCCGCCGATCGCGCGGGGTGCATGCGCATGAGTACCAGTTCACCCGAAGACGTGATCGACGCGCTTGATGAACTCGACCAGTGCGTCGATATTTTGCGGACGGTCTATCTCTCCATGCTGTCGAAAGCGTGGGATAGAGAGGACTTCGACGCAGTCGGCAATGTCGTGAACTTCACCGCGATGCGGATGGATGATGCGCGCGCCGTGATTCGAGATGCCCAGAAGAAAAAGTGAAACGGAGGGTCTGCAAATTTGCAGACCCTTTAACCCCCCGCATCTCGGGGCGTTTTCAAGCGGGTAAGCAAATCTGCTGACCCGGTATTCACACGCTTAGAATCCTCAGTTGACGGTTATAGATTCGTCAGCTATATATTTCCGTCAAATGTGGGAAATAGTCATGATTACGATGAACGAACTGCTCGCCATTATCCCAGCCACCCGCCGCGATGTTGAAAACTGGCTTGAGCGTATGGAATTGCGTACCGAGTATGAAAAGACGGTCCGAGGCCGGCCGCGCAATTTTACCAAAGAGAACGCTATCGAGTTGGCTGCCCTGGCCAACTTCGTACAGGTCAGAATTTCGCCGAGCGCAGCTGCTGCGCTGGCCCACATGGTCGTTCGCAATGCCCGCGTTGGCAAAGTGCGGGAATGGTTCATCGGCAATTCCTCGGGTGGCGGCATCGCAGTCGACAGCCTCGGTGACGATCGCTTTCGCCAAGCCGGCCAAGACAACAACGATCTGGCCTTCACCGTCGTCAACATGGGCGAGATCGTCCGGCGTGTCGATGCGCTCTTTGCCGAGGAAAAGGTGAAAGCATGACGGCAAAATCAAACTTCCTGCAATCTGAAATCAACGGCGCCATCAAGGCCGCAGCGGCGGCGGGCTACAACGTCCGCATGGTCAAGCATCCTGACGGCCGGCTTGAAATTAACGCACAATTCGCGGCGGGATCGCCGGTTGAGCCTGCGGCCGATCCAGACGGCTTGTCGGCCTTCGAAAAGTGGGAGCGCGGAAATGCGCGATAAATACCCCGGCGTTAACACCGTCAAAGCTGTGCTGGCATCAGGTGAAGTTGCCACTTACTACTATCATCGGTCCACCGGCGCACGTCTCAAAGGGAAGCCGGGCACAGATGAATTCCTAGCGTCGATCGCCGATGCGATTGCCAAATATGCGAAGCGCGATGCCGGCACGCTCGCCGGCCTTCTGCGCGATTTCGAGGGCACGGCCAAGTGGCGGAAGCTCGCTGATTCCACGCGCACGGAGTACCGCCGGATCTTCAAATTTTGGGAGGACAAGTACGGCACCTGTCCTTATCCGGCATTGGAGGACAAGGCGTTTCGCCGCGCTGTGCTCAAGTGGCATGACGAGTTTTCGGCAGACAAGCCCCGCGAGGCGGACAATCGCGTGACGATTCTCGCCCGCGTCCTTTCATGGGCGGCAAAGGATGGCCCGATCAAGGTGAACGTCCTCGACGGTTTCGAGCGCGCCTACCAGGGCGACCGCTCGGAAATGATCTGGCTACCCGAACACTTCAACGCATTCATGGCCGTGGCAAGCCCAGAGATGCAGCTCGGCATGGTGCTGGCGCTGCACACGGGCCAGCGGCAAGGCGATCTCCTGACCCTTGCCTGGGGCAACTATACCGGCGCGCGAATCTCGCTCAGGCAGGGCAAGTCGAGGCGTGGCGTTCGCGAGGGTCGCTTGATCGACATTCGCTGCACAAAGGCCCTCAGGGAGACGTTGGACGCGCTACCGAAGCGCTCCCCGCTGATCATGACCACGAAGACCGGCAAGGCGTTCCAGAAGCGCTATTTCGCCGAACAGTGGGAGGCGACGTGCAAGGAAGCGGGAATCACCGATCTCCACTTCCACGATATTCGCGGCACGACCGTCACGATGCTGTTTCAGGCTGGCTGCAGCCTGGGCGAAATCGTGGCCGTCACCGGGCACTCGCTGAACCGGGCGCAAGACATCCTCGACAAGTATTTGGCGCGGACCAGCACCATGGCCGACAACGCGATTGCAAAGCTTGAGAACGTTCTGGAAACAGAATTTGCAAAACGACCTGCAAAACAGGAGCATGAAAAATGAGTGAAAGTGGTGGCGCACCCGGAGCGATTCGAACGCCCGACCCCCAGATTCGTAGTCTGGTGCTCTATCCAGCTGAGCTACGGGTGCGTGTTGCAGAGCCGGCGTTGCTTCCGGCTGCGAGGCGATCCACTAATTCTTTCGGATTGGAAAAGCAAGCGGATTTGTGAACTTTTTTCGGCAGCGTGCGGAAACATCTGAAAAAATTAAATGATTTACGCGCTTACGACGTGGCCGGGCGGTCGGGAATTTCGAAGCGAAATCTGGTCCCACGTTCGTCCTTCTCTTCGAGGACGATCCATCCGCGATGGGCTTCGATGAGTTCGCGGGCAATGGCAAGGCCGAGGCCGGTGCCGCCAGCGCGGACAGAACCGCGGAAGGCGGAGAACAGGTTTTCCTTTGCTTTTCGCGGCATGCCCGGGCCGGTGTCGTCGACCGTGATCTGGACGCGGTCGTCAATGCGGCCTGCGCTGACGGTGATCGCCTTCGCGTGCCCTTCATCGGCCTCCAGCGCCTGGAGGGCGTTGCGGCAAAGATTATAGAGGACCCGGAAGAGTTGTTCGGGATCGGCATCGATCTCAAGATCGCGCGGCACATTGATGGCGAAGGTGACGTCGGTTCCGGCGCTCAGGCCGAGGATTTCGCCGGCGTCCTCGACGAGCGGCCGAAGTGCGACGCGCCCGCGCCGCGGTGCGGTTTCGCTCGCGCGTCCATAAGACAGAACTTCCGAGGAATAGCCGATGGCGCGGCCGAGCGTGCGCACGAGCTTCGACGACAGGCCCTTGGCGACCGGATCGTCGGCATCTGCCAGGCGGTCGGACATCAGTTGCGCCGACGACAGGATGTTGCGCATGTCGTGATTGATCTTCGACACGGCGAGGCCGAGGTCGGCGAGATTCTTCTGTTGCCGAATCGTCTTCTGAAGGTCGCCCTGCATGGCGGCCAGATGACGCGCGGCCAGCGCCAGTTCGTCATTGCCCTTCGGCGGCTGCACGATCGCCGCCGGATTCGAGGGATCTTCAGCAAAGGCCTGCATGCTGGACGTCATGCGCGCGATCGGGCGGATCAGCGTCCGGTTGATGACGAGGAAGATCATCGATGCGGTGATGAAGGAGATGATCACGGTGAAAAGAAGGATTTCCTTCGTATAGGTCAGCATCGCTTTCCGGAGCGCCCTGTCGCCCATGACCAGTTCGATATCCATGCCGCTCTCGCCGATCGGGCCGCGCACGGAAAACACCTGGTCGCCGCCGAACAGCAGTGTCGCGAAGGTGTCGCGCGCGTCCTTTAGGAAATCCTTGTTCGAGAGGTCATATTGCGCGTTGACCCTTGGAGGCATGTCGGAGACCACGATCATCCGGGTAATGTCCGCCTTGTGCAGCGCGATCGCCTTGGTGCCGGTCGCCATCAGCGTATCGTCCTGCAGGGGCCGCGGCAGTTCGACGTCGGGAAGTCCATCGACGACGATCGCGGCTGCGGCTGCGGTATTCAGCCGGTCGCGCAGCCACGACAGACGCATGTCCGTCACCGACGGCACGAAGATCAGGATTTCGGCAAGAACGACGAAGATGACGGTCAGCAACAGGAACTTGGTGGACAGCCTCGAGGTCAAGGCTATGCGATCGCCCTCTGCGGGCGACAGGCTCGACACCGTTTTGACCGCCTTGTCCACGCCGACTCCGAAAGATCAGGCTACCGAGGATATCAGTCCTTCATCGGTTTCCTCCTAACATACAACGTAGAGAGAAAAACAAGCAATTTTCCCAGCGTTTACTGTTACGTGCAGCCGATGCGCGCGGTTCACCTCGCGCCTTGATCAACGCCAAAAGGCTCAATTTCACGGCACTTGTTGACTTCCAGGGTCACTTTTCGTAAGAGACCGCCACGTTCGGAAGGCCAGTCCCCAGGGACAAAAGTCCGGACGAAATCAAAAAACGCTAAGATTCAAGAAGGGCCGCACTCCGCGGTAATTAAATAAATGGCTACAAAGCGTACCTATCAACCGTCGAAGCTTGTCCGCAAGCGCCGCCACGGTTTTCGTGCACGTCTCGGCACCAAGGGTGGCCGCAAGGTTCTTGCAGCCCGCCGCAACCGTGGCCGCAAGCGTCTCAGCGCTTGACGCTGACTGACCTTGTCGGAAAATCCAAAAAACGAAATGAACCCCGGTCGGCTGAAGAGCCGGCCGGAGTTTTTGCGTATGAGGACCGGTGAACGGCGACGCGGGCCGTTGTTCATCCTGGAGGTCCTGGATCGCAAGGCACCGGCCGAACCGCCAAGAACCGGCTTCACGGTGACCAAGAAACAGGGCAATTCCCCGGAGCGAAACCGCATCCGCCGCAGGCTGAAAGAAGCCGTGCGTCTCTGCGGCCGGTTTGAAATGCTGCCGGGCCATGACTATGTGTTCGTCGGCCATCGCGATGTGCTCGACGTATCATTTGCCGAATTGACAAAGGCGCTCGTAACGCGCATTTCCAGCCGGCACCAAACAAAGAGCCGGGCACCGGGAAAGAGTGATGCAACAAAATCGTAATTATTATCTGGCGATCGTTCTCTCCGTGCTGATCGTTTTCGTCTGGCAGTTCTTCTACATGGGCCCGAAAATGGAAGCCCAGCGGCAGATCGAGGAGGCCCGCCAGGCCGAACTTGCCAAGCAGCAGAAAGTTGATCAGGCCAACAAGCCGGTGGTTCTCGATGCTGCCGGCCAGCCGGTTCCCGGCACCGAGGGCGCGAATGTGACAGTGGTCACGCGCGACCAGGCCCTGGCACAGTCACAGCGTATCCTTATCGATACGCCGAAGCTCTCGGGCTCGATCAACTTGACCGGCGCGCGTCTCGACGACCTGCAGCTCAAGAATTATCATGAGACGGTCGATAAGAGCAGCCCGCTGATCACCCTGCTCCATCCCGGCAACACCAAGGACGGCTATTTCGTCGAACTCGGTTATACCGGCGCGTTGAATGCCGGTCTTCCCTCGATGTCCACCAAATGGACGGTCGATGGCAACAGCAAGCTTACACCGGAAACCCCTGTCAAGCTGACCTACAAGACGCCCGGCGGCCTTGAATTCACCCGCCAGATCTCTGTCGACAGCGAATACATGTTCAACGTCGCCGACACGGTGAAAAACACCAGCGGCGCGGACGTCCCGCTGACGCCGTATGGCCGGATCGTGCGCTATACCATGCCTGAGATCGCCGCCGGCTATGTGCTGCACGAGGGCTATGTCGGGGTTCTGAACGGTACGCTTCAGGAGTCCGATTTCGATCGCGAAATGGCGCCCGTCAAGCATCCAGACATCACCGATGGATGGTTTGGTATAACAGACAAATACTGGGCGGCGGCAATCATCCCCCCCAAGGGCGTGACATTCGAGTCATCCTTCAACCATGCCTCGGTCGGCCAGCAACTGTTCCAGGCCGACTACAGGGAAGTGAGCGGCGCACTCAAGGCCGGTGAAAGCAAGACCTTCGACACCCGCGTCTTTGCCGGTGCCAAGGAAGTCGATGTGGTCGACTCCTATGACGAACAAGGCCAGATCACCGATTTCTACAAGCTGATCGACTGGGGCTGGTTTGAGATCATTACCCGGCCGATGTTCAAGCTGATGGACTGGCTCTACAAGTATTTCGGCAATTTCGGCCTCGCCATCCTCGGCACGACCGTCATCGTCAAGCTGATCTTCTTCCCGATCGCCAACCGGCAATATGCCTCGATGGCCAAGATGAAGATGCTGCAGCCGAAGATGGAAGAACTGAAGGCGAAATTCGGCGACGACAAGATGGCACTGCAGACCGCCATGATGGCGCTCTACAAGGAAGAAAAGGTCAATCCGCTCGCAGGCTGCTGGCCGGTTCTTCTGCAGATCCCGGTGTTCTTCGCGCTCTACAAAGTCATCTTCATCACCATCGAAATGCGCCATGCGCCCTTCTATGGCTGGATTCATGACCTTTCGGCGCCCGATCCGACGACGATCTTCAACCTGTTCGGCCTGATCCCTTGGGAACCCCCGCAGGCGCTGATGCTCGGCGTCTGGCCGATCATCATGGGCATCACCATGTTCGTGCAGATGCGCATGAATCCAACGCCGCCCGATCCCACCCAGGCGATGATCTTCAACTGGATGCCGCTTGTCTTCACCTTCATGCTGGCGGCCTTCCCGGCCGGCCTCGTGATCTATTGGGCCTGGAACAACACGCTCTCGGTTCTCCAGCAGGGCATCATCATGAAGAAGAACGGCGCCAAGATCGAACTGTTCGACAATCTCAAGGGCCTGTTCAAGCGAAAACCATCATCGGCGTGAATGTGACTTGATATTATGTCATGGATCGTCAATGTCGCTTTTGACCTCTGAAAACGATATGAGACATGGCTAAGTAGACCATCCGGAAAAGGCTCCTCTCGGGGCCTTTTTTCATATTCAAGGTTGGCGCCAATGGACAAGACAGTCGCAGTCACCGCCGCATCGCAGGAGAAGGTCGGAGCCACGCTCGTCTTCCTCTCTGCTCTGTTCTGGAGCTTTGGCGGCGCCATCGCCCGCTTCCTGGATATCGAGGACAGCTGGACGATCGTCTTCTGGCGGGGCCTCTTTGCCGGCCTATTCCTCTTCGGCTTCCTGCTCTTCCGCGACGGGCCGCGAGAGACGCTGCGGCTCTATCGGAACATGGGCGTTCCCGGTCTGTTGGTCGGGTTTGGCTTCGCTACAGCCTCGACCTGCTTCATCATCGCGATCAGCTATACGACTGTCGCCAATGTGGTTCTCATCCAGGCAGGCGTACCGCTGTTCGCAGCTCTGATGGCCTGGGTCATCTATCGCGAGAGTATTTCCTTCACCACTATGATCGCAATCGTCGCTGTGATCATCGGCGTTGCGATCATGGTCATGGGCGGGCCGTTCATCGCGCAGATCGACGACGCGCTCGGCTTTGGTCTCATAGACAGTGCTACGATGACCGAGACCAATCCCGGCATCGACATGCGGTATGCCTGGTTCGGCAACCTGCTGGCCCTGGCCATCGCCATGGTTTTCGCCATGGTGACGGTGGTGACCCGTCGCTTCAAGAATGTCCGCCAGACACCGGGCGCCAGCATTGGCTGTTTCGCCGCGGCGCTGGTCGCGTCGACCCAGGCAGGATCGCTTCAGGTCGCCGGTGGCGAGCTCGCGATCCTCATGGCATTCGGCGCGCTCAACCTCGGGCTGGGCATGGCGTTCTTCGTGACCGGGGCGCGCATGATCCCGGCGGCATTCGCAGCACTGCTCGGCACCGCCGAGACCATGCTGAGCCCCATCTGGGTGGCGATCTTTCATGATGAGGTTCCCGGTGTCGAAACCATCATCGGCGGCGCCATTCTGCTCGCCGCGCTGCTCTTCTACCTGCTATCAGCGCTCGGGAAGCCGGAAGCGCATGCTTGACAATTGGGTGCAAAACCCGGAAGCCGCAAAGTCCCCTAAGCAAATGCGAGCCCATTCATGGCCAATCTCCAGCCCGACCTTGACGTGAAGGTGTTTTCCCGTCCCTGGATTTTCATCCGCGGGGTGCCCGCGATGAAATTCCTGCCGCCGGAGGGACCGGCCGAGATCGCCTTTGCCGGGCGGTCGAATGTCGGCAAGTCGTCGCTGATCAATGCGCTTGTCGGCCAGAGCGGACTGGCGCGGACCTCCAACACACCCGGCCGAACCCAGGAACTCAATTACTTCGTGCCGGATGGTTATTCCGGCGGCGCCGACGACATGCCCCCCTGCGCGCTTGTCGACATGCCCGGCTACGGCTATGCCGAGGCGCCCAAATCGCAGGTGGATGCCTGGACCAAGCTGGTCTTCGACTATCTCCGTGGCCGCGCGACTCTGAAGCGCGTCTATGTGCTGATCGACAGCCGCCACGGCATCAAGAAGAACGACGACGAGGTGCTGGACCTCCTCGACAAGGCCGCGATCTCCTATCAGGTCGTGCTGACCAAATCGGACAAGATCAAGCCGTCCGAGCTGGAAAAGCTGAAGGTGGAGACATCGGTCAAGATCGCGAAGCATCCGGCCGCCTATCCCTTCATTCTCGCGACCTCGTCGGAAAAGTCCGAAGGGATCGACACGTTGCGCGAGGCGATTATCGAGGTTCTCACCCTTTAGCGAAGAGGCCAGCATGACATCAGGCAATCCAGGCAAGTCCATCGCCCAGCTTTCCGTGCTGATCCAGTCCGGGGCGCTCGATCCGGTCGCGCTGACCGAGGCAACGCTGGATGGCATCAAAGGCTACAAGGACCAGTCGGTCTTCGTTAGCCTGACGCCCGAGCGGGCGATCGCCGAGGCCAAAGCCTCATCCGAGCGGATCAAAGCCGGCCGATCGTTCGGGCTGCTGGATGGAATCCCGATTGCCTGGAAGGACCTGTTCGACCTTGACGGCATGACGACCACGGCAGGATCGGTGATCCTGGCCAATGCG
>Ga0164290_1001988_pt1 | contig 19150 bp, 24 predicted proteins | sample Micstemetagenome_FD_108782 | JGI IMG/M metagenome (GOLD analysis project Ga0164290, IMG submission 108782) | Contaminated culture microbial community from soil near Moab, Utah, USA - Microcoleus steenstrupii SON62 (Illumina Assembly) | ecosystem: Environmental > Terrestrial > Soil > Soil crust... | reverse complement strand
TTTCAAATGTCTCCTTGGTAACATACATGGTACTCTCACTCATATTCTTTCGGTTTAAAAAGGGTAAAAAAAATACAACGCCACATTTGATTGCAGCGTTGCATGACTGTAAAAATAGAAAATTATATACAATTCACTACTTCAATTACTGTTTTTATTTTATAAAAATAAGTACCTTGAAATAAGAGACAACTACTTAAAAAACTTAAAATCAGTCAGTTATGATTGGAATCTTGGTAGAACTCATCATTTCTTTCATACTACTTAAGCTGATTGAGCAAAAGAACCTTTCTGTACTTGGGTTTTATCCATCCTACAAACGGTTCGGCCATTTATGCATAGGTTTGGCATTAGCAATCATACTCGCTACCATTTTTCATCTTACCAGATCATACCTGACAGGCATTTCCTGGAAAGTAAACGGAAGCTATACCTGGTCTGCTTTCTTCACTGCATTGTGGTGGATGCTAAGATCTGTGTTATATGAAGAACTTATTTTCAGGGGCGCTTTATTTTATATTGCTTTAAGGAGACTGGGTGTTACCAAAGGACTGTGGTTATCTGTCATTGTATTTGGCATCTATCACTGGTTCTCTTATGGCGCGATAGGTCAGCCTCTGCAAATGTTATTTATCTTTTTAATTACGGCTACCGCCGGATGGATGTATGCTTATGCCTTTCTTAAAACCAATTCACTTTATCTCCCCATCGGTTTGCATTTGGGCTGGAACTGTGTTGGCAGCATCATTTTTTCAGGCGGTTCCATTGGAAACCATCTACTGATTCCGGTTAAGGATACTTCATTTCAGCAAAATGACCTGCTGGTATTTTTATTTATGATGTTGTACCAGATACTGGTTCCGGCCTTTTGTACCTGGTTATGCGTGAGGAAAATGAATGGAGAAAAAGTTTATTCTGCTGAGATCCGTTGATCTTTATTCAGTGATACCCAACTTGTCTAATACAATTTTCGCCATCAGGTAATACGATTCATGGCTGTAGCCTGCAATATGCGGAGTGATGATGACATTGGGTTGTGCCAGCAACCAATTAATAGCTGACTGTTCTTCTTCAGTATAGGTTTCCAGTTTTTCATTTTCCAGCACATCCAATGCCGCAGCCCTGATTTTACCATTTTGTAAAGCACGTATCAACGCTTCGGTATCGGTTACTTTTCCTCGACAGGTGCTGAGGAAATAAGGTTGTTTTTCAAATCCATTAAAGAAATCATCGTTTGCATAATGAAAAGTTCCTTCATTCAAAGGGAGGTGCAGACTTACCACATCGGCATAACGCTGAATTTGTGCTACCCCTGCTTCACGGATAAAACCCTGAGCAAAATCTGTTTTATACAGATCGTTAGCCAGTATAGTAACTTCAAAAGAAGCTAATTTTTTTGCAAATGATGCCCCTGTATTTCCAAAGCCAATAATACCAACTGTTTTACCGGTGAGTTCATCACCGCGATTGGCATCCCTGATCCACTTGCCTGCCTTAACCTCCTGATAACTGCTATTGATTCTGTTCATCAGGCTCAGTAACATACCCAATGTCTGTTCGGCTACTGCATTGCGATTGCCTTCCGGACTGCTTTCGCATTGGATGCCTTTTGCTTTTGCATAAGCCACATCAATTTTTTCCATTCCACTTCCTAATCTGCCGATCCATTGCAGTTTTGAGCCCGCATCAATCAACACACGGTCTATTGGTAACCGGGTAGTAACAATGATACCTGTGCAGTCAGCCATTTTTTCTTTCAGCTCATCGTAGCTAATATCAGGTGCATAGACACAGTCATAACCTGCCCGCTCCATTCTTTCCATCAAATATGGATGTGCTTTTGCTGTAATAATCACCTTCTTTCCTGCCATCTTATTGCTGGTATCTTTTACTGTTATTTCATTTTAAAAGTTAATGCTGCAAAATCGGCAACTGTTAACTGTTCCGCTCTTTTGGTAAATATTTCTTCCTGTAATACTTCTGCGGTGAACATTCCTTTTAAAGGGTTGCGTAACATTTTTCTGCGCTGGTTAAAAGCTGCTTTTACCAGTACAAAGAATGCCCGTTCACTTTTCATTTCACAAACGGTTTCCCGGCGTATCAGCTTAATCACGCCACTCATTACTTTTGGCGGCGGATTAAATGCCTGTTGCGGCACATCAAATAAATATTCCACCTCATAAAAAGCCTGCACCAGTACACTCAATATGCCATATACTTTATTTCCTGATTTTGAAGCCACTCTTTCTGCCACTTCTTTTTGAAACATACCTATCATCACCGGTACCTGTTGTTTCCATTCCAGTATACGAAACAATATTTGTGATGAAATGTTGTATGGGAAATTACCAACCACTGTAAACTGGTCTTCAAACGGCACATTCACCTCCAATATACTCTCATGAATAATTTTTCCTTTGATGGCAGGATAAGTATGTTCCAGGTAAGTTACTTTTTCATCGTCCAGTTCTACCGCTTTAAAATGAATATCGGACAACTGCAACAGGTATTTGGTGAGTGCTCCTCCTCCCGGACCTACTTCTACGAGTTGCGAAAAAGTTTCCTGCTTTAGTGCATCAATAATTTGCAGGCAGATATTTTCATCCGTCAGAAAATGCTGCCCCAGTGATTTTTTCAGGGTATACTCCATTACCGCAAAAATACAGTTAATATGGCGGATGTCTGATGGCAGATGTCTGATCGTCATGATCAAACGGAACAGTTTGCTCAACATTGGCCATACCCCATATGCCATTAGCTATCTGCATGAATAATCCTTATTTTTACCCCCTAAAGCTTTACCGATGAATGAAATGCAAAAGCCTGTTATTGGTTTCTCCTGTGGCGACCTGAATGGTATTGGTCTTGAGCTGATCCTGAAAACCATGGGCGACCATCGCCTGCTGGATATTTGCACCCCTGTTGTTTTTGCCAGTAATAAAAGCATCAATTTTTACCGGAAAAGTTTACCCGAGATCAATTTTAACTATACCAGCGGAAAAGATTTCAGCCGGCTCAACCCCAAACAGGTTAATATTTACCCCTGCTGGGAAGAGGAAATAGCCATTACACCCGGTCAGTTGAATGAGACCGGTGGAAAATATGCACTGATTTCTTTGAAAGAAGCAGCTCAGGCTTTAAAAGCCGGACATATTCATGGTCTTGTTACAGCACCTATTCATAAAAAAAATATCCAGTCTGCTGATTTTAACTACAGCGGTCATACACCATACCTCAAAGAACTTTTTGGCGTAAATGATGTATTGATGTTTATGGTTGCTGAGAATATGCGTATTGGTCTTGTTACAGAACATGTAACGGTGGCCGATGTGGCCAAACATATTACCAAAGAAGGTATTCTCAGTAAATTGAAAATCATGCAAAGCAGTCTTCAGAAAGACTTTGGCATTGATAAACCGAAAATTGCTGTATTGGGTCTTAACCCGCATGCCGGCGATGAAGGTTTGATAGGCAGTGAAGAAGAAACCATCATTAAACCGGCTATTAAAGAAGCCAAACATCATATGTTGGTATTTGGTCCTTACAGTGCAGATGCATTTTTTGCCCGTGGTCAATATGAACGTTTTGATGCGGTGCTTGCAATGTACCATGATCAGGGTCTTATTCCCTTCAAATCACTGGCCATTGGCGAAGGCGTGAACTATACCGCAGGTTTAAATGCCGTTCGCACCAGCCCCGACCATGGAACTGCATTTGATATTGCAGGAAAAGGCAAAGCAGATCATAGTTCATTTCTGGCAGCCACTTTTGAATGCATTGAAATCATCCGCCTTCGTTTGGGATATGCTGAAATGCGTCTTAACCCGCTTCGCAAAATGAGTGCACGTATGCTGGCCAATGCAGTGGATGAAAGGATTGAAGAAACAGAATAATACATGTCTTTATTTCATCTTTCCAATGACATTCTATCTGTAAGCATCAGTGATAAAGGTGCCGAGTTACAAAGTATTGTCAATCACACTACAGGGCTTGAATATATGTGGTCCGGCAATCCTGCCTTCTGGGGTAAGAAAAGTCCGGTTTTATTTCCCATCGTTGGTGGCTTGAAAGATAATACCTATCAGTTCAAAGGAAATAGTTACCAGTTAAGCAGACATGGCTTTGCACGCGAACGTTTGTTTAACGTAACAGAACAATCTACAGACGCTATTCTTTTTTCACTAACATCAGACACCGATAGTTTATCTGTTTACCCATTCCGGTTTTCTTTCTATGTTGGCTACCGGCTGGAAGAAAACAATATTCATGTTACTTACAAGGTTGAAAATACGGATGAACAGGAAATGTATTTTTCTGTTGGTGCACATCCGGCTTTTGCTGTACCGTTGGCGGAGGGCACAACATTTGAAGATTATTACCTTCAGTTTAGTGAGAAAGAAGATACAGGCATCTGGCCATTATCGGCTGAAGGATTAATCAAAGAAGAAGCAATACCATTTTTCCAAAACAATGATCAGATAGCATTACGCAAGTCATTGTTTTATGGTGACGCATTGGTATTCAAATCGCTTCGTTCGACTGCCATTGCAATTTTATGCCATAAACATGCGCATGGACTTCGGTTAACTTACCATGGTTTCCCTTATATGGGCATCTGGAGTTCGAGAGATGCTGACTTTGTTTGTATTGAGCCCTGGTGTGGCATTGCAGATAACGTGAACACCTCCGGAAGAATACAAGAAAAAGAAGGCATCAACAAACTCAATACTGGCGGGCATTTTGAGCGTACCTGGTCTGTAACGCTTTTTTAATTATTTGAATACTGCATCTGCAATGCCTTTATTAATAGCATAAGCAGAATAAGTGATTTCTACTCTCCCCTTTTTATTTTTCATTTTCTGTTCTTCCGTCAGGGGTTTTTCATTGTCATCAAATTCCAGTGTAAGTCCTTTGGGTAATTTATAGTTTTTGGTATTGAAACTGAAAATCACTTTATCAGGCAAGCCGAAGGACGCAAATTTTCCGTAAGTCATTTCAATTTCATAAGTACCGTTTTCTTTTGTGGTGGATACCGTTTTTTTAATGAGCAGGTTGGCTTCATCAATATACATGGTAGTTAATACTACTTCACTGTTATCATTCGTTGGCAGCATTTTCACCACTGTTGTTTTTATACCTCCCACCATTGCTTCCCCGGCAGCGAGCGCCACAAACTGATCGGTGGTGACGAGTGAGTTCATATTTACCGAAACACCACCTTTGGGAAGTAGAGAAATACCACCGTCTTTTTTCAGCCTGAACTTATTGGGCTTTTTATAAAAAATTTTCACTTTACCGATTGGCGCTTTGATGAAAGCCACATTGGTTTTCATTTTACCATCTGCTTCATAATCGTTTACCTGGTCAAGTTTGGCTTTTACTTTCATTACCAGGGCTGTTGCATCCTGCGCTATACCAATTAATGAAAAGTGAAAAACAAATATGAATATGAGTAGTTTTTGCATAGTCTTTTAGCTTAAAATATCTTTCTTTCTGAATATCATAATGGCTGCCGATACAAATACGATGATATGGATGATCAGTACAATAGCGGAATTAATGATCCGTCCTTTGTTCTGGATACTTCCGAGTATGGCTTCGTTGGATTCAGTGACCTGTATATCAAAAAATTCTTTCCAGCTGATCATATGGGTAGTAAAGAGGTATGGTTTTACCAGATTGAATACCGGAATATTCATCGTACTCAGGATGGTCAGAAAAATAATCACACTCATAGTTGCCACGATCGGACCGATAGAGTTTTCTGCAAATACCGATAGAAAGAAACCTAGTGCTGCAACGGTTGTCATGGCAAGGGCAGCAAATACAAATGCGCCAATATATCTCCAGAATACATCGTTTTCTTTAAGCAATACCACATAGCTGCTTTTCATCAAAAACATATCATCGGTTCCAAATACCCACATGCTCACAAATAAAGCCAGAAAAGCGAGCCATACCAGTAAGAGCAATGTATAGATGGTAGAAGCAATAAATTTAGCCATCATGAAAGAGGTACGGCTATATGGCTTTGAAAGTAATACACGTAGCGTACCCATATTGGCCTCTCCTGAAATCATATCTGCTGCAATCAATGCAATCAGCAAGGGCACGTGTACCAGTAATAATTGTAACATGATATAACAGATCAGATATCCGTTAAGCACATTACCATCAATTTCGAGTGTTGATCCGATATCACTCAACATGAAATCAACATATGTCTGTCCATCTACCTTGAGTCCAAACTGTATCATCACAATCAATGCAGTGATCGCAGCAAACGCTATATAGGTTCTTGGCCTCCTGAATATTTTATAAAGTTCTATACTAATGAGTGTGCGCATGTTGTCCTGATGTTACCTGTAAAAAATAATCTTCCAGTGAATGACGTGGCTGTAATGAAAGTACCGGAATCTGCATATCTACCAAGTCTTTGTGTAAACCGGGTATCTGATCCCTGTGCAGTTTAATCAGCAATGTACCTGTTCTTCTGGGTTGAAGATTAGCCGACCATTTGCTTTGCTGCAATTGTTCTAACGCCTTGTTATTATCTAATGTTTCCAGTTCAACCAGTGTTTGTGAAGGGTCGAATAAATCCGAAGCTGTTCCCTCTACCAGTTTTCTTCCTTTATCAATAATCAGTACCCTTGTGGCAATTTGTTCTATTTCGTTCAGCAGGTGAGAAGATACGAGAATCGTTTTATTAAGATCACGGCTTAAATGACGGATCAGGTTACGGATATCTGCAATACCCTGTGGATCGAGGCCATTGGTAGGTTCGTCGAGGATAATCAGTTTTGGATCATGGATAAGTGCAATGGCAATACCAAGCCGCTGTTTCATTCCCTGTGAAAATGTTTTCACGGTATCTTTAGCTCTCGCTGCAAGACCTACCATTTCCAGCTGTTGCATCAGTTGTTGTTCGGAGGGTTTCATTCCGCTGAGCCGGGCAAAAATGCGGAGGTTTTCAATGGCACTGAGGTATTTATACACATCAGGCTTTTCAATAACGGCACCCACCTGCCTGAGTATTTCAGTCCGGTGTGAATGAATCGGCATCCCAAATAATTCGATAGCGCCTGCCGTTGGTTCAATAAGGGTGAGCAACATCCGTATGGTGGTGCTTTTACCCGCTCCATTCTGACCCAGGAAGCCATATACATCTCCTTCATGCACGGTAAAAGACAAATCTTTTACGGCGGTGAGGTTTTTGAATGACTTGGTTAGGTCTTTTACCTGTATAATTGCTTGCATCGGTTACTATAACACCAAAAGTACTGCGGAAGTTTGGGAGATCAACAGAAGAAAAGGTGAAAAGTCCATAGACCATGGTATATGGTCTCGATCAGATATCCTACATCAGCGATCAGACATCCAATATTCTGCTATCCCCCTACCTTGAGGTATTGCTGCAGGGCCTGTACATAGGCTTCAAATGCTTCTATGCCTTTGGGGGTTATTTTACAGGTAGTTTGCGGATAATTGTCTTTGAACTGTTTGGTTACCTCTATGTAACCTGCGTCTTTTAATTTCTGCACCTGTACACTCAGGTTACCTGCAGTAGCATTGGTTTTCTCACGGATAAAAGTGAATTCCGATTCCTTTACACCAATGAGCAGGCTTACGACGGCCAGTCGCAATTGTGAATGTAATATGGGGTCCAGTTCTTTAAACATGCTTTTGCTGTTGAGCCAGGTATTTTCTTCTTAAAATAATGCCGGGAATAAACCAACAGATGAGGGCTGATGCCCCACCTAATAACCAGTCGTACTCTGAACGGGTAAAACAGGACCAGATAAACAACCCATAGGCGATAATGGCTCCATATAACATGGGTTTAAACTTTTTTACGATACCTGTTACCAGCGTAGGGAATGCATAGAGAAGTATGAATAAAGAATAGAAACTGGGCGGAAAGGGAGTTAATGCTTCATCGGGTTTACTATTATCGAGATAATGTTTAGTCATCTGCCAGCCTTCCTGTTCAATAAACCCAGCTGCAACACCCGGCACTACCGACTGGTAAAAATTCAATCCGAAAATGCTGATACCGAAAACAAGCCATACGGTGTTGAGGGCATCATCTTCATATTTTTTTACCTGTGTTGATCTTTTTTCCCTGATTGAAATAACAACCTGGGGAATAATAGCTGCCAGCACAATCAGCCAGATATCGAATCCGATACTGAAGTCATAGGTTCGCTGAAAATAGGTGAGGAAAGAGGCAATAGCCACCACCGTTCCCCATAAGAGCGATCCGATGCCGGTTTCATGGTAGCTGCCCTTGGCCTTCCGAATCATATTGGTAATGAGGTCCAGGCTTTCCTGTTCCGTCAACTTTTTTTCATCTGCCATGATTTATTGTTTTTTGGTATGATGCATACTGCGTAACAGATGACCAGGTATAATATAACTGGTAAGTATTGCCAGTGCCCCGATCAATAACTGGTTGGCAAAATTAAACTTAATAGATACAGCAGCGAGGATAAAGTTCAGTAGTCCACCGATTACCAGTGGCCTGAACCTGATGAGTTTACCACTAACAAATGTACCGATAGCATACATCATTATATAGTAAGTAAAAGCTGTTTTCCAGGCTTCAGAAATAATATTGATAAATACCATTACAAAAAATGCGATTGCAATGGCAATCCAGAGATAGCCCAGTGCTTCTTCAATATAAGTAGTCGATTTTCTTTTCCTTGCCTGGCGTGTGCTATACGTTGCTGAAACTATACCACCTAATGGCATGGCCCACCAGACAAAACTATGATACGGGTATTTGAAGTAAACCATTAACACATATTCCACCACACAACAGGCAAATACCAGCCATCCCCAGAACAACAAATAAAAGCTGTCTACTGCCACTGCATCTTTTGTTTTAGTGATCATCGACTGGATGAGCTGAAGGCTTTCTTCCGGAGAAAAATCTTTTTCGGATTGATTTTCTTGTACTTGTTCAGACATAGCGGTTATTTTTTGGGAGACACAACATATTTACGGATAAAGACAGCAATAAAGATACTGCCAATTACAGTTGGCAATAGCCATAATATCCACTGCATTTCTATCCGTACATTAACTACTAAGAAGGCAGTGTAGGAAGCAACCATGGCTCCCATCATACGAACAATATGACTGTACATCCATGTTGCTTTAACACTGGTACGACCCATTAATAATTTCAGATCCAGTAATACATAACTCAGACAAATGGCTCCAAAAACACCTGGTACAATACTGAATGTATAACCCTTCATCAGACCTTTTGCAGATTGTATCAGCAGGAAAATGGCAAATGAAAAACCAAAAACAGTAACCAGGTAATCGGTCACCGGAATTTTTATAGCAGCAGATTTGAAACGTCTTTTAAGCAAAACAATCCGGTATCCGGTCAGGGTCATGTACAAGGTAAACCCGCCCACTGCAAATAAAAACAGGTTTTCATGGCCCGGTAGCCAACTCAACAGCAATGCACTCAGTGATGCTGCGAGCATAGCCCAGAAGAAAACAATACCCGATAGCAGATGGGGCTTTGACCCTTTTTTAACTGACGCAGCGATGGTACCGGCGATTAATCCGGTACCCCCACCAATGATATGAAGTATGAGCAAAAAGGGAAACAGTTGATCCATTACTTAAAGTTATTGGAACAAGGGTGTTGTTCCGTTTGTTTATGAGTTAAGTTATTGACAGGCCGCTAACAATTTTGTAGCCTGATCTTTGCCCCAGTTAGGATGCATAGGAGATGCTGGCTTGAAGCTGCCATAGAGTTCAATTGCTTTTTCAAATAATTTTTTCGCCACTGCTTTTCCACCACCAAATGCTTCTGGTGTATTCATCAGTGTCTGTCCGTCAAGTAAATAAATCCTTGGATTAGCAGCATCTATTTTTTTGGCCTCTGCCAGTGCATTATTGGCTTCAGTACTATAAGTCTGCCAGCGCGACATCGGATCAACGGTCATTTGCTGAACGGCAATCATCTGTCTCATACAATAGGTTTCTGCATTTCTTTCCAGTGCCTCTGCTTTACCTAAAAGATCCTTACTTTTCTCCGCTACTTTGTCTTTATCAGCTTTCGGATTCATCCATCCGGTTAAATGATTAGCATAGGCTGCATAATAGTAAGGCAACCATTTGTCTTTTTCGGCGTCTGCAATTCTCTCAAAGAAAGCCGACGCTGCCGCCATATCTTCAGCAGATTTTGCTGCGGCGAATTGTTCCAACCCTTTTTGCATACCTGCTTCATACTTAGTTTGTGCAACCAGCTGACCGGCAAATAACATGGATAAAATAATGATGATCTGTTTCATAAAATAATGTTTGATTTTTTGATCTATGATTTTTGATTTTGTGTTTTTATAGCTTTCAATTTGTTTCTTATTTCCTATTCCTTATTGCTTATTTTTCAGCTTCTCATACTCATCGGCTGCACTCAGAAAATTGTTGCCATGATAAGCATTAAAGTACTGGAAGGCCAGTCCCACCGCCCATCCCATTATAGGCCAGATGGGCCAGAAATAATGGCGGCTACCAGGTGTAAAAAACCAGATTACTACCAGGAAGGCATTCACTACAAAATAGCTGAGTAGCCCCCTTTTAAAGCTGGCTCTTGCTTTTGCCATCTGCCAGAGTTGTTCATCGCGTTGTTCGTTGTTCATAAAATTTTTTAGGTTTGATTTTTGATCTTTGATTTTTTGATTTGCTTGTTGCTTGCAGCTTTACAAATTATTATTAATGGCATCCTGTCTTCTGTCAACCCCCCAACTCAGGAATACACCCAGGAAAAAGAATTGAGGGGCAGGTGGTGTAATGGCTTCTTTTCGGTTGCCTTTGTAAGAATAGTTATATCCAAATACCTGTTTGCTGTTTAACACATTGGTGACAGAGCCCACAATTACGGCATAAGCTTTTCCTAAAGAAGTCAGGTAGTTGAAACTGAAGCCAAGGTTATGGTAATCGATGGTTTTACCCTGATCAGCAATGATATATTGTGCGCCGCTTTGCTGCAGGTTGTAATAAGGGCGACCAGTAGCATATGAATACGTGAAATTGAAGCCGGTATTGATTTTGCTGATAAAACGTTTCATCACAAATGAAGCGGTATGGTTGGCCGCAAATGTGGGTTGCAGTTCTTTGGGATAGTTCAGGAAATCACGTTTGGTATCGAGATAAGAATAACTCACCCAGTAATCGAGCCCTTTGAATGTTTTTTTATCTCTCCAGAATAATTCAATGCCCTTTGCATCGCCAGCTCCGGCATTGTTCAGCGCAGGATAGGTTTTTACCAACCCGTCATATTTTTTATAAAATGCTTCTATACGAAAGGTTTGTAAAGTGGTATTCTTAATATAGTTAGCAATAAAATGAGTGGCTTTTGAATAACCAAAATTGGTTGTATTATAGAGATAGGTATTTTCTGGTTTCTGATAAAATTCACCATAAGCCACACTCATTTGTGCACCTTTTCCGGTTTTATAAGCCAGTGATAAACGAGGTGCAATATTCGCTTTGTTAATCAATGAAGAATGTTCGAAACGGGCGCCTACTTTAGCGGCCAGGTCATTGGTAATGTACAGGTCTGCTTCAGAAAACAAGGCTTTAAAATGATCGGGCAATAATGCCTTATTACTGTTAAATGTGCTTCTGTTATAGAAATACATGTATTCACCACCAAAACGAATGACACTGATACCACTCAGGCGTTTATCAAATACCGCTTTGATCTGTGATAAATCTGAACGGGTATCAATATTAAAATTGCTGTTATCAATCCATGGCTGACCCGTTGTTACTTTCTGGTTCTGCTGGTTTTGTATCTGCTGATCAATTTTGTTTACATCAATGCTGTAACCCAATCCCAGGTTCATTTTCCAGCCATTACCCAGGTTATCTCTCCAGCTCAGGTTATGGTACCAGTTAAGGTTGTTCAAACCAAAAGCATTTTTTAATGAAGGGTCGTCAATATTGGGTCTGCGTAAACCCAGATCGCTGGCACCAAAAGTGCTGTAATATTTAATCATACCACCTGTTTTGGTTTTGGTGCGGAAATTCAGATCGGCCGTATGAAAATCGGGCATACGGAAATATTCAGGTTGCTGTTTTACAATTCCGAAATAGGCTGCCAGATTGGTATATCCATAATTACCACCCCATGATGATTTTTTGTCTTTGGCTACTTTCTGTAAACCTGCACCTAAAAACAAAGCAGATATAGATGCGGTAACTTCTGAGCGGTCAGGAATGTCAATACTTTCCATGATTAATGCCGATGAAAGTGCCTGACCATATAAAGCCGAATAACCACCAGTACTGAAAATGGTTCCTTTAAACAAAGCGGGCGCAAAACGACCACGTGATGCGATATCGGGTACACTGGCCAGGAAAGGATTGTTCACCAGCGTTCCATCAATAAATTGTTTGGCTTCATAACCGGCACCACCACGAACAAATAAACCTTCCTGCTCTCCTACCTGCTGTGCGCCGGGTAATGTTTTTACTACTGCAGAAATATCTGCATTGGCGCCACCTGTAGTATATACATCCAATGAACTTAAAACAGTAGCTGCTTTTTTCTTATCGCCTGCTTCAAAACTTCCGGCTGTAACTGTTACTGCTTTCAATTCGCTGATTTCTTCTTTCAGGATAAAATCAATGTTGATAATGGCCGAATCGATCATCAGTTCCTGCTCCACTGTTTTATTACCCATATTAGTGGCCACAATGGTTTGTTTGCCCTTTTCGTAGGTTTTAAAAGAAAAGTGACCTGTAGAATCAGATACGCCGCCATCATAAGAACCTTTCACTACAATATTGGCTCCGGCGAGTATACGCCCTTTATGGTCTTTTACAGAACCGGTTATTGTACGCTGTGCACCTGCGAGGAAGGGTAATAAAATCAGCAGGTTGATGATCCATTTTTTCATGTTCGTTGTTTTGACAGGACAAACATAGAATAGTTTATTCTATAAACCAAATTATAAAAAGAACTTTTTTATAATTTTATTACTTAATTGATAATCAATTATTTATGAAAAAAGGCCTGACAAGAATTGAGAGAATTGAGGCGATAATCAGGGGTTGGGACCACAAAAAGCATGTTTACAAGAAGCTTAAATATGCCGGGCTGCCCATTTTTGTATAGCAGAAAATACAGGTTTGAGGTCTTTACCCATGGGAGTCAGGCTGTATTCCACAGTTGGCGGCACAGTAGCATAGGCTTGTCGCTTAACAATGCCATTTGCCTCCAAAGACTTCAGTTCTTTTACCAGCATCCGGGTATTGATGCCAGGGATGGCTCTTTCGAGTTCCATAAATCGTTTGGTACCATCCATGAGTGAATACAGTATGGCAAAAGCCCATTTACCACCAATCAGCTCAAGTGTGCTCCGAACTGGACATGGACTTTCTTTCTTAACAGTTCTTTTTTCTTTCATAATAGAATGGTTTACAGTAACACTTTACCCGATGTTAGTACTGTACATTTATGTAACTACTTTCAAATATAAAGTAATGGATAGATATTTGTATGCAAAAGCATAATACATTCGGTATGAAACAAACCACTAAAGAAGTAGCACGCAATACACAATTGAAGTTTACAGCCGATTTTCCAGGATTGAATGGGGTAAACATCATGGCGACTGATTATCCGATTGAACCCTTTCTTGTATTTACTGAATTTAGAATGGAAAAACCTGTTTTCGGTCCGCACCCACATGCAGGCATATCGGTCATGACTTATATGCTCCCCGATAGTAAAGGAAGTTTTATTAACCGCGATAGCAATGGCGATTTCAGTACCATTGAACCCGGTGGCTTACACATTACCCAGGCAGGCAGTGGCATTCACCATGATGAATTTCCTGCTGTTACCGGTTTGGAAACACATGGTTTTCAGATATGGATTAATCATACAGAACATGAACGGATGGTTAATCCCAAAGCCATGCATGCTAATAAAGCTGAGGTGCCGGAAATAGTAACAGATGATTACAGCATTCGCCTGATACACGGCAACTATGCGTCAGTATCATCTGCCAACCGCATGCTGACAAACGTAACATTATTACATGTTTTCCTTAAACCAGGAAAATCGATACAATTGACTGCAGATAAAATGGCGTTTGCCTATATACTGAAAGGAACCGGCACCACCGGTAATCAGACTGTCAGTGAACAAAGACTGATTAATTATACTACAGAAGGAGATACAGCAGTAATAAGTGCCGATGATGATGGCCTTGAGTTCATGTTTGGAACAGGCACACCCTTAGAAGAAAATATCACATATGGTGGTCCATTTGTGATGACAACACCAGAACAGATGCAAGAAACCAGAAAGCGCTATGGAGCAGGAAAAATGGGACATCTTGAACCTTACAGCACTAACTAATGGAACCACTCAAAACATACACTACCAGCAAATAGAGCTGGTAGTGTATCAGGTTTTATTTTTCTTCAATAAAACGATCTTTTGCAAATGCTTTAGCATACATCAGTAAAGCACCGATGACCATGATATTGCGGAATATATTCAGCATGTCGTTGGTATTATCAGAGGCACGCGGAATATGTATAAAGAATATCGTTAACAGCACATACAATGCCATCAGCAATGAAGCCAGCTGGTCATACTTTCCGATCAGGCAACTGATGATAAAAGCTGTTACCAATACACCGGTTGCATAATTCAGGAATATCCTGGCTGGAAAAAAAGAAGGGATCATTTCAGCACCGGCTTCGGGTAACCCGAAGTGTAAGCCTGTGTAAAGAAAGAACGAGAGGATGAATAACCATCGCCCTGCTGCAAATATTGTTTTCATAAAACAGGTTTATGGGTAAAGGATTTATATTTCAAAAGGCATGATGGGACGGATTTCCACTCTTCCGTTTTCATATTTCAGAATCGGACAGGTTTTACTCCATTCGTTTACTTCTTCGGGATGCTCTGCTTTACAAATCAGGTATCCCGTAAGTAAAATGTTATTCTGACTAAAAGGTCCTTCCTGTGTTCCCTTTTTTGTGATGACTGTTCCGTTGAACTCAATTGGCTGGCTGGATACCAGTTTACCCTGCATAGCGATATTACCAATCCATTGTTGCCACTTCGGCATATCCTCCATCATATCTTCAGGGGATGTGATGTAGGCTCCGTTACCGGATTGATTGTAGAATAATAAGAGGTACTCTTTCATAATTGTAATGTTTAATGATGAATAATAATAACCTTACAAAAATGAAAGAAAGGTCATGCCCCACGCTTGATAAATGTCAAGACTTTAGAGCTTACCTTTTAAGCGGGTATAAGTTTCGGCTGATATGCCCAGGTAGGATGCAATCATTTTACTGGATAGCCGTGTAAAAAGTTTCGGCTGGTTATCCATCATCCAACGTAAACGTTCAAGTGCATCCATCGAAACGAATGTATTGATGCGATAAATGGAGTTGGCATATGATAGTTCGAGTATCTGCCGGTACATTTTTTCAAACTGTGGAAACCTGGCAGATAATTCCATGAAATGATCACGACTGATAGCCAGTACCTGTGAAGTTTCGATCGCACGAAAGAATTCCTTTGAAGGTACCTGTTGCAAAAAGCTATTGATTTCCATTAACCATTGCTCTTCAAAAATAAAATCTCGGGTTGTTTCATTTCCTGTTGTATCGATCGTAAAAACCTGGATGGCACCACTTACCATAAAATAACAGGAGCGGCATAATTCACCTTCACGCAAGAGATAATCATTACGCTTTAGCGTCAGGGGTTTGAAATAGCTGATTACTTCTTCTAATCCGGCGGTATCGCTACCAAGTTTAGCGCGGATATGTTGTTCCAGCACCTCGTGCATATTATACCTGTTTCTATGATTGAATAATGAAACTACGCAATGGTTGATTTGATTTCACATCCCCCACAACAAAAAGCCCTCGGAAATGTTCCGGGGGCTGTATATGATTGGTATAATCAACTTATTTGTACTGAGGCATCAGGCTTTTTGCCAGTTCAGTCATCTTGTTGATGCCATCTTCAGGCAGGTTACCTTTTTTAAACTCAGCCAGTACATCGGGCAGTTTATTTTCCATTTCCATGAGGAAGTGGGCTTCAAACTCTTTTACCTTCTTCACTGCTACTTCACGCAATAAACCCTGTGTACCGAGGTAAATAATTGCTACCTGCTTTTCTACAGAGAATGGTGTGTACTGAGGCTGCTTCAGGATCTCCACGTTACGGGCACCTTTATCAAGTACCATTTTAGTAGCCGCATCGAGGTCGCCACCAAATTTAGAGAAGGCTTCCATTTCACGATACAGGGCCTGGTCGAGTTTCAGGGTACCAGATACTTTTTTCATCGACTTGATCTGTGCATTACCACCCACACGGCTTACAGAGATACCTACGTTAATTGCCGGACGGATACCAGCGTTGAACAGGTTACCTTCCAGGAATATCTGACCATCGGTAATCGAGATTACGTTGGTTGGGATATAGGCAGATACGTCACCCGCCTGTGTTTCAATGATAGGTAATGCAGTGAGTGATCCACCACCTTTTACAAGGTGTTTGATAGACTCAGGCAGGTCGTTCATATTCTTAGCTACATCATCATTGGCAATTACTTTTGCTGCACGCTCCAGCAAACGGCTGTGCAGGTAGAATACGTCACCAGGATATGCTTCACGTCCGGGAGGTCTTCTCAACAACAGTGATACCTCACGGTAAGCAACTGCCTGTTTAGAGAGGTCATCATAAATAATCAATGCAGGACGTCCGGTATCACGGAAAAATTCTCCGATAGCGGCACCGGCAAATGGTGCATAGAACTGCTGTGGAGCAGGGTCAGAAGCAGAGGCAGATACGATGGTTGTATAAGCCATGGCTCCGTTATCGGCTAAGGTTTTCATCACACCGGCAACGGTAGAAGCTTTCTGACCAATCGCTACATATATACAGTATACAGGTTTACCTGCATCATAAAATTCTTTCTGGTTGATAATGGTATCTACGCAGATGGCAGTTTTACCAGTCTGACGGTCACCAATTACCAGCTCACGCTGACCACGTCCAACGGGAATCATCGCATCGATGGCTTTGATACCGGTTTGTAAGGGTTCTTTAACGGGCTCACGGTAAATTACACCCGGTGCTTTACGCTCCAGTGGCATTTCGTAGAGCTCGCCGGTAATAGGACCTTTACCATCGATGGGCTCACCTAAAGTATTGATAACACGTCCGACAACACCTTCACCTACTTTAATAGAGGCAATTTTGCCGGTTCTTTTTACTTTGGCTCCTTCTTTAATATCGCCGCTTTCGCCCATCAATACCACACCCACATTGTCTTCTTCCAGGTTCAGGGCAATGGCTTTTACACCACTTTCAAATTCTACCAGTTCACCACTGCGTACGCCGTTCAGGCCATATACACGGGCGATACCGTCACCTACCTGTAATACGGTTCCCACTTCTTCCAGATCGGCAGATACATTGAAGTTGCTGAGCTGCTGTCTCAGTATCGCTGATATTTCATCGGGTTTAATGTCCACCATGATGTATTCTGTTTAATGATGATTTTTGATTGTTATTATCGTAACTGCTGAATGTATAAATTCTGCAGGAACTGTTTTTTGATGTCTTTCAGGTCGCGCAAAATACTTGCATCAACCAGGTTATTATTAAATTCCAGTACAAAACCACCAATCAGGCTCTCATCTGTTTTGATGTCGAGTTCTATATTGGCAAAGCTTTTTTCTGTTTTTACTTTCTGCTCAATTGATTTTTTCAATTCTTCACTCACAGGAACAGCTGTTGTAAGCAATACCTTATGAATACCTTTCAACTCATTATACTGATCAATAAATGCTTCAGCTATTTCCGGCAGATCGCTTTCACGGCCTTTTTTTACGAGCAGGTTATTGAAAGCGGCGGTAAGCTCACTTACTTTACCCGTGGTTACTGCAGTAATAATGCTGTTCTTCTGATCGGCTTTAATCACCGGGCTTTTCAACAGGTTTACAAAATCTCTGCTCTGTTTACATACAGCCTGCAGGTATTTCATATCGGTATACACAGCTTCTAATTGACCCTTTTCTGTAGCCAGGTCAATCAGACTCTTCGCATACCTTCCTGCTAAACGTGGATTCTGCATTTATTATGAATTTGAAAATTTGGAAATTTGGAAATTTGGAAATGTTTGAGCGAGATCAGAAATATGGGATGAAAACTCATTTCCAAATTTCCAAATTCACTCATTTCCAAATTAATTCAGTTTCACTCCATCAGCCAGTTGCTTAATGTAGTTTTCCTGTTCTGATTTATTGGCCAGTTCTCTGCGTAATACTTTTTCAGCTACTTCAACCACCAATGAACCTACCTGGTTTTTAACATCAGTTAGGGCTGCATTTTTCTGCTGGTTAATAGCCACCTGTGCGTCTGCCACAATCCTGTCGTATTCGCTTTTGGCTTTATCTTTTGCATCAGACACCATTTTATCAGCGGTTTCTTTTGCTTCTTTAATCATTTGGGCTCTTTCTTCACGGGCTTTTGCCAGTAATGCTTCATTTTCACTCTGCATGGCGGCGATATCAGCCTTCATTTTGTCGGCTTTACTCAAAGCATCTTCAATACCCTGTTCGCGATCGTGAATAGCTTTCAGCATGGGCTTCCAGGCAAAGGCACGCAATACAAAAAAGAGCACGATAAATGCAATGGTATTCCAGAATACAAGTCCGATATCGGGTAATACCAGCGGGTTGATTTCTAATAACATAAACTAGGTTTATAACTGCTTTTGAAATTTCTTCTTAGAAATTATACAGACCCTTCCGCCCTTTGCATGGGGTCTGTATAAAAAGTTGAACGGATTATCCGTTACCCAACAGGGCAACTACCACCGCAAACAGGGCAACCGCTTCCACGAAAGCCGCAGCAACGATCATGTTTGCACGGATGTCGTTAGCAGCTTCTGGCTGACGGGCAATACCTTCTACTGCACCTTTACCAATCTGACCGATACCGATACCGGCACCGATAGCAGCTAAACCAGCGCCGATTGCGGCAACACTTCCTACTACCATTGTTTTATGTTTTAATTGTGAGTGAAAAAAGTTTTATTAATGATGCGCTGCTTCATGGTGATGCTCT
>Ga0164290_1001987_pt1 | contig 19157 bp, 18 predicted proteins | sample Micstemetagenome_FD_108782 | JGI IMG/M metagenome (GOLD analysis project Ga0164290, IMG submission 108782) | Contaminated culture microbial community from soil near Moab, Utah, USA - Microcoleus steenstrupii SON62 (Illumina Assembly) | ecosystem: Environmental > Terrestrial > Soil > Soil crust... | reverse complement strand
GCAGCACTGGAGCGCTTCGCGGTCGGCGGCCAGCTGGCGCACCTGTTCCTGGTCCCCAACCCCGAGCACAACCCCAAGGGGGACTTCGCCCTGCTGCCGGACGGTCAGGCCCGCAGGGAGGGCGAGCCCAAGTACACCTATTCCACCATCGGCCTGTACCGCAAGGCGCTGTTCGACAGCTTGCCGGCCGGCAACCCGCAAGGGATCAAGGCCCCGCTGGCGCCGTTGCTGCGCGCCGCCATGGACAATGGGCAGGTCAGTGCCGAGATCTACACCGGGCTCTGGGCCGACGTGGGCACCCCACAGCGGCTGGCCCAACTGAACGCATCATGAGCAACACCCTCTACGCTCAGCGTCGCGCCCGCCTGGCCGCGCAAATCGGGCCGCAGGGCATCGCCCTCATCCCCACCGCCCCCGAGCGCCCCCGCAACCGCGACAGCGATTTCCTGTTCCGCCACGACAGCTACTTCTACTACCTGACCGGGTTCAGCGAACCGAACGCCTGGCTGGTGGTCACCGGCGACGGCGCCAGCACCTTGTTCTGCGCGCCCAAGGACCTGGAGCGCGAAATCTGGGACGGCTTCCGCCTGGGCCCGGAGGCAGCGCCCGCGCAGCTGGGGGTGACTGCGGCGCACCCGGTCACCGACCTCGACGCCCGGCTGCCCAAGCTGCTGGAGAACCGGGACGCGGTCTGGTACCCGTTCGCCATCCATGAAGGCCTGGAAGCGCGCGTGGGCGGCTGGCTCAACCAGGTGCGGGCCCGCGTGCGCTACGGCGCCCTGTGCCCGGAACAGCAGCGCGACCTGTGCGCGCCGCTGGACGAGATGCGGCTGGTCAAGGACGAGCACGAGCAGGACATCATGCGGCGCGCCGCGCAGATCAGCGCGCGGGCGCATGTCCGCGCGATGAAGCTCTCGGCGCGCATGCTTCGCGAGGGCCGGGACGTGCGCGAGTACCACCTGGACGCGGAGCTGCTGCATGAATTCCGCCTCGGCGGCTCGCAGTACCCGGCCTACAGCTCCATCGTGGCTGCAGGCCCCAATGCCTGCGTGCTGCACTACCGAGCCGACGCCGCCCCGGTGCGCAAGGGCGAACTGGTGCTGATCGACGCCGGCTGCGAACTCGATGGCTATGCCAGCGACATCACGCGCACCTTCCCCGCGGACGGCAAGTTCACGGGGCCGCAGCGGGAGCTGTACGACCTGGTGCTGGCCTCGCAGGACGCCGCCGTGGCCGCCACGCGGGCGGGAGCGCGGTTCAACGACCCGCACGAAGCCACCGTGAAGGTCCTGGCCCAGGGCATGCTGGACCTGGGGCTGCTGGACCGCAACAAGGTCGGCAGCGCGCAGGACGTGATCGACAACCGCGCCTACTTCCAGTTCTACATGCACCGCACCGGCCACTGGCTGGGCATGGACGTGCACGACTGCGGCAGCTACGTGGAGCCCTCGGAAGTGGGCGAGGTCAGCGAGCGCAAGGACCCGCTTTCGGGGGAGCTGATCAAGAACCGACCCAGCCGCGTCCTCAAGCCGGGGATGGTGCTGACCATCGAACCTGGCATCTACGTGCGACCGGCCGAAGGCGTGCCCGAGAAGTTCCACCACATCGGCATCCGCATCGAGGATGACGCCATCGTCACGCCCGACGGCTGCGAACTCATCTCGCGCGGCGTGCCGGTCAAGGCCGAGGAAATCGAAGCGCTGATGCGCGATTAGCTCCGCGCCGAGTTCAGCCCCAGGGCGCATCACACACGCTCTTGCTATCGATAGCTTAGACAAATCGCATTGGCGGCCGCAATTGAGAATCACTACCATTTGTCGATCCAAGGAGATCCTCAGATGGCCAACATCGCACTCGCCAACCTGCCCACGCTGAAAAAGACCGCCAGCTACTACGTGCTGCACATCCTGGTGGCCTCGCTGGTGGCGTACGCCGTCACCGGCAACCTGATGATGTCGCTCACGCTGAGCCTGCTCGAGCCCACGGTGCAAGCCTTCGCGTTCTTCTTCCACGAAAAAGCCTGGGAGCGCTGGAGCCGCCGCGTGCCGCTGTCCGTACGCACATCCCCGTACTAGGGTTTGCACGGAGGGCCGCCTACAATCGCAGGCCCCAAGCACGGGTGGCGCGCCGCAAGCGTGGCGTAAGCTGCACCACAGGAGACAACGACCAACATGCCCCCGACCTCTTTCGCGAACACGGAGGAAAAGCGCAGCGAGCTGCGCCAGGCCGCCCTCGAATACCACGAGCATCCGACGCCGGGCAAGGTGGCGATCCACGCCACCAAGCAGCTCCTGAACCAGCACGACCTGGCCCTGGCCTATTCCCCCGGCGTGGCAGCGCCTTGCGAAGAGATCGTCAAGGACCCGAACAACGCGTTCAGGTACACCAGCCGCGGCAACCTGGTGGCGGTGATCACCAACGGCACCGCGGTCCTCGGCCTGGGCGACATCGGCCCGCTGGCTTCCAAGCCCGTGATGGAGGGCAAGGGCGTCCTGTTCAAGAAGTTCGCGGGCATCGACGTCTTCGACATCGAGATCAACGAGAAGCAGGACCTGGACAAGCTGGTCGACATCATCGCGGCCCTGGAGCCCACGTTCGGCGGCATCAACCTGGAAGACATCAAGGCGCCCGACTGCTTCTACGTCGAGCGCAAGCTGCGCGAGCGCATGAAGATCCCGGTCTTCCACGACGACCAGCATGGCACCGCCATCTGCGTCGGGGCCGCGATCATCAACGGCCTGAAGGTGGTGGGCAAGGACATCGGCCAGGTCAAGCTGGTCACTTCCGGCGCCGGCGCCGCGGCGCTGGCTTGCCTGAACCTGCTGGTCAAGCTCGGGCTGCCGCGCGAGAACATCTTCGCGACCGACTTGGCCGGCGTGGTCTACGAGGGCCGCAAGGAACTGATGGACGAGGACAAGCTGCCATTCGCGCAGAAGACCTCGGCCCGGACCCTGGGCGAGGTGATCGAGGGCGCCGACATCTTCCTGGGCCTGTCGGCCAGCGGGGTGCTCAAGCCCGAGATGGTCAAGAAGATGGCCAAGAGCCCGCTGATCCTGGCGCTGGCCAACCCGAATCCGGAAATCATGCCGGAGGACGCCAAGGCGGTGCGCCCCGACGCGATCCTCGCGACCGGGCGCACGGACTACCCGAACCAGGTGAACAACGTCCTGTGCTTCCCCTACATCTTCCGCGGCGCGCTGGACTCGGGAGCTACGACCATCACGATCGAGATGGAGATCGCGGCCGTGCGCGCCATCGCCGAGCTTGCCCAGGCCGAGCAGAGCGAAGTGGTCGCCGCCGCGTACGCCGGGCAGAAGCTCGCTTTCGGGCCTGACTACCTGATCCCCAAGCCGTTCGACCCGCGGCTGATGATGAAGATCGCGCCGGCGGTGGCCCAGGCCGCCGCGGACAGCGGCGTTGCGCTGCGGCCAATCAAGGACATGGACGCCTACCGCGACCGCCTGCAGAGCTTCGTGTATGCCTCCGGCACCACCATGAAGCCGATCTTCAACGCGGCCAAGGCGGCGCAGAAGAAGCGGGTGGCGTACTGCGAAGGCGAGGAAGAGCGGGTGTTGCGCGCGGCCCAGATCGTGGTGGACGAAGGCATCGCGCGCCCTACGCTGATCGGCCGGCCCTCGATCATCGCGCGCCGCATCGAGCAGTTCGGCCTGCGGCTGTCGCAAGGGTATGACTACGACATCGTCAACGTCGAGCAGGACGACCGCTACCGCGACTTCTGGCAGACCTACCACCGCATGACCGAGCGCAAGGGCGTGACCATGCAGATGGCCAAGATCGAGATGCGCCGGCGCCTGACGCTGATCGGCGCCATGCTGCTGCACAAGGAGCAGGTCGACGGAATGATCTGCGGCACCTGGGGCACGACCGACATCCACCTGCGCTATGTCGACCAGGTGATTGGCCGCCGCGAAGGCGTCTGCACCTATGCCTGCATGAACGGGCTGATGCTGCCCGGGCGCCAGGTGTTCCTGGTCGACACCCACGTCAACTACGACCCCACGGCGGTGCAGCTGGCGGAGATCACCGTGATGGCGGCCGAGGAGATGATGCGCTTCGGCCTCAAGCCCAAGGCCGCGCTGCTGTCGCATTCCAACTTCGGCAGCAGCAACCAGCCCAGCGCCGTGAAGATGCGCGAAACCCTGGACCTGCTGCGCGACCGGGCGCCCTGGCTCGAGGTCGACGGCGAGATGCACGGCGACGTGGCGCTGGACGGCCATGCCCGCGACCAGCTGATGCCCCACAGCACGCTCAGCGGCGACGCCAACCTGTTGGTGCTCCCCAACATCGATGCCGCCAATATTTCTTACAACCTGCTCAAGACGGCCGCCGGCGGCAACATCGCCATCGGCCCGGTGCTGCTCGGCGCAGCCAAGCCGGTTCATATCCTGACTGCCAGTACCACGGTGCGCCGCATCGTCAACATGACAGCCTTGACGGTGGCGGACGCCAACGCGGCCCGGTAACGCTGAACTAGATAGCTGGCACTAACTCATAGGGCCGCTGGGACGGCCCGCAATAGCCTTGCTGGCTGCCCAAAAATTGAGCAGCTGCTTGCGTTTTGGTACCGGATAGGTCACACTAGCGCGCTTGAAGTTTCCGGGTTAACCCGAGGATCGCAGAGGATCCCGAAGGCCCGGAATGGCGTCCCAAGGTCACCCGAAGAAGGTCCGTTCACCGTCCATGGCGCGAGCTGCAGCCCTCAAGTTTGCACTTACTAGCTTCTTGTTGGCAGCGCTCTCCGGCCCCGGATCGGTGCATGCCAGGACGGCAACGGACCGCCCCGCCAGCAGCAGTGCCGCCACCATTTCGGTGGCCGAGCTGCCGCGGCAAGGCCGGGAAACCTACGAACTGATCCGCCAGGGCGGACCGTTCCCCTATGACAAGGACGGCACGGTGTTCTTCAACCGGGAGCGTTTGCTGCCGGCCCAGAAGCGAGGCTACTGGCGGGAATACACCGTGAAGACGCCGGGATCGCGCGACCGGGGAGCCCGGCGCATCGTGTGCGGAGGGCCTCCCAAGACACCGCACGCCTGTTATTACACCGCTGACCATTACGCAAGTTTTCGACAAATTGTGGAGTGACCCCGAATGAAGCGGGACCTGTTTTTGACTTTGGAAAGAGACGCGGAGATGGATACGCCACTTCGTAAGGACATCAGCGACACGCCCCTGAAGGGCGTGCGCAGCAACATCGTGCAGTCGATCCGGGCCTTCCGGGTGCAGCAGCTGCAGGACAGCGCCCGGGCCCTGGGCCAGCACTTCCTGTACGCCAACCTGGCCGCCGCGCAAAGCAAGCAGGACGTGCTCGACCTGATCGCCCAGCAGTTCATGCTGCCGGCGCACTTCGGCAAGAACTTCGACGCGCTGTACGACTGCATGACCGACCCCTTGCACAAGTCGGGCCCGCAGCCGGGCTTCATCGTGGTGCTGGAGCAGATCCCGGCCAACGCGAAGTTCGACAAGGAAGCGCGCGAGCAGCTTCTGGACATCTTCCGCGACACGGCCGACTACTGGGCGGACCGGAAGATACCGTTCAGGTGCTTCTATTCTGTTCTGTAGCCCGTTCTGCACAAACCAGCCAAGCAGAACGGGCGAACGAGGCTCAAGGCACCGAGGCCGCCGCAAGCGCGCCCGTGGTCACCGAAACCGGCGAGAAGATGCCTACCGACAAGCTGGTGGACGTCTCGCCGCTGGCGCTGCGCATGAGCAGCCCCTTCAACGCGGGGTACTGGCTCACCGCCGCCTGACGTCGCACGCACCTGGTGCGAGAGCCCGTCCTGGCGACGGGCTCTTTTTCATGCTGCGGCCGAAACCGCTGCCACCAGTGACAGGTATTCCTCGACGGGTACCTCTTCAGCACGGCGCTGCAGGTCGAAGCTTCCCGCGAAGCCGCGCTGCTCCAGCCAGCGGCCCAGCGAGTGCCGCAGCAGCTTGCGCCGCTGGCTGAACGCCACCTGCACCAGCGCCGAAAGCAGCGCCGGATCCACCGGCGCAAACTGGCCACGCGGGACCATCCGCACCACCGCGCTGTCGACCTTGGGCGGAGGATCGAAGGCTTCGGGCGGCACGAACAGCACGTTCTCCATCTCGTAGCGCCACTGAAGCATGACGGACAGCCGGCCGTAGTCGGCGGTGGCCGGCGCCGCCACCATGCGGTCGATCACTTCCTTTTGCAGCATGAAGTGCTGGTCCTGCACCACTTCCACCTGCTCCAGCAGGTGGAACAGGATGGAGGTGGAGATGTTGTACGGCAGGTTGCCGGCTACTCTCAATTTTGTAGCACCAAGTCCTTTCGCGACGCGGGCAAAGTCCACTTTCAGCACGTCGGATTCGATGACGTCCAGCTGCGGGTGCCCCCGCAGGCGCGCGGCCAGGTCCCGGTCCAGCTCGATCACGGTCAGGCGCCCGACGCGCTCGGCCAGCGGCTGCGTGAGCGCCGCTAGGCCGGGGCCGATCTCCACCATGGGCTGGCCGGGCCGCGGGCCGATCGCCCGCACGATCGCGTCGATCACCGCCGAGTCGGCAAGGAAGTGCTGGCCGAAGCGCTTGCGCGCGGTATGCGCCTTAGCGGGGTGGCTCACGGAATTCGACGTACGCGCGGCCGCGCACGTCCTGCGCCCACTGGGCATAGGCCTCGTCCAGCTTCTTCTCGCGCACCAGTCCGCGCGCGATCTCGCGCTGCTCGCGCTGGCTGAGGGTGGCCTGCCTGCGCTCCACGAGCTGGATCAGGTGGACGCCGAAACGGGAGGTGATGGGCTCGGCGATCTGGCCGGGCGACAGCGAACTGACCGTGTCCTCGAACTCCGGCACGAACATCCCAGGGTTGGCCCAGCCGAGGTCGCCGCCATTGCGTGCGCTGGCGTCCTGCGAGTGCTCGCGAGCCAGCTGCTCGAAGGTGGCCTGGCCCGCCTCGATGCGCTTCTTGAAATCGGCCAGGCGGGCACGCGCCGCGCCTTCGTTCAACTGCGCGTTGGGGCGCAGCAGGATGTGGCGGGCGCGGGTCTGCGTGATGCTCGCTCCAGGCATGCCACCCTGGCGCTTTTCCAGCACCTTGATGATGTGGAACCCCGCACCCGAGCGGACCACGTCACTGACGCCTCCCTCGCGCAGCGACTGCGTGGCCTGCACGAACAGCGGGGGGTAGCGGTCTGCGGTGCGCAGGCCGACCTGCCCGCCGTTCTGGGCGGCACCGGGCGCATCCGAGGTCTCGCGCGCCAGCTTGATGAAGTCTTCGCCGGCGCGCGCCCGCTCCAGGATGCGCTGGGCCTTGGCCCGCTGCTGGCCCAGCTGCTGCTCGGTGGCGTTCTCCGGAACCTCGACCAGGATGTGCGCCAGGTTCAACTCCAGCGACGCCGGGTCGTTGCCGCTTTGCTGCTCGCGGATGTACTGGTCCACGTCCAGGTCCGTCACCTTCACGCGCGGCTCGATCTCGCGCTCGCGCAGGCGCGCCAGCAGCAGCTGGTTGCGCAGGTCTTCCCGGAAGGTGGTGAGCGGGATGCCGTCGGCAGCGAGCCGCCGCCGCAGCTCCGCCACCTCGACCTGGTTCTGGCGCGCCACGTTCTGCTCGGCCTGGTCCACCAACGCCTCGTCGACCTTGACCCCGCTTTCGCGGGCCAGCTGGAGCTGAGCCTTTTCGCTGATCAGGCGCTCGAGCACCTGGCGCGCCAGATCGTTGCGCGGCGGCATGGCCGCGCCCTGCTGGGCCAGCTGCTGCTCCAGGCGCACCATCCGCGAGCGCACCTCGTTGTTGGTGATCGGTTCGGAGTTGACAACCGCCACGATGTAGTCGGCGGCGCGCGGGGAAGCATCTGCCCGGGGTGCGGCAGCACCGCCGCCCAGCTGCGGGGTGGGCCGCAGCTGCGCCCCGGCCGGGGCAGCCAGGCCGGCGGCGCAGGCGAGCAGGAAAGCGGGGACGCGTGGGTTCATGGCGGTCTCAGTCGTAGTTGCTGAAGCGGCTGGGCGCGGTGACCTGCTCGCGCAGGAACTGGTAACGGGGGATATTCTCCCGCAGCGCGCCCAAGGCGTTCGAGCCCAGCCGGGTGAAGCCGATGAACTCGAGCTGGAACAGGATGCGCTTGTTGGAGCTGGTGGTGCCGCTCTGCAGCCGTTCCAGCACGACGCGCCCGATCCAGCAGCAGGCGTCGTACTCCAGGCCGACGATGGTATCGACCACCCGCTTGTCCTTGAGGCTCACGTTGACGCGCCCGACGCTGTACAGCCGCCCGCCGCCCTGTCCGCGGCCGGGCCCGAGGTCGCGGCCCTTGTCGCCCCACAGGTCATTGAGCGGCCATTGCCAGCCGATGTCGACCTGCTCGCTGAAGCCGCGCTGCAGGCGGTAGGCCGCGCTGACCACCCGGTAGTTGCCCGGGTTGTAGCGCCCGCCGATGGTGGAGCGGATGGAACGGCTGGTCTTGGGGTTGTACTGCACCGTCGAATCGAAGGCCCAGGTCGGCGACCAGTTGATCGAGGCACCCAGCAGCACGTCGGAAAGCCGCTCGCTGACTGGCGCGCCGCCCGGCAGCGTGACCTTCTGGTCCTTGAACCGCAGCCGCTGCGCGATGCCGAAGCGGGCGGCTTCGGCCCCGGTCTCGGCGTCGAACAGGCGCGTGGTGGCGCCCAGCGTCAGCAGGTTGTTGTCGGAGATGCGGTCATGGCCGCCGAAGGCGTTCTCGGTGTAGATGGTCCCGAAGTTGAAGTCGTGGTAGGCCGAGTCGTAGTTGGGCACGAAGTTCTGGTCGCGGAACGGCGTGTACACGTAGAACGCCCGCGGCTCCAGGGTCTGTCGGAAGCTGCGGCCCAGGTAGCGCGCGTCGCGCTCGAAGATCAGGCCGCTGTCCAGGCTGAAGGTGGGCACGGTGACGCCGGCGTGGCGCCGGCCGGCCGGCAGCGGCGAATCGAATTCGTACTCGCGCGTGTGCAGCTGCAGCTTGGGCGTGACGAACCAGCCCGGCGCCTGCCACGGCCGGCTCAACTGGGCCAAGGCCAGGCTGCGGCGCGCGTTCGGCTGTCCCGTGAGGCGGCGGTCGGACTCGAAATGCGTGTAGTCCGCTTCGGCATAAGCCTCCAGGCCAGCCGGCAGTCCGTTGCGGGTGTAGCGTCCCACCAGCTGCGGCAGCCGGTCGTACGGCGGCACGATGGGGGAATTGACGTCCTGCAGCGTCTGCCACTTCAGCGCCCGGGCGGTGAAGGAGAAGTCACCGCGCGCCCAGGACAGCACGCCGTCGCTGGTGAGCAGGCGCTGGGTCAGCGAGGTGGTGGTGCGCGAAAAGTCGCGCCAGTAGTTGTCGTCGCTGACGCGGTTGAGGTTCAGGTTCAGGCCCAGCGCGCCGACGCCCGCCAGCGGCGTGTGCACGAGGCCGTCGTGCTTCAGGTGGTAGGCCCAGCGCTCGCGGTCGCGCAGCGAATCGGTGGGCATCACGTTGGCGCGCACCAGGCCCTGGTAGTCGCGCTCGAGGTACCTGAACTCGCCGCCGAGGTCCACCCCGCGCTTGCTCATGAGAGTCGGGTAGAACGTGGCGTCGCGGTTGGGCGCGATGTTCCAGTAATAAGGCTGCGTGACCTCCAGCCCGTTGCGGTTGTCCAGGCCGATGGTGGGCGGCAGCAGGCCCGACTTGCGCTTGTCGGTCAGCGGGAAGCTGATGCCCGGCACCGGCAAGACGGGCACGCCGAAAAAGCGGAGCACCGCGCCGTCGGCGCGGCCCGTCTCTTCCTCGTTGTCGATGTGGATGCGGTCGGCGGTCAGGATCCACGCAGGCCGCCAGCTCGCCTCGTTGCCCGGCTGGCACGTGGTGTAGGTGGCGTCGCTGATCGCCGCGCGCTTGTCGTCGATGAAATCGATGCGGCTGGCCTGGCCGTAGGCGTCGTTGCGCAGGAAGCGGTAGCGCGGCTCGGTGAAGAAGCCTTCGTACGAATCGACCTTGAGCTCCAGCAGCGGCCCTTCGAAGATGTTGCCGGCGCGGTTGATGCGCACGTTGCCGCGGGCACGCGCCAGGTCGTCCGGCTGCCAGTACTCGAGCCGGTCGGCACGGATGACGGTGTCACCCCGGCGCAGCACGGCCCCACCTTCGATCACCGTGTCGAGGTCGGTGCGGCCGGACATGCGGTCGCCTTCGACGAAGGTCGGCAGCTGCCCGCGCACTTCGGAGGGAATGTCTTCACGCAGCGCCGGGGTGGGCTGCAGCACCGGAGATTCCGGCGCCTGGGCACGCAAGCTGCCCCCCTGGAGCAGGGCCCCCGCCACGAGGGCCACGGGTGTCAAACGGAATCGGGCTCGGGAGGGCATTTGTAGAATGGATTATCCATGAGCGCTCCCTCGCATTCCCCTGCAGTCACATGGCCGAGCGCGCAGCGCGAAGCCGCTTTTCACCAATGGCTGGGGCGTGTCGCCGCAACGCATGAGCTCGATGCCGCGAGCGTGCGGCCGGCCTCGGCGGATGCGAGCTTCCGCCGCTACCTGCGCATCGACGGCGCGCGCGGCAGCCGCATCATCATGGATGCGCCGCCCGACAAGGAAGACTGCCGGCCCTTCGTAAAAGTCGCGGGGCTGATGGCCGATGCCGGCCTGAACGTGCCTGCGGTCCTCGACTGGGACGAGCCGCAGGGCTTCATGCTGCTGGACGACCTGGGCCACCAGACCATGATCGAGGTGGTGGACCGGGACAACCCGCCCGCCAACCAGGCGCTGTACCTGCGCGCGGTGGATGCCCTTGTCGCGTGGCAGCTCGCCTCGTGCCCCGGCGTGCTGCCGCCCTACGACGAAGCGCTGTTGGCACGCGAGCTGGCCCTGTTCCCGGACTGGTACCTGGCGCAGCATCGAGGTGTGGCGGTTGAAGGCAGCATCCGTGAGACGCTGGACGCCACCTTCAAACTGATCATCGCGCGCAACCTGGCGTCGCCGGCGGTGTACGTGCACCGCGACTTCATGCCGCGCAACCTGATGATGCCGGCCGATGCGGGCGAGCCGCGGCTGGGCGTCTTGGATTTCCAGGATGCGGTCCACGGCCCCATCACCTACGACATCGCCAGCCTGATGCGCGATGCCTTCCTCAGCTGGGACGAGGAGTTCGTGCTCGACATCACGGTGCGCTACTGGCAGAAGGCCCAGAAGGCCGGGCTGCCGGTGGACAGCGACTTCGGCGAGTTCTACCGAGCCGTCGAGTGGATGGGCCTGCAGCGCCACCTCAAGGTCGCCGGCATCTTTGCGCGCCTGACGCTGCGCGACGGCAAGCCCAAGTACCTCGCCGACACCCCGCGCTTCATCGCCTACATCCGCGCCACCGCCGGCCGCTACCGCGAGCTCGCGCCCTTGCTGCGGCTGGTGGACGACGTCGAAGGCGTCGAGGGCGTCAACGCGTTTTCCTTCGGCCGCCTCTAGGCCATGCCGCGCTTCTACTGCCCGGCCCCTTTGAGCGCGGGCGCATCGTTCGCACTGCCCGCAGGCGCGGCGCGCCATGTGCAGGTGCTGCGGCTGCAGCCGGGCGCAGAGATCACGCTGTTCAACGGCGAAGGCGGGCAATGGCAGGCCATCGTCGAGCGCATGGGGCGCAGCGACGTGCAGGTGCTGGTGCGCGCGCACGAGCCCGTCGAGCGCGAGCCGGCGCTGGCGATCCACCTGGCCGTCGGCGTGCCGGCGAACGAGCGCATGGATTGGCTGGTGGAAAAGGCTGCGGAACTGGGCGCCGCTTCCCTCCAGCCGCTGCTCACGGCGCACAGCGTGATGCGGCCCACGGGCGAGCGGGCGGCGAAGAAGCAGGCGCACTGGCAGGCGATTGCCGCGGCAGCTTGCGAGCAGTGCGGCCGCAATCGGGTGCCGGTGGTGCACGAACTGCGCGGCCTTTCGGCCTGGCTCCGGACGGCCAGCGGCCCGCGCCTGCTGCTGTCGCTGAATCCCTCGGCGCGGCCCCTGGCCTCCGTACCACTGGAGGCCGGCGCCGTGATCCTGTCCGGACCCGAAGGCGGGCTGAGCAGCGCCGAGGAGGAGGCTGCGCAGTCGCAAGGCTTCGTCCCCGTCTCGCTTGGCGAGCGGGTGCTGCGCGCCGAGACGGCGCCGCTCGCGGCGCTTGCCGCACTTACACTGGGGCGATGAACCGCCAGCTCTGGCTCCTGGCCGCCTGCCAGGGGCTCTATCTCACCAACAACGTCGTCTTCATCGCCATCAATGGCCTGGTCGGGCTGGCGCTGGCGCCCCTCGGCTGGATGGCCACCCTGCCGGTGATGGGCTACGTGGTCGGCGGCGCACTGTCCACGGGCGTAGTGGCCGACAGCCAGCGCCGCTGGGGTCGCAAGGGATCGTTCCAGGCCGGTCTCGTCGTGGCGCTGCTCGCGGCGCTGCTGTGCGCCTATGCCGCCGCCAGCCGCAATTTCTGGCTGCTGTGCGCGGCCACCGTGATCGCCGGCTACTACAACGCCAACGCCGGCCTGTACCGCTTCGCCGCGGCCGAACTGGCCGAGCCCGCCGCGCGCGAGCGGGCGGTGTCGCTGGTCATGGCCGGCGGCCTGATCGGCGCCGTGCTCGGCCCCAACCTCGCGGCGCGTACCCGCGACCTGACGGCCGTCCCGTTCGTGGGCGCCTACCTGTCCCTGGCCGTGGTGGCCTTGCTTGCCATGGTGCTCATGGCCTTTTTGCAGTTTCCGCCGGCTCCCCCGCGCAGCACCGCGGCGCCCGGCCGTCCGCTGGCCGAAATCATGCGGCAGCCCACCTTCGTGGTGGCCGCGGCCTGCGGCGCGCTGGGCTTCGGCGTGATGAACCTGCTGATGGCCGCCACGCCCATCGCCATGCAGCAATGCGGGCTGCCGTTTTCCGATGCGGCGCTGGTGCTGGAATGGCATGTGATCGGGATGTTCGCGCCGGGCTTTTTCACCGGCCACCTGATCAAGCGCTTCGGCGCCCTGCCCATCATGGGCGTGGGCGTGGCCCTGAACCTCGCGTGCATTGCGATCGCGTTGTCCGGCGTCGACCTGCACCAGTTCCTGGGCGCGCTCTTCCTACTGGGCGTGGGCTGGAATTTCCTGTTCACGGGCAGCACCACGCTGTCGCTGTCCACCTACCGGCCGGAAGAGCGGGACAAGGCGCAGGGCGCCTTGAACTTCTTCGTGATGGCCACGCTGGCACTGAGTTCGCTGGCTTCCGGCGTGCTGGTCACGACCCAGGGCTGGACGCTGCTGAACTACGGCTCGCTGGTGCCGGTGGCGCTGACCGGCGGGGCCATCCTGTGGCTGGCCGCCGCGCTCAGGAAAAGCGGGCGTCCAGCCAGCGCCTGAGGCACTCGAAGACCGGGCCCGCGTCGCTCTCGTTGAAGATCTCGTGGTAGAGGTCTTCGAAGCAGCGCACCGTCACCACCGACGGCGGGGCGGCGGCCGCGAAATCCCGGCTGCCCTGCGGGTTGACCAGCCGGTCCTGCCCTGCGTACATCAGCAGGGTGGGCACTTCCCACGCGGGGGCGCGCGCAATCACGCGCGGCCCGGCATCGGCAATGAACCGCGCGAGCCGCGCCGAGATGCGGTCGTGCACCCTCGGGTCCGCCTTGTAGGCCGCCACCACCGCCCCGTCGTGCGACAGGTACTGCGGATCCAGGCCGTTGCCCACCCGCAGGTTGGGCGCCAGGCGTGGCAGCGTCGCCAGCAGGAACTTCTGGAAGGCGTTCAATCCGGGGTTGAGTGCGGGCGAGGACATCACCAGGGCGTCGACCTGCCGCGGCCGCAGCGACACGAAGTAGCTGGCCACCAGGCCGCCCAGGCTGTGCCCCAGCAGGATCAGCGGCATGCCTTCGGGCATCCGGGCACGCGTGCTTTCCAGCACGTCGGCCAGGTCGTCCAGCAGGCGGCTGGTGTGGGGGATGCTGCCGCGTTCGCCGCCCGAATCGCCGTGCCCGCACTGGTCGTACCCGCGCACGGCGAAACCCCAGCCGTTGAGGGCCTGGGCGACGTGCTCGTAGCGGCCGGCGTGCTCGCCCAGCCCGTGCACCAGCACCACCACCCCGCGCAGGGCCAGCCCCTCCGGCAGCGGCCAGTCCTGCACGGCGATGTTCTCGCCGTCGCTGGCGGTGAACGTCGACAGGGTGGAGGAGCTCGAGGACATGCTCATGGCCGGCGGATGTTCCGCCCGCTGGCTCAGCAGCGCAAGCCGGGGCGGACCAACGGCGCCCCGGCACCGACCGGCGCGGGCCTCAGGGCATCCGCGCGATCACTTCCGCCACGGCCGCCGTGAGCTTCTTGGCGTAGGGCACGTGCAGGAACTCGTTCGGGCCGTGGGCGTTGCTGCGCGGGCCCAGCACGCCGCAAACCATCATCTGCGAGGTGGGGAAGCCCTTGCTCAGCATGCTCATGAGCGGAATGGTGCCGCCTTGGCCGATGTAGCCGCAGGGCGCCCCGAAATGCGCCTGCGAGGCCGCGTTGAGCGCCTGCTCGAACCAGGGGGCGGTGTCCGGGGCGTTCCACCCGGTCGCCCCGCCGTTGCTCTCGAAGGTGACCTTGGCTTGGTAGGGCGCGTTGTCCTCCAGCAGGGCCTTGAGCTCCTGCACCGCGGCGGCGGCATCGACCAGGGGTGGCAGGCGCAGCGACAGCTTGAAGGCGGTGTAGGGGCGAAGCACGTTGCCGGCGTCCTGGAGCGACGGGAAGCCCTCGGCCCCGGTCACCGACAGCGTGGGCGTCCAGGTGCGGTTGATCAGCGCCTGCACCGGGTCGGTGGTGGTGGGCAGCGCGAAGGCCGTGGAGCCGCCGCAGTCGTAGTGGGCCCACGGGAAGCGCTTGTACACCTCGTCGCCCAGGATGGCGGCCGTGGCCCTGGCCTGCTCGACGCGTTCGGCCGGAATCTCGCAGTGGAAGCTTTGCGGCAGCAGCCGGCCGGTCTTGCTGTCCTCCAGCCGGTCCAGCACCTGCCGCATGATGCGAAAGCTCGAGGGCACCAGGCCCGAGGCGTCGCCCGAGTGCACGCCTTCGGTGAGCACCTGCACCTTCAGCGTGCCGCTGGCCATGCCGCGCAGCGAAGTGGTCAGCCACAGCTGGTCGTAGTTGCCGGCGCCCGAATCCAGGCAGATCACCAGCGCGACCTGCCCCAGCCGCGGCCGCAGGGCGTCGACGTAGGGCAGCAGGTCGTAGGAGCCCGATTCCTCGCAGGTCTCGATCAGGCCCACGATGCGCGGGTGCGGCACCTTCTGCGCCTTGAGCGCCTGCGCCGCGGCGATGCTGGCGTACACCGCGTAGCCGTCGTCGGCACCGCCGCGGCCATAGAGCTTGCCGTCCTCGTACTTGGGCGTCCACGGTCCGAGGTCGGCGCGCCAGCCATTGAATTCCGGCTGCTTGTCCAGGTGGCCGTACATCAGCACGGTGTCGGTGCTGCCTGCCTTGGTGGCGGGAATGTCGAAGAACAGCACCGGCGTGCGGCCTTCCAGGCGCACGATCTCGAGCTTCAGGCCCTCGACCTTCTGCGCCTCGACCCAGGCCGCGGCGTTGCGCAGCACGGTTTCGATGTGACCGTGGGCGGCCCAGTCGGCATCGAAGCTCGGCGACTTGGCGGGAATGGCGATGTAGTCGCTGATCTGGCGCACGATGTCGCCGTCCCATTGCGCGCTGGCATGGGCCAGGGCGGCGGCCGCGTCGAGCAGGCCGGCGGGCATTTCCTTGTGCAGGGGAGCGTTCATGTCAGGAGTCTCTTCTTTCTGGACTGCGGGAGAGCCCGCCACTTTACGCCGCGGCCTGCATGCGCGCTAGAGTGCGGCCATGGAGAACCTCCAGATGAGTACCAAAGGGCCAAGGGTGCGGGTCGGGGTGGGCGGCTGGACCTTCGACCCCTGGCGCGACAACTTCTTCCCCAAGGGCTTGCCCCACAGCCGGGAGCTGCACTACGCCAGCCGCCAGCTCACGGCCATCGAAGTCAACGGCACTTACTACAGCACCTTCAAGCCCCCCACGTTCGCCAAGTGGCGGGACGAAACGCCGGAAGGCTTCGTGTTCTCCCTCAAGGCCAACCGGTTCGCGACCAACCGGCGGCAGCTCTCAAGCGCGGGCGAGTCCATCACGCGCTTCGTCGAGAGCGGCATCAGCGAACTGGGCGACAAGCTCGGCCCCATCGTCTGGCAGTTCATGCCCACGAAGGTGTTCGATCCCCAAGACTTCGAGGCCTTCCTTGCGCTGTTGCCGCGCACCGCCGATGGCCGGGCGCTGAGGCATGTGCTCGACGTGCGGCACGAAAGCTTCGCCACGCCCGAGTACCTGGCGCTGGCGCGCCGCTACGGCTGCGTCACGGTCTACACCGATTCCGAGAAATTCCCGAACATCGCCGACGCGCAGGCGCCGTTCGCCTACCTGCGGCTGATGAGGAGCCGCAGCGAGGTGCCCAGCGGCTACCCGCCTGCCGAGCTGGAGGCGTGGGCGGCGGGCGCCCGCACCTGGGTGGGCGGGCCGCGGGGCCGGGAAGCCTTCATCTTCTTCATCAACGGCGCCAAGGAGCGCGCCCCGGCCGCCGCCATGGAGCTCATCCGCAGAGTAGGAGCCGGATGACATCCTGTTTCGCTCCCCACGGTCATTCACAGCGCCTCGGCAAGGGCCCAATACGGCCTATCGAAACAATAACGGGAGCACAGGCCATGGCCTTCGTTTTCGACACCGTCCCGGCCAACCGCGGACTCATCGACATGGACAATCCGCGCGAGGTCAGCTGGTGGACCAAGCGCTTCGCCTGCAGCGAGGCGCAGCTGCGCGAAGCCGTGGAGCAGGTCGGGCCTTCGGCGGCCCAGGTGGAGCAGCTGCTGGACGGGCAGGAGTACATCCTGACGGTCTAGCGGGCCCATGCTGGACCTGCAACTGCCCTGGTGGGAGTTCATCGTCCGGGGAACGGTCGTCTACATCACCCTGCTGGTGCTCGTGCGCCTGTCGGGCAAGCGGACGGTTGGGCAGTTCACGCCGTTCGACCTCGTCGTCGTCCTGCTCCTGAGCGAAGCCGTATCGGATGCGCTCTCCGGCGGCGACGAGTCGCTGGTGGGCGGCCTCATCGTCGCCGCCACACTGGTGGTCCTGAACGTCGGCCTGGCCTACCTCACGTCGCATAGCGGTCGCGCCGAGCAGTTCCTCGAAGGCAAGGAAGTCCTGCTCGGCCGCAACGGTGTCATCTACGAGGACGTCTGCAAGCGCAACCGCATCAGCGTCGGCGATGTCGAGAAGACCCTGCGCGAGAACGACTGCATGCTCAAGGAAATGCGCTGCGCCTTCCTCGAAGCCGACGGCAGCATCAGCGTGCTCAAGAAGTAGCGCGAGCCTTCCAGGCCAGCCCCGCCGTCGTGCCTCCCGGCTCTGCGCCCCGTGCCGGCCTGTACTCACAGCCCACCCAGCCTTGCCAGCCGCACTGCGCGCTGACCTCGTCGATCACCTGGAACAGGTAGCCGTAGTTCAGCTCGCCGACGTCCGGCTCGTGACGCTGCGGCACGCCGGCGATCTGGAAGTGGCCGACGCGGCCGGTGGGCAGGTACTGGCGGATCTTGGTCGCCACGTCGCCCTCGACGATCTGGCAGTGGTAAAGGTCCATCTGCACCTGCACGTTGGGCTCCCCGATCTCGGCCACCAGCTCGTGCGCGTGGTCCTGCCGGTTCAGGAAGAAGCCGGGAATGTCGCGCGTGTTGATCGGCTCGACCATCAGCGACACGCCTTGCGCGGCCGCCTGCCGTGCCCCCCAGCGCAGGTTGGCCACGTAGGTGGCGCGCAGCGACTCGCGCTCCTGGCCGGAGGGCACCAGCCCCGCCATCACGTGGACGCGCGGGCAGGCCAGCGCCTGCGCATATGCGAGCGCGCGCAGCACGCCTTCGCGGAACTCGCCCTCACGCCCCGGCAGGCAGGCCATGCCCCGTTCGCCCGCGTTCCAGTCGCCTGGCGGCATGTTGAACAGCACCTGCTGCAAGCCGTTGCCGTTGAGCCGCGCCGCGATCTCGGGGGCGGGGTGCTCGTAGGGAAAGAGGAACTCGACCGCCTCGAAGCCGTCGCGTGCAGCAGCTTCGAAGCGGTCCATGAAGGCATGCTCGGGGTAGAGCATGGACAGGTTGGCGGCAAAACGCGGCATGGCAAGGGCCCCGAAGTCGTATGACGACTCCAGTATCCCACGCGGTTTCAGCCCCGGGCGAAGGCCCCGACCTTCTTGGCCTCGAGCCAGGGCGCCGTCGCATCGTTGAACGCGAGGAAGTGCGGCGAACGCAGGTGCTCCTGGAATGCCTCGGCGCTGTAGTAGACCTCGTACAAAAACACGCGATGGGGGTCGTCCAACGCCACGCAGACGTCGAACTGGCGGCACCCCGGCTCGCTGCGCAGCGACTCCCGCGCGTTGGCGTGCATGGCCTGCATGAAGTCGGCGAGGTGCGCAGGCTTGACCTGCAGGGTCACGGTGATGATGTGCACGGTCAGTTCCAGCTGGCGATCAGCCGCGGCAGCCAGGTCGAGAGCGTCGGCACGTAGGTCACCAGCAGCACCACGGCGAACGTGGCCGCCATCAGCGGCCACAGGTGGCGCGTGATCTCGCCGATGCCGGCCTTGGCCAGCCGGGCCGCCACGAACAGCGTGCCGCCCACCGGCGGCGTGTACAGCGCGATGGCGAGGTTCGCCGTCATCACCACGCCCAGGTGCACGAGGTCGATCTTGAACGCCATGGCCAGGGGCAGGAACAGCGGCGCGGCCATCAGCAGCGCGGGCAGCGGCTCGATGAAGATGCCCAGCAGCAGCAAGGCCAGGTTCAGCATGATCAGGAACACCCAGGGCTGCTGGGCGAATGCGCCGACCCAGGTGGCGAGCTGCTGTGCCACCTGTTCCACCGTGATCAGCCACGCCAGGGCCCCGGTGGCGCCGATCACCAGCATCACCGTGGCGCTGGTCATGAAGGCCTTGAGCAGCAGCTGCGGGATTTGCGCCCAGCGCAGGTCGCGGTACAGGAACATGGACACCGCGAGGCCGTAGACCACGGCGACCGCCGCCGATTCGGTCGGGGTGAAATAGCCGGACCAGATGCCACCGATGATCAGCACCGGCATGAGCAGCGCCGGGCCCGCCGCCTTCGTGGCCACCCAGATTTCGCCCAGCGACGCGCGCTCCTCGCCGTTGTCGCAGCCGGTCCTCTTGCCGTGCCACATGCAGACGGCGATCAGCGCGAGCGCGGAGATCAG
>Ga0164290_1001986_pt1 | contig 19187 bp, 13 predicted proteins | sample Micstemetagenome_FD_108782 | JGI IMG/M metagenome (GOLD analysis project Ga0164290, IMG submission 108782) | Contaminated culture microbial community from soil near Moab, Utah, USA - Microcoleus steenstrupii SON62 (Illumina Assembly) | ecosystem: Environmental > Terrestrial > Soil > Soil crust... | reverse complement strand
TTTTGCCTGGTATAACAAAAGACGAAGTGCGTTGCAGTTTTAAACTTAAAAGAGATGAAAATATGCTAAATGGTTATTTGCAGTACGATGGAGAAGTCGAAGGAGTTGATTACCGATTACCTCTGCTGATAGAACTAAAAAAACTAAACACAATTAATAAAAGTCAAAAATGAAAAAAAATCTTATAGTATTATTCAGTTGTATATTTTTTTCTTGTACAGATCATGGTCAGAATCAAGTCAAATCAACTGATGAGTTAATAGCAAAAGCAATCGAAGCATTGGGAGGTCATGATTCAATTAAAGCAATTCACTCTCAAATTTGGGATGGTCACTATATTGAGCCTGGTTATAATCTGATTGTTAAGGCACACACAGAACAAATGCGACCTGATTATCGTTTAATCGGTGATGGTGCCACACCAACTTTTGCAGAGGGGTATAATAATGGAAAAACCTGGGAGTATTCAAAAGAAAGAGGTATTACGTGGTCTACGGGTGAGGCAGAAGCAGCGACCAGAAGAGGAGCAGAGTTTGATTTACCTTTTATCGACTGGAAGGAAAAGCGACATGAACCTGAATTCAAAGGCATGAAGCAGATCGAAAATCGGAATTATTATGAATTAAAGATAAAAATGAAAGATGGCTGGATTGTTAGTTACTTTTTTGATACACATAGTTTCTTACCAGTCTATTTAAGAAAAGCAATGCCTCTCCATGCTGTTGGTAATGATATTGATTATCTGGTTACGCTTACAGATTACAGAAGGATAAATGGCGTTTTATTACCCTTCTCAAAAATAGAAAGAGATATAAGAAGCGGAAAGATGATTAATGCTACGATGATGGATACTGTTATAATTAATCGGAAGATTGATACTTCGAGATTTGACCCTTTAAACTTAATAAAATAGGTAAAATTTTTATTGCTCAACCGTTTCCACACCTTTTATGTCATCATTTTTTATTTTATTTTGCCTGTTTCTTGAATTTTTGGAATCCAATCTTCCAAAACGCCAGGTAAGGTTTAGGCTAAAAGTACGGTAGGGTATACCAAGTTCGTTTCGGGAGGTAAAATTGACGGCTGATATTTCTTGTATATATTTTTGATATTTACTTAAGAAGTTACCTGCAACGATAGAAATGCTCTTGCGGCTATCAAGTTCTAATTTTGCGCCTAAGTTATAATAATACCACCCCGGTATACGCCCCTGAATATTATCCTGGGCGAATTAAAGCCGACTGCTAATTCCGATTTTATTTTTGGGGTAAACTGAAAACTAGAGTTTAAAAAACCATTAAACATTAAGCCACTGTTTGAAATGAAGTTAGTATTTAATCTTGTTTTTGATGTATAATTGAAGGTATTATAATTTAAACGTGAAGTCCAGTTTTTAGTGATTTGAAACGAAACGAATCCATTAATTCCGGCAGATATATTGTCATCAATATTTAGAAAGCGAGTAATGGTTTTTGTATCACTGCTAAATTCCTGATAACTTTCAATAATATTTTTTGTACTCTTCATGTAGAGACTTAAGCTTACATTCAGATTACGTTTATTATAGTTTAAATTTAGTTCATACAAATTTGAAAGCTCTGGTTTTAGTTCTCTGTTTCCTGTAAGAACATTTCTTGGATCAGCAGCATGGACAAATAAATTAAGATGGTATATTCCAGGCCTTTGTATTCGTTTTGAATAACCAAATCGTATACTTCCTTTTTTAATTTTTTTAAATAAGCTAACCGAAGGGAAAAAGTTTGCATAATTTGAATTTAAAAGAAAGGTCTTATTTCTGTCTTCAGCATGTGTTGTTGTGAACTCATATCGCATACCTGCTTTAATACTGTACTTATTCGGTAGTCCAGCTTCGATGATAGCATAACCTGCATAAATATTTTGGTTAAATATGCTTAGATTTTCTCGAGCTATATCCGCTATATAAACTTGATTACTGCTGTCAAAAACTAAAAAATTATCGTTTCCACTAAATTTTCGTTTTGTTGATTTTAAACCTGTTTCCAAAGTTAGACTATCGTTAAATGGGAATGTATAATCTACCTGAATTGTATTTTCATGAGTTTGTTGTTTGTTTTTGGCATTTTCTAATACTCCTAAAATTGTTTCCTGTGTCTCATAAATCGTATTCACAAATGTATTCCCGTATTGTAAAGCAAACTCAAGTTCGTGCTTAGGTATTTTAAATTGTTTTCTCATGCTAAAATCCCCAGACATGTTTAAAGAGGAGTTAGTATTTCTTGTTAACCTTATTCCATTTTCAATCATGTTGTTAATATTAGCAAAACTAGTTAGGACCTCGTTTTTATTGTACATCTTGTTGCCACCAATGCTTAAATTGGAAGATATGTGGATATCTTTACGAGGAGAATATGCTATAGTAAAACCATTATAATAACCTAACCTGCTTCTTATATAGGTGCCATTTTGTTTTAAAATCATTTGATTACCCCCAGCTGAATTCTGTCTTAAATAATTTTGGTAGCCGTTCTGTAACGGGTTATAATACCCCCCTGCATTTAAAGAAAAACTAAATCTATTATGTCTGCCTGAGAGATTCACGTTCCAATTTTCTGATCTTGTACCTATAGTAGTACTTAACGAGCCTAGTAAACCATTCGAAGAACTTTTGTAAGTTATGATATTAATAATACCACTACTTCCTTCTGCATCATATTTGGCTGAGGGACTTGTGATCACTTCAATGGACTTAATTTGACTGCCTGGAATTGATCTGAGTAAATCACTGAGCCTACCTGCAGCTATTCCAGACGGACGCCCATTTACTAATAGACTTATATTCGAGTTGCCCCAGAGTTGGACATTTTCTTCTAAATCTACAGTAAGCATTGGCATTTTTCTAAGAATATCTACTGCTGACCCTACAGCACTGCTAATATCTCTTCCTACATGAAAAACAGTCCGATCAATTTTGTAGTCAATTTCAGAACGATTATTTTTTACTGTAACTTCTGAAAGCAAACTACTATTCATCGAAAGCTTAATTTCACCCAGATCGACAGTTTTTTGTTCTTTAAATATTGTTACTTTATGAATAATCTTAGGTACATAACCAATATGTGAAATTTTGATTGTATACGAAGTGTATTCAGTAACGCTGACCTGAAATTTACCTTTATTATTTGTTAATCCTCCTCCTATAGGTTTATTATTGTCTTCTGAGAGCCATAGTTCAACTGTTGCATACCCAAGGTGCTTGAGTGTCACAGAATCAAGTACTGTTAAGGTTATAGTTCCTATAGTTTTTCCAGATAATTTAGTCTGACCCGATAAAGGGATATATTTTAATAGAAAAATGAGGATTATGAACAGAGTAAATAATCTCATAAACAATAATTTAATGATAGAATAAATAGGGTAAGAATTACGAGAATTATCTAAAATTGATGTTGCATGAATTGCAGTTCAATATAAACTTGGTTTTGCTGAAGTTGGGATTTCCAAAATGAGCTTTAAATTTATCAGGAACAATTCCATTTAGTTCAAGGTTTTGGGCCTGTTGATATGGAGAAAAAGTAATGACTTTAAAAGGAGCAAAAATTCGGCTTAGCTTTCCGGTAAAATCAATTGAGAGGTCTGCCAGTTGAGTTGTATTCAGGCTTATACTAGCATTTTCAGATTTAAGGTCAACGAGGTTGGCAGCAGAGTTAATTTCTCTTATTTTTAAATCTATACTTTCGCCTTTTAAGTCCAGATAGTTATTGAGTTTTTGTATCTGAAAACTATTAAATCGTTTTGTTCCGAATACACTATCTATTTCACCAATGTCATAAGTATCATCTTTACTTTGCAACTCCAAAACTTGACCTTTAGAATATTCTATTTTTGAAAACTTAGAATCTATTGTAATATCTCTAATTTCTTTTGCGTTGAAGATGCAATAATGAAGTGACATCACTGCTTTTTTTATTTTATTACAGTAAATTGTAGAATAAGTTGAGTTTAGCAGATGAAGTGTAGAAAAGTCGCCTGCATTTAATGTTGCTTTTCGCAATTCAACATTTGCGTGAGATATTAACCCAGAAATTTCAGTAATTGCATATGTTGCATTCAAGTTTATGCTTGCATTTTTGGGAATATATATTGTTAATGTACCTATATTTTGCATCAGCGTTTGAAAACTGTTGCCAAGCCCTGAAAAAATATTTGGGTTTTGAGTAAGTTTATTAATAACGGCACCATTTGCTAAATGACTTTTTTCCCCTTTTAAGATCTCGTCAAAAATTTTTTGTTTAAGTTTATCATCCTGTATGGTTGATTCAATTTCAAAAGAAGTAAGTGATGCTTTAACTGAAACTGAAAAGTCCTTTTCCCAATTTATTAAGTTTATGTTTTTTGTAGGTTTTGTTATCGTCAGAACCAACTTCACTTTTTCTTGATCCCAAGGTTCAATTCTTAATTTCCTGTATAAGGTTTTTATGTTAATAATTGCTTCTGAAGCTGTCGGCCACTCTTTTTCATAACTAGTAAGACTGGGTTGTTGAGAAAAGCAAGCGGCAGAGGTCAATAAATAGAATACTGTAAAAAAGATTTTTTTATAATTCATTGTTATAACGTTTTAAGGTAAAAAGATTTTAATTCAGATATTGAATCTCGAACTGATAGCCTATTCACTTTGTTTATTTCTAATCTGAGATTTAGTAATAGTTGAATTTTTTGTTGATAAATCGTCAAAAGAAAATCTATAGTATAGCTATCGGGCCCCTGTTCTTGTATTTTCTGAGTAAGTTTATTTTCTTACGAAATAAGATTCAACCACTCTTGCTTAAAAAAATTGAAATAGTTGATGTTTGATATATAAATTTTAGAACTTGATATTTCTTTTAAATACTTGTTAACAAGAAATACATGATCAGGAAATAATTCAGTTACAAAAACTTGCTCTGTCTTTTTAATTGGTTGCAGTCTTTTTTTGCTTATCACTTTGGAAAGTGATTCTTTGTTTATAGAAGAATCAATGGATTTCTCTTTTCTTTTGCCTGTGTAAACTATACTGGGGTATCCGTCAGACATTGTATTTAATGTAGATGACTTGTGGTTTTTAGAATTGACATATTCTTTGTTTGGACTTTGGGGTTTATTTTCAGTATCGGTTGTTAACAAATAAAGTATCCCTACAACTAATATTACTGATGCAGCAATCCCACTTTTAAAAAAGATGTAAACAATAGTGCGTCTTTGTTGAATCTTTTTGAAAATAATTTCTGTACAGATTTCATCAGGTGCTTTTAAATCAATCCAGTGACTGTTTTCAACGAAATATTTTTGAAAATCATCCATTTTAAATTTCTTTTTTAAGTTTTATCCGTAACAGGTTTTTAGCTCTTTTATATTGATTTTTTGAAGTTTATTCTGCTATACCTAATAAAAGAGCTATTTCCTTATGTGTTAACTGCTCCATTGCATATAATACAAATACTTGTCTACATCCACTTGGAAGGCTTTCGATTTCGATTAGTACATTTTCTAGTTTTATCTCAAATATCCAGGTATCATCAGTTTCTTCAGAAGAAGTAATGCTTTCTGAACTAAGCTCAACCCATGGTATTTTTCTTTTGCAAAAGGCTATACATTTTCTAATTACAATTTGCCTGAGCCAGCTACCAAAATTTTTATCAACTTTTAATTGGTTTATTTTCAAAAATGCTGACAAAAACGATTCTTGTAAAACATCTTCAGCATCAGCCCGATTACCTAACATTCTGAAACAAATACCAAACATTGTATTACTGAAGTGCTTGTATAAGAAGGCTTGGGCAACTTTATTTTTTTGCCTCGCTTGAGCAACATATGATTCAAGTATTTCAATTTTGTTTTCCAATCCTGTATAAATGAGACTGAAACTTAAGATTAGTCTATTTGGTTTTCTTTTTTTTTCAAAATAAATTAAGTGCTTAAACGGATTCAGCTCAATAGACGATTCGTAAAATTTAGTTACTCGTTTGCTGATTGACCATTAGATAGTATAGTCGGATAATAATAATCATCAGTGACATACAAAAACTTATGATTGGCATAAAAAATTTGTAGTTCAGTGATAATAGCCTTTCATCTGATTGATACTTTTTAATTTAGATGAAAATATTGAATATGAACACTGGAACTATGTTCGCCATTATTATTGGAATAATTGTTGCAATTGTGGTGGGATTATGGATTACTAATAAGAAAAAAAATAACTAAGTCAACAATTCTTTCAGAAAATGAAAAAAACTATTTTAATTGTTACTTTTGTTTCTCTTTTATTTTCTGGAAGGGCGCAGACTGAAAATGTATTTTCAAAAGAAATTTCCAATAAGCTAGTGTCATTATACAATCGTTCCGTGTATGACAGTATCTTTATGATGTTTTCTGAGGATTTGAAGACCTTACTTCCAGCTAAAAATAATACTGTTTTTTTTGGTAATCTCAAAACTCAGGCTGGCGAAATCAAAAACACTGAATTTCTTGGATACAATGGAAATGCTGCTATTTATAAAGTAGTATTCGAAAGTACAAACATGGTGTTGAATCTTTCTGGTAACAGGGATATGAAAATAACCGGATTTCAGTTTACACCAGAAGCAAAGGTTGAAATACCCAGCTTAACAAGAAATGTAAGTTCTTTAATACTCCCCTTTAAAGGAGAGTGGGATGTATTTTGGGGTGGGGATACAGAGAGTCAGAATTATCATGTGGTGTCGAAGCCTCAAAAGCACGCTTTTGATTTCGTTATAAGAGATAATAATGGCAAGTCATTTAAGAATAGTGGAAGGATAAATGAAGATTATTATGCGTTTGGGGCAGAAATACTAGCTCCTTGTGATGGTGTTGTTATTTTGGTCGTTGATGGAGTGCCAGATAATATACCTGGTGAAATGAACCCTTATTACACGCCCGGAAATGTAATACTGATTAAGACTGCAAATAATGAATATTTATTTTTTGCGCATTTTAAAGAAGGGAGTATAAAAGTTAAAAAAGGACAAGTGATTAAATCTGCAGAACTTCTAGGGCTATGCGGAAATTCCGGCAATTCATCTGAACCGCATTTGCATTTTCATATTCAAGATAGACCAGACATCAATAAGGCCTTTGGTGTATCCTGTTTGTTTAAGAATATATGGGTTAACGGGATTAAGAGAAATGATTACTCACCCGTTAAAAACGAGAAAATTAAAAATTAAAGTTGTGGAAAAATCTTATTTACATAATAAGTAATAAGGTTTGCATAAATAGATTCCTTTCCTGAGAATTCCAATTTAGGTTTAATTGAAATTGTAAAAATTAGTCAATTCCTATAACTATAGTAATTGTCTGATTTGTTTTAATTAAAAATATTGGAAATGAAACTACGTTTTATTGCTTTAGTGCTGTTTTTCGTGTTGCTTTCACATGCGCAAGATCCAAATAGTAAGGTTGCGATTACATTGAAGGACAAAGACTTTTTACCTGAGAATGTAGCCTATGACCCTGTAGATAAGGCTTACTATGTTGGGAGTACACGGTATGGCAAGATTGTAAAAGTTGATAAGAATAAAAGAGAATCAGATTTTACAAAGTCACAACAGGAAGGAATGTGGCAGGTAATAGGTATGAAGGTTGATCCAAAAAATCGTTGTTTGTGGGTATGCAGTTCAGCCGGTGAAAATCTAAAAGGGTATAAATTAAATACCAATGATCGTCCGGCTGGTATTTTTAAATATGATCTTACAACAGGTAAGCTTATCAAAAAATACCTGATGGATAATTCGGGGGAGGTTCATTTCTTTAATGACATTGTTGTATCTGATAACGGAGATGTATACATTACTCACACTTTTAAAGAGCATGCAATCTATACTATCTCGAAAAAGCGAGATGAACTTGAGGTATTTGTAAAACTGGATACATATCGCTATCCAAACGGGATTACACTTTCCGTAGATAATGCGTATTTATTTTTTCCGTATTCAGGAGGAATAGGTCGTGTTAGAATCGCTGATAAAAAGATTGACAAACTATCTTTGCCTGAAGGATTAAATCTTAGCCGAGAAGGCTCTTTAGATGGACTATATTTCTACAAGAATTCGTTGATTGGTGTCCAATCAAGTTTAAAGACAATTTTAAAATTTCAGTTAAGCAGCGATCTATTATCTGTTCTCTCCACTTCGGTTATGGAGACGAAACACCCTAAAATGGCATACCCTACAACAGGTATTATTCACGGGGACACTTTTTTTTATGTAGCCAATTCCCATTTTGATCTTGTTAATGATGATGGCACTATACCGGATGAATCAAAACTGACCAGTCCGGTTATAATAGCACTCCCGATTTCAAGATTCTAAAAGATGAGTATGACATATTGGGAGTATGATTTGAATAATGAATTATGTGATTACATAAAATGTATTTGGTTTTTTCAGGCCGAAAATGCTCAGACAGTGTCTGAAGTATTGAGGATTATGCCAGATGGTTGTATTGATTTGGTTGTTCAGTCTGGAGAAACTGTTTTTGTTCATTGCGATAATACTAAAGGAGTAATACAAAAAGGTTCTTTTCTTTTTGGTCCAATTGTTAAAATGGTTGATTTACAGCCTTTAAAAGGAACAACATTGATTGGAGTAAGATTTTACCCGGGCGCAATCAATTCATTTTTTAGTACAAGTGAAAGATTTATGTATAGGATCAACTCAGTCACATTTGTAGAATGTAAAGGAGATAGCTGGCGTTTATTAGAACAAAGGATCGCATCTATAGTTGTAAAAAATAGTAAAGTAAAAGCCATAGAATCATATTTGATCAAACAATTAGGTTTTTTTAAAAAGAGGAGTCTCATTATCAAAGATAGTTTGGTAACAAGTCTAACATTAAAATCTACAAAGAATGGGATAGAATATTTATCAAAATATTTTGGCATTGGTGTTAGGCAACTGGAAAGAAAATTCTTTCAATCAATCGGAATTACTCCTCAGGTTTATATGAGGCTAGTGCGATTTCAGCGATTTGTCAGATTGTATCATACGACTAAGTTTACCAATCTGACAGAGCTATGTTATTTGTCTGGTTATTACGACCAGTCTCATTTTTGTAAAGATGTAAAATGGTTTACTGGAGTAAGTCCTAAAAAATTATTTCAAGAAAAAAGTCAATTAATAAATCATCAATGATAGTCAGTTTGATTATTGTCGCAATCTTCCAATTTATTCACACTTTCAACTTGTATTATTGAAACAAAAAAAATAAAGTATGCCTAACGTAATTAATTGGTTTGAAATTCCCGTATCTGATATTAAACGTGCTATTAATTTCTATTCAAAAGTCTTGGATGTTAAATTAATTGAGGTTGAAATGATGGGAAGTAAAATGTCATTTCTTCCTGGTGACGAAAAATCTGTTTCAGGTGCTCTTATTCAAAATGAAGATTATTCTCCATCGGAAAAGGGAGTACTTATTTATTTAAATGGTGGAGATGATTTGAGTGATATGCTTGATCGTGTAAGAAGGGCTAATGGATTGGTAATAGTTGATAAAATGATGGTTTCATTGGAGATTGGGTTCATTGCCATATTTATTGATTCTGAGGGGAATAAAATTGCTATTCATTCCCGAAACTAATTTTAGATATCGAGGTCTTTTGTTTTATCTGTTTAAATGTATGAAAATGAAAAATTATATTTTCTTCTATTGCTTTTTATTACTGTTCAATGTTCAGTTGCTGGCACAAAGCAGAACTATTACAGGTAGTGTAACGGATAATAAAGGCCAACCTGTAGCAAATGCTTCTGTTCTTGTCAAGGGTACTACTACAGGAACTACAACTAATGCAGATGGTAAATTTACGATTTTCATTCCGAGTACTGCAAGGATATTAGTTATATCATCCTTGAACTATCAATCAAATGAAACACCCATTACGAGTAGAAATGTATATTCAGTAATACTCAATCCGGCTAATGCCGAAAGTCTCGATGAAGTTGTGGTAGTTGGATATTCTACCGTAAATAAATCAAGTTTATCAGGGTCTGTTTCAAAAGTAAGTGGGCGAGAAGTCGCCAATAGGCCTGTTTTAAGTTTTGATCAAGCACTCACTGGAAAAGCATCTGGGGTACAGATAAATACGTCTTCCGGATTAGTTGGGGATAATGTAATTATTCGTGTAAGAGGAGCTGCTTCTATTTCATCAGGTAGTCAACCTTTAATAGTTATGGACGGAGTGCCACTAATACAAGGTAATAATGGGCAATTGTATAATCCTGTCAATGTGCTTGCTGATATCAATCCTAATGATATTGAAAGTGTAGAAGTATTAAAAGATGCATCAGCGGCTTCAATATATGGCAGCAGAGCATCTGGTGGCGTTATACTTGTGACCACTAAAAAAGGAAAATCAGGGAAAACTTCTATGACTTACGATAATTATGTTGGATTCAATTCTCCTTCAAGAAATATGCGTGTTTTGAATGCTAATGAGTATACAGGGGTAATTAATTTAATGAGATCAAATGCCGGCTTGGCAAATATTGCGGCTAATGGCGATTACAATGGGGATGGGAAAACAGATGATACAGATTGGCAGGGTGAAGTGTACAGAAATGGGCTGACTCATAATCATCAAGTTTCTGTTAGTGGTGGAGCTGATAGAACAACTTTTTATGGCTCTTTAAACTATAATGATTTCGAAAATTATATGATTGTTAACCGACAGACACGAGGTTCGGCGAGATTAAATCTGACCACCAAGTTGACCAATTGGCTGGATATGGGAATAAAAACACAATTTTCCAGGACCTACCTGTATGGTGTTGGTTCTGGAACAGGTGGAGCATTAAGTGGGGTTCCTTTTGGACCTTTAACTGCTTATCCAAATGTACCAGCTTACAATGCTAATGGTACTTATTATACAGGGTCAGGCGGAAACAGCCCTCTTAACAATACTCCAAATCCTGTAGCGGTTCAAAATCTGAATTATGATACACGCGAAAACAGACGATATATCGCAAGTGTTTTTGCAGAAGCTACTGTTACTAAAGGGATAAAATTAAAATCCCAGTATAACATTGATTATTTGACCGGGTACACTGATCAATATTGGGATCCATCAGTTGGTGATGGTTCGGGTTTAGCTGGCGTTGCGCAAACTGTTTTTAATGAACGACGTGTTTGGAGTTGGTTTAATACGCTTAACTACAATACAAAAATCGGCAACCATGATATCAGTGCATTAGCTGGAGCAGAATATACCAGAACAAAAGGTGGATGGAATTATGCATTTGGTATTGGATTAAATGACCCTCTTTTCAGAATTATTTCTTCCTCAAACTATGCAAGCGTTGGAGCAACCAACTAAGTAGATGCAAACAATGGTCTGGCTTCTTATTTCGGAGGATTAAACTATGCATACAAGGATAAGTACTTGGCAAGTTTTAATTTTAGATCTGATGCTTATTCCGGATTCGGTAGGTCAAACCGATGGGGCTATTTCCCATCAGGATCATTAGCATGGAAAATATCTCAGGAGAAATTTTGGCGAATCAACTTTATTAATTCCATGAAACTTAGAACCAGCTATGGAATTACAGGTAATTCAAATATTGGTGATTTTCCTGCCTTAGCAACGTTTGTATCATCGCAATATGCCGATCTACCCTCTTTAAATCTTAATAATCCAGGTAATGCAGATCTTAGGTGGGAGCAAACTTCACAATTTAATGTTGGCATAGATGCCACTTTTTTTGGAAAGTACAATGTTGTCATTGATTACTATAAGAAAAAGACAAAAGATCTGATCCTTAATAATCCAATACTTGCAACTGTTGGATTTCCCGGGAATACTATTTTACAAAATATAGGCTCTATTGAAACAAACGGATTAGAGTTTTCTTTGAGTGCGCCAATATTTGCAAAAAGAAATTTCAGTTGGGATATTAACTTCAACTGGGCCTGGAATAGAACAAAAGTTATTTCAACGAACACCAACGGAGACGATATTTTTGGAGGACAAAGTATTGTTCGTCCAGGAAATAATATGAGCGCATTTTTCCTGATCAGGTGGGCGGGTGTAAACAGCGAAAACGGATTGCCAACATTTCTGGATATCAATGGAGTAAGAAAGCAGTATGATCAAGCCGCTCCTGCAGCGTTGAGATGGACACGCGTCGATAATAAAACAACAACCACTCCGGTTACCGCTGCTGATAGAGTAGTAATGAATGATAAAACACCGTATCCCAAATTTTTCGGTGGATTAAGTCAGAATTTCAAATATCGAAATATTGATCTGGTTTTAGATATGCAATATGCATTTGGCTCCTACATATATAATGGTACACTTTCAACATTAATGTTGAATACAAGCAACAGAAATAAAAGTGAACAAATTCTTACGGCATGGAAATCTCCCGGTGACGTTACTAATGTCCCCAAATTATATTGGGGTGAAAATCAATCAACACAAGCATCTACCCGTTGGTTAGAAAAGGGAGACTTTTTACGAATGCGAAACATTCAGATTGGATACTCATTGCCAGCAAAACTTTTGGAAAAAGCAAAAATAACCAGGTTGCGAATCTATGGGCAAATTCAAAACGCATTTACATTGACTGGCTATACAGGAATTGACCCCGAGGCTAATGCAAACGGTAACACAAATATTGGTTTGGGAATTGACAATTTTCGGCCTTATCTAGCCCGAACTATCACATTTGGTATCAATTTGGGTTTATAGTTTTTGAATCTAAAACAGGAAATATGAAAACAAATATTTTAATAAGTGCTGCAATATTTTTGATTATTACTGGTTGCCAAAAGCAGGTTACAGATGATGTTGTACCCAATGACAGGCTTTCTTCTAATCTTGCTTTTTCCACCGCTCAGAAAATGGAAAACAGTGTCGTTGGAGCTTATAACGCCCTCCAAAGCGCCAATTATCTTTCAGGCAGGGCATTGATATATGTGGATTTGTTAGGAGATGATGTCTTTGATAAAGGTAATTTTTTTGGTGATCTCCCCAGATTTAATCAACTGGCCAATTCTGGTTTTGCATCTACTGTTTGGGATGCGGCTTATCAATCAATTGCAACCGCAAACAGGGCAATAGCTGGAATTCAAGCTAATCCAACTGTTGTTTCAAATACTAAAGCAAAAGAATTGATTGCAGAATGTCAGTTTGTAAGAGCTATCAGTCATTTTTATCTGGTTAATTTTTTCGCACAACCATTTTCTTTTACAGCAGATGGGTCTCATGCTGGTATTCCAATTATAACAGAGAACTTTACATCCAATGACCCCGCTGCAAATAAACCAAGAGCAACTGTTAATGCTGTGTACAATTCTATTATTAATGATTTGACTACGGCAATCGCGGATTTGCCAGCATCTTATTCAAGTGTATATTCGACAAAAACAAGGGCAACAAAGGCAGCTGCTGCTGCATTATTGTCGCGAGTATATTTATACAAGGGTGATTATACCAATTCAAGGACAACATCATTGAATATTATTAATGGGCAATACGGAAGTTTTATTCTACGCCCAAGTCCCAATGGGGCTTTTGGTCCTGGTAATTATCAAACTTCTGAAACGATTTGGAGTATTCCAAATAATGTAAATGACAATCCTAATACCAACAATGCATTGCCTCAACATTATTTTCCAAATGGGAGAGGTGATATAGCCATTTCAAATTCATTCCGAAACACTTCTACAAACACTTATTTCGCAACTGATGATCTTAGAAGAACATCTATGTTGATTAATGGTACCGGAGCTAATGCTGCATTTGTTTTTACTAATAAGTATCCTGATGTTGCTACTCGTTCAGATTGGTCGCCAGTTTTAAGATTTGCAGAAGTTTTATTAACATATGCTGAAGCTTCAGCCAGACTGGCTACAGGAGTTGACCCTGATGCTATTGTAAAACTTAATCTTGTGAGAGACAGAGCTCGTGTTAGTGCCCCGCAATACAGCATTCTTAGTTTTACAAATAAAGACGCTTTAATTGCAGCAGTACTTGGAGAAAGAAGAATAGAATTAGCATTTGAAGGTCATCGGTTTTGGGATTTGATGCGCACAAAAACAACACTTGCCAATAAGTATGACAATGATGGGGTTACTATATTGCCTCCTCAGGTATTCGGAGCCAATAAAAATGTTTTCCCGATCCCTCAAGCGGAAATTGATAAAAGTAAAGGGGTACTTGTACAAAATGCCGGCTATTAAGCGATAAAGTTAATTTTCTCATGTAATCTGTAGGTTTATAGAAAGGTTACATGCAAACCTGGATTTCTATCCGGGTTTTCTTTTTTATGCTAATGCTAAATTAGTAGAGTTACTAGTAAAACGTTGTATTTAAAAGCGTTGACTTTTATAAATATTTTTTTAGTTTGAAAACAAAATCTACATATACTTCTGTGATTTGTTCATTATAGAAATAGATAAAAAGAGTTTTGGATTATTCTATTAAGTACGTTAACATTTTTCACATAAAATAAAATGAATCTTGCATAAAATATTGACAAGAAAAGATGAGAAAATTCTCTTTTTAAGAAATATAAAATGTCTTCTTTATACAAAAAATAAATTCTATCTTATTGATTTATAGTAATTCAAGCATTTGTAAATAATGCATTTTTTCTTCTTTTATTTTTTGTTGTGTCACTTGCCTATTAATTATGTGAACAGCTATTTAACTCACATAGCTGTCTACATTTATTAATTCTATAACCAAAAAATGCTGCGAATGAGAAAGCTATTATCCCTCTTCTTATGTAGTATTGTGTTTATTACACAAATACTTGCACAAACAAATCGAACTTTTACAGGAAAGGTTACCGATGCAAAAGGATCACCATTAGGTGGTGTTACAGTTTCAGCAGGTTCTGACAGAAAAACTGTTACTGATAATGCAGGAAACTTTTCTATTCAGGTTACACCTGCAGTTCGTTCACTCCGATTTACATATGTTGGCTACAACATACTTGATGCAACTATCTCTGATAAAAATTCTATAACTGTAAGCATGACAGAAGAGGATAAATCTCTTTCTGAAGTTGTGGTGGTTGGTTATGGAACACAGAAGAAAAAAGAAATTACCGGTAGTATTTCAAGCGTAAAAGGTGAAGCATTTGCAAGCAAACCAGTTCAAAGTTTTGATCAGGCATTAGGCGGCCGTGCCGCTGGTGTTCAGGTCACAATTCCAAGTGGTGTACTCAATTCCCCTCCGGTTTTAAGAATTCGTGGGACTAATTCAATTTCACTTTCATCGTATCCTCTAATCGTAATTGATGGAGTACCTGCTTTTACAGGTGATTTTAGTGGAACAAGTTCAGCTGGGAATGTGCTAGGTAGCATTAATCCAAATGATATTGAAAGCGTAGATGTTGCAAAAGATGCGGCTGCCACCGCCATTTATGGTAGTCGTGCTGCAAATGGAGTTTTATTTATTACTACAAAAAAAGGGAAAGCCGGTCGTTCCAAAGTTACTTTAGATACATGGGCAGGATGGAGTCAGGTTCAAAGATTGCCAAAACTCATGGATGCTTTTCAGTATACAGATTATAAAAATGAAGCCTTAAGAAACGCAGGGACTTTTAATGCTGCTACAAATGCTTTTGCATTAACAAACGGCCCAGATGGCCAGCCAATTAATACTAATTGGGCAGATTATATTTATAGAACCGGCTTCCAGCATAGTAATACAATTAGTGTTTCTGGTGCAAACGAATCAACAAGTTATTATTTTTCTGCTGGATACACAGATCAACAAGGTATAATACAGAAAAACGACTATAAACGTCTTTCACTTTTAATGAATATTGATCATAAAATCGGAAGAGCTATTAATCTTGGAGGTAAAATTCAATACTCAAGTGAACAAAATCTTGCAGCAGCCAGTTCTGGTTCTTTGGGTGATGCTTTTGCGACGGCGGGACTTGGTAGAATCGTTATGGTTACAGCTCCTAATATAGCTCCACGTAATAATGATGGTTCTTATAATTATAGTGGTGCTTTAATTGGAGTGATGGGAAATAAAGTTGGGCAGGTTGGTTTTTACAATCCTGTAATGATGCTGGATTTAAACCGAAGTCATAATTATATCGAACATTTGATTGGCAATGTTTATGCACAAATAAAACCATTAAGCTGGCTTACGGCACGAACAGCTTATGGTATAGATTATGTTTTGTCAGATAATGACTTATACGGGCACCCTTTAACTGGAGATGCTTTTGGTAATAATGGTTCGGTTACTGCTACCTATAATAAAAACAAAAGATGGGTTTGGACTACCACATTACAGTTTGATAAAACGATAGGTGACAAGCATACTATTAGTGCATTAGCAGGTATTGAACACCAAAAATCTGACAATAATGGATTTGGATTAAATCGAATTAATGTGTCAGACCCTGCTTTTACTAATATTCAAGGTGGATGGGCAACTCCAAATGCAGCAGGTTTAGCCATCGGAGAAAATTATTTATATTCAGAATTCGGTCGTGTTCAATATAATTATGATCGAAAGTATTATTTAACCGGTAACTTGAGAAGAGACGGTGCTTCTCAATTAGGTGCAAATACTAAATATGGTACTTTCTGGGGTGTTTCTGCTGGTTGGGAAATTATGAACGAAAAATTCTGGACAGCTTCTAAATTGGATCGCATCTTTAGTAGCTTTAAAATTAGGGCGAGCTATGGAAAAGTTGGTAATATAGGTGGGCTTGGTAACTTTGCCTCTCTTTCTCAATTCAGTTCAGGATTATATGGTGGCGGTGCTACGGTTGCTTATAACCAAGCAGGTAATCCCAATTTAACATGGGAGACAAGTAAGAAAACTGATTTTGGAATCAACTTCGGAGTGCTGAAAGACAGGTTAACTGCTGAGATTGGTTATTATAACAGCAATAATGACGGATTGCTTTTGTTTGTACCACAACCACCTTCTGCAGGTCTTCCTTCCACAATCCCTCAAAATATCGGTGCAATGTATAATCGCGGTTTGGAGTTCAGCGTGAATTATGGAGTTGTTCAAGGGAAAAATTTTACATGGAACACATCGTTTAACCTAGCCACAAATAATAATAATGTAACTGCTCTTGCTCCTGGGATCAGCAGTATTATTTCATCAACAGGTGGATTAGAAAATCCAAGCATAACTTTACCAGGGCATCCCATTTCAATGATTTTTGTTACCCGGACAAATGGCGTTGATCCAGCCACTGGCCGAAGAATATTTGTAAACTCTCAGGGACGTGATGTTTATTTTCAGCACGTGGCTCCAGCAGGGCAGTCAAGATTTATGTATGCAGATGGAACTACTGCCCCTACTGTGAGTAATGCTGATGCGGTTGTATATCGCAATACTAATCCAAAATTATTTGGCGGGTTTGAAAATACCTTTAAATACAAAGGATTTGAGTTGACTGCATTGTTAACTTATCAGTTCGGCAATTATATTTATTATGGTTCACAGGCCGGATTAAGAGATCAACGTTTCTGGAACAATGAACTTGGCGTTTTAAATAGATGGCAAAAAGCCGGTGATGTAACAGCTTTTCCAAAACCAGTCTTTGGAGACAATGTTTCTAATGGTTCTTCTTTTCCTTTAGACATCAATGTTTTTAAAGGTGATTTTGTCAAACTCAGAACATTGACTATTGGTTATAATTTACCAAAGTCATTGTTGGAGAAAGTTAAAATCAGTAATGCCAGATTTTATATTAATGGAAATAATCTGATCATTCTTACACAATATCCGGGACCTGATCCAGAGGTATCTTCCAATGGCAATGGTACTACCAACTTTGGTGTTGACAGAAATACTGTTGCTAACCAAAGAGGGTTTACAGTTGGGCTGAATGTTGGTTTCTAATTGTTCACCTTATAATGTAAAAAATGAAAAAGTATATATCATATCTGTTTGTTGCGATTATTATCGTTCAACTTTCGTCTTGCGCCAAGGATAAATTTATCAATCCAGTTCCTACAAATGCTATTTCTGATTTGACCGCATTTGATAGTAAAGAAAGAATTGAAGGACAGGTGAGAGCCATATATGCATCTATTAAAAACTCAGGAATGTATGGGGGGCGGTATCAGATATTCAATGATATCAGAGGGGAAGAATTTATGAATGACCGTACAAATGTTGTAACGGGTTTCGATGTTTGGAATTACACGCCGAGTAACAGTTCTACCAATAGTGTACTCAATCATTGGTCAAGGGCGTATTATGTGATTAATCTTGCCAATGTTTTTATTGATGGGATGGGGGCAAAGGGAACTAGCGTTGTTGGTGCTACTCTTTCTGGTAACTTTATAGCAGAGGCAAGGTTACTTCGTGCAATGAGGTATTATTCATTGCTTCAGTTGTACGCACGTCCATTTTGGGATGGTAATGGAAGTAAACCTGGAGTGCCACTGAGATTAAAAGGTAACACAGGCTCTGACGATTACGCACTTGCTCGATCAACAGTTGCAGAAGTTTATACTCAGATTTTGGCAGATCTTAGTTTCGCTGAACAAAATCTTCCTCTTACAAATGCTAACGCTACTCTAAATACCACAAGAGCTCATCGTAATACAGCTATTGCGTTAAAAACAAGGGTGTATTTAAGTATGAGACGTTATGCAGATGTAATAACTGAAGCTAATAAAATTGTAAGTGCAACAGCACCTTTTACAGCTGGTACTGGTGTTGCTCATGCACTTCAAGCTGATTACCGAACTTTATTTACAAACTTTACAACCAACGAGTCCATCCTATCTATGCCTTTTGCATCTAACGAAACGCCAGGTGTACAGAATCAAATGGGTTATTATTATGGACCATCTGCTTTTAACGGTGGCAATGGTGAATACTCTTTATTGCCAACTGGTATTATTTCAGATGCAGGTTGGAAAGCAAGTGATCGAAGAAGGAGTTTTATTCAGGTATTTAGTGGGAAAAGCTATCTTACAAAATACAGTATTCCATCTAATTTCATTGACTGGGCACCTGTTATTCGTTATGCGGAAGTTTTACTCAATTTAGCAGAGGCTAGGGTTCGGTCGAATAATACTGTAGATGCTCAGGCAATTGCGTTACTTAATGCTGTACGATCACGTTCAGATGCAGGTACCATTTTTGTCAGTACAGATTTTGCTAATGCTGATGCACTTGCAAATGCTATTGTAAATGAACGAAG
>Ga0164290_1001985_pt1 | contig 19189 bp, 22 predicted proteins | sample Micstemetagenome_FD_108782 | JGI IMG/M metagenome (GOLD analysis project Ga0164290, IMG submission 108782) | Contaminated culture microbial community from soil near Moab, Utah, USA - Microcoleus steenstrupii SON62 (Illumina Assembly) | ecosystem: Environmental > Terrestrial > Soil > Soil crust... | reverse complement strand
TGGACAAAGACAGGCAGAACGGGAGAGAATCTTTTTGAACTGGAGGGCACCGGCACTCTATCTAATAAACAAACTTATTTGATTACCGGATTTTATAATGGTGTACAACACAGCGATAAAATCTATAAAGAATAAATTATGAAACAACTATTCGTGTTAACGCTGCTGGCATTTTGTGTGGCCTGCAGTTCCAAGGAAACCGCACTGAAACAAACCGATACAACTCCTCGGATTGGTTTGTCCACTGATACCGTTTTTGTGCGGGAGAAAGATCCATTAAATCTTAATGGTAATGGTGTGTTTTCCATACAGGCTCTACCAGCTTATCATCAACTGCATTTGCAATTGTATGATAGTAGCGGTGCAGTTCATTTTAGCTATCGTGGGCAATCACTGACCAACAATCAACCTGTTATTGTTGCAGGCGAATGGAATTCTCTTTTTTGCAGGGTTGATAGGGCTGGTATCTATGGTATTGAATTATCGTTGCGAGATCAACTCGGAAGAATCAGCCGTAAACAACTTGTTATTAAAGCTGCTGCTGCGCAGCGTCCGGTGGCGGCTTTGCAATGGAAGGTGGATAGCAGGGGTATTACTAACCGCCGCTATTATTTTGATGCAGGTGCGTGTGTGCAGCCTTATGGTAAGATTCTTTCTTATCATTATTCGATTGGTGGACAAAATATCAAAAGTGTAACCGATAAGCTGACTTATATCTTCCATCAAAAAGGATCGTATCCGATTTCCTTTTTTGTAGTGGATGACTTAGGTCAACATTCAGATACGCTTCACCAAACCATTGATGTTTTATGAGAGCAATAATATTGTTGTTGCTATTACCTCTGTGGAGTATTGCGCAGTTGACTGTGCATAGCAGGGGTGCGGCGATGGGGGATGTGGGCATTGCAGCAGCCAGTGGTCATCAACACTTAAGTTACAATGTGGGTAAAACTGTTTTCACGAACTATTTGCATCAGGCATCTGTGACTTTCCTGCCATACATGCGTGTACTGTTCAATGATACCAAATTTATCCGAGCAGATTATCTCACCACAACAGGTGAATCCACTACACTGGGTGTGGCTATCAATTATCTGGATCTCGGTAATCTTACTACCAGGGACAATAATGGAGCGAGTCTTGCTATCTATCGCAATGTGATGTATAACGTTAGTGGTTCAGTTGGTGTGCGTTTATCGGAGTCTTCAGGTATTGGAGCCACGCTACGTTTGCTCGGTGCCAGACAGTTTGCAACAGGTGGACCTTCTAACCGATACGGTGTGTCCGGTGATATACAATATTATCAGTCAATGGGAAAATTTTCTGTCGGTGCCGTGGTCAATCATCTCGGGAGTGATTTGTGGGAAGCAGCAGAGGCAGGTATCGGTATTGCTTACGGGGATCATGATCAGCTAAGTGAAAAGGAATGGACGATTGGGTTTGATATGCGTAAGCCATTCAAAGGCAGTTTTGTAGCAACGCGCTATACGGTGGGAGGAGAAATCGGTTTTATAGAAAGCTTTTTTATTCGTAGTGGACTTTCGCTCGAGCATCGGGATCATGGTAACCGGAAATATATTTCACTCGGTGCAGGGTATAAAGGATTTGTTGATGACCAGTCCTGGGGTATTGATCTGCATTACCAGATTCCTTTTGGTACACAGGCGGCTATTGCACCGATGCAACAAGCGTATGGACTTACGCTGTATCTAAACATGGGTAGTTTTTAAAAAAGAATTGGTTAGATGAAGGAATTGTGTGCGAGTATCTGTGCGTATCATCTGACCTCCATGCCCGCCTGCCCAGTGCAGGAGAACCAAGTGCAAAGTTGTAGTGGCGGCGGGCATGTTTTAACCTTATTTATTAATTTTGCGGAAGATGAAACATCCGGTAGCTAATAAAACTGAACTTCTATCACTGTTGAGACAATACAGTGCGGAGATTCATGGCTATGGGGTCAGGAAATTAAGTTTGTTTGGGTCTTTTGTCAGAGACGAGGGCATTAATAAAAAAAGCGATGTAGATTTTATCGTTGAGTTTCGGGATGCAGATTTCTCTGCACAAAACTACTTTGACCTTGCCCATTTCCTGGAAGATTTATTGGGAAGAACAGTGGAACTGATACAGCCCCAATATCTAAGTCGTTTCATTGCTCCGCGGGTTTTAAAAGAACTCGAAGATGTCGGACTCCAAACAACATCCACAATCGGATGAACTTTTCTTAGAACATATTTTAATAGAGGCCCAGCGGATTGGTGAATGCATGGCAGGTCGAACTGTGTCTGATCTTGCCGATGACTGGAAATTAGAACATACTGTTACCCGTTCTTTTGAAATCATGGGTGAAGCATCGGGACGTATCAGTAACGAGATGAAGAAACGATATCCTGATTTGCCATGGCGCAATATGAAAGAAATGCGTAACAGGGTCATCCATCAATATTATGAAGTTGATTACTGTGTTGTTCAAGACATTATCGTCAAGCAGCTTCCACTATTGATTGAACAATTACGCAACATCTTATCAGCAGACAAAACAAAGCTTTCACAGGATGTAAAAAATACTTTGCATCATCCCCGAAAACATCAGCCCCTTCTTATCAAAAAGAAACGATCATCCAAACGAAGAGGTTTGGGACTCTAACATTATTCAGCGATAAAACAAATGTGTATGAAACAGTGGTGTAAGAAAGTGTCGATCCTGATCCTGTTGCTATTGATGCGAATACTATTGATGGCACAGGACGGGAATGCAGGTATCCTGGAAGCCAACCAGAAAGTGCGGAGCTATTTTGTAACGGGAACGCAACTGATGTATGCTATTGGTGCCATTCTCGGATTGATTGGTGCAGTGAAAGTGTATAGTAAATGGAACGCCGGTGATCATGACACAGGTAAAGTGGCTGCAGCATGGTTTGGCAGTTGCGTGTTCTTAGTGGTTGTGGTAACTGTGATCAGAGCATTCTTTGGAATATAATATGAGGGAGAATTGGCCAGCAAGAAAATTGCCTGAAATCAATTTAGCAGGAACCCGATTTTATTTGGATCTGCGGTTATGGGAATGTAGGGAGGTGAATGATTTTTCCAACAAGTTCAGCCTTGATGATCTGTATGATCTTCCAAAGGGCGGCTTTATCTGCTGCTTTGACCCAAAAACCAAGAATCTGTTTCAAGGTACTCAGGAGGAATATGATGCACGAAAGCATGAACTGAAAGTTGTTCGTTTACCAAGTATCAAAAAGATGGACCCGGTTGGGTGGAGAGTACTGGAAGGATTGCCGCCTATAAAAGAGCAGCAGCCACTGCTTGAAAAGAAAAAGGTCAAAAAATCAAAGGGGAAAAAATTATGAACAGTGTGTACCAGATCAATAAGGGTGTAGAGAGGCCAGTGGTATTTCGTGGGCTCAGGGCACAATATATCTGGTGGCTGGGTGGCGGTATCCTTTGTTGTTTATTGCTCTTTGCATTTCTCTACATCGCGGGGATTTCAATGTTGGTTTGTTTGCCCTTGGTGTTTGTGTTAGCAGGCGTATGGATATGGCAAGTGTACCGATTGAGTAAACGATATGGTGAACATGGATTGATGAAAAAAATGGCAGCGAATGCCGTTCCTAAATGGGTGAAAGCATGAAACAATTACAAGACATATTACCACTCTATGCGGTGGAGCAGGATATGATCCTTTCCAAGATGGGCGATATTACGCTTGTTTATCGATTGGATTTGCCGGAGCTGTTTACGCTATCGAATGCCGATTATGAAAACCTTCACCAGTCATGGGTGAGGGCGATCAAACTATTACCTGCTGGAACCATAGTTCATAAACAGGATTGGTTTAAGGAAGAAAAGTTCAAGGGAGATTTTGAAAAGGAGCAGGATTTTTTGTCTAGAAGTAGTGAACGATTTTTTCATGAACGACCTTATCTCGCACACCGGTCTTTTCTAATGTTAACCTTGTCACCCAAAAACAGGAAAAGGGTCAACTCTTATTTCTCTACACTGCTTAAAAAACATATCGTTCCTACCCAAACCCTTGATCCAGCATTTGTAAAAAGTTTTGAATCAGTCTGCTCACAGTTTGTCAAAGTGTTGAGCGATTCGCAGTTGATTGGCTGTAAAAGATTGGAAGGAACTGAATTAACAACACTGATCAATCAATATCTGGTACTGGACAGTGATGGTATTAAACGTGATCTTGATTTTTCTGATGGCGTTAAAGTGGGTGAAAAACATTGTGTGCTTTTTTCTATGGCAGATATTGAACATTTTCCTTCACATTGCGGTTCACGAATTTCGTATGACCGCTACAGTACGGAAGCCGGACAGTTCGCAATCGGATTTGTAAGCGCACTTGGACAACTGTTACCAACAGATCATATTTATCATCAATACCTTTTTATAGAAGATGCGGGGCAGGTTGCCAAACAACTGGAGAAAAGAAAACTGCGGTTTCAATCACTCTCACTTTATGCCAGAGAGAACCAGTTAGCCAAAGATGCCACAGAACAGTTTTTGCATGAGATGGCGGCTGGTCATGTGCAGCCTGTTCGATTTCATGCAAACCTGATTGCATGGACAAAGGATAAAGAGCAGTTACAGGAAGTCCGCAACCAATGCAGTGCGGCACTTGCTTCTCTTGATATCACACCAAAGATAGAAACCGTTGGTGCTCCCCAAATATTCTGGGCAGGCATACCGGGTAATGCTGCAGATTTTCCCATCAATGAAACTGCCTTGCTATTTGCAGAACAAGCGGCTTGTTTTCTTCACAGTGAAACACAGTACAAAGATTCGCCAAGCCTTTTTGGAATCCGTTTGGGCGATAGACTCACGGGTAACCCTGTGCATGTGGATCTTTCCGATGAACCGATGCAAAACGGTATCATTACCAACCGCAATAAACTCATCATCGGACCATCCGGAACGGGGAAATCTTTTTTGACCAATCATCTATTACACAGTTATCATGCACAAGGGACACATGTGGTGATGGTGGATGTGGGGCATTCTTATAAAAGTTTATGTTCACTCGTAGGTGGGTATTATTTTACTTATACGGAAAGCGAACCTATAAAGTTTAATCCTTTTTACCTTGCTGAAGGGCAGCTGCCTGATAGCGAAAAAAAAGAAAGTATCAAGACCTTGCTCATCACACTCTGGAAAAAAGAGGATGAAAGTTTTCGTCGCTCAGAATATGTGGCACTATCTAATGCTTTGCAAGGCTACTATGAAAAGTCCATTTCTTTCAGGTGCTTTGACAGCTTTTATACCTATCTGCGGGATGAGTTTACCCTTCAACTGAAAAAGGATGCGGTGCAGGAGAAGGATTTTGATCTTTCTAATTTTTTGTATGTGCTTCGACCTTATTACAAAGGTGGTGAGTACGATTATCTACTGAATGCAACTGAACAACTTGATTTATTGAATAAGCCTTTTATTGTTTTTGAATTGGATACGATTAAGGATCATCCTATCCTTTTTCCAGTTGTTACCATTGTCATCATGGAAGTTTTTATTGCCAAGATGCGAAGACTCAAAGGCGTTCGTAAAATGATACTGATTGAAGAAGCCTGGAAAGCGATTGCACGGCATGGGATGGCACAATATATCAAATACCTGTTCAAGACGGCACGTAAACATTTTGGCGAAGCGGTAGTCATCACACAAGAAATTGAAGATATACTCGGTTCAGAGATCATCAAACAAACTATTGTCGCGAATGCAGACTGTAAAATATTACTTGATCAATCCAAATATGAACAGCGTTTTGATGAACTGCAGCAATTGTTGGGGTTGAGTGACAAAGAACGGGTACAGGTTTTGTCCATGAATCGTGCCAATGAAACGGGCAGGCAATACAAAGAAGTCTTTATCTCGCTCAGTTCACGCATCAGTAAGGTGTATCGCGTGGAAGTATCACGAGAAGAGTACTTCGCTTATACTACAGAAGAAAGAGAAAAAATGCAGGTGCATGCAGCAGCGGAAATGACGGGTAATGTTGAAGCTGCGATTCAAAAACTGACCAATGAAAAAAGATAAGATGATTTTGGTTTTGATCATGCTCAGTCTCGTGGTTTTTGCAGTATGGCGCTTTTGGCCATCAGCAGATCAGGTGCGTAACACGATCATTGATTGGTACATCAAAATATTTTGTGAGAAATGAAAATACAGAGCCTTTTTTTATGTGTTGTAATGTGGATCACTGCTCAGGGGCAGTCGATAGACCCGGTGTCTTTGTTATTGGCGAAGGCGATCAAATCCGTTGATCTGAAAGTACAAAGAATGCAAAATGAAACATTGATCTTACAAAGAGCACAGCAGGTGGTAGAGCAGGAGCTGGCTAAGGTAAAACTGAAAGAAATCAGCAACTGGCAGCAGCAGTTTTCAGCTTTGTATGCAGGATATTTTACAGAGTTAAAACAGGTAAAGCCATTCATCAGCAATGGGTTGTTGGTTAAACGAATACTCGCCTTACATACAATGGTTGAGATTGAATACAGAAAGTTTGGGAAACATGCATAACGTACCGCATTGTTCAACAACAGTAGGGATATACGCCAGATGTTAGATGTCGTGTTGAGTATGCAGCTTTCGATGAAGGATGCTGACAGACTTACGTTGCTCTATACACTGAGAGATGCTATGTCCCATTGTCTTGAAACTATGCAGGCATTCAATCAGCAAGCGTCGGAGTTGGCAGAGAAAAGAGCAAGGGTTAAAGCGGGTATTAATGATGTCAAACGTTTACACGGAGTCCAATGAAAAAGCTAGTTATCATACAAGTGATGTTTCTGATTCGGTTCAATGTTTTTGCGCAGACACAGGAACTGGAACAGTTAAAGATTAATCTTGAAAAACTGGTGCAACTAAAACTGATGTTGGCACAGGCAAAACAAGGTTACCAGACTTTGGCAAATGGTTACAATGCTGTACGGGATGTAACCAAGGGAAATTTTGAGTTGCATAAAAAGCAGTTGGACTTATTGTTGGTGGTGAGTGATAAGGTTCGTTCCTCACCAGCTATACCACAAAGTCTGAAAAATTATGGAAGCATGGAGCAGGAGGTTCAAAGCTGGATGCAACTGGCAAAGTCACTGGGTTTATTTACTGTAAAAGAACTTGCTGCTATGGATCATGAATTTCTACCAGCGTTAGAACAATGTGGAACTGATAAACAAACACTGGCCTTGGTATTAAGTGCCGGAACGCTGAGAATGAGTGATGCGGAACGGCTCTATTTGATTGAAACAATAGCCTTGAGTAGTGATCAATACCTGACTGCAGTTCGGCAGCAAGTGAAAGCACAAACCGCGATTGCTGTTACAAGGGCGCAGACAAAGAAAGACAGAAACGCCATCCGGCGATTGTATGGGTTATAAAGAGAATAACATGGTGAAGTGTGTAATGATATTGTGTGTGTTGTTTTTTCCCGGTCTTGCAATTGGTCAGGGTATTTCTAACGGTACGAGTTTACAATCGGTGCTGGATCAATTGTACAAAGACATGATGCCTTTGTGTAAAGGATTGATTGGAACTGCTAGACTGCTGGGTGGTTTTGGTGCGCTTTGGTACATCGGACTGCGTGTTTGGAGACATATTGCAGCTGCCGAGCCAGTGGATGTATATAGTTTGTTAAGGCCTTTTGTACTCGGCTTTTGTATTCTCATTTTTCCTTCTGTAATAGATCTGATCAATGGGATACTTCAACCGGTGGTTAAAGCAACTGCCATTATGCAAAGCGGCAGCAATGATGCAATGCGTGCTTACTTGCGTTCACAGGAATCTGCCAACTGGAGCATGGGGACACTTAACCCAATGAACTGGATTCGGGAAGCGTTCAGAGAACTCTTGGAATTAGTCTTTCAAGGCGTCGCATTGATTATTGATGTGATCCGCACGTTCTACCTTATTGTGCTGGCGATTATCGGCCCCATTGTATTTGGTTTATCCATCTATGACGGTTTCCAGCATTTGATCACCGTTTGGCTAGCCCGCTATATCAACGTGTTTCTCTGGTTGCCCGTGGCCAATATTTTCGGAGCCATCATCTCAAGGATACAACAAAATATGTTGTTGGAAAATGGGCTTAGTGTACCCATTCCCGGGCAGCCTTTTAGCACCAGCGAATGGGCATATATGATTTTCCTGCTTATCGCAATTGTGGGTTATTGTACCGTTCCATCCGTTGCTAACTATATCGTTAACGCTGGTGGTGGCAATGCATTATTGCACAAGGTGACCAGTTTAACAGTGGGAACAGCGAAGTCTGTTGGTTCTGCTGCTGCAGGTGGTATGTCGGCAGATGCGTTTGGTAACAGTGCATCAAAAATGAGTGGGAGTATGAGTAATCATGGAATCAACAAGGGTTATTTTAAGGACAAGTTAAATGGTAAGTGATGTTTAAACCTACTGATAATATTGATACTGCATTTCGTTCGATGCGTTTGTTCATGTTGGTAGTCGTAATCGGAAGTTTACTGGTCAGCTTGTACGCAGTATACACGAATTCGTTTTTATCAGCAAGAGCGCAAGAGAAAGTGTATGTATTAAGCAACGGAAGAGCAGTAGAAGTATTTGCTTCTTCAAGAAGAGAAAATATTGAGGTGGAAGCAAAAGATCATGTATCCCGCTTTCACGAACTTTTCTTTTCACTCGACCCGGATGAAAAAGCAATTGCTACAAGTATTAAAAAAGCATTGTACCTCGCCGACGGCACTGCGAAGAAACAATATGAAGACCTAGTGGAAACAGGTTATATCGCCGGCATTATTTCAGGTAATATCAGTCAGCAGGTCACCATCGATAGCGTTCAACTTTCGTCAGTGACAGAACCTTATTCATTCCGATGTTTTGCTACACTTCGTATTATCCGTTCAACCAGTATCGTAACACGTAACCTGATTACGCAGGGGTACTTACGAAGTGTGGCAAGATCTATGAATAATCCACACGGCTTTCTCATTGAAAAATGGGAAACCATTGAGAACAATGACATTAAAATGGAGGAAAGATGAAACGGAAATTTTCATGGTGGAAATTGGGATTGATTGTCCTTCCCTTTTTGGTATTGATTGGTTGGATATTGAGTGGTTTGTTTACAAAAGCTGACAATGTTTCTGGTAAACGATCTGGTTTTAATATGCAGTTACCTCGGGCACAAATTGCAAAAGATACTGGGATGGATAAACTCAGTTTCTATGCACATGCCAGAATGGATTCAGTCAAACGATTGGAACAGATCAGTATGGAACCATACAGGAATCAGGCCGTGCTTCAGGATGAAGATACTGCTGCTGAAGCAATTGAAAGAGAGATAAAAGCCATTCAAAAAAAAGTGTACCGTCCTGTGGAGTACACCTATCAACTGCCAGTTGAAAAGCAGGCGGTTCATACTGCTCAAACAATGAGTGAACCAGTGATCAAAACAGATCCTGAAATAGATGCCATCAATGCTACCCTAGATAGGATTACAGCATTGCAGCAGTCTGGTGAACGTATCACCCAACCGGATGGTTTGCATGAGAAAAAAAGACTGGTGGATGTGTTGAACAGAGAAAAAATGGAAGAGACTTATTTGGGGAAACCAGTATTACCAAAGTCCGGCTTCTTTGGTGACGGCAGTCAAGTTCCTGAACCTGGTCAGGGTATTAGAGCGACGATTCCCTATGGTCAGGTTGTGCAACCTGCTTCGACGGTTCGGGTGGGACTTCGCAGTCCTGTTCAAATAAGGGGTATCGAAGTTCCTGCCGGTACCGTTCTTTCAGGTATTGTTTCGCTGAATGGGGAACGCTTACAAATTCATATTCCTTCCATTCGGGTCGGCGCCCAAGTTTTTGCAGTGGAACTATCTGTATTTGATATGGATGGGCTGGAAGGTATTTATGTGCCGGGTTCTATGACAAGAGAAGTTCTCAAACAATCGACAGATGGTGCTGTCCAGTCCATTGGTATCAGTGGCTTTGATGCTTCGATCAAAACGCAGGCGGTTTCTGCAGGTGTTGGTGCTGCTAAAGGATTGCTGTCCAGAAAGGCCAAAGCGGTTCGTGTGAATCTGCCAGCCGGTTACCCCCTATTACTCATGCAAAAAAATCGTGTGGAATGAAAAAGTGGATGATGGTTGTTTTCATTTGTTTATGGACTTTGGCATTACTGGCGCAGCAACATATTCCGGTTCGGCATCTGGCAGTCGCTGTGAACAAAACGACCAATCTTGTTTTTCCGGCTGCTATAGTTTCGATTGACCGCGGTTCAGAAAATATCATTGTTCAAAAGTCAACAGGGTTTGTACTTAGAGTAAAAGCAGATACGGTATTTACAGATACAACCAATCTCACGGTGATCACGAGTGATGGAAAATTGTATTCTTTTCTGGTTTTGTTTTCTCCCAATCCTGACATACTGAACATTGATTTGGGCGCGGGTGAACACCTTGATAGGGATACCAGCCTGATGGCTGTTGTGCGAAAAGTGCAGCCACTCCGACATAATTTATATGGTATCCGTTTCAGTGCCGGAAAAGTCAAGCTGTCAGTAGTGGGAATGTATAGCACTGGTACCATGCTCGCATTACAACTCTCAATCAGCAATCATTCATCCCTGTCTTTCACCGTTGGAAAATTGCGGTTACGACTGGTGACAACACACTCACCCAAACGATCTCCGGTGCAGGAAGTGGAAGTGATGCCATTACTAGTTGAACCCACCGCATTAAAAGTAAACTATAAACAGGCAGGCTTATTTACTGTACTGGTACCTGTCAGCGATATGAATGCCAGACAGGATTTGCATATCACCTTACATGAACAGGATGGAGACAGGCATCTGCGCGTGAGTATTGCCAGCCGTTTTTTATTCACTGCACCACTTATACCATAAAACGAAAAGCTATGATGATTCATAACGGACAGACTGCTGCGGTAATTCATGGATTACAGGAAGCCATTCAATCGGGAAAACAATGGTTGGGTATTGATCAATCCATTCAACAGGTTTCCAAAACCGATCTGCATTTTTTTGAAAGTCATGAACGCGCAATTGATTTTAGAGAGTTTAACCAGCAACGACAAAAGGATGTCGCGCTGCTTTCTGTTGAACTCACTTATGAATACCTCGTTGACCGATTAAGGGAAGCACATGGAATAGGGCAGACACAGCCTTCGATTGTCATCGACGTGGATTTCATTCAGGGTTTGTATGAAAATGTAAAAGTGGATTTATTGTTCGCGCATCTTGTAGAGGAGATGGATGCTTTTGATTGGTCAAAGGTTTTTTATGATCCACTGGAAGCAAATACGGAGGCTGAGTCTTTTGAAGATAAAGTACAGTTTAATCGACTGGAAACACTTATGGAAGGACTGAGCAGTGTTGCACAAACGAACGAGCACTCGCAAGAAAAGATTGCCACACTCCTGCATCGTTACTGGGATGGGGAATCCATGGCTTCGCAGATTGAGATGGTATTGAATGGCAATATGACTGGGCGTGAAAAAAATATTGATACGCTTCAAGAACCAGTAAATTATTTACAAAAAGTAAATCCTGAAAACAGGTTAGACCCGGATCAAAATCCATTATATAACAAGGATGGAAATGCATTCACAGATGCCATAATAGATCACTGGGAACATCAACAATTAGTAAACCATAAAACAAATGTTATGAACACAGAAAATTTGGAATACCTGGAAAAGCAGCTGCTTTATTCAGGTTTCGGTGAGGGTTTAAAAACACAATTGGAAAGAAAGCTGAAAGAAGGGCATCCTGATTTTCAGTTAAATGCATCTCATGATTTTGGGAAAGACAAGATGGAAGCGGTTTTGTATTTTTCCAAATCAAAACAGGATGGAAGCGATAAGTATTTTTTCAATAAATACGATGCATTGCTGAACAATGCGCATGGCAACTTCCAACAGACTTTTTTCATCAACAACAAAGGGCAAAGCATCACTTTTAAAGAAGCCTGCAACTTACTCAATGGCCGCAGCGTTTACAAGGAGCTGACACCCAAAGATGGCGCACGTTACAAAGCCTGGGTAAAACTTGACTTCAACAAACGCGACGAAAACGGCAACGCGAAACTGAACATCTTCAATGAAAAATACGGCTTTAGTTTGAAAGAAGCATTGGGAAGAATTCCTTTACAGGAGTTAAAGGATCCAGAGAAAATGGCCAGCCTGTTCACCCAACTCGAAGGTGGTAATCTGGTAAAAGCAACACTCATCAAAAGCGACCGTGAAATGGATGTACAGTTGGCTGCAGATCCAAAATTCAAAACAGTAAAAATGTTTGACATGGATGGGGTCAAATTGTATGTGCCTGCACAAAAACAGGAAACGCAGTATGGGCAGGCGCCCGCCGATGAAAGACGGGCTGAACAGGGAAAGGAAATGGAAGTAGGGCAACCGCTTGAAAATGGAAAGTCTCTGGATAAGGAAAAGATAAAGGAAGTTTCCCAAGGTCAGCCAGTGGCAAATAAAAACAAGACGCTACCACAAAAACCTGGTAAAGACAACCCACTGCTTGAAAAGAAAGAAAGAAACCATCGTCAAGGAAGAAAAATTGCCTAATCCCTATGAACAAAAGAAATATGGAACGGCTGGCGGCGCGACTCCAACAACTTGGATTTGCTGACGATATCTTGTACCGGCTCCAAGCGAATGCATGCTTTGGACCTGCTCAATTTGAGATAACGCACCAGATTAACAACGGGGCGGACCGTTGTTATTTTTTCGTGCATTGTGCCAAAGGTGATCAGGGTCTATACGATGCGATTTATTTTACAGCCTGTTTACGGAGAATACCTGAGCCGCCGCCCGATTGTTTAGCACTTGACCAGTCTATGACAGCTGTGAACTGGCAGGCACTTTACCAAAGCAAAGAAGGATTGATGGTTGGCGATTCTATCCCGGATGCTTATTTGGTAGCAGAACTATTGCAATCTGTTCACAATGCGGATGCGGATGGTGTGATCAGGTTCAGGCATTGGGGGGATACTTCCTTGGAAAGCATGGTGCCTAACTTGTCCTTTCTTAAAAATCAGTACGAAATCAACCAACGGTTTTATTTAATTGACGAAAACACACCCATCAATTTTGGAGATGCTATGCGATTCCTTCAAAGTATGTGGGTGCAGCGCAAGGTAAATGCTGACAGAAAACTATTGTTAAAGCATACGGCCGGTGATCCGCAGGCGGGCGGAGCTTCCGGTGAACTTCTGACCAAAAGGGTTAGACCCAATCGAAAACCGGGAAATCATCAATGATGATTGTACAAGATTTCTTTTCAGTTATTTTAGATGATGTGCGGATCACTTCTGCACATATCAGTTTGTATTTTGCGCTACTTAGTGAGTGGGAACAGCAGGAATGCCCGCAGTGGATTGCAGTTGACAGGTGCAAGCTAATGAACATGGCGAAGCTAAACGGCAGAGCTACCTATGATAGGTGTATTCACGATCTCCATTCCTTTCGTTATGTGAATTATATGCCCGTAAGGGCAAAGGGGAAAAGCCTGTTGGAATTGAGAAAGCTGGTTTGAAAGCGTTTAATTTTTATGGATAAACCGGCAATAAGTTTTGCCGGTTTTTTTGTGCGAATGAAAATGTGTTGTCATGAAAATTGTAACCGATATCACACCTAAAAAGGTGGTGGAAATACTTGCAAAAAATGGTACTTTTGTAACCTATTCTGAGGCGGAGATAATTCTATCATTCCTTACCAATTTGGCCTCCATTTCTTTACATCAAACAAAAGACAATGAAGGCAGATTTGTATATCCGTGTGAGCACGGATGAACAAGCCGAAAAAGGCTATTCCCAACGTGATCAGGAAGACAGGCTTCGTAAATACTGCATCTTTAAAAAGATCGAAGTACGTAATGTGATCTATGAAGACCATTCAGCAAAAACTTTTAAGCGACCGGCCTGGAAAAAGCTGTTGGAAAACCTGCGGATGAAGCGGAATCAGGTTAATCTGGTTCTATTTACCAAATGGGATCGTTTCAGTAGGAATGCTGCCGATGCATTTCAAATGATCAAAACCCTGCGTAGTCTTGGCGTAGAACCTGGTGCCATCGAGCAACCCCTTGATCTTGATATTCCCGAAAATAAGATCATGCTGGGCATCTATTTAACTGCACCTGAAGTTGAAAACGACAGACGTTCACTTAATGTAATTTATGGAATGCGCCGCGCCGTCAAAGAAGGACGGTGGATGAACGGTGCTCCACTTGGTTATATCAATCGCAGCACACCAGATGGCAAGAAATTCATTGAGATTGAACAGCCCTACGCTGATATTTTAAAATGGTCTTTTGAAACGATCGTTCAGCAGCAATTGCATATCGCCCATGTGTATCAAATGGCGAAGGAAAAAGGATTGGCCTGCACCAAGAATAATTTTTGGAACCTGATCCGCAACCCGATTTATTGCGGTAAAATTTTCCTGCGCGGTTATAAGGATGAACCGGATTGCTTGATTCGAGGAAATCACGAACCGATCATTTCAGAAAAACTCTTTCTTGATGTGCAGGACGTACTGAACGGCAAAAGGCGAGTTAGAAAAACAAGCAGGGGAGTTCTTCGGGAGGAGTTCATCCTGCGTGGCTACCTTTCCTGCCCAAGATGCGGAAAGAATTTAACCGCCAGTACTTCAAAGGGCAGAAAAATGAGTCATAATTACTATCACTGCACTCATATCTGTGGTGCAAGATTCAGGTGCGAGTTGGTTAATGAGCTTTTTTCACGGGAACTACGCAAACTTTTACCCAAACCTGGTATGGAAGAATTATTTATCACCTTGATAAAAGACCTGCATAAAAAGGATTCTGCTGAAAACAATCAAGAGATCCAGACCCTCAATAAAAAAGTATCAGAACTGCAAGAAAAAATTAATAAAGCAAGAAATAAATTTGTAGCAGATGAGATTGATAAAAACGATTATCAGGATTTCAGGAAGCAGTGTGAAGAGGAGATCGTTAGGTTAGAAGCAGCATTGATTGAACTATCAAAAACAAAACTGGACATTTCAGAATATGTGAGAAGTGCAGTACGCAACTTTTCAAAAGTCAGTGAACTTTTTGATGTAGGAAAAATCGAAGAGAGAAGGAAGGTGATAAGTGCCATTTTTCCTCGAAAGCTTGTTTTTGACGGAATGAATTTTCGAACCCCCAGAATTAACGAAGCTGTTCGGCTGATATTTAATATCAACGAGGGTTTTGGCGGAAAAGAGGATGAAAACAACTGTTCAGGAAATACAGCAAAATCCAGTTCCGGTTCGAGATTAACAGAAAAAATGACTTTTTCGATTTTAAATTCTCGAACCACTTTTGAAGAAAGTCCTGATCCTCTGAAACTCAATGATAGCGAGTGTTTGGAGATAAAAAAAAGTGGACTAAACGAGGTAAATTTCGTAAAGTCCACTTCCGTTGCCCGACCTGGATTCGAACCAAGACATACAGAACCAAAATCAGTTGTACTACCCTTATACTATCGGGCAATCCGACCCCTTCATTTCTGAATGGGGTGCAAAAATAAGGGGGAAGGGGAATTGTTCCAAATTTTTTAGCTGCATTGAACAGAAGAACAGAGAAACAGAGGAATATCCAATGTCCAAATTGGGAGTTGGATATTCCTCTGTTTCTCTGTTCCTCTGTTTGTTTCTATTCCTCCGCTTCTTTGAGTGCTTTAATCAGATCCAGCGCTTCCGCCACCACATCGCACATAATGGTGATGAGCGAGCCGGGTTTGGCGGTGTTATAGGCGTGCATAATGGCTTCTTTCTCGTTGTAGATGATGGTAAGCGGAATGTCTTTGCCCTTGGTATCATTAATACCTTCAACCAACAGGTTCACAATTTCTTCGGCGGTACGGCCACGCAGGTTTTTGTCCTGACGGATGATGATTTCATCAAAACTGCGTCCGGAAATACGACCCAGTTCACGGATATCTTCATCACGGCGGTCACCGGTACCACTGATGATGCCCACTTTGGGGTGACCATCCATCTTACCCACAAAATCGCAGAGCAGCTCCAGTCCGGCCGGATTATGAGCAAAATCGACCAGAAACTTGAAATGTTTAAACTCAAACAGATTCAAACGACCCGGTGTTTGGGACGGAGAAGGCACAAATGTGGTGAGTGCGGTTCGAATATCTTCTATACTGATGTCTTTAAACAGGTAAGTAGCGAGTACGGCAGGCAGTGTGTTCATAATATTGTGAATGGCTTTACCACCGTAGGTAATCGGAATTTCACTCACTTTAATCACCCTTATCTTCCAGGTGCCTTTGAGGATGGATACATAACCGTTTTCAAACACCACCGCATAACCACCTTTCTGGCAATGTTCCTGAATGCGGGGGTTGTTTTCATCCATGCTGAAATAAGCCACATTACAGGTGAGTCCTTTGTGCATATTGTACACCAGATCATCATCGGCATTCAGAATGGCAAAACCATGGTTAAAAGTGGTTTCCGGAATCACGGCTTTGGCACGGGCCATTTGTTCGAGTGAATCTATTCCACCCAATCCTAAATGATCGGCCGTAACATTGGTAACAATACTCACATTGCAGTTCTGAAAAGCAAGTCCAGCCTTTAATAACCCACCTCTGGCACATTCAAGCACCGCAAAATCAACGGTAGGGTCGCGTAATACAAACTGTGCACTCAGCGGACCTGTACAATCACCCTTCATCATCATCTGGTTCTGGATGTATACACCATCGCTGGTGGTATAACCCACTTTGCGGCCTGCTGTTTTACAGATATGGGCTGTGAGACGGGTAGTAGTGGTTTTACCATTGGTACCGGTAACGGCAATAATGGGTATACGACCATCAGACCCCTGCGGAAATAACATATTAATGACAGGTTCGGCCACATTGCGTGGTAAACCTTCGGCAGGTTCAATATGCATACGGAAACCGGGTGCAGCATTTACTTCGAGTACCGCACCACCGTTTTCAAAAATGGGGGCACGTAAATCGGGTGCCATAATATCAATACCACAGATATCCAGTCCGATAATTTTGGCAATGCGTTCTGCTAAAACAATATTGATGGGATGCACTTCATCTGTAACATCGGTTGATGTACCTCCGGTGCTGAGATTGGCCGTGGGTTTCAGCAAAACCTGTTCGCCTTTGGCAGGAATGGTATCCAGCGTATATTCTTTTTCATCCAGCATCTTTTGTGTAAACTGATCGATGGTAATTTGTGTGAGCACTTTCTCATGCCCATAACCACGACGCGGGTCTTTATTAGTTTCATCAATCAGCCATTGAATGCTATGTTCTCCATCACCAATCACAGAAGCGGGTGTACGTAAAGCAGCACAAACAAATTTGTAATTGATGACCAGTACCCGAAAATCAAACCCCGTAATAAATTTCTCTACAATCACCGAACGACCATACTGTTTGGCGGCTTCCAGTGCTTTTACAGCCTGCTCCCAGGTAGTAATATTGGTGGTATTGCCTTTTCCATGATTACCATCAATGGGTTTAATCACGAGCGGATAACCATATTTAGCCACCGCTTCTTCCAAGCCCGCTTCGGTACGAATGACCGTTCCTCTCGGCACCGGAATTTCAGCCGCTTCCAGCAGGTTTTTGGTTTCTTCTTTATCGCAGGCAATATCTACCGCAATATTCGAAGTGGTACTGGCAATAGTGGCACGTATACGTTTCTGGTGAACGCCATAACCCAGTTGTACCAGGCTTTGTTTATTTAAACGGATATAAGGGATGCCACGTTTGGCCGCTTCATCTACAATACATCCGGTAGAGGGGCCCAGACGGGTATCTTCACGAATCTCACGTAAGCGTTGAATGTCTTCCGACAAATCGTAAGCCGTTGCATCCACTAATGCCTGCGCAATTTTTACGGATGCTTTTGCGGCATAAGCGCCCGCATCTTCTTCCATATAATTAAATACCACATAGTATTCGCCTTCCTTGCCTGTTCCACGGGTTCTGCCAAAACCACAGTTCATACCCGCCAGCGTTTGTAATTCGAGGGCAATATGTTCAATTACATGACCCATCCAGGTACCTTCTTTTACCCTTTCAAAAAAGCCACCGGGTTTACCTACACTACAGCGATGTGAATACATGGATGGAAACAGGCTTTCTAAACGCGATAGAAAACCATCGATGGTATTGGTGGGTCTTTGTTCCAGATCTTCCAGATCCAGTTTCATCTGAATCAGTTTCGGTCTCCGAACACTCCAATAGTTGGGGCCACGTAATATTTTAATCTCTTCAATTTTCATACAGTTGTTTTGATTTGGCTGCTATTTATACACAGTAAATACCCATTGAGCAGGATATGGAATATAGTACATTTTCAAATAAGGCATACCCGTTGAAATCACTTATTTTTGTTTAGAACGAACTTAAAGGGCATGAGTATTCCAAAAGGCAAGCTGATCGCTATTGGCGGTGCAGAAGATAAAGGGACGGATCTGGAAAAAGGAGAAGTTCACCGTAATAACCTCAATTTTTTTGAACTGGGCATCCTCCGCAGAATTGTTGAAGAAACAGGCGGTACCGATTCGCGTATTTAAGTCATCACAACCGCATCTACCATTCCGCAGGAAGTAGGAGAGAATTATGTACATGCATTCAGTAAAATCGGTTGTACCGATATTGGTGTGATGCATATCCGCAACCGCGAAGATGCCATGCGTGCAGATTATGTACAACGCATCCGCAATTGCGATGCCGTGATGTTCAGCGGTGGTAACCAATTACGCTTAACAGCCATCTTCGGCGGCACCGGTTTCCTTAAAACCATTCACGATCGTTACGAGCATGAAGCTTTTGTTATTGCAGGTACATCTGCCGGAGCCATGGCCATGAGCAATACCATGATCTATGAAGGCAATGCCACCCGAGCCCATTTAAAAGGAGAAGTAAAAATTACCACCGGTCTCGGTTTTATGGACAATGTGATTTTTGATTCACACTTTGAAAAGCGGGGTCGTTTTGCGAGACTGGCACAAGCCGTATCGGCCAACCCATCCTGTATTGGTATTGGTTTGGGAGAAGATACCGGCATGCTCATTACCCGTGGCAACCGCATGGAAGCCATCGGCAGTGGACTGGTGATTATTGTAGACGGTCACGAAATACGACATAGTAATATGGCCGATATACCCGAAGGCAATCCCATTACCATCGAAAACC